>Ga0306926_10000381_pt1 | contig 40215 bp, 76 predicted proteins | sample flu12Cox44000178_FD_203759 | JGI IMG/M metagenome (GOLD analysis project Ga0306926, IMG submission 203759) | Lab enrichment of tropical soil microbial communities from Luquillo Experimental Forest, Puerto Rico - flux8day.12C.oxic.44.000.178 (v2)... | ecosystem: Environmental > Terrestrial >... | reverse complement strand
TACGGCATTGAACTGAAGCGGCGCGGCGCAAAGCTGTCAAAGTCATACTGGGGCCGCACCAAGCGCGGTAGCCCGATCTATCGCATCGGCCAAGAAGACAACTTCCCCGCGCTCATCGCCGCCGGCATGCGGGACATCGCGGTCTGCTACAGCGTCCAGGAGGCAGTCGACGCACTCAAGCGCTGGCGCATCCCGTTGCGCGGCAGGGTCGCGGCATGAGCCACACTTGCCACTGGCCGGGCTGCTAATGGGCGCTCCACACATAGAGAGAAAATGCCCTGACTGCGGTGACGTCAAGCGACTGTCTGATTTCTATAAATCGAGAGACGGATATGACGGCTACTGCAAGTCATGTCGGCGATCGAGAGACCGCGAGCGAGCAGAGCAAAAGGCTGAACGTTGGCGCAGGATCGATCCGCAGAAGCGGCGAGCTTATAAACTTCTCAGGCTCTACGGAATTACGATCGACGACTACAACAGAATGTTGGAGGAGCAAGACTTCTCCTGCGCAATCTGTGGGGGCGTAGAGACACGAAGCATGTACGGAGAGGACCCGCGATTAGTCGTCGATCACAACCATCGTACAGGGCAGGTCCGAGGTCTGTTGTGCTGTACTTGCAATGCAAGTCTGGCTGCAGTGGAACATGAACAATTTATGTTACTTGCCAAAGAGTACCTGCGCAGGACGGATGGCTACCAATTTGTGGGTGATCCATGAACCATAGGTGTCACTGGCCGGGGTGCCAAGTAGAGGTTCCTCCAGACAAGTTTACGTGCAGGCGCCACTGGTTTGCGCTGCCCAAGCCGATCCGGCGGGAGATCTGGCGGCACTATCGCAAAGGCCAGGAGGTCACCAAGGACCCCTCGGACGCCTACATCCGCGCCGCCCGGCGAGCGCGCGAGTGGATCTACGCCAACCATCCGCCGCTGCAACAACTGCAGCTGGATTTTGCCCAATGACCGGTCCCGAGGTCCTTCAGCTGCCGCACGCGGGGCCGGTCACCGACGGCGATGTCTCGACCTGCGCCCAGGTCACCAAAACGCTGGCGGTCGCGTGCGTCAGCCTCTCGCTCAGATACGGCTGGCCGACCGTGCTCGATAGCATGCTCTCGGCCTATTACTCGCTGGCACTGGAAAGGGTGGGCCCAGCGCGGCTCGCCGAAGTGCTGACCGACCTCGCCGACGAAACGCTCAAAAGGCGCGTCCAATGAAAACTGCCGAAGTCATGCCCCGCAAGGTCAAGCGCAACCGCCGCAGGCGGTCGTCGACCGATCGGGAACGACACGCCGCGGCCATGCTGCTGGCTCCGGTCGTCAGGCGGGTCGTCCTCGGTGCCAAGCTGGCTGACGTCTGGCCAAAGGCGGTCCGCGCCTGCCGCGTCTGCGGCTGCACCGACGACCGCGCTTGTCCGGGCGGGTGCTGGTGGGTCGACACTGATCTCTGCAGCAGCTGCGCGTGACGGTCAGGATCCTCGAGGGCCACGTGCTCGATGTGCTCGCCACGCTCGCGGACGAGAGCGTGCACTGTGTGGTGACCAGCCCGCCCTATTACGGGCTGCGCGACTATGACCTGCCGCCGCAGGTTTGGGGCGGTGATCCGCATTGCACGGCGTGCCAGGACATCGATGCCGGTGCCTTCTGCCGGCATTGCGGCGCCTGGCGCGGTGACCTCGGATTGGAGCCCTCGCCCGAGCTCTACATCGAGCATCTGCTCGCGGTGTTCCGCGAAGTCTGGCGGGTGCTGCGCGCCGATGGCACGCTGTGGCTCAACATCGCCGACAGCTATTGCTCGCGCGGTAGTGCCTCGGGGGCGCTGGCGGCGACCGGGTTGCGCTCGCCGGCACGCGCCCATCTGGCGCGGCCCGAACAAGGCAAGCCGGCGATCGCGCGCAGGCGCCGCAGCTGGGGCGAGGCCAAGAACAAGGACCTCTTCCTGATTCCGCCGCGGTTGGCGCTCGAATTGCGCGCCGCAGGCTGGTACGTCCGCAAGGACAACATCGTGCACAAGCGCAACCCGATACCCGAGTCGGTCGAGGATCGCACAACCAGCGCGCACGAGTACGTCTTTCATCTGAGCAAATCGGAAACCTACTGGTACGACGCCGCGGCGATCCGCGAGCCGTTTGTCGACGACCGCATGGGCCGCGACGGCGGTCGCGGACAGAGCGAGCGCAACCGCGGTGGCCGCACCGACGGCTTCACCAAGCCCAACAACATCGACCCTTCGACCAATGGCGGGCGCAACCGGCGCTCGGTGTGGACGATCTCGACGCGGCCGACACCCGAGGCGCATTTCGCGACGATGGCGCCACTGGTCGCCGAGATCTGCATCCTCGCCGGCTGCCCGGCCGGCGGGGTCGTGCTCGACCCATTCCTCGGCAGTGGCACCACGGCGATCGTCGCCGACCGCCTGGCGCGCGACTGCATCGGCATTGAGCTGAGTCCCGGCTATGTGGCAATGGCCGACCGGCGGGCGCGCGAGCCCGGCTTTGCGCTGCTGCTGCCAGCGGAGGCGGCAGCGTGAGCGACCTGTTCAGCTGGGCTGATGGTGCGGCGTTGCGCGACGCGGGCATGGCGCTCGCCGGCGAGGCTCAAGAACAGGAGCAGCCCGGCTGGGGAGAGCGCGCTTATCTGGCGATCGTCGCCGTCGCGCGCCGGCAGTCGACCGTGCATGTCGATGATCTGCTGCGCGTCTTCACCGAGCGGCCCAAGCACTTCAATGCCTGGGGCGGGGTGTGGCGCCGAGCCATTGCCGACGGGGTGATCAGCCGCACCGGTGCGATGCGAGAGGCCGCCGATCGGCGCAAGCACCGCCACCATTATCCGGTCTACCGATCGGAGATCTTTCAGTGATCGAGGACGTCGGCACACAGGACCGCGGCTGGGGCTGGCTCAACATCGCCGCGCTGCTGACAGAGCCCTACCGGTCTCGGCTCAGCCTGCCGCAGAAGATCGCACTCTTGCGCTGCTGTCGCATGATGGCGGCCGGCAACGCCGATGGCTGGACCATCCAGGTCGAGAAGACCGGGGTCGCCTGCGCCGATTTCGAGCCGGCGATCGAGCGGGCGCTCGACGTGCTCGAGGGCAAGCCGCACCTGTTCCCGCCGATGCAGATGGAGGTCCCGTGACGCCGGCCGCTGCGTTCCAACTGCGCGCGCTCCACATGGCGCTGCAACTAGCCAGTGTTGCCACTGGCGATCACCGCCCCGGCGTTGCCCGGGAGCTGGTCGACGAAGCCCTCGACATCGCCTTTAAACATTGCTTTTGGGCCGCCGAGCGCGGGCTAGACCCCCACCAGATGCTGGCCGAGCTGGGCTTCGATATGTCCCGGCTGACCAGCTGGGGCCCGGCGCTCTGGCACCTCGTGGATTTGTGGCTCGATGAGGTCTGGCCCCGATTGCAGCCATCGTCGGGGCGAGATGAAGGGGGTTCCTCGGGCCACAAAATGAGCGGCGCCGGTCAGCGGGGGATGTGCTGGAGCCGGCGCCGCCGATCGCGATCGCGACTCACGTCACACCGTTCGGGGGGAATGAACAGTGCTCCGTTCAGACCAGCAATATAGTCGAGTTTTGTGTAATTTTCGAGACTTAGCTGTGAAAAGCCAAGTCTCGACGCCGTTGCCGCGCTCGGGGGAGCGCGGATCCACTTCAGCTAGGGGGTAAAAGGGGATGACCGAGACACGGTGGTACAAGCGGTTTCACGGCACGGCTTACGACCCGAAATTCACCGCTGCCGGGCTCGAAGCCCAATCCACGCACTGCAATGCTTTGGGGGTATGGGACGCGTTACTTGAGACGACTAGCGACCGCGAAGAAGACCGCGGCTCGCTTGCCAATGTCGACCTCCGGGTGGTCGCCGCAGGCCTGCGGCTGGGGCTCGAGGAGGTCAAGCGGATCTGGAGCGCCTTCGTCAGCCTCGGCATGATCGTCGGCGAACGGGTCGCCCAATGGGCCAAGCGCCAGGGGGCGGCCGCCATCAAGCTTGCCCAGGCGGTCTCGCCGGCGGCCGTGCGACAGCGCCGCTATCGGGCCCGTCGAGCGGCGGCAGGCCTCGAACCCGAACTGCCGGGACTCGAGAGCGTCACCGAGGCCGTAACAGGCGTCACACCGGGCGTCACCCAACGCGTCACATCGGCCGCAGAAGAAGAAACAGACAGAGATAAGATTCCCCCCCGCGGGGGCCCCCCCCAAGGGGGGACCGCACGCGCTCGATTTAATCGATCGACGGGAAGCAGGACCTCAACGGCTGGCACCACTGCGGCTGAAGCGATGACCTGGGGCCGCCCGGCGCCCCATCAGATCGATATGCTGCTGCCAATCGACGGAGAGATCATCGATGAGCAGTTCTACCGATATCGTCGTCCTCGGCGGAAGTCGCCCCACCAGACCCTCCATGAAGCCGCGATTAGAGTCGGCCTTAGAGCGCAGCTCGCTCGTGATCTTGCCCGAGGACAGGCCACCGATGCGTATCCCAGATGGGGCATGGCTCCCGCCGGTCGCTGATGCCGCACTACTGGCCCAAGCCGATGCTCAGATCGGCCGCCTCGAGGATTACCTGGCGCCGATTAATCCGGTCAGGCTGACGCTGCGCATTTCGACACTGCTGCGACAGTATTGGGTGCAGGGTGGCGATGACTTCTCGGACGAGCTGTCGCTTGAGTTATGGATCGACGCACTGGCATGGGCTCCCGAATGGGCAGTGGCCGAGGCGATCGCTGAATGGTTTGCCAATTCGCGCGTCAAACCGACCGGTGCCGATCTGGTTGCGTTGTGCCGGGAGCGCACCGCCGACGCCGACGTCGAACTCTTCTGCCTGCGCCGCCTGGTCAATCCGTGGGAGCAAGAGCAGGCGCGCGCGCGCCAGGCGGAAGCCGATGCAGCGCGTCAGCGCGCCGCCGAGCGTGAGGCGTTCAACGCCGCCAACCCCGACTGGACATTGGGCCTGCCACGGCAGCAACGTCGCATGCGGCCGGTCGAGCTCGAGCCGTTTGACACGAAACGGCACCGTGCGGTGTTGGAGGAACTCAAAAAGTTCCGCCTGCGCGCTGCCCGTCATCGGAGAGTGATTGAAGCAATGCGCCAGGCCGGATTAGATCCAGACGGCAACCCATTAACGGGAGGAGGACCCGATGAACAATTCTGAGCTGATCGACGCGGTGGCAGAGAAGGCGGTGCTGACAAAAGCAGCAGTCAAGCACACGGTCGACGTCGTGTTCGAGGTGATCACCGACGAGCTCGCGGCGGGCAATGACGTGCGGATCCACGGGTTCGGCACGTTTCACCCGCACGAGCGAAAACCCTACATGGGCCACAATCCGCAAACGGGCGAAAAGATCAGCGTGGTAGCCAAACGCTCGGCGAAGCTCACGATGGGCAAGGCGTTGACCGGCGCACTGAACCCGCCGGCACGGAAGCCGGCGCGGAGACGGGCGTAGCACCGTTTATTGCCACTGGCGCAACTGGCCGGGATTTGCCCGACATTTTAGCAGCCAGATGTTGGTACATCGGGCAGCTGAGGCATGCCGGAACGTTGTGCGGGGCGAAATCAACGACCGGGACCGCGACCGGGACCGGCACGACAAAGGCTGGCGGGGTCACGATCGCGGCCCGTCGCAACTGGTCGTCGACCGCGTTTTTCTCGAAATGGTTGTCCAGCAGCAGGCGGCCGCGCAGCGCGGCGTTGCCGAGACCGGCGACCATAAGCAGGAAGTCGGCGTTGGGGCGCCGCATCCGCTTAGCATAGGTCTCGCGGACCATTGCCTCGACCAACATCGCGGAGTGCCGGGTCACTTTGCGCCCGCCGGCCAGCCAGCGCCGCACCAATCGGGGATCACGATGAACCGCATGGGCCAACGCCGTCTGCCAGCGCGGTCCGAATAGGTAAGTGCCGAGTTGTTCGAGGTCGCTCGGCTCGAGTCGGTGCGGCATCCCCCGTCCCATACGTTCCTAATTAACCATGCTGAACAGGGACTCCCGTTTACCAGTCGTTTACATCAGCCGCCGTCAGGGTAGAAGCACAGCCCCGCGGCACATGTCGCGCATTGCGGACATCCGCGGGTTTTCTTGACTTTTGCGGGATGCGCGTGCTATACACTGACGAAATTCACGATCTACCAGACCGCCCGGCGCGAACCGCTGCGGCGGTCTTTTCGCGTGTGCGAGGTGGTATGGGTCGGCGCGGCCGGTTCCGAAAAACCGGGCGTCGGACCCCGAGTGGCCGACTGTCCCAGGCCGGGCAGCAGCCCGATCACAATCCGTTCCTGCTCGCTCAACGCCTCCGGGTGGTCGACCCGGGGCTGGCTGAGGCGTTCCTGGCGCTCGCCTGTCGACCCGAAGCGGCTCGGTCACAAGAGGAGCAGGCTATCGTGGTCCTCGGCACGCAACGCGCGCACAACCCGAACCTCGCCTACCCGCCCGGCATTGCCTACGAGCGCGGGCTGTTTCGTAACACTGATGCCGCCGGCGAGACCCACGACGGGCGCGAGTTGTTACAAGCGGCCGACATCTATGTCGGGCTGCACCGCTCGGTATGGGGCAAGCTGAGCGACGACATCGAAGCCGACATAACCCGCCGCTGGGGTCCCCGCGCTTTTGAGCTGTTGCTCGAGGTCGGCCGGGTCAACGCCCCCGCACCGCCAGCCAGCCACTTCCGCCAACTCGTCGCCGGCACCCCGGCACCGCTTACCGATCCCGACCCCGACCAATACCTGCGCCGCCGGCTGCGGCTCGCCGATCGCTATGCCGCGGCCCGCACCGTCTTGCTGCAGCTCAGCCTGCTGTCACTGCACGTCGTCGAGGCGATCGCGATCGAGGGTAGGACGCTTGGCTTTTTGAAAGCCGGGACGCCACGCACCGCGAGTAGCGTGCGCGACGAGCAGGCCTTTGTCGCTGGGCTCAAGGCGCTGGCTGACCATTTCGGGCTCATCGAACGCGCCAAGCAACGCATACGCACCACGCGCGAGCGGGACGAATTGGCCCCGGCTGCTGCCGGATGAAGGGGGAAAAACATGCTCACGGTGAATGTCCTCGGCCCGCTCTCGATCCTCGTCGATGGACGGCCGCTGATCCATGCACCAAAGAAGGGCAAGGCACTCTTGGCCTATCTGGCGATCGTCCGTGAGCCGGTCTCGCGCGAACGCCTGGCTGATCTGTTGTGGCCCTACCAGGGTTCCGAGCAGGCGCGGCACAGTCTGCGCAACTGCCTGCTCGATGTGCGCAAGCACCTCGGGGCATCTCGGGAGATGTTGCGCAGCGACTTCACCTCATGCTGGCTCCAGGCGGAAACCGATCTCCAGCGCTTCCTCGACCTGGCTCGATCGGGCAGCCGCGCGGCGCTCGGCGCCGCCGGCAAGCTGGTCCGCGGTGAGCTGATGGACGACTTCGTGGTCAACAGCGAGCCCTGGTGCGAATGGTGCGACGGCGAGCGCGAGCGGGTGCGCGAGCTGCTGAACCGGGCGCTGACCAAGTATTCCGAGGCTTCGACCGCGGCCGGTCAGCAAGAGGAAGCGATCGAGGCGGCGCGCCGTCTGGTCAAGCTCGACAACCTGCACGAGCCGGCTCATCGGTGCCTGATGCGGGCCTTGGCTGCTGCCGGCTGGCGCAGTGCCGCACTGCAGCAATACAAAAAGCTGCAGAAGATCCTGCAGGACGAGCTCGGCGTAACCCCCGACGCGGCCAGCCGGGAGCTGGCTGAGGAGCTTGCCCAGAGCGAGCGTGAGCCCGAACCGGTGCCGACGGCGCCCGAACCGGTGCCGCCGCTCAGGCTCGTGTTGCCGGCAGCGCCCGCGGCCTCGCAGGCGCTGCGGAGCCAGCTGCAAAAGCTCGCCATCCAAGTCGAGGCTTGGCGCACCGGCGCCGGTCGCCTGACGCGCGGGCTCGTCGAGGAGTTGGGCCAAGCGGTGGTCGACGCCGACCAGCGGATCGGCGAGCTCGAGGACCGCCTTGCCGAAGTTGCGGCGAGCGCCTGGCCACCGGATCCGATCCGGCCGGACGCCGAGTACGCCGCTGCGTGAGGCAGGGCAGCGTCGGCAATGAATTCAGAGAACTGATCCGCAAGCTCGAGAAGCTCGACCGCGAGCCGGAGCGCCAGGCCAAGCGGCGCGAACGGGCCGAGGCGAAGAAGCGCAAGGCCGGAAAACCAGCGTCTTCCCGATAAACCTGCCGCCGGGCGATGCACCAAAAGTGCACCGAAAATGCACCGCGGCAGCACCGTCAGGGTGTCCAGGGCCGGGCCCGGTGCCGCGTCATGGCGGCATAAAAGCCCTGGCACACTCTCTCAAACGCACCCGGACCACCCGGACCACCCGGACCACCTTGGGGTTCGATAATCAGGATTATCGCCGGCAAGCGATTGGCCCGAAAGCGGCGGTTTGCCTGGGTTTTTCAGCGTTCTTTGGGTTCGATAATCGAGGGTCGCGGGCATGGTCGAGACATTGCCCGCGCTGCCCGTCGACCTCTCTGACCTCGCCGCACGCGCGGCGGAATTTGCGCGCAGCTCACGCAGCGCGGCTACCGAGCGGGCCTACCGCTCCGATTGGACTGATTTCTCGGGATGGTGCGAACGAGCCGGCTTGAGCCCCTTGCCGGCCGCGCCCGCGACGGTGGGGGCCTACCTCAGCGCCCGCACCGGGGAGCTCAAGGTGGCCACCCTCCACCGCCGACTGGCTGCGATTACGGCGGCACACCGGATGGCGGGACTTGGTCTCGATGGTGGTCATCCGGCGATTGCCCGGGTGCTGGCCGGCATCCGCCGAGCCTACGGCACCCGGCAACAAGCCAAGACCGCCATTTTGACCGAAGACCTGCGCCGCGTCGTGCGAGCCCTGCCAACCACGTTGGCGGGGATTCGCGATAAAGCCGTGCTCCTTGTGGGCTTTGCAGGCGCATTTCGACGCTCCGAGCTGGCAGCGCTCGACCTGGGCGACATCAGCCTATCAAACGCCGGCCTCACCATCACCATCCGCCGCTCGAAGACCGACCAGGAGGGCGCCGGCCGGCAGGTCGGGATCCCGCGGGCGCGCAAGACCTCGGTCACCTGTCCGGTGGCGGCGCTCGAATCGTGGCTGAACGAAAGAACCGAATTAACCAATTCTGACGCGCTGTTCCTGGGCGTCTTTCACGGCCGGCTGATGGGCCGGCTGTCCGGCCAGGCGATCGCCGAGATCGTCAAGCGAGCTGTAAACCGGGTCGGTTTTGACCCGAGCAAATTCGCCGGTCACTCGCTGCGCAGCGGGTTCGCGACCTCGGCCGCCCGCGGCGGTGCCGACCTCGCCTTCATCATGCAGCAGACCGGGCACAAGAGCGCCGACGTCGCCCGGCGCTACGTCCAGGCCGGCAGCCTTCTCCAAAACCCAGCATCAAAGGCAGTCAAACTGTGAGCGAGTTCGACCCGCTTCCGCGCGAATATTTCGATCCGCCCAACCTGATCATCGTCGGCGCCGACGAGCGCCGGATCACCCCGCAGGAATGGACCGTGCTGCAGCAGCTGTGGCAGAGCCGCGGCGCGCTGGTTTCCGGGAGGGGCTTCCTCGAGGTGCTCTACCCAGAGCCGAAAACCCCGCCCAAGCAATTTGCCAACCTGTTGAAGGTCACGATCTGCCGGCTGCGCGCAAAGCTCGCCGGAACCCCGGTGAAAATCGAGACCGTGCACCGCAAGGGCTACCGGCTGCGCAGGACCGCAACTGCTGCTGCCTGACCACTGACTGACTGACGGGGGCCGCTGATGCCGACACCTTTCGGAGAGGACGGCTGCCGCTACCTCGTCGACGATCGATGGCATCAGTGCGGTGTCAAAGAGCAGCCGGGCTCAAGCTATTGCGCCGAGCATCACGCGCTTTGCTACCTGGCGCGCAACAGCGTGGCCGAGGGCCGGCGACTGCGCCTGATCGACCGGATCGGAGATGCCGTCGGCGGCCGTCAGGCAGCCTCTGCACTCGCCAAGCTGATGCTCAAGATCGCGGCGATCGAAGGTCACGCATGACGCGCTCACCGCTCGCAGCGCGCGATGTTGCGCCCGGTACCAGTTGGGCTTTCCACGACCATCGGACGCTGGCCGAGGTCATAGCCGAGGAGGCCCTGCATGAACGCTCGGGACGTGGCGGGGCTCAACGGCCGGCTGGCGATCGCGCTGAAAGCGGCGCGCGCCGTCGGTGCGACCGGCTCGGATGAGGAACTGACCAACGCGATCCTGCTCAAACACGGCGCCGGCGAGATCGACATCAGGCCGCTGCTGACACGGCTGCGGCGGGCGTCAGCACGAAGAGCCAGCCCGGCGCGAGCCCGAACAGGTTTCACATGAAACACGCCGAGCTCGTCCTCTGCGACGACTACCTCGAGGCCGACGAGATCTACGCGGCGATCGCCCAGGCGATTGCCGCCGAGCGAACCTTGCTGGCGGCACAGGGTGCGGATGGGGTCGCGCGGCCGCGGACCCTCGGGTGGTCAGACAAACCGGATGGGCTGCTGGTCGAGGCCGATCAGGCTCGCTACTTCATCGGCTGGGGGGACAGAGAGGGCATGACCCGTTTGGCTTCCCTGATCCGCGCCGAATTTGTCGCCGGTGTCGCCGGCAGCTGCTGAGCCGGCCAGGCAGCGGCGACCGCGGTTCTACGTTTTTCGCGTGCTGCACAAGGGGGATCCGCCGGTCGTCTCGGCGCTACCCGGGTCATTCACCGACCTGATCAACGCGTGGCAGGAGGCGGGCTGCCTGCGCGCCGAGCAACCGCAAGCGATCTTCATCGCCGGCGAGCTCTGCTCCACGCAGTGAAGCCGGCCTTTTCGAATTTGCCCCCTAAAAAACGGATCTTCGCATGTCGCTCATGCTCACCCGGTGTTGGGTGCCGCAGTCGGCACCCATGGGAACCATTGTTGGCTACCTCCACTGCTACAATTCGGGCGTGACGGTGCCGAGCAACTTTCTGCTCGATCCAGATGCCGCCGGCCTGTTCATGATCAACGGCAACCAACTGGTGACCGCGGCCAAGATGCTGCCGCTCGGTTTCTATGCGCTGCAGATCAGCGCGGTGGCGACCAATCTGAGCGCTCTGGAAGACGGGTGGTTCACGATCCAGGTGACGCCGCCGGCTCCTCCGCCACCCCCGCCGCCACCACCTCCGCCGCCGGCGTAGCTTTCTATATCGCGGCGAGGTGCCCGATGGCGCTCTGCGAGCATTGCCGCGCCGAGCTGGCGAGCCAGGAGCGTTTGCCGCCGCCGTGGTTTGATCACGACCGGCACACCGTCGCCGGCGAGCATCTCGGCGTAAAGAGATGGCAGATCCTCGAGATCCTGTGGCGGCGCCGCGACAGGGCGGTTTCGACTGAGACGCTGATGACCTTGCTCTACAGCGACCAGCCCGACGACCCGCCGGACGACAAGATCATCGACGTCTACATCTCCCAGTTGCGCCGTGATCTCGAACCGACGCCGTGCTCGATCAGGACCGATTGGGGGTTCGGCTACCAGCTATGCGAGTACAAGCAGACCGGCGACCCGGTGCTTGGCGAGGTCGACGACGACGTGCCGCTACCGCAGCGGCCGCTGCGCACCGTGGCGGGCTGGGTGCGGAACGACAAATATCAGCTCGCCGAGCTCAAGGTCGGGCAGAGCCGGCGCGTCGACAACGCGAAGCTCAGCACCCTGAAGTCGGCCTGTCAGCGCGCCCAGCAGCGCGGCCACGGCAGCTTCACCGCCGGCTGCGATGGGAAGGGAGTCATGCGCATCTGGCGGGTCGAATGATCGCCCCCTCGGGCATCCGATTGCTATGGCGGGCGAGCCGATGACGGCGCCGCTGTTCAAATCGCCGCATGAGCCGATCGCAGAGCCCGACCGCGGCTGTCGTGATCTACGAAGCTGCCGCGCTGCACATCGCCGAGGGTTTGATCATCCTCAGCTCGAGGGCCGCCGATAGCTCGATCGGCATCGCCTCGATGTTCCAGGCGACAGTCGAGCAGCGCACCCTGCTTGGTGTCAGCCTGCTGCTCTCCTCGTGGCTGGCGATCCTCGCCCTGCGGCGTGCGGGCGTCTTCGCGATCTTCGCTCTCTTACCCCAGCAGACCCTGCTGCTGATCACCGCGATCGGCGCTCTGTGCTTTGCCGGCATGGGACACTACGCCGACGGGTATGAGCCGGCCGGCGGCAGGCTGTTCATCCTGGCCGACCAGCTGCCGCGCATCCTGTTCGCGCTGGCCCATGGTGTCGCGGTCTATCCGTGGTTCTGGGCCAACGATGCACCGGCCCGCAAACGCACCGTGGTCGACAACATCATCGCCGGCGCGACCTGGGTTTCGCACGCCGCGGATCCCGTCGATGACGACCTGCTGGTGATCCCGGCCGATGAGTTGCGCCAGATCGTCGAGGCCAACCTCTTATGATCGCACGCCGGACCTACCGGCCACGGCCCAACATGCCGGTTGGGTCCGGGGCTAAGCCGAACGCCGTCTATGCCGGCCCCTACTCGCGGCGAAAAGGCGGCGTATTCGCCGCCCTTTTGCCCGAAAGCGGGCAGCACAGCAGGAAAGCCCATGGACCGGATGCTGAAGTTCTTCGCTTACGACCATCTGCGTGACGACCTGAAGCTGGTCTCGCAGGCCTTCGCCCATCTGGCCCATCACATCGCGCAAATCGTGCCCCAGGGTCCGGAACGAACGGTCTCCCTGCGTAAGCTGCTCGAAGCCAAGGACGCCGCGGTCCGCGCCGTCGCCATCCCGGAGAGCGAATGACCAAGCGTCTCGAGCCCGAAGCCAAGCGGCTGCGGGCGCTGTCACCGGCGGCGCTGGCCGACGCGATCGGCGCCCATCAGACGGCGATCGAGGCGCTGAAGGCCGAGGCGATCCGGCGCGGCCACCTGCGCGTCGAAGGGACCGCCTACCGCATCGTGCTGAGCCCGCCCGGCACCTCCCAGCGCACCGACAAGACCAAGCTCCTCGAGGTCCTCGGGATCACCGCGGCCGAATTCACATCGCGTTTCACACACACGGTGCAGACCGGCTGGCGGCTGACATGCACGCCGCTGCGCAAGCTGGGCGCCCTCGCGGCCGCGGCGTAAAGGGATTAAATTAATCGGGTCCGGGCCGGGCCCGGGCGATCGATCCACCCATCGATCGGTCCAATCCCATCCCGACTGCGGGGCGGCCCATCCGGGGCCGCCCCCCCGTTTATGCGGCGAACAGATCGCCGATGACCGCGCTGGCGCGCAGCGCCAGCTCCATCTGGGCCAGGTGCTTTTGGATCAGCGCCAGCTTGTCGGCATAGGTCGCGGCCTTGCCGGGATCGATCCGTTTGACCGCGACGATCTCGTTGTCGTCAAAGCCCATCGCCAGGATCTTGCTCACCTGATCGATCTTTTTCTCGAGCCGGCTGGCGGCGCGCAGCTCTTGCTGGCTCGGCGGCTCCTGGGCGGCGACGACCTGGTCGAAGATCGAGACCTGCGCCTCGGCCTCACGCAGCGCCAGCGACATCGCGCGCAGCGCTTTGTAAGTCGGGCACTGCCCGGCCTTGATCGCGCCAAACAGGCGGCGTTGGCCGACCGGCGACAACTGCGCCATCTCGTAGGCTTGAGAGTTCGTCAGATTGCCGCTGGCGAGCAGCTGCAGGTACTCGTCTTCGAGCTTTAGAAGGGATGTCCGCTCGGTAATGCGGAACGGCACCTTGCCGAGCGCCTTGGCGGCGGCTTCGACGTCACCGCCGAGCTCGTCGACGAGTCGCTGGTAGGCGTGGGCTTCTTCGAGCGCGGTCATCGGTTCACGCGCGGCATTCTCGATAATCTGCGTCACAAGCACGTCGGTGCCCGTCAGATCGAGAACACGAGCGAGGATCATCCTGGCCTTGTTGTGCTGATGGGCGCGCCAGCGGCGCTCACCAAAGACGATCCTCCAGCCGTCGCCGTCGGGCCGGACGCCGATCGGCTGCAATAGGCCGTTCTCGCGGATCGAGCCGGCGAGTTCGGCGATCGAGCCGGGGGTGAATATCTTGCGCGGCTGGGTCGGGTCGCGATGGACCTTTGCCATTGGCAGCGCGCGCACCTCGAGCGCTGGTGTCTCAGACATGGGGGGTGTGGGCTCCTCGGAAGGAAGGCGGTTAGCGGGCCAGAGCCAGGTCGAGCACGTGCCTGATCGGCTCAAACAGGCTGCTGACGAAGTAGGCGAGCGCACTGCCTGAGCCGGCTGCCAGACACAGCACGAGCACCAGCAGCACGATTGCCTCGAAGCGGTGGCCGCGCAGAAACGACCAAACGAGATCGCTCACAGCGTCACCCGCTTGATGGTCGCGTCGGCCGGGATCGACTTGTCGAGTGCGATCGCGCGCAGTGCCACCTGGATCGCCAGCACGCTCGACGATGCCGCGGTCTTGACCACGGTCTTCTTCGGTTTGTCGGCGCCGGCTGGGAGCCAGGTGAAGGCCACGTTGAAATCGCGCGGGCGGGTCATGACTTGCGGCTCCCCTGCCAGTCGCGGTAGCGCGCTGTCTTGAGTTTCTCGCCGCTGACCGGTTTGGGCGTTGCCGCCGAGCCGATTGCCTTCCTGGTCTGTTGGCCGTCGCCGGTCAGCGGGAAGCGCTGCGGCTTGGCGAGTGCGGCGTCGTGCGCGGCCACGTGCTGGCGATACCAGCGCGAGGTAATGCGGCTCATTGCTTTGCCCACCGCTTGAAGGTTTTGCGCTCGCCCGAGTAGGCGGGTGTGAGAAGCATTGCTTCCCACGCGGTTTCGACGTGATAGGTGCGCGCGGGATTGGCGCGCGCGTTGGCCGTTGGGTCGTAGGGTGGGGCGCCGAAGCCGTGCGTTTTGAGATAGGCCGGGTCCCGCCCGCGAGGGGCGCGGTAGCCAGTGCGCAGCTCGAAAGAGGTTGGCGCGTTGGCGCGCGCACGGGCCAATGTGAGGGGGGAAGGTGATTGGTGCAATTTAGGCTCCGTCGGAAGGAAGTAACCACACACTTATTGTAGCAGATTACGCTACTTAGTACATTGAAAAGCGCTGTGCTCTCGCAGTGTTACTCTGCTAAGTCAGTGAGATCATGGCGCGCGCAACTGGCTTCTATTGGGTGAGGCTTCTCGGATCTTCCGAGCACCCCGACGGGTGGACGATTGGCGAATGGTCCAACAGCGCGCCCGACGGCGCGGGCCACAGGTGGCGTCTGCCCGGCTACTCGTTTCACGAACACGACAACGCATTTCAGGAGATCGACGAGCGCCGCGTCGAGCGGGTCAAGCGGCGCACCTGGCGCAACGATCGTGAGCCGCTGACGAGATCGCGCAATTCGCGGCCGACGTCCTGAACCTGACCCTTTGGTCGAGAGGCTGATCAGGCGCGCGCTGTTCGTCGCGTTTGTGCTCTTTGTGATATTTGGTTGGCTTGGTCTGGTAGCTGTGGTCGAGGCAGCTTGGCGCTGGTTCTGGGGCTAAGGCGAAGGCGGGGCCGGGAAGAAGCGACCGCCGCGACGGCTGACATGCTTGGTATTGACCAGCAGCCGCATCATCAAGTCGAACTCGTCGCGGGTCAGATGGTCGGTCAGTGCGGCATAGAGCCGATCAGCGCAGGCACCCTGTGGCGTGTCATTGACCACGCGCACCACCGCTTCGGTGACGCGCCGGGCGGTGATCATCGCGATCTTGTTGGCCTCGTCGCTCAGGCGGGCAGCGCTCACAGCAGCGACTCCTTGGCGGCGCGGCTCATTGGTCGGCTTGCTTGTCGCGCGCGACCAGGCGGGCGATCAGATCGTCCAGCTCCTTGCCGGTCGCGCCGCTCGCTATCGTGATGCCGCGGTTGCCGCGGAAGCCCATCTGCTCGCCATGATGGTGTGCGCGGCAGAACTCGTTCGAGCATTCGCCGCGGGCATTGCCGTGGACGCAGCGGCTGCTGGATTTGCGGGACTTGCGGGCCATCGGGTCTCTCCTCGGAAGGGCGGGCGGCTTATACCAGCCCGTTGTCGTAGAAGTGGATCTTGCGGCCGCCGACGGTGCGGGGCAGCTCCAGCTCGGCCGCTGCTTTGCGGGTGACGCGATAGAAGAAACCCTCTTTGAACAGCCAGCCCTTGGTGACCGCGTATTTGACGGCACTCTCGGGCACGTATTCCAAGCAATCTTCCAACTCGACTACGTGCCGGCCGCGCAGTGCGTTCTTGATATCCTCGTTGGTGTAGCGCTGCAGCTCTTCCGGCTTCCACTGGCGGATCAGGTGGCCGTCGTCGTCCTCGTCAAACACCGGGGCTTCATTGAACGCCTTGAAGGCGATCGCGCCGGCCCGGCTGGCCGAGCCGCTGCGGACGTCGTAGCTGAAGCGCTTGTGCGCAACCCGCGGGAGGGCCAGAGCTGGTTTGCGGGACTTGCGGGCCATCGGGTGCTCCATCGGAAGGAATGAATAAGTAATCACAAGATCATCATAGGATAGTACCTTACATTGTAAAGAAAAAAGCGCTCTTTTATGCGTTTTATTTGCACTCATCCCGGTGATTATTTGGGGCCGGTCTGGTCAGCCCTCTTGCACACAAGCCGCATCGCGCACGGCTGCCGATCGGCACCAGGTCGTGGCCAGGGATCTCGCGCCAGTGCCCGCATTCCAGCCATACCCAGCGGCCGAGCGCGCCGCGATGGCCGAGGTCGACAATGGCCCGCAACGGCGCACCGCGGCCGGGATGGCGCTGCAGCCTAACGAAGGCATCATGTCGCAGCGGCGCATCGCGGCCGGTCATGGCAGCACCAATTACCAGTGGGCGTGTCGCCCGTTGTTCCACAGCTGCAGCACGATCGTGTTGACGTTGGTGCCGACCGAGGCGAACGAGCATGGCGGCAGATCATCCCACCGCCCGTTCTTCTCCTTGACCAGCGCGCGCAGTGCCGTGGCCTTCTTCGACTCGCGGAACTCGGTGCCGGCCGACATGATCGCGACCAGCTGCCCCTCCGGCTTCAAGAACTTCATCGCATGCGTCACGTGGTCGACGTCGCGCTCCAGATCAAAGGGCGGGTTCATCACAACGCAGTCGTAAAGCCGCTTCGGGTCCGGCTGCATCTGCAGAAAGTCGCCGCACCAGACCTTGCGATAGAGCCGCTCGGCGCGCAACGCGCGCGCCAGCTTCGGCTGGATCTCGACGCAGTCGACCCGGTGGTTGAAGGGATAGGACCGGTCCTCGTCGCGGAACTTGTTGCCGACGTGGCCGGCGGTCGCGCAGCGGCGCGCCAGGTTGCCGGTGCCGGCCGAGGGCTCCAGGATCGAGAGCGGCGGCTTGTCCGGGTCACGCCACAGCGCGACCTTTGAGATCAGGTATTCGGCCGCCGCGTCCGGTGTCGGGAAGAACCCAAAGCGCCGCGCCACTGTCGTCTTGCGCTTGGCGAACAGGTCTTCCTGGGTGTGCGCGTCGGCGATGACCTCGCCATACCACTCGGCCAGTAGCTTGTTGACCTTGCACACCAGATCGTTGCGCTTGAACCAGAGATGCGCGTTGCCGTTCTTGTAGCCCTCGATCTTGAAGTATTCGGTTTGCGTCGTGCTCTGCTTTGGGCCGTAGCCGCCTTCGCGGCGATCCTGCTCGAGCTGCCAAACGCCGGTGCCATACTGCGCGCCGATATGCCCGCCATTGTCGAGGACCGCAAAGGTGCGCTCGATGTCGAGCAGCGTGTCGCGCATCGGGCCGTAGCTCAGCCCACCGCCAAAATCGCGGAAGGCGTAAGTCAGGATGATCCGCGAGCCGATCTTGAACCCGTCGTGGCTGCGGAAGCGGCGATCGAGCTTTGAGAACGCATTGGCGATGCCGCGCCGGAAGATCGTATCGGCGTCCATCGCGAACTGCTGGATCGTCGCATAGATGTTGTCGACGGTGACCGGCGGCATGCCCTCGCCGAGATCCTCGGGATGGATCACCTGCCCCTTGTCCCAGGCGCCGCGCCGCTCGACCCGGTCGGGCAGGTAGCGCATCTGCTGGCGCAGCTTCTCTTTGGCCTCGGTATCCATCAGCCGCTCGAGATCGGTGCGCTGCACGACATAGGACCACACACCAAGATCGGTCAGCCGCCGGGCGACGCGTTGGTACAGCTCGCGGTCCGGCAGCTTGACGGCCTTGTGGAAGTCCTGAACTTCGTGGACGCTGCTCTCGATCAAGGGTTTGGCGTCGCCGGTCGCGCGCTGGGCCATCGCGTGCGCGGCCTTGATCGCGGTGTCGGCCTGCTCGATCGCGGTAAAGGCCTGGTCGTAGAGCTCGAGCGCCTTGTTGCGGTAGCCGACGATCTCCTCGACCGTCGAGCGCGGAATCAGTTCACGTGCTGCACTCACTCAAATTTCTCCAAGGCTAGACTGATTGCGGTTGCGGTGGCGAGCGACACGAACGCGAGGGCGCCGAACCGGCCGTTGCCAAAGGACGCGATCACGAAGAGCACGCCGAATGAGCCGAGCACGGTGCTCAGCACCCACAGGCCCAGCCGCGACAGCAGCGCCGCGTTCATGGGTGCCGCATCCTGTCGACTCGCAATGCGAGCTCGACCGCCTTGGCCGGCGGGCAGCCGCGCGCCAGCAGCGAGCGGATGTGCTGGCGGTTGTCGCCCGAGATTTGCAGTCCGCGCTTGTCGAGGATCGCCTGCGCGGCATCGAGGCGGCTGATCGTCACGTCGGCGCAGCGCTGACGTATGCTCGCCGGGAAGAAATAGACGCGGCCCATCGGTCAGTCCCCCACGAATGGGCTTGACGAACGCGCGCTGACATAGCCGATGTCGCCATTCTCCAAGCGGACCGTGTAGCCCAGCAGCTTGCCGCTATCGATCTGGTGCCAGACCTGCTCGACCGTGGCTTGACGCGGGCGGTTGCTGAGATGGTTGCGGACGCTGATCTTGTCGCCGACCTGGTGGCTCATTGGGTCAGCCCCAGCGCGCGCAGGTGCTTGCAGGTGTGGCCCTTGTGATAGATCGCACCCGGGCAGCTGCAGCCCCATTGGCCGCTCGCCTTGCGCTGCGCCACCACATAGGTGCGGGCGCTGCTGGCGCTGCTGATCTCAAAGCGGTTTTGGTAGCTGTCGTTGGCGGGCAGCGCCTTGGCGCCCATCCGGTTCAGGGTTTCGAGGACTTCTTGCATCTCAGGCTCCATCGGAAGGAAAAAGATCAATAAACTCAAGCACTTAAGAATATCAGACAGGCTACTAGAGTCACGCAAAAAGCCCCGGTTAACCGTTTATTTACTGGCCGGACCTCGAACGTCACGCCGTCGATGCGCAGCTCGGTCAATCCCTCGACCGGGATCGAGCGCCAGGCGTGCTTGTCCTGGTCCCACACCACGATCAGGCTGTCGGTGGTCTTGCGGCCGGTGCCCTTCAGCTCGCCGACCTCGGCAAAGCGGCACCACATCTGGCGGACCTCGCCATTGCTGCGCTTGATGAAGGTGCAGCCAAAAAACCGGCCGGCGGTGGCGCGGATCAAGCGCGAGGCCTGCTGCGGAGTGATCGCCATTGGCTCACTCGCCGAGCAAGGACCAGCGCGGCTCGTCGAGTAGACGCTGCGGCTGGTTTTTCCAGATCCGCCCATCGTCCCATTCAATGATCATCGTGCCGGCGCTCGAGGGCGTGCCCTGCAGCGCCACGATGCGGCCAGTGAACCCGTCGCCGATGCCGGTGCGCCAATGCACCCGGTCGTTCACCTGCGGGATGCGGGCGGTCATGCGACCGCCCTCAGCTTGGCGCTGGCGCCGGTCAGCACCGCAACGCCGTGCTCGGTGTCGACCGCCCGCGCGTCCTTGCCCCACGGCAGCCCGTAGTGCTTGGCGCAGACCGGACCGTAACCCACCGCTGTCGAGCGCTCGTCGGTCAGAGCGGTGTTGCAGAAGCAGCACACCCCGGTCAGGTGGCCGTACTCGGCCGCCGCCTTGGCGGGATCCTCGGCCATCGCCTTCAGCGCCAGCGCCACTGCGGTCTGTGTCGTCTCGTCGTACTTGCGGGAGGGCTCGAACTGGCCGTCGCGGGTGACCCGGCCGTACCAGTCGCGCGAGCCATAGCCGCCGGCGGCGGAGCAGACGTTGATGCTGCCCGGGGCCTTCGACTTCGCGCCGGCGATGTTCAGCCGGATGTCGCGGCCGTTGGCGCGCACGATCACCGCCGGGTGCTTCAGGTGCTTGGCGGCGCGCTCGAGCAGGTCGACGATGCCTTTGACCGACCCGACGTCGGTGGTCTGGCGCTCTTGGGGCTGGGTGGCGCGGCGGGTCAGCTCGCCGACCCAATACCACTGCTTGTCGCTGAGGCCGCGGCTCTTGCCGCGCTTGCCTTCGTGCTGCAGGATCAGGCTTTCCGCGAACTCGTAGTCGCGCCCGTGCAGTTGATCCAATACTGCCCGGAGGGGTTCGATTGACTGCATGATGTGCTCCTCGGAAGGAAAAAGTTCAACAACATCAATAACCTAGCATAGTTCGCGCAGTAGTGGCAGAAAAATGCGCAGTGCGCGCAAAAAAAAGCGCGCCGGAGCGCGCGCCTTGCACTGAAAAGGGGGCTTAGCTCAGTGCGTCAGGGCAGTGAGTCAATGCGGCGGGCAAACGCCGCGGCCTTGCGCCATGAGTTGCGGCTACGGACTTCCGCGCTCAGTGGCGCGGCGTGTTGCGCGGCGCTGTTCGAGATGGCTCGGCGAAAACCGCCTGACCCGCGCCTGGTACACCGCGGGCTCACCGCGATCGAATTTCGCGAGGGCTGCTTCGACGCGTTGCCGGCGGCCGCTGCGGTCGTCAAGTTCGCGGTCTGCTTGAAACGCCCGGGCAAACTCGTCTAGCGCCCTGCGGATCGACAGCACGTCCCAATCGAGCGATTTGGTAATCGCACCCAGCGACGCACCGTCTAGCCATCGCCGTGCGATCTCCGCCTGCTCAGCAAGCGTGAGCTCGACAAAGGCTGGTGGTGTCTTGGCCTTGGCCAGGCGCTTGCGTGCGGCGGTGATGCGAACGGCGCGGTAGCGCGCGACGTCAGCCTCGATTTCCGCCAGCACCTCGGCCGGAAGATCGTCGGCGGTGTCGGAATCAGTCATCGGCATCGTCAGCCAAACAGGCGGCGGCGCAATTCCTTCATGGTCATCGCACGGTCGCCGGCCACCGCTTCGGCAAAGTCACCAGCGGTGCACTCGTAGGGCGGTGTCAGCCGCCCCTGCGGCAGCTGGTACACGACGCGGACCGGTGTCTTGATCACCTTGGCGTCATTGAGCCAATGCAGTCTGATATATCGGCTGTGTGCGACCAGGAAGCGTTTGAGCTTGGCGAAAGGCCACTGCCCCTCATCGCCGATGCGCCGCGGGTGCCGCCGATCCCGCGCGAACATCTCAAAGGCACGCTCGGTAAACGCCCGATGGTCGAGTTCGGGCAGTCTGCGATAATCCCAAAGCACATCGACGTCGTGCAGCTGGCTCGCCTCGGTGCGGTAGCTGCCGAAGATCGCCAACCCGGTCACTTCGACAAGGTGATCCTGCCGCGCGGCCGCGGCCGCCGGGGTGCGCTCGAGCAGCCCCGTGACGAGCCGATCGGCTGTGGCGCGGCTGATCGCCGGCAAAAATAGCGCGGCGCAGAGACTGCTGCCCGCGGACCCGATCTCGTGGAGCGGCACATCGGGGTCCCGGAATCCGCTTGCCCGCTTTCTCGAGCGCTTCGCCAAACGGCGTCTGAGCATTTCGGCCAACAGTCGCTCCGCCGCTGGTTGGTCGAGAGCGAAGAACTCGACGACGTCATCGATCTGGAATTTGTCGGACATCGATCCGCGCACCATGCGGAGGAACTCGCGCACCCGGGCGATGGGCAGACCGTCGACGGTATCGGTTCGGTCGAACTTCATTCGGTGGCCTCTGGAGCCAGTCCCTCAAGGCGGCGCAGCCGCTCGCCCTGGCGCGAGACTTGGCTGTGGGTCGCGCGGATCTCGGCTAAGAGTCGGGTGTGGCTGTTGTCGAGCCGCTGCACGATGGCGGTGAGCACGTTCACGTCATCGCGTAAGCTGGCGAGCTCGGCCAGCATCCGATCCTGCTGACGCGCCAGAAACTCCAGCGTGACCGGTTCGCGTTCGCTCATTCGGCAGACTCCTCGGAAGAGCAGAGCGCGCCCTGCGCTATCCCGGTCCCTTCGTTCCAGGTGCCGCAGCCGCAGAGCCATTGGCCGGCGTGGTTGATCACGTCGACCTTGGTCGGATTGAACACGTCGCCGCAGTCGCGGCACTGGATGATCTCGCCGGTGCGGTCGTAGTAGACGGTTTCGTCGGGCTCGCTCAGATCGATCAGCGCGACGCGCTGGCAGTCGCTCGGATGGTCGCTGCCTTGGTAGCGCTCGAAGACGTCGAACACGGTGGCGGTCGTGTCCGGTTTGGCTTGGTACTCGCGCGCCTTCTCGGCGGCTTGCTGCGGGTTGTCGGCCTCGAGGTCGATTTCCCAGCGGACGAGATAAGCGGTCATAGCCCGAAGCTCTGTGCCAGTTTTTCGGATTGCTCTTCCCCCACCTCGGCGATGCAGTCGACTGCCAGCATAACCTCGTGGCGAAACAGCTCGACCGAGAGATGGTCGAGTGTGCCGTGCGCGATGCGCATCCAGGCCTCGACGTGCCGCGGGTTGGCCTCGGGTGCGAGTCTGCGGATCAGGCCTTGGTAGCTAGTGACGGTCATTGTTATGTCCCCCGTGGTTGTGACGGCGCTCATGACTTGCGCCTCCGTCGCCTGGGCTCGATGATCTCGAGGGGCCAAGGAAATTTCGTCACCTCGATCATCAGCAGTAGCTCGTCGGCGAGCGTGCCGGCGGCGTAGTGCTTTTGGACCTCTTCGGCGTCGAGGAGCGGGCCGCTGCCGATCTCGGTGATCGACCATTCGAGGCTGATCGGATTGCCGGTTTGGCTTGACTCCTTGGGCTGACGCGCCGGATCGAAAAACTCCATGTGCGGGTGCCACTCGCCGCCGGCCTCGCACTCGGCCTTGTGGATCAGACCGAGCTCGCGGCAGAGCGACTGAACGTTCTCAAACTGGCCCCACGACGCTTCGTTGGCGCACAGGTACAGGTGGCGCTTCTCTCTGGCGCAGGCCTCGATCTCGGCGAGCGCTTTGTCTTCGTCGAGCGCGCCCCAATCGGGTCCGCAGCGGTCCTCGACGATCGCCTCGACCAGGCTGTCGAGATCGCGGCGCTTGATCTTGCCGCCGATCGTGATCGCGGCGTTGGCGTATTCGCCCATCAGCGTTGCTCCTGTTTCGTGACCAGCGCCAAGGCGATCTGGTGCAGCTTGGTGCCGGGCGCGTTGCTCGCGGCGCGCGCTCTGACAAAGGCGATGGCCGCCGCGTCGTCGGCGAAGGTGTCGCTGTCGTCGTCCCGCTGGATGGCGAGAGGGCCATGCCCGGCGCTGGTCAAGCACATGCACCAGCCTTCCAGCTGGGCGATCAGCATCGCCGGCCCGGTCAATTGCCCGTCGCCGACAATCTCGTCGTGTCTCAGCTGATCGGTGAGCAGCAGCAGCCTCTCGGTCGCCTCTTCGAGAAAGGCGCCGGGCCCATCGTCACAGGTCACTTGCCGCAGCCCATCGACATCGAGCTCGCGTTGATCCTGCAATTTCAGATCGTAGGTTGCCGCCGCGAGCAGCCGCCAGCAAGCGAGCACGGTGTCGTAATCGAACAGCACGCGCGGTGTCGTCATGTCATCGGTGCTCCTCGTCGAGATCGGCCGAGTGCCGCTTAGGGCAAAAATCTTCATGCGGACCCGTATCGTCGATGGCGCTACCGCCGCACTCGGGACAGATTGCGAGCGCGTCGCGAGCAGCCTTGTAGGCGATGTCGACGTCATCCCAATCGATGCTGCCGCCATCGCCCTGCGCCTCGCTATTTGCGTAGGCTTGCACGAGCAGCCGGCAGGCCTTTGCGGCCGGTCCCTCGCCGGCGATCTCTTGCAGTGCGGCGATGATCTCGGGGAGTGCCGACTTGGCGATCGACACGCGGCACGCTTCACAGGTCTTGCCGCGGCTGGTGATCGGGCTCAGCAGGATACTGGCTTCGCGATCTTGTTCGCTGGTCGACGAGACGTCGTAGATCTCGAGGCCATGCGTTTGCACATAGCGATTGCGACCGAGGCTATCGCGGTAACACGGCCTCGCAAACTTGATGATTCTGATCACTGTGTTGCTCCATCGGAAGGAAGGGGGGGAAGGGTACCGCTATTTCTTGCGGCTTTCGAGCCAGGATCGAGGGACGACCGGGACGTCTGGCTCAACACCCGGTCGGGGAACGACGTGAGTCGGTGGTGGCTTGGTGACCGGTTGACGCGGTTGCTTGCCGCCGCGCGGCGGTGACAGTTGGAGCTCGGGCACCTTGATGCCGAGCGTCTCTTCGAACCATACCGCGACGAGCCGGCGATGGCACCAGTTCTGTGGCACGCTGAACGGTGGCACTTCCCAGCACAGCAGCACCGGCTCTTCGGGTGCGACGAGCGCGACCAGCTCGGCATAGACCTGCTTGGGGTCGAGCCGCCCCAGCATCTCGCCGTACAACTCGCAATACCGCTCGTAGCTGACGCTGTTGAACCACGGCCCAGGCGCCAGCTTCGAGTACATGCGGTAGCCTGCCGGGTGATTGCGCGGCGCAAACCGCGCGATGCTGATCCGGCCGGGGCCGCTGTAGGTTCGGAACGAGCTTGTCTTCACCGCAACGCCTTTCCTTAGTGCCCGTGCAATTGTAGCACGTGACGGCGGCACTGGCACGGTGGTTGCGCGTGTCGCGACGATCGCCGCGGCAATCAGCTCCAGGTCACTGATTGGCTTGGCCATCGCTCAGGCGATCGGTTCGATTTCTTGGTACCGAGCCGGATCGATGACCATGCCGCAGCCGGGCTGCTGCGAGCGGTACTCGTCCTTTGGCAACAGGAAGTAGCGCTTGGCGACACCGGGCTCACGCGAGCCGCCGATCGTGGCCATGACGCCGGTCTTGCCCTCGGGCACCTTCTCGTGCCACTCGCCCCAGGCGCAGATGACCATCAGGTCATTGGCGTGCGCCGCCTCGAACACTTTGATGTCGCGTTTGAAGCTCTCGCCCGGTTTGAGCTCGACACCGTAGAACTTCTCGTAGGCGTCAGGGTGCCAGTTGCGCATCGTGTCGCGCGCGCTCTGGAGGGTCGTGGCGACGTCGCCCTCGCCGTGGCAGATAAAGGCAGTCGGGAAGACGGTCGCGACGATCGCCCAATCGCAATCTTCCTCGTACCATCCGCCTTCTCGGCGCATGTAGTCGGGGACCTGGGCGTTGTGCGCGCGGTCGAGATGGAAGCCGCCGTGGCTCGGGGTGTCGTACCAGGTCACCCCCGGCACGTATTCCTCGGCATTGTCGGCGTGCCCCCAAGGGGTTCTCTTGCAGACCGCGGTTGTTGGGCCGGTGAACCGCAGCGTCCACGATTTCGGCCCGGCCGGATAATAGATGACCGTCCCGTCGGCGTTGAACCGCAGCTCCGCGGCCTTGGGCAGTTCGGCCCACATCTCGACGATCTCGCCATCCGGATGGCGCGGGCCGTCGAAGTAGTAGCCGTTCTTCTGGATCCCCGGGCGCCCGCTCTTGCGCGTCAGCTTGGGCCGACGCCAGCTGCCGACCAGCCGAGGCTGCCAATGGGCGAGCACGGCGATCACGACACCGGGTGTCTCGATCGCGCGCTGCAGGGCGGCTCGTGAGTCGATATTGATCTGGCTCACTGTGCGGCCTCCGGCAGGGTCGCGGCGATCTGCTCGAAAGCCGACACTGGTGCGGTCTTGAGGAAATAGAGCTCGCCGCTCTTGCGCAGCTTGCCGGCTCGCACGAGCCCGCGCATGAACTGCTCGTAGGTTTCGAGGCTACAGCCCTGCCCCATCAGCGCGGCGTAGATCACGCCGCCCGGGGCACCGGTCGGGCCGGCGGCTTTGACCGCCTCGACGATCGCGTCGCAGATCGCGCGGATGGCGCGCGCCTGCTCGGGTGTCATTTGTGGCATTGGTAACATTGCTCCATCGGAAGGATGCGCCGGAGACCGCCGGCGCGCGGTGTTGGGTCAGTTGTATCGGACGGTGAGTCCTTGCTCGTGGCATCGTTCAGCAAACGCCGTCGCTGCGGCAGAGGGCAGATAAACCGCGCCGAGCCTGACGTTGTACTTGGCGCGCAAATTCGCCATCGCCGAGCGACCCGCATCACTCAGCGAGTCGACCGACGCGTAACACTCGCCGCGGCGTAACGCTTCAGGCGAATTGCCGAGTGCTTTGACGTGAATATCGGCCATTGCATTTGCTCCATCGGAAGGAAAGTAACCAACACTAATTGTAGCACAATAACCGGCTGAGTACAGTGTGTTTACTTGGCGGCCTCCTCAATCCATGTTGCACATAACAAGGCACTGCTCATACGGGATGCCGCTCTCCTCGTGCAGCACCGCGGCCGCGTCGCCGGGCCGGTTGGTCGCCGTCGTCGGGTGGTGCTTGATCAGGTGCGTCAGCCCGCCGATCAGATAGCGGGCGTCCTGGTCGTCGTAGCCCTGGGCGCGGGCGGCTTTGTAGTCGCGCTGCCATTTGCACTGCGCCAGGAACTCGCCGCGGATCCGCGATACCTCACGCGGTGAGAAGTACACGCCCGGCTTGCCGGCGATCACCGCGTCGAACCATGCGGCGTCGTCTTCGGGCCACTTCCAGGCGCAATCGAGGACGTGCTTGAGTGCCCCGAGCTCGGCCTCGCCCCTGGTGGCATAGCCGCCGCTCGGATAGACGTGGCCGGTCTGCGGCTCGGCGATGCCCTCGATGATCGTGTGCCCCCAGCCCCAGCGCTGGAAGGCGACCAGCGCCACCACGGCGCCGATGCGGATGATCGTCGGCGAGTCCTCGGTCTGCTTGACGATGTGCTCGAGCTGGCGGCCGGCGTCCTGCTTGGCGGCGGTGACGGTCGGGCCCTCGCCCTCGATGCCGTAATAGGTCAGCTTGATTATCTTGCTCACCTGTGACTCCTCGGAAGGAAGGGTGCGCCGGAAACCGCCGGCGCTCGGTTCATTTCTCGGCTCTGTGCTACCAGCACGAGTACGAGGCGACGCCCTCGGGATTGACCGAATAGCGCTGACAGACCGTCCGGCTCTGTCTGGGCTGCGCCGGGCGCAGCGCGTACTCATATTCGGCGACGGTGCCCGCTGCGTCGAGCACGGCCCCGAGCACGGTCCCAAGCCCCTGCAAGAAGCCGCCGACTGCCTGATTGGTGCCCGCCTGCGCGATCCGCTGGTCGAGGGTCTGCAAGTCGGCAAAGGTCCGGTCTTGCCAATAGCCGGCGCAGGTCTCCATTGCCGGGCTCGGCGGCAGTTGCGGGTTCGGCGCGTCGGCGTGGCAATAGGCGGCGTGCTGCTGGGCGGCGGCATTGATCCGCCGCGTGAGTTCGACCTGGTCGGCCGGACTCAGCTTGCGGCCAACCTCGATCGCGGCGGCGAGATTGCGCACGGCGTTCGCCTTGAGCCGCGGCGAGGCGCAGACGATGCGCTGCGGCGGGGTCAGGTCAGGGTGGGCGCAGAATGCGTCAGCTAGGGCTTGCACGTCTTGCGCCTGGGCGCTGCCCGATAGGCCGATGACCGCACAGGTTGCCAAAAGTGCTTTTCTCACGTCACTTACTCCTTGGGGTATTGCGCCGGAACCGCCGGCGCGCGGATCTCAGTCGTTTCTGGCGTGCGGCCATTCGCACCTGCCAGGGTCGCCGCGCACGCAGGCGCGCTCGCCGTCCTTGCAGCGGGCGCAGTTGTGATACTCGAATTTCGGGTGCATGCCCGGAAGCAACCGGCGCGGATCTCTCGGGTCGACCGTCTTGTTGTATTCGACGATGGCTCTGACCTCGTCGGGCATCCAGACGCGCTCGGTGATCGGCTCGAGCTTGGCGAGCTCGCCGACGCGGTCGTGATCGCGGTGACCGGCGCCGGCCGCCAGCGCCTCGCCCTGCTTTCGGGCCCACTCGGCAGCGGCCTCGCTCTCGGGGATCACCTTGTAGACGCGGCACGGGATCTTGAAGTTGACGCCATTGTGCGCGCGGGCGCTGTCGTGGTGGAAAAACCAGAACCACCCGTCCTGCGTTTCCTCGGTGGGGCGCAGCCGGTCGATCGGGATTCCTTGATCGAGACCACCGGAATGCTCGACGCCGCCATTGCGGCAGAGATGGAACGAGCCGCCGGCACCGATATCGCGCGGCCCCTTGCTTGGCCCTGACGTCGGCTGGATGCGGTCGCCCCAATGGTGCGCAAAGCGGCGTAGCTCACCGTCCGTCATCCAAACAAAATCGCCGACACGCGGACCGGTGATCCGCTCGCGGCGCAACTGGCGCTCGGCGAGGATCTCGCCGTCGCGTTCGTCAAACTCTGGCATTGTCGTCAATCTCCTCAGTGGGCATTGTAAAAGGTCTCGTCGGCGACCGCGGCGTCGAAGCTGTTTTGCATCGTCTCGCCGCAGCCGCACTCCGAGCCGAAGGTGTCCCGGGTGCGCGGGTAGAAAAACGCGCGCTGGCCTCGTCTGATCTGGCCGGTCTTGCAGCCGCTGCACGGGCTGTCGAATTTGGCGGTGATCCAGTAGGGGTCGCCACGTGCCATCAGGAGGTTCTCCTTCTGCGGCCAAGCAGCGCCGTCTCGTGCGGGTTAGGGTCGCGGAGACAAGCCGGGCAGAACTCCTCGTCCCCGCTGGTAGAGAACGTTTGTTCGCACCGCATGCAATCCCGCTCGACGGTTTCGGGTTCCTCGTTCAGCACCCAGCCGGTGCCGACCTTGTAGTAAGCGCCGCGCGCTCGCGTCGGCGGCACCAGCAGCGGATCGTCCTCGGTGAGCTCGCCGTATTTGTACGGGTTGTCGCGGAGCATTTTGACGAACGCCTCGTGCTCGGCGATCAGCCAGGCGTTGAACGCGTCGACCACCGGCTGCGCGATCGGGAACCGCGAGTCGCTCCGGTGCAAGAGACCGATCGAGGCCACGACGTCGCGCTCCCAATCGGCGAGGGGCGAGCTGTGGTTGTAGATCGACTTCTCGTAATCGCTGGCCTCGCGGCGCAGCGTCGCGGTGTAGACCGGGCCGTCGCCGGCGATCTCATAGTCGACGGTGCCCATGTACGAGCAGGTCCAACGGAAGGTGTAGCCGGGCATCAAACAACCTCCTCGTCGCTGTCGATCACCGGCAGTTCCGGCTGCCCGGTCACGCTGTGCACGTTGATCTGAAACTCGCTGCCGTCGTCGCTCGTGATCACGATCTGCCTTGTGTAGTGGGTGTCCCGCGCGTCTCTGCGGCCCCCGTAGCGGAACCCGCGGCTGATCTTGATCTCCTTCGCGCGGAAGAAGGTCAGTTCGGTGTGTGCTGCGCTCATGCTGCTTGTCTCCTGCGTTGCGCATACTTGCGGGGTTTGGGGCGCTTGATCGGTTGCACCAAGCGGCCATTGCGGTAGCTGGCGTCGCGCTCGACCTCGGCCAGCGTGCGGTGGTTGCGGAACGCCCAGCTGTCACCAGCTGGGACGTCGCGGGCGGCGAGCGGGTGGCGGTTCATCACCGCCGCCCTGGTGCTTGGTCGATCTTCTCGGCGATCGAGTCGATCTCTGTCTTGACGTCGAAAAGGCGCCCGATGCGCGCAATGTGCTCGTCGTGCGCTTTGAGGAACGCATCCGGCCCTTGCGGGTAATAGTCCCGCCCGTGCGGCGAGGCATCGCCCAACTTGTCGATCGCGACCAGCAGCGCGTCGCTCGCGTTGAGCAACTGCTTGATCAGTTCCTCGCGGCTGGTGCCGTTTAGGTGGATGGTCGGGATCATCATGCGCCCGGCCCCCGGCGTTGCAGCCGTGTCGCCAGCCGGGCCCGCCACTGATTTGTGGCCTCGTCGATCTCGCGCGCGATGCGCTCGCATTTCGCGCAGGTGCACGGCTGCGGGTCGGTCCACTGCTCGGCGCAGTAGGAGCGATAGAGCGCCTTGGCGACGCCCTCTTGCACGTCTGGGCTCTCGTTCGGGAAGTGGAAACGCGCGAGCGAGTGCGCCTCCTCCTGGGTGACCGCGTACACCGGTCCGATGTCGGACGCGATTTGGTCGGCCTTTACGTCATACTCGTCGTACATACGATTGCTCCTCGGAAGGAATTAGTGAGCAATAACAACAACTTAGAGTGTAGCACAAAGTACCATAAATGCACAGGTTTTTTGTTCATCGGGCTTGTGCTAAGCTGGTGCTGCTTCTCGGAAGGAAGCACGGGCGTCCCCGGCTTCGCCTTTAAGGTCCGGGGATTGAGCGGCCGCGGGTCTCGCCTGCGGCCGTTCTTTTGTGAAAATGCGGCGACTGTAGCAGACAGCGAGGTCCCCCTCGTTGGCCGGGTGCGAGTCCCGGTAGCCGCTCCAGTTCATTGCGCGCGATTGATTGCGGGGAGCTGATGTTCGTCGGCGCGGTCCCCAAGGAGTTTATTGCGCAGATCCTCGATGTCGTGCCGTTTGACCAGTGGGGTGGTGTGCATGTCTGCTGCTCCGGCTCGTTCCGGCCGGAAGTGGCATTGCGGCAGCGCTACCCGGATTTGCCCATTGTCGGCAACGATGTCTCATTGCTGTCCGTCGCGATCGGCGAATTGGCAGTCGGGCGCTTGCTCGAGTTTCGCTTCCGCGAGCGCCTAGCACCGCTCGAGGAGATCCTCGCCGGCTGCGACCAGACGGACCGCGTCGCCGCCGTGCTGATCGCGCAGGAGATGGCCGTCTATCGCGGCCGCAATGCGCACGCGCAGGGGATGTTCGAGCATTACCTGGCGCATTTTGAAGCCTTTCTTGCGCCGGCCCGCGACAAGCTCGTGACGCTCGTCCGCGATCTTGCGTCGACCGATTTCTTTGCCGGCGATTTCCGTGTGCACGCGGCGCGCGCGGCCGCGGCCGGCGCCGGTATCCTGGCGTTCCCGCCGACTTACAAAAACGGCTACGAGCGCATCTACAAATTTCTCGGCGACAATGTCGAGTGGGCGCAGCCGCCCTATGACATCTGGGACCCGGCCGAGCTCGAAGAATGGTTGCGCGGCATCGACGACGCGGGTCAGCGCTATTGCGTGCTCGCCGATCGATTGCTCCCCAGCTTTACGCCGGCGATCCGCTACGACAATGCGAGCGGGCGCAAGACGGTGTGGGGCTATACCGACCAGAGCGGCTCGTCATTGCGTGGCAAGTCGGCCGCGGAAGTGCCGTTTCAGTATCGCGCGGTGCAGCCGGCGCGCCTCGGCCCGAAGACCCAGGTCAGCCTCGTGCAGGTCGAGGCGGGCCACATGACGTTTCTCAAGAACCAATATCTCGCGCGCGGCATCAAGCACGTACCGGGGATGCTTAATTTTCTCGTCATGCTCGGTGACGAGCTCGCCGGCGGCTTCATCTATTCGCGCTCGCGCATGAACCCGGAGACCGAGCTCTACCTGCTCTCGGACTTTTCGATCGTGCGTGAGGGCCGCATCGCCAAACTGGTGGCGTTGCTCGCGACCTCGCGGCTGGCTGTGGACGTGGCGCGCAAGCGCTTTATGTCGCCGCTCGACGAGATCTGGACCACTGTTTTCACCGACAAGCCGGTCAGCATGAAATATCGCGGTGTCTTCGAATTGAAGGCCCGCAAGCCCGGCTTTCTCCAATACATGTCACCGATCAGGAATGAGACCCCGAATGAGCTCTACCGAGAATGGTTCAAGCGCTACGGTAGGAGTGCCCAAGCTCGAAACGCGGGTCAGAAAGGTGCCGATCAGCCGGCTCGAGAGGCTGCCTGAAAACCCGCGCTACATGACGTCGCTGCAGTTCGAGCGGCTGACCCAGAACATCAAGCGCGACGGGGCACTGACCAGCCTGCCGCTGGTCTACGATCTGATTGGCGACGATAGTGGGCCGCTGCTGGTGCTGTCGGGCAACCACCGGGTCGACGCGGCTGAAGCCGCCGGACTGACCGAGATCGACGTGGTCGAGATCATCACCCGGATCGATGATGACCGGCGCCGAGCGATCGCGCTGTCGCACAATGCGATTGTCGGCCAGGACGATCCGAACCGCCTGCGCGCGTTTTACGAAAGCCTGTCGCTGGCGCTCAAAGAATATACCGGTCTGACCGAGGACAGCTTCAAGGTGCCGACCCTCGACATCGCCGCACTCAGCGTGCGGCCGCCGCTGTTTGAGCAGATGGTGGTCGACTTCCTGCCGCAGAGCGCAGAGATCTTTCGCGAGGCGCTGAAGCGCATCAAAGCCGGCACGGTCCCGCCGACTGTGCTGGTCGGACGCTTCGAGGACTTCGACGCGTTCTTCGAGGCGACGATGCGCACCAAGAAACAGACCAATGTCCACAATGCCGCAATGGCGCTGCGCATGATGGCCGAACTGGCGATCGAGCGGCTCGACCAGATCGAGGGCGCGGGTGACCGAGAAGTTTAAGCTCGAGCACGTCAAGGACGCACTGCGCGCGTCCGGCGGCATCGTCATTGGTGCGGCCAATAAGCTCGAGCAGGCCTATGGCTCATGTGCACCCGCGACGGTGCGCAATTACATCAGGCGTCACCCCTCGCTCCAACGCTTTCGCGACGAGATCGTCGAGGACACGCTCGATCTGGCGGAGACCGCGCTGATCAAGGGCATCGCTGCCGACAACATGACAGCGGTCATCTTCTACTTGAAGACCAAAGGCAGAGAGCGCGGCTATGTCGAACGCGTGGGCTATGTCGACAAGGACAACCAGCCTGCCAATCCCGCCGATGCGCAACACCAATATGTCGTAGTGCTTCCAGACAATGGCCGGGAGTATAGTGACGCTGACGACGAGCTCACCGAAGCCGACGCCGACGATACCGGCTAACGCGATCCAGCTGAAGCCGCAGCCCGGGCCGCAGACCACATTCATCACGAGCAAGGCTGACATCGCGATCTATGGCGGCGCTGCCGGCGCCGGCAAGACCTATGGGCTGTTGCTCGAGGCCGCACGGTACTTGCCGCGCACACCGGCGTTTGATGCGGTGCTGTTCCGCCGCACGACCCCACAAATCACCAACCCTGGTGCGGTGTGGGACGAAGGGCTGCGCTTTTTTACGAAGATCGGCGGCGAGCCGCGCACGGGGCACCACGAGTTCCTCTGGGCGGGTGGCGGCAAGCTGCGCATGGCGCACTTGGTCGCCGAGCTCACTGTGCTCGACTGGCACGGTTCACAACTGGCACTGATCCTGTTCGACGAGCTGACGCAGTTCACCGCGTATCAGTTCTGGTACATGCTCAGCCGCAACCGGTCGACCTGCGGGGTCCGGCCCTATGTGCGGGCCACCTGCAATCCCGACCCGGACTGTTTTGTCGCCGAGCTGATTGCCTGGTGGATCGATCAGGAGACCGGTTACCCGATCCCCGAGCGGGCCGGCGTGCTGCGCTATTTCGTTCGCCTTGGCGACAAGATCATTTGGGATGACCGGCCGGGGCCGCTGCGCCAATACCTGCCAAAGCTGGAGGACCTGCCGCCCGGCGTCGATCGGCCGCGCATCAAGTCGCTGACCTTTATTCCGGGCAGGCTGTACGACAACGCCGCGCTGATGCGCAAGGACCCGGATTACCTCGCCAATCTGTTGGCGATGCCGGTCGTCGAGCGCGAGCGCCTATTGGGGGGCAACTGGAAGATCCGGCCGGCTGCAGGCCTCTATTTCAAGCGCGGCTGGTGCGAGATGGTCGACGCCTTCCCGGCGTTGCGCGACACCGTGCGCTATTGGGATCTGGCGGCGACCGAGAAGACCCCGGACAACGACCCGGACTGGACCGTCGGCGTCAAGCTCGGCCGCGACGAGTTTGGCGGGCTCTATGTGCTCGACGTGATCCGCGAACGGGTCGGCCCGTTCGAGGTCGAGCAGCTGTTAAAGAACACGGCGAGCCAGGACGGCAAGACCTGCAAGATCGGCTGGGGCAAGGACCCGGGCCAGGCCGGCAAGGCGCAGACTCTCAATTACGTGCGCATGCTGGCCGGCTATTGGGTCATGCCCGAGGCCGAGACCGGCGACAAGGTAACCCGCTTTGGGCCCGCCTCGGCACAGTGCCGTGCCGGCAACGTCAAGATTCTGCGCGGCCCGTGGAACGAGGACTTCTTCCGCGCGCTCGAGGGCTTCCCGGACCTGATGCACGACGATGATGTCGACGCGTTCGCCGGTGCCGTCGAGCTGATGCACGCGCAAGCGCCGGGCATGAACATCTACGAGCTGTATCGGCAACAGGCGGCAGAAGCGGCGGCGGCAGAAGAAGCCAAGCGCGCTGCTCAACCCAAGCCGACGCCGCAGCCGGGATCGGTGGAGTGGTTTCAGATGATCAACAGCCGCAATACCGAGTGACCTGACATGCCGCGCGGTGGAACCCAAACCTCACTCGTCGGGATGGTCAATACGCTGATGGCGCCGTTCCGCGGCCGTCAGCCCGGCAGAGGCGCGCCGGTCTACAGCTATGCCACCACGCCTAATGGACGGACCCCGGACATCACCCAGTTTGCGCCGGTTTTCCAGCCATCGGGCGGGCTCTTTGCACCGGGTTATCCACTGGTGCCGCCCGATTACGAGCGCACCCGCCGCTACAACTTTCCGGTGGGCATCAACTACATTTATACACCACGCTCGTTTGAGCCGATCGGCTTTGCCGAGCTCAAGGCACTGTCCAATGACGACATCACGCGGCTGTGCATCGAGACCCGCAAGGACCAGATCGAAAAGCTCGGCTGGACGATCAAGCCGCGCGACGAGGACGGCCCAAAGAAGTCCGGCACCGACAAGCGCATCCAGCAGCTGACCGAGTTCTGGCAATACCCCGACGGGATCACGCCATTTGCGACGTGGTTGCGCCAATTGATGGATCAGGTGCTGGTCATCGACGCGCCGGCGATCGAACCACGGCGCAATCGCGGTGGCGACGTCATCGGGCTCGACATCATCGACGGGTCGACGATCAAGGTGCTGATCGACGACACCGGGCGCCGCCCGCGGCCGCCGGCTCCGGCTTTTGAGCAGATCATTCACGGTCGGCCATGGGTATTGCTCGAGGACGGCACCCGCGCCAACACCGAGGAAGGCGAGATCGTTGACCAGTTCACCGATCAGGAGCTGATCTATTTCCCGCGCAATCAGCGCGCCGACCACCTCTACGGCTTCTCGCCGGTCGAGCAGATCGTGCTGACGATCAACACCTCGATCCGCCGCGGCGTGATGCAGCTGCAGCACTTCACGCAGGGCAATGTGCCGCCCGGTCTGGTCAATGCGCCGACGGGCTGGACACCCGAGCAGATCGCACAGTTTCAGGACTGGTTTGACGGCAAGCTCGCCGGCAACACGGGCGAGCGCACCAAGCTCCTATGGGGACCCGAGGGCGCCAAATACCAGTCGATCAAGGAAGCGCCGCTCAAAGACGATTTCGACGAGTGGCGGGCCCGGGTGATTTGCTTCGCCTTTAGCCTGCCGCCGACCGCCTTCACCAAGCAGGTCAACCGCAACACCGCCGAGAGCGCGCAGGAAGCGGCACTCGAGGAGGGCCTGGCGCCGCTGATGGGCTGGGTCAAAAGGCTGGTCGACGGCATCATCCAGCGCCGCATGGGCCACCCGGACCTCGAATTCTCCTGGTCGGACATCGCTCCGGTCGACCCGAAAGACCAAGCCGACATGCTGGTCGAGCTGGTCGGCGCCGGGCTGGAGACCTTGAACGAAGCGCGCGACCTCTTGGGCCTCGACCCCATCGAGGGCGGCGACGAGATCATGTTCAAGACCGGCACCGGTCCGGTCACCCTCGACAGCATCCTCAACCCGCCCGAGCCGCCGCCGGTCGTGGTGCCGGCTGGTGCGGGTGTAGTCGCGCGAAATCGACCGCCAGCCGCCGGCGGAAAATCGCCGCCGTCGAAAAACGGCGCACGGCCGTCGAAGAACGGCACAAAACCGCCGGCAGGCGGCAAAAAGCAGCCGACGACGGCAAAACCGGAGAAGCCCGAGGGCGGCGCCGAGGCCGGCGGGAAGGCGAAACCGGGCAAGGGCGGGGTAGGCAAAGTCGCCGGCGACCCTCTTCGCCAAGCGGCGGGAGAGCCGCCGCAACATAGCCTTGCTGGACCGGACCAAGACCCGCTTGCAGACGAAGCTCGAGCGCTTCTTCGCCGAGCGCGCGCGGGACGTGGCGCGGCAGTTGGCCAAGGAGATGCGGCTCGAGGGCTGGGAGAGGCTGTAGACCTGCCGCCGCCGTGGCGCTTGATCAGCGGCATCGTTAGCAAAGCCGGCGAAGACAGGGGGCATGTTGCCGCCGAGAACGCGCGGCCGGTCGAGTTGCCGCTGGCCGACGACATTACGGAAGCTGACATTCGGCACATTGCCTGGCAGATCGTTCGCGATGCGATGGCGCGCGGCGAGGCGCCGAAGACGCGGACCCGCACGGTGCCGATCGGCGACCTGGTAGCGACCCAGCGTGTCGTCGACGACGAGCGGGTCGAGGACGACGCGGCCGATTACCGCCAGCACGGCCAGGGCGCGGAGAAGCCGCTGGTCGTCGAGCGTCAGGGCAAATGGTACATCCTGGCCGGGCATCACCACGCCGAGGGCGCGCTCGACGAGGGTGCCAGCGAGCTGCGGGTCGAGGAGCTACTGCAAAGCGGAGCCGACGAGTAGGCCGATCGCGGCAACGCCCGCCGCGGCACCAAGGCACAACAGCACAAAGACGAAGCCGCTCAGCATCAGCCGCCGGCCGCCGATCAGCCACACCAAGACTTTACCCATCACCATGCGGGGTCTCGATGGCCGATGCCGACGACGAACGCCGGCGCCGCGCCGCCGCATTGCTGGGGATGCTGTCGCTTGGCGACTGGTCGGTGCTCGAGGACGACATTGCCGCCGATCTGGCACCCGTCTACGCAGACGGTCTGCGCGCTGTTGGCTTTACTGGAGATGTGCAGGAGACTCGGAACCACGCGCGCGCCAATCTCGGGCTGCCGCCGCTCGAGGACGGCGGTGACGAGGTCCCCGAAATCTTGGACGAGATGCCGGACCTCGCTGCCCGCTGGGCCGAGAGCCAAGCCGCCGATCTGATCCCCGGGCTCGAGGACCGCACGCCCAGCATGCTGCTGACGACCGTCATCGACGGACTGGCTGGCAACTGGACGGCCAAGGAGCTGGCGCTGGCGATCGCCGATGCACCGGCCTTCAACAGCGCACGCGCCGAGACCATCGCCTACAACGAGACGACGCAGGCCGAGCGCGAAGGCCTCAACACGGCAATGCACGGCACCAACGTCGCGCGCGGCAAGCAGTGGTTCACCCAAGAGGACGACGCGGTCGAGGAAGATTGCCAAACAAATGCCGACGCCGGCGTGATCGGGATTGAAGACGAGTTTCCTAATGGCGATTGGCCGCATGTCAATTGCCGTTGCTGGTGGGAGGTCGTCGACTTCGACGAAGAATAGCACCACGCGGGGTCTCGACATGCGCAAGTTTTGCCGAAGTCTCGACCGCGCCGCCGGCGAGATCAACGCCTATCTGCTGATCGTAGCGCTCGGCCTCGCCGTCATCGACTTGCTGCTGCTGCTCGCCAACGCCATGCCGCCGATGGCGGGATACGGAATAGCCCAATGAAATACCTTCGACCCCTGGCGCTTGCGTTGGTCGTCGCTGCGGCACCGCATGCCCACGCCGGGAGTGTCACCGGGTCGGTGACGATCACCATTCAGCAGCCGCTCAAGCTTGTGTTCACACCGGCGGCGCCGACGGTCCCGTGCAACGCTCCGGCGGGAACCGTGCTCTCTGCGCTGAGCACGACGGGCGGCGACGGCAATGCCGTGGCTTATACCGCGACCGGCGGCGACACCGCCGATTTCACGGTGAACGGCACCAACGTCGTGGTCGGCCCGAATGGCATCGCCGCGGCCAATTGCCCGCCCGCCGGTCAGACGACGACCGAAAACCTGACGATCACCGCGACGCAACCATGAGCGACGCGCTCGCCGCCGCCGCACTGGCGATGGCCTTTGGCTTTTCGGTGCCGTGCGACTTGCCGCCGGGTGCGGTGGTCGGGCGCGTGCTGATGAGCAATGGCGACGGCAACGCGATCACCCTTTCGGTTAAGAGCGGCGACACTGCCGATTTTCGGCTCCGCCCGAGCGGCGTGATCGTGGTTGGTCCGAACGGCATCAGTCCCGCCAACTGTGGCACCAACCAAAGTCTGACGATCACCGCCACGCAGCCATGAGACGCCGACGGCTCCGGCCGCAGCATGACGACGAGGTCGTGCTGAGCGGGCTCGATCCGTACCCGGCACCGGACTCGGTGCGTAACATGATGGGCTACGACCAATGCCCGCCCGCGGTGCGCCAGCGCATCGCCAACCATCCGCACGCGATGGTCTTCGCCACGGATCAGTTTGGCCGAACCGTGCTGATCGAGATCCGGCAGACCTAAGCGGCGACGCCCCTTTCTATTTCGGAGCATATCATGCTGATCGGCATCACCGGCCATTCCGGTGCGCAGAAGTCTGAGGTCTGCAAGCACCTGTGCAAAGCGCACGGGTTCACCCGGCTGCATGCCGGCACCCCCGTCAAGAAAGCCGTGCGCACGCTTGCGGGCCTGACCAAAGCGCAGACCGAGGGCAAATTGCGCGACAATCCGACGATGCGGCTCGGCGGTGCGGCACCGCGCGACCTGATGGAAGCGGTCGGCGACGCCACGCACAACGCGGCCCCCAATGCGACAAGTGTCGTATTGCAGCGCCGCGTGCAGAAGCGGCTTGCTGCTGGGAAGTCGGTTGTGGTCGACGGCGTGCGCAGCCCGGTCGAAGCGCAGACCATCCGGCGAATGGGCGGCCACATCGTGCGCGCCGATGATGGCGGCGAGGCCGACTCGAGCAAACCGATGGACCGGCGCCAGGTCGGCGTCACGGCCGATCAATCGGTCGACACCAGCGGCAAGAAGAAGGCGCTGCGGGCGGCGACCGACCAGATGCTCGCCGATCTGCGCAGCTAATCATGATCTCGGTCGGGCTCGGCCGCATTCTCACCTCGCCGGGGCGCGTGCGCGTGCTCTCGCCTTTGGGTTCCGGGCAGCCGCCAGGCGGGCTTTCACCAGGCGACGGCAACCTCGAACTGCGCGAAGACGGCGGGTTTGAGCTGCGCGAGGACGGCGGTCTGGAGGAGAGAGAGTAATGGCCAATCTGAAGACCAGCCAGGAAGCTGACGCCGGCACGCTCGACGGCAGCGAGCAAGTCCGCATTGTCCAAAGCGGCGCCGATAAGAAGACGACCACGGGCGCGATTGCGGCACTGTCGACCGGCGGCTTCACCGTCCCCTACTTCTCCAACCTCAACGACCTCGGCATCGGCAACAACGCCGGCGCGGCCAACGGCGGCGTCAACGGCAACCGTTACAGCACCTATTTCGGCACGAACGCTGGCGTGAACGACGTCGGCAACAGCAACGCCTACTTCGGCTACGGCGCTGGGCTCAGCGCCACCGGCAGCTTCAACGCGGCCTTCGGCGACGCCTCAGGACCATACGACGGCGGCCGGAACAACGCCTGCTTCGGCGGGTGGGCAAACACCGAAAACGACAGCAACGTCGCTGTCGGGGAGAATGCCAAGGCGCTCGGCGGGGGCGGCGTGGCCGTCGGGCAGAGCTCGAGCGCCCAGGGCGCGACCTCCGTCGTCATCGGACAGAACGCGATCGATAACAACTTCGCGGGCTCAACGATCATCGGCCAGAACATGCAGCCGACGCTCGGCGCCGGCCAGGTGGTCATAGGCGCCAATGGCTCGGTGTGGCTCCAGGGCATCGTGAGCAGCTACGTGCAGGTCGTGTCCGCCAACCTCGCCCTGGACAACGGCAACGACCTCAGGTTCAACAGCTCGACGGACGCCAACTGGCGCATGGGCCTGCACATAGGCGCGCTCACCTCCTACACCTTCCTCTCCGACCCCATCACTATCTCGGTCGCGACCGGCAGCGGCAGCGGGGAGGGGTTCGCGGTCGGTCCCATCAGCGGACCGGCGACCTTCGAGATCGACAACCACGCCGGCCTCGTCTACTGCCCCGACAAGTTTGCGATCGCGACCCACACCCCGGCCGCATCGGACGATGTCGGCATAACCGGGCAGATCGCGTGGGACGGGTCTTTCTTCTACGTCTGCATCGCCACCAACACGTGGGTGCGCGCGGCCCTTACGACCTGGTAGGAGCCAATGCACATCCCCGGGCAGTTTTCGCCGATCGAGATCGGCGAGACCGACAACTTCTGCTTTGATTTCACCGCGGATGTCGGCGCGGCCACGATCGTTTCGACGGCCTGGTCATGCGCATTGGCGCCGTTCCAGACGGCA
>Ga0306926_10000378_pt1 | contig 40368 bp, 38 predicted proteins | sample flu12Cox44000178_FD_203759 | JGI IMG/M metagenome (GOLD analysis project Ga0306926, IMG submission 203759) | Lab enrichment of tropical soil microbial communities from Luquillo Experimental Forest, Puerto Rico - flux8day.12C.oxic.44.000.178 (v2)... | ecosystem: Environmental > Terrestrial >... | reverse complement strand
CCTCGCGGCTCTGGTCGGCGAGATGGTCAAGATCGAGCGCGCGCCGATCACCTTCGAGGTAAAGGAGGGCAAAGGCACGCTGCGCATCGGCAACACGACCGAGGCGGTGATGGAGCCCTATCGCGGGGCGAGCGGCAAGCCGACGACTTTGGTCGACAGCATCTTCTCGACGATCCCCGGCTCGCCGGCCTATGTCGCAAAGGCTTCGACTTTCCGGATGAAAAATGACGCCGTGGGAGTCGACGTAAATTTGCGCGACCACAACGCGATCCAGGGGGTTTTCGCGTTCGAAGGCTAGGCCGACGGCGGGTCCGGAATGTCGTTGGCCCTGAACCGCAGCCGCTTCCTGCCCCTGATGGCCGCGCTGTCGGCGACGGCGTGGGTGACCTTGTGGCTGTGGGGGCGGAGCCCGTACAGCCGCTACCTCGATCCCGGCAACTGGACCGAAATCGGGGTGGCGGGCGCGCTTTGCCGGGCGCTCCCGGGCGGGAGCGAAGCGCTGACCGGTCTGCTCGTCGCCGCCGGCTGGCTGCTGATGCTGGCGGCAATGATGCTGCCCACGACATTGCCGTTGCTCGACATCTTCCGGCGGCTGACGGCAAGACGCGTCGACCGGCGATGGCTGATGGCGCTCGTCATCACCGGATATCTCGCAGTGTGGGGCCTCTTCGGCCTCGCCGCGCATATCGCCGGCCGGGCCGTCTTCACTGGCGTGCGGCGGTCGGATTGGCTGCTCGCACATGGCTGGATCATCGGCGCCGCCGTTTTGGCGACCGCCGGGCTGTATCAATTCAGCGCGCTCAAATACCGCTGTCTCGACAAGTGCCGGGCGCCGCTCGGCTTTGTGATCGAGCACTGGCGCGGCGCGCACGAGCGGTGGCATGCATTCGTGCTCGGCGGCCGGCACGGTGCGTTTTGCCTTGGCTGCTGCTGGGCGCTGATGCTCATCATGTTCGTCGTCGGCAGCGCCAATATCGGCTGGATGCTGGCGCTCGGGGCCGTCATGGCCGCCGAAAAGAACCTTCCTTTAGGCCGCCGCCTCGCCGCGCCGCTCGGCGCCCTGTTGCTGCTCGCCGCGCTGTGGACCGCGCTCGCCGGCGCGATCGCTTGAGCCTCAGCCGGCAGACGAGCTCTTTCGCTCCCAGTAACCGCCAGCGGCGGGGAAGACGGTCTGACATCGCGTCGCCTGCGGTGTGCCGTCGAGGGTGTCGGCGGCGGCGCGCCAGACGGCGTAGTGGGGCGCCGCCCGATGCGCCTCCAGCGCCGCCTCATCGCGGTAGACTTCGTAGAAATAATAGACGTTCTGGTCCTCTCGGTCCTGAAGGACGTTGAAGCGCATGCAGCCGGGCTCGTCCCGCTCGGAGCCGAGGGCATCCACCTCGATCGCCTTGAGAAACCGCTCGCGCGCATCGGGCTTCACGCGGACCTTCACCCACATCGCCAGCATTTCGATCCCCTTTCCGTGGAGCTGTGATAGAGTGCGGACATATCGCGGATTTCAGATATTTTGAACACCCTCAAACGCAAAGGGAGAGCCGTCATGAAGGTGGTCACGCTCAAAGACATTCCGAATGTGCCGGTGGAAGGCGCCGCCGTGGCGATCGAAGGATGGACCGGGCCGGTTCAGCGGTCCCGCCAGACCATCATCCAGCCCGGGGAGTCCAAGAACTTCAATTGCAGCGTCGTGAACTTCAGCCAAGGCTGCACGACCGGATGGCATACGCACGACTGCGACCAGATTTTGATCGTGACCTCGGGCTCGGGCATGGTCGCCAACGAGCACGAACAGCGCGAGATCAATCCGGGCGACGTCGTGCAAATCAAGGCCGGCGAGCGCCATTGGCACGGCGCGAAGGCCAATTCGACGATGGGCCACATCACGATCACCCTCGTCGGCGGCCAAGCCACCTGGGGCTAGCCCGGCCCGCGCGCGCCGCTTCCAATCAGTTATCCCGTCGACGCCGCGACAGCAGGTCCCCAGACCAAGGGCCCTGCGACCGCTCTGGACTCCCGCTGTCGTGGGTTGAAGAGCGGGAGCTCGGGAGGGATCGCAGAAGTGGAAACATGACCGTGGCATCGGGCAAGCCACCGCAGGGCGGCTGGGCGCGGATGGTTGTCGAGCTGCACGTCAACAACCTGAAGACGAGCCTTTCGTTCTGGCGGGACATCCTGGGCTTTGAGATCGCCTTCGAGAGATCAGAAGAGCGCTTCGCATATCTGGAGCATCCGGAAGGTCACCAAATCATGCTGTGTCAGCGGCATGGTCGGTTCGAGACGGGGCCTTTGGATTATCCCCTTGGCCAGGGAGCGATGCTTCAGATGTATTTTGGGAGTATCGGACCTGTGCTGTGTGCCTTGGAGGTGCGCAAGTGGCCAATCTACCTCGGGCCGCGGGAGATGTGGCGCAGGACTGGAGATTGTGAGAGCGGACAGAGAGAAGCTTTCGTGCAGGACCCAGACGGGTACCTGCTCATGATCGCAGAGAATATCGGTTGCAGACCGCTTTGATCAACCGCAGCGCCGCGCTCAATACGGGCCGGGGCATGCGGAGGACGTGCTGGCCGATACAGGCGAGGATCTGGTTGGTCGAGATCGGCGCTGGGTCAGACCGGCTCTTTTACGTGCGTGGCCGCATCAGTCGCAGTGATTCGGAATCGTTCATCACCGATAGCTGCGCGTTTTTTTAGAAAGTCCTCGTATGCCCGCGCCATCGCCGGTGAGACAGTTCGGCCAAGACTCGGCGACATGGCGCGGCTCGCGCGCCGGGATCGATACGTGGTGTATCATTGCACCTCTCCTATGATCGATACGGGATGCCGTCGCTCGACCAGGATGATCCGTGACCGGCACGGCGGGACAGCAAGAGATTTCGCATCAAATCCCGCTCCGTCCACAACAGCGGCAATCCGATTTGGCCTCTCTTTACGACCTGCCTACGGCTGTGACTGGTTATTTCCACCGACAAATAACACCGTCGTTGCCAGCGCCCGCCAAAACACAGCTCCACGATTGATTCACACGGGCAATGGCGCGCACCGCGCCGTTATTTATGTCCACGCTGCAGATGCTATGAGCGGCCTGATAGCCGTATACGTGGGGCAGTTCACTGCACAATGGAAGGCCTTCTACTGTCGGTGTAATCGATACCTTTGTATTCCCCGGTGCGACGATTACTCGGTAGAGCGGCGCGTCGTCCGAGTAGACCTGAGGATCGTTGGGCCAGGAATACGCATGAGGAAATACCTTGTGAACTTTATCGTCGCCAATGCAGAGCGCTTCCGTGTTAGAGGGATCGACGTCCTTGCAGAGACCGAATGGAGGCTGCGTGGACTTATCCATTATTTTCGTGTAGGGATTAATGTAGTCGTACGGAAAGGTGCAGATGTTGGCGGCACACTGCTTCGCCTGGTTGAATGCGCGGAGCTGGCACGTATGGTCGACTTCGCTGCCTGGATTGATCCAGCACGCAGCATGCACCCCGTGCTTCTCGCAGTCGGCATCCGTCTTACAATTCTTCTGGCCGTATAGCTCCCCCGTAGGGGCGCAAAATGTCTTCCAATTAGAGCATGTAGTAGGGTCGGTGGGGCTTTTGCAATTTGTGGTCCCCGGTTCGAACTGCGGTTCGAGAGGGAACTTGTACTTGCCACAATTCGAGAAGCAGGCGACCGTACCGTCCCCTCCCTCCGGTTTGCCGTTGTTTTCTTCGATGACGTAACCAAAAACTGTCCCGTAATCCCCGGTAGACGTAAGTTGCGAACGTTTGAGCCGGAACGCCTCGGGACACCGATCGTTCGCTCGCAAATCGTCTCCATAGACCGACATAGGAGAGTTCGGAAGGAAACCAGCGGGCTGGGTTAACAGAATATGTTCTCGGGGGCACCAGGGTCGGAAGCATCGCCGCCGACCGCCTGGATGTCCATGGTAAGGCTCGCGCCATTCACGGCGCTGATATCGAAGTTATCTTTGAAGTAGGTAGCACCTGTCGTGGATTTCGATTCTTGGTAGAAAGTCCATTCGGTAAACGTCGCTGCTCCCGGTGGTCCCTTTTGTGCCTTGCTGGTATCGTATACACCACCAGCGCCACCGGTCTCGCACTGCGCAATGTTCGCGGCGATGTCATAACGGCAACCGGTTCGAACCCAGATATTCGGGCCTATACTACCTTTCGGACTGGTGTCCGCCCAAGCCGGCGGTATGTCTATGGTCAGAACATTCTGGGGCGATGAGCTCGCGGGTGCCATAACCCAAGTTCCCTCTCGGGGGAAGACCGGAGTTGCCGGCTGACCCGCCGCATGGGCAGCGTTCGCGGCGCAAAGCAACGTCTGGTCGGAACAGTTCACCAGCTGTACCACTCTGACAGCGGGGGGTGTTGGAGTAGGAACGGGTAGGCCTGCCAGGCATGGATCCTCAGCCGCCGCCGCGGCCGAGGGGTCAACACTCCAGAAAACTGAGCTGAACCCAAAAACCAAAAGCGCAAAAATGGGATTGACTACGCGAGCTCCTAAAACGGTGAACGTGGTTTGGATTGCCATCGGCGTTTCCTCTGTTTTTCCGCTGCGACGGGTTTGTCTGTCCGTAGGGCGCTTCGCCACGGGTGCTCGGATCAACTCGGCGAGGAGATCCTCGATCCGAGCAGCCGCAGCCCGGCGGCATTAAACCGTCTATCCCCGGCGTACGCTACGAAAAGCGAATGGAGAAACGAAAAACGCACTTAGTTGGGATCAGCCCGTTACGCGCAGGCAAAGCCACGTCGGCTGCCCGACGCCCGGTACGGTATCATTCGGCAGCGACGTGGGGCACGTCAGGATGTTCGGCTACGACGAGTTCCTGTTTTTTCGACAGCCTCTTAATTCTCTCACGCAAGGTCTGGAACAGGACATACAGGCCCGGGATCACAAAAATCCCGAGAAAGCTCGCTGCAACCATCCCGCCAAAGACCGCGGTGCCGACGGCTCGGATTGTCGCCGCACCGGCGCCCGATGCAATAACGAGTGGCACCAGTCCGGCGATGAATGCAAATGATGTCATCAGCACGGCGCGGAACCGCAATCTCGCGGCTTCGATCGCCGCGACGACGATTTCCTGGCCGCGCCGGCGCTGTTCCATGGCAAATTCGATGATCAGGATGGCGTTCTTGGCGGCGAGCGCGATCAGAACGACAATGCCGATCTGCGCATAAAGGTTGTTGTCGAGCCCGAACAGTTTAAGCGCCGCCATTGCCCCGAACAGGCCGACGACAACCGACAGCAGCGCGGCAACCGGTATCGTCCAGCTCTCGTACAACCCGACGAGGAACAGATAGGCAAAGACGATCGCCAGCCCGAGGATGTAACCGGTTTGCCCCGCTGCTGCCTTTTCCTGCAACGCAGTGCCGGTCCACTCATACGAAAACCCGGGCGGCAACGTGCTGGCAGCAACGGCCTGCATTGCAGCGATCGCTTCGCCCGACGAGTAGCCCGGAGCCGGTCCGCCATTGACCGTCACCGAACGCAGATTATTGTAGCGGACGATTGATGATGGAGCGGTGATCAGCTGGACATCGGCGACGGTCCGCAGCGGCACGAGGTCCCCTTGCGCTGTTCGCACTCGCACGCGAAAGATGTCGTCGACCCCCTTGCGGTCGGCCGCATCTGCCTGGACCTTGACCTGCCAGGTGCGGCCAAAGCGGTTGAAGTCGTTGACGTAAGCGCCGCCCATCGTGGTCTGCAATGCGCTGAAGATGTCGTCGATCGACACCCCCAACGTCTCCGCGCGCTCGCGGTCCAGTCTCAAATAGACCTGCGGGGTCTCGGCACCGTAAGTCGTGTAGACATTGGCGAGCGCGGGGTTCTGGTTGGCGGCAATGACGAGCCCGTCCGACACGGCCGCGAGATCTTCCGGTGTCGCGCCGGAGAGCGTTTGCAGTTGCAGTTCGAACCCGGCGGCGTTGCCGAGTCCAGCGATCGGCGGCAGGTTGAAGGCAATGACATTGGCGGCGGCGATTTGCCGGAATAACGCATTGACCTCGGTCAGTGCCGAAAACACCGAGAGTGACTGGTCGGTTCTTTGATCGAAGGGCTTCAGCCCGACAACCACGATGGCCTTGTTCGGCAGGGCAAGGCCATCGACGAGGCTATAGCCGGCGACCGTCATCAGGTTTTGCGTCCACGGCCGGTCCTGGATCATCTTCTCGACTTGTGCCAGAACCTTGGTTGTGCGGTTCAGCGACGCGGCATCCGGCAGCTGGATTTCGACAAAAAAGGCCCCCTGATCTTCCTCGGGGAGAAAGCCCGTGGGCACGAGTTTTGCCAGCCCACCGGCGCCCAGTGCGAAGGCCACTACCAGCGCCACCGTTATCAGCGAGCGGCGCGCCAGTGGCCGCACGATGGCCGAATACCCGTCCCGGCTCCGGTCGATGCCGCGCTGGAAAAGAGCGATCAGTCCGCGTGGCTGACCGCGGTGTCTGAGCAGCAGAGCGCATAAAGCCGGCGAGAGGCTGAGCGCGTTGATTGCCGAGATCAGCATCGACACCGACACGGCGACGGCGAATTGTTGGTAAAGTTGGCCGGTGATCCCAGGGATGAAGGCGGTCGGCACGAATACCGAGAGCAGCACGAGCGTGATCGCGATAATCGGTGCGGTGACCTGTGACATCGCCTTTTCCGCCGCCTGGGCGGGGGTCAGCTGAGGCTCCGTTTCAAGGATATGCTCGACGGCTTCAACAACGACGATCGCATCGTCAACGACAATGCCGATCGCCAGCACCAGCGCGAGCAGCGAGATAGTGTTGGCCGAGAAGCCGAGCGCCAACATCACCGCAAATGTGCCGACCAGGGCCACGGGCACGGCAATGATCGGGATCAACGTGGCCCGCAGACTGCCGAGGAAGACAAAGACGACGATGCCGACGAGCACGAAGGCCTCGAGCAACGTCTTCTCTACCTTGTGGATCATCGCGTTGACAAAGACCGTCGTGTCGTACATCACGTCGTAGGCGACATCCTCGGGGAGACTGGGCTCTAAATCTTTCAGTGCCTTCTTAACGCCGGCGGCCACTGCGACCGCGTTGGCCCCGGGCGATTGGTTGATTGCGATCCCTTCGCCGGGTCGTCCGTTATAGCGAACGAGAGCGTCAGCGGATTTCGAGCCGAGCTCGGCCCGCGCGATGTCCTTGATGCGGACGATCCCGCCATCGGGGGTTGCGCGGACGACAATGTTGTTGAATTCCTCGACCGTGGTCAGCCGCCCTTGCGTGGTTATGTTCAGCTGAAATTCGACCTCGGGGACTAGCGGCGCGGCGCCGACGCGGCCGACTGCGGCCTGAGTATTCTGAGAGTTGATCGCCTTGACGACATCGGCGGGGGTAATGTCGAGGCTCGCCATGCGGTCGAGGTTCAGCCAGATCCGCATCGAGTATTCGAGATCGCCCCATTGGGTCGCATCGCCCACACCGGGCACGCGCTTCAGGGTATCCACAATATTTATTTTGGCATAGTTCGACAGAAACAGCGCGTCGCGGCTCCCTTTTGGCGAATAGATCGCGACAATCTGCAACAGTGAACTCGACTGTTTTCTCGTGGTGACGCCATTTCGCTGCACCTCCGGCGGCAGCAGCGCCAGCGCCTGGTTGACGCGGTTGGTGACATTGATCGTGTCGATATCGGGGTCGCTTCCGACCTGGAAGGTTACCGTGAGAGAGTAGCTGCCGTCGCCGCCGGAAGTGGACCTCATATAGATCATCCGGTCGACGCCGTTGACCTGAGCTTCGATGACCTGGGCGACGCTCTCTTCCACGGCTGCGGCCGAGGCGCCGGGATATATTGTCGTCACCGTTACTTGCGGCGGCACAATGTCGGGAAACTGCGCGACCGGAAGCGTGCCGAGCGCGATCACGCCGGCGATCACAATGACGATCGCGATGACGATTGCGAGCCGCGGACGATGGATGAAGACGGAGGAAATCATCGTGGCCTGCGCTTTCGTCAACCGGCCGGGGACGATGCCAACTCTGGCGTCACGATGATCCCGGCCCGGATGCGTTGCTGTCCCTGAACCACGACGCGCTCACCCGACTCTATCCCTTCATTGACGACGGCGAGCCCGTCACGGACGGTGCCGATACGGACGCGGCGCTGCTCCACCTTATTGTCCTGGCCGACGACAAACACGTATGAACCGGTTTGGTCGATTGCGGTGGCGGACTGCGGGATCACGACGACCTTGTCGCCGCCCTTCTCCTCGATGATGACGCGGACCGTCTGGCCGGTGGTGAGAATGTCATCGGGATTGGGAAACATCGCGCGGACGGTCTGGCCGTCGGTTCGCGGGTTGACTTGGACGTCGAGAAAATCGACGCGCCCCTTTTCGCTGTAGAGCGAGCCGTCGGCCAGTCTGACGCGGGCCCGCACCTTGCCGGTCGGGTCGGTTTCGCGGGCTTCGAGCATCTCGCGCTGAGTTACGGAGAAGAGCACCTGCATCGGATCATCTTTGACGACCGTCGCGAGCACACCGCTGTCGGGTCCGATCAAATTGCCAGGTGAAACTGCCGCCCGTCCGATCCGACCGCTGATCGGTGTCTTGATTTCGGTGTAAGAGAGCTGGATCTCGGCATCGCGCAGGTTCGCCTCGGCCTCGATGACAGCGGCTTTGGCCTCACCCTGCTCCGCTGTTCTTTGGTCGAGCTGGGCGATTGGAGTATTGCCTTTTCTCGCGAGCTCGGCAGTGCGCTGCAACTGCCGATCGGCATTCGCCAAAGTTGCCTGGGCGGCAGCGAGCTGGGCCTTACGCTTGTCGACCGCGGCCTCGAAGGGCTCGCGCTCGATCGTGAAGACCACTTGGCCTTCCTTGACGTCGTCGCCGTCCTTGAACAGGCGCGGGCCGAGAAAGCCTTGCACGCGCGCCCGCAGATCGACTTTTTCGAGCGCCTCGGCTCGGCCGACGAATTCGGCCTGTTTGGTCATCGACCGCAGGTCGGCCGCCTGGACCAGCACCGCAGGCGGCGGACCAGCCTGCTGGGCCTCGCCCGGAACTCCACTAAGGATCAGAAGCGCCGAGGCAAAGCCGAAACAAGAGAAGCTGGAACGCATCGCACCCACCGTATGCCCGCCGTGACTTACCTCGTGCAGCCCCGCTCCGCGGCTGCTTGGATCTCACGGGAATGCCCAATCAGAACCCCCGCCGGCCTCGCCGACAGCTTACCCCGTCGATGTCCGGCGGTGCGCTACGAAAAGCGTAGCGGAGCAACGAAAAGCCGGTACGCGCGGGCAAACCGGCTTGTGCCCGAAGACCCCCGGTAACTTTCCGGCTCGAGCCGAAACCGCCGTTGGTCGAGCGGCGCCTATTTCTGAGAACTGAACTCGTGCTCGTTTTTTCACTCGGCGGAAGGTTCACCCAAACCGTTTGAGGAATCAGATGCGGGTCGGCAACTTCGATCCTGGTAAAATATCCGGCCACGCGAGTCACAGGGTCAGCCGCGGTATCAATAAGATCTCGGCATGCCGAGGACGTGCTGGCCAATATAGGCGAGGATCAGGTTGGTCGAGATCGGCGCGGTCTGGTAGAGCCGGGCCTCGCGCCATTTGCGCTCGATGTCGTATTCCTTCGCGAACGCGAAGCCGCCATAGGCCGAGAATGTCGCTTCCGCGGCATGCCAGGTCGCTTCGGAGGCCAGCAATTTGGCCATATTGGCGTCGGCGCCGCATTCCCTGCCGTCGTCGAACAGCGCCGCGGCGCGGCGGCAGATCATATCGGCGGCCTCAAGCTCGGCATAAGCGCGCGCTAGCGGGAATTGTATGCCCTGGTTTTCCCCGATCGGCCGGTCGAAGACGATGCGCTCCTTCGCGTAGTCGATGCCCTTTTGCAATAGCCAGCGGCCGTCGCCGATGCATTCCTGCGCGACCAGGATGCGCTCGGCATTCATCCCGTCGAGGATGTAGCGGAAGCCCTTGCCCTCCTCGCCGATCAAGTTTTCGGGCGGCACTTGGAGGTTGTCGAAGAAGACTTCGGTCGTGTTGTGGTTGATCATCGCTTCGATCGGGCGGATCTCGACGCCGTGCCCCAAATTCTCGCGCAGATCGACGAGAAAGACCGACAGCCCGTCGGTGCGCCGCTTCACTTCGTCAACCGGGGTCGTGCGCGCCAGCAGCAGCATCAGGTCGGAATGCCGGGCCCGCGATGTCCACACCTTCTGGCCGTTGATGACGTAATGGTTGCCCTGGCGCATCGCCCGGGTCTTGAGCTTTGTCGTATCGGAGCCGGTCGTCGGCTCGGTCACCCCGAAGGCCTGCAGCCGCAACTCGCCCGACGCGATCTTTGGCAGATAGCGCCGTTTCTGTTCCTCGCTGCCGTGACGCAAGACGGTGCCCATGATATACATCTGCGCGTGGCCCTGGCTGGCGGTGCAGCCCGAGGCGTTGATCTCTTCGAGGATCACTGCGGCGGCGCGCAACGGCAGGCCCGAGCCGCCATATTCCTCGGGAATCAGCGAGGCGAGAAAGCCGCCCTGCGTCAGTTCGGTGATGAACTCGGTCGGATAGGCCTGCTGCGCCTCGAGCTTGCGCCAGTAATCGCCGGGGTAGCGCTCGCAGATCTTGCGTATCGAGTCGCGCAGCTCGGGATAATCCTCACCGAGGGCGACCATCGTCGGCATACCGCTCATTTGCCCTCCTTGTTCCGCGGTTTGACCGCAAAATAGCCCCACCCCACGAGGTTTGCACGATGCGCCTACCGTTGCGAATCTTCATCATCGAATTGCCGCAATCATATTGCATATTACGTTAAGGGCAGCGCGCAGTTACCGGCCATCGCCGGTTGGCTTAGTTACAACCGGAATTAGAATTTGCTGCTGATTCGCTGCAGATTGCAGCAAGAGTAATAACAGCTCAATTTATGATTGCAAGCGCAACCAACAGAGCCTCGCTTATTGAGCGCGTCGATAGCGCCGGCACTCGAAGCGGATCAGGTCGCGGAAATGCGGGCGCATTTTCTGCGTCCACGCGGTGTCGCCCGCCTTGCGCCATTCCGTCGAACGCAGCGCGTCAAGCGAGGCCAAATGGTAGAGCGCGACATAACGCTGCGTCCCGCCGGTGCCGCGATAGCGGCGCGCGCACAACACGCCGGGCACCGCGCCCAACTGCGGAATGTGCTCGGTGTTGTACCATTCGTTGAATTCGTGCTCGTGCTCGGCTGCGACATTCATGCAGACGACAAGCAGCGCCGCAGCCTCGCGCGGAGCCGTCACGTCACCCGGGAACAATTGCTCGCCCTCGTAGCGCAACAGCGACTTGCGAAACTTGGCGGTGCGCTTGGTCCAGGGCGAGGAATTCTCGCCCGCGATCGCGAGATAGGGCGGGCTATGCAGCACGCCGACATTGTCGAGATCGTAGGTCGCAACGGAAATCTTCGGGTTGTCGGCGCCGATCCAGCGGTCGCCGTTCAAGAAACCCGGCACCCGCAGGCGCTCGGGGATGTGCTCGAGATCATACCAGTCGTGAAACTCGTCCTCGGGCGCCGCCGAGAAATCCATCGCCGCGAGCAGAATACCCTTTGTCATCGCTCCCTCCCGATAAGTCTGCGGCATCATCGCCGAAACTTACCGGGGTTTACAGCAAAGAGTAGCTGGCGTCAGCGGCGCCCTCGCGGTTGCGCCGCGGCGGCCGCCTGCTGGCGGAACAGCGTATCGGCGGCCTGCTTCTGCGTATCCGTCAAACTCGCATAGAGGCTGTCGAATGCGGCCGCGAGATGCTGGGTATTGTCCGCGTAAGCGCGCGCGATCTGCGCATATGAGTGCATGTTGTCAATCGCGCTCATCGTCGCCACGGAACCGGCGCGCTGCGCGAACAGCGCATCTGTGCTCGCCGCGTTGTCGCGCATCGCCTGCGCGAAAGCTTCCCAGAGCGGCATCTGGGCCTCGGTGATACCGAGTTGCTTCTGCAACATGCGGATCCGCTCTTCGGCCGCGGCTTGGGTAGCACCGGATGGCTGTGGTGCAGCCGGTTGCGCCGCAGCCGGCGAAGCCGAAGGCGGCGCCGACTGTGCGAGACCAACGCAAGGAACAAGCAAAACCGCCAATGCGGCCCATCGCAGAACGGGTGAGACGAACATTTCTACCTCCCAGAATTGGATAGCTCAGCGCCCATGACCGTGCCCGCCGCCGAAGCCGCCGCCTCCGCGCGCCTCGCGCCAGCCACCGCCGCCGCCGTGCCAGCCACCACCGCCGCCGCCCTGCCAGCCGCCGCCCTGCCAGCCGCCGAAACCTCCGCCATGCCCGCCGCCGAAACCGCCTCCCCGCGCCGCGTGCCCGCCCCAGGCGGATGCGCGGCCGGCTCCCCATGCGGTACGTCCCGACGATCGTTCGTGGAAGCCGCCCGCCATGCCGGCAAACCCGGATTCCTGCCGACCGAAATGAGCGATCGTCGCACCCGCCCCGAAGGCCGCGAAGCCGCCGGTGACAAAACCGCCATGCCACCAGCCGGGCCCGATCGTCGCGAAGGCCAAGACGGGAGGCCCGATGACGAAACCAAAGGCCGGCGGCGCGAAAATGACGAACGGCGGTGCCGCTGCGACGACGAGTTCGGGCGGCGGCGGGACGAGGATCGGCGGCGGCGCGGCGGCGCCAAGCAGCGGGCCGATCGGCAGCGGTGGGACCGGCGCCGGGGGAGCAGCGGCCACTGGCGGGCCGACGGCAGCGGGCGGCGGCGGTGCGATATAGGGAAGTCCGGCGACGATCGGCGGCGGTGCCGCGTAGATCGGCGGTGGCGCAATGATCACCGGCGGAGCAACGATCACGCCGATCGAAGCGCCGACCAGCAGGCTTCCCCACGCCCACGCACCCGGGCCCCATCCCCAGCCAAAGCCGCCCCAGCCCCAAGAATGGCGCCAATCCCACCAGGCCCCGCCGGCTGGACCGAAAAATGCTCGCCCGCCCCAGCCGTGCCCGAATTCCGCCGAGGCGAAATTCCCGCGCCAGCCGGGACCACCCCAGCCGTGCTGGTACCACCCGAGATGCCGGCCATTGTCGTGCCAGCCGCCACCCCAGCCGCCGCCATGCCAGCCGCCACCCCCGTGCCAGCCTGCGGCTTCGTGCCAGCCTCCGCCGTGCCAGCCACCACCCGCCCAACCACCGGCGCCATGCCAGCCGCCACCGCCGTGCCTGCCGCCCTCGTGCCCCGCTTCGGCGGGGCCGGCCGCGACAATCGCCAGCGCCGCGGCGGCGACGAGCAGCTTCGCCCTCACAGTAGGGTACGCCATCGACGATCAACCTCACCCGCCGCGCGCAGCGGCAATTATCCGCTTCGATTGAACCTATTATACGCGGACTCTACGCGAGATTGCTGAATCCAAAAAGGGGCAATTTTCTATAGGGTTAAGGAGTCCTTACCGAGGCTCGCGGTCTAACCTGCCGGCGAAGCGAGTTTCGGTTTAAGATCGCGCTAAACCGTACGGAGGGATGGTCATGACAGCTCACACGCCCTTTCTCAGGGACGCGGAAACGCTGGGGCCGTTGGCCTCGCGCTATGTCAAGGTCGGCAACCTGCCGTGGAAGCCGACGCCGTGCCCCGGCATCGACATGAAGATCCTGCTCGAAGAACCGGAAACCGGGCTGATGACTGCGCTCTTCCGCTGGCAGCCGGGTGCCGAGCTGGCGCTCCACGAGCATGTCGAGATCGAGCAGACCTTCGTCATCGAGGGCAGCCTCGTCGATGACGAAGGCGAGGTGACCGCCGGCAATTACGTGTGGCGCCCCAAAGGCAATCGCCACATCGCGCGCTCGCCGAACGGAGCGCTGGTGCTGTCGATGTTCCTGCGCCCGAACAAATTCCTCGCCGGCGGTGCCGCTGGACAGGATTTGCGATAGGGAGGGCGGTCATGACCCTCAAAATCTATGGTGTCGCGCGGTCGCGCGCCTTTCGCACGCTATGGATGGCCAAGGAGCTCGGGCTCGACTACGACCATGTGAAGGTCGATTTCGCGACCGGCGAAACCCGCACCCCGGCGCATCTCGCGCTCAATCCCAACGGGCATATCCCGGTCATCGACGAAGACGGCTTCGTGCTGTGGGAGTCGATGGCGATCAATCTCTATCTCGCCAAGAAACACAGCCTCGGCCGCCTCTATCCGACCCGCCCCGAAGACGAGGCGCGGGCCTGGCAATGGAGCTTCTGGGGGATGACCGAGGTCGAGCGGCCGGTGCTGACCGCGCTCTTCAACCGCGCCATTCTGCCCGAGGACAAGCGCGATGCCGCAGCCGCAGACTCCGCCGAGCGGATGCTCGCGCAACCGCTCAAGGTGCTCGATGGCGTGCTCGGCCGCGGCACGAACCTCCTCGGCGACAATTTCACCGTCGCCGACCTCAACGTCGCGAGCATCCTCTCCTGGGCGCGGCCGGCGAATGTCAACGTGGCGCCGTTCCCTAAAGTTGCCGAATGGCTGAAGAACTGCGCCGAGCGCCCAGCCGCCCGCGCCGCCCGGCAATTGCAGCGGGAATAGAGCGGAAGCCAAAGGATGGCTAATCTGCGACTGACGCGCCGACGGGCCTTGGCGCTCGGGCTTGGCGGCACCCTATTGCCGAGCCCCTTCATCGGAGGAAAGGCGATGGCGGAAAGCACCCCGGACACAGTCGTCTATGTCTCCAATTCGGCCAGCAAGGAGATCTACGTTCTCGCCATGAACCGCGACAGCGGCGAGCTCACGCTGATCGAAAAGACGCCGGTGCCGGGCACCGACAAGCCGTCGGCCGCCAGCATGCCGATGGCGGTCACGCCCGATCACCGGTTTCTCTATGCGGCACTGCGCAGCGACACCTTCCCGGCGTCGAGTTTTGCGATCGACCGCGCGAGCGGGCGGCTGACCCATCTCGCGACGACGCCGTTGCAGGACAGCATGGCGTATATCATCGCCGATCGCAGCGGGCGGTTTCTGCTCGCTGCCTCCTACCCGGGCAACAAGCTGACGATCAACCCGATCAGCGACAACGGCATCGTTGTCGAGAAAACCACCCAAATCGTCGCCGATAGGCCCAAATCGCACTGCATCCTGGTGGACGCAGCCAACAAATATGTCTACGCGACGAGCCTCGGCGCCGACACCGTCATGGAGTGGAAGTTCGACCCGACAAAGGGGACATTGTCGCCGATCGGTCCGGGGATCATCCAAACCCGGCCCGGCGCCGGACCGCGTCATATGGCGCTGCACCCCAGCGGACGCCTTCTTTATCTGATCACCGAGACCACCGACACGATCGGCGCCTATGCCATCGATCCGGTAACCGGGACATTGACCGAGCTGCAATTCGTTGATGCGCTGCCGGAGGGTTTCAAGGAGCAGCCCGCCGCCGCCGATCTGCATATGACCCCTGATGGCCGGTTTCTTTATGGCAGCGAGCGAAAGACGAGCACGCTCGCCGGCTACCGCATCGACCCGGAGAAAGGAACCTTGTCGCCGATCGGGCACTTTCCCACCGAGAAGACGCCGCGAGGCTTCAACATCGACCCGCGCGGCCGCTTTCTGCTCTCGGTGGGTCTCGATTCGAACGCGATGACGGTCTACCGCATCGACCCGCAATCGGGTGGGCTGTCGAGCCTCAAGCAATACCCGATGGGCCACCAGCCCAATTGGATCGAGATCGTCGATCTGAGATAGTCGGGAGCGCGGGCGTCGCGCCCGCATGCGGGCCAGAGGCCCGCGGTCCGACGGGGTGGTGCGCGGCGCTCAAATATAAACGCCGCGCATGCCGCCTTCGGGGTACCGGGTGCCGGCGGCGGCGCCGATCGGAATTAAGGCCGAGATGCGGTCGACGTCGGCCGGGGTCAGATCAAGTCGGAGCGCACCGAGATTCTCCTCGAGCCGGTCGATGCGCTTGGTGCCCGGGATCGGGATCACGTCCGGGCCCTGCGCCAAGAGCCAAGCGAGGACGAGTTGCGCCGGAGCGCAGCCTTTTTCGTCGGCAATTGCCTCGATGCGCTGCACGAGCTCGCGGTTCTTGGCGAAATTCTCGGGTGTGAAGCGGGGATGACGTCCGCGGGTGTCGCCGGGCGCCAGGTTGGCGAAATCGGGGGTGTCCCCGGTGAGGAGGCTGCGGCCGAGCGGCGCGTAGGCGACAAAAGCGATGCCCAGGTCGCGGGTCAACTCGCGCGTCTCGGTCGCCTCCTCGCGGTAGAGGAGCGAGAATTCGCTCTGCACCGCCGCGATGGGATGGACGGCATGCGCGCGGCGGATGCGGCCCGGCCGCGCCTCGCAGAGCCCAAGAAAGCGCACCCTGCCCTGTTCGACAAGGCGCGCCATAGCACCGACCGTCTCTTCGACCGACACTGCCGGATCGACCCGGTGCTGGTAATAGAGGTCGATGACATCGACGCCGAGGCGTTTGAGGCTCGCCTCACAGGCCTGCGCGACATATTCGGGGCGGCCGTCGACGCCGTTGGCGCCGCCCGACCGGCGCGTCTGGCCGAATTTGGTCGCGATCACAATGCCGTTGCGCCGACCCTTCAAAGCCCGACCGAGCAGCTCCTCGTTCTGCCCCCAGCCATACATGTCCGAGCTGTCGAAATGATCGACGCCCAATTCGATTGCGCGATGGATCAACCGGATGCCGGCCTCGTCGTCGCTCGGACCGTACACCCCCGACAACGACATGCAGCCAAGGCCGATCCCCAAGACCTCCGGTCCCGCCTTGCCGAGCCTGCGCCGCGTCGTCACCACCGTGCCGCTCATCGGCCTCTCCATTGCTAAAGGGCTTTGTGACAAGCTCCTATAGAGGCGTATGATCGCTGCGGCAATCCAGGCGTGGGAGGAAGATATGGCGGCTACTCATGTTTACGCCGGTACGGCGCGGTCGATGGGGGCAACAATGGGCGGTGTATTCCGCCAAACTGCCGGCGATAGCCGATGGGAGCATCTGACCAATGGTTTTCCGGACGAGGCCGATGTCCACGCGATCACGGTTCATCCGGAAAACCCCGATGTGATCTACGTCGGCAGCACGAAGGGTGCCTACCGCAGCACCAATCGCGGCAACGGCTGGGAGCGGCTGCGTCTGCCAGATGAAGCCGACATCTGGTCGGTCTGCGTTCATCCCGAGAACCCGCGCATCATCTATGCCGGTGCGTCGCCTCCCGGGGTCTATCGCAGCGAAGATGGCGGCGACACGTGGCGCAAAACCGCGGATCCTGGGCTCCCGGACCGGGTGATCATGGGGTTCGCCTGCCGGGTCATGCGGCTCGATGTCGATCCCAACTCGCCTAATGATGTCTACGCGACGCTGGAGGCAAACGGCACGATGCGCAGCCGCAATGGCGGCGAGAGCTGGGAGGACTGTACGGCAGATCTGATCCGCTTTTGCGAGGAGCCGAAATACCGCAGCCGGATCGGCAGCCAGACCGAGATCGAGGGCATGCTCGACGGCCATGCGCTGGCGGTCAGCGCGGCGGCGCCGGGAACTGTGTTCCTTGCCAACCGCATGGGCCTCTTCCGCAGTAACGACCGCGGCGAGCACTGGCAGGACATGGAGATCAGCCGTTTCTCGCCGTTGACCTATGGCCGCGACATTCGCGTCTCGCCACATGATCCGAAGGTCATGTATGCGTGCCTGAGCCCGGCGGCGCGCAGCACCGACGGGTCGATCTACCGCAGCGACGATATCGGCCAGAGCTGGAAGCGCTTTGACCACCACATCAAGGCCGAGGCGACGATGATGGCGGTAACGGTGCATCCGCGTGACCCGAACCAGGTCTATGGCGCGTCGCGTTTCGGCCAAGTGTTCGGAACTCAAGACGGCGGGCGTACCTGGAACGAGTGGCGGCTGCCCGAAGGGGTGCGCGACGTCTACGCCGTCGCCTGCGGGTAGGTGAACGCGCGCCAGGACACGACGGCAGTGCGGGGAATTCCGCCGAGGTGACGCGGATTTCCTTCGCAGCGGTCGGCGACCTGCTCGATGAGAGCGCGCTGTCGCTTGGCGAGGGCGGCGTGGTGTTGCCGGGGTTCGCCCGCGAGCTAGCGGCGCTGCTGATCGCAGCAGTAGACGAAATCGCGGCCGTGGCGCCGTTTCGCAATATGGTAACGCCGGGCGGCTTTCGGATGTCTGTGGCGATGACCAACTGCGGCCGCGCCGGCTGGATGACGGATCGCAAAGGGTATCGCTACGCACCGGACGACCCGATAACCGGTCGTCCATGGCCCCCGATTCCTGCGTTATTTCGACGGCTTGCCGCCAACGCCGCCGACGCTGCCGGATATCCCGGCTTCGAGCCCGATGCGTGCCTGATGAATTTGTATGAACCCGGGACACGGTTGTCATTGCACCGTGACGAGAACGAGCGCGATATGACGGCGCCGATCGTGTCGGTATCGCTCGGATTGCCGGCGATGTTTCTGTTCGGTGGTCATCAGCGCGGCGACCGGCCCCGGCGCATTGCGCTCGAGAGCGGTGATGTCGTCGTGTGGGGCGGCCCGCTGCGCCTCGTGTATCATGGGATCGCGCCGCTCGCCGAAGGCGAGCACCCGCTGACCGGCCGCCGCCGGGTCAATCTGACCTTCCGCAAGGCGCTTTGACCAATGCGACGCCTATTGGCCCTGGGCTGCGCCGTTGTCGTCTGGGTGCCGCTCGCAATGGCCGAGGAGGGGCAGACCCTGAAGGAGCGCTTGTCGGACAAGGCGTCGGACGCCCAACGGGTCGACGATTGCCATGTACCCGCAGAGCGTCGCGGGCCAATGCTTCGTCCCGATTGTCCCGAGAGCTCGCAGCTCTCGAAGCCTGCCGTCCAATTGGGGCCGGAGAAGCCAAATCGAGAGCTTCGGTGATCCCCACCCTTCCCTACCCCGTGAACCCGTGAACGGGGGAGGGTTAGGGAGGGGGTGGCGCTTCCGGCTTCTCGAATAGGGCGAGGCTCTCCATCGCGAGTCCGTAGCCCAGCAGTTCGTGCATCTGCCGCCGCAGATATTCGGTGAACAGTAACCTCGTGTAGCGCAGCAGCAAAGTCGGTTTGCGGGTCAGGTCCTCGGCGAGCTCCCAGGCGCGCGCCAATACTTTATCAGCCGACAATACTTCGGCGACGAGGCCCAGCCGCAACGCCTCCGCGGCGTCCAACGTCTGGCCGGTCATCAAGAAGTAGCGGCCGCGGTTGATCCCCAACAGCAGCGGATAGACGATGTGCATGCCGTCGCCCGGCACCACCTCCGAATTGAAGTGCGCGGAGTCCTGGAACTGCGCGGTGTCGGCAGCAATAACAATATCGCAGAGCAGCGGGATTTCCGAATGGCGCCAGGCAGGACCATTGATCGCGCTGATCATTGGCACCTCGATGTTCAAGAGGTTCATCAGCAGGTGCCGGCCTTCCCAATGGATGCGGTCGATCCGCTCGATGGTCGGGCGGGCCGGGAAGGAGGAGGTCCCCGGGGTCGCGCGTGGCCCGGCAAACTCCGCACCCGTCCCGGTCAATATGACGACGCGGTTGTCGCGGTCGGCGCCGATCTCGTGGAACAGCTCCGGCAGCTCGCCATGCGGCAGAAACCCCCAACGCAGCGACTGGCCGTCGGTATGCAGCGTCACCACTAGGATGCCGTTGCGGCGCTCCATGCGTGCTGACTGGTACTTGTTCCGATATTCGTCGAACGCGCTCATCGGGGTCCCTCCCTTCCTTACAGTCGCGGCGTCAAGACGATCTTGCGGCGCACCGTGCGGTCGCGCACCTGCCGCAAGCCCTCGGCAAAGCGCTCGAGCGGATAGGTGGCCATTACAAAAGGCGAGAGTTTGCCGGCTTCGTAGAGAGTGAACAGCTCTTCGAAGCATTGGACGACCTCGTCGGGCGCCCGCTTCTTGTAATCACTGACCTGCAGACCGCTGACTTCGATATTCTTCACCAGCAGGTAGTTTGCTCTGACCTTCGGGATGATCTGCCCGCCGGCGAAGCCAATCACCACCATCCGGCCACGCCAGGCGAGTGCGCGCAATGCCGCCTTGAACACCTCGCCGCCGACCGGATCGAGGATGATGTCCGCTCCTTCGCCGCCGGTTGCTTCGCGTACCTGCGCACGCAGGCTGTCGCGGAGATCGGGGCGCCAAAGCTCGATCACCGCGTCCGCCCCGGCCAGATGCGCCAGATCGACTTTCTCGGGGGTGGCGATCCCAGCGAGCACCCTGGCGCCAAGTGCTTTGGCGAGCTGGACGGCGGCAAAGCCGACCGCCCCCGAAGCGCCGAGCACGAGCACAGTATCGCCTGCCCGAAATCGCGCGCGGTCATGTAACGCGAACCAAGCGGTAGCGTAATCCAGCCCCAACGCTGCGGCGTCGACGAACGGCATCGCCGCGGGCAGGCGATAGCACAGCCGTTCGGGCGCCGCGACGGCTTCGGCATAGCCTCCTTCTTCGACCCAGGCGAATACGCGATCGCCGACACGGAAGCGGGTTACTGCGTCCCCCACTGCCGCGACTGTTCCGGCCACACCCTTTCCGGGAATAAACGGAAGTTGCGGCCGGGTCTGGTAGCGGCCAGCGATGACCAGAAGGTCGGCGTAGTTTACCGGAGCTGCATGGATCGCGACCAACAGCTCGCTGGAGCCGGCGACCGGTACCGGCACTTCGGCCAGGGAGGCAGCCTCGATCGGCCCGAATTCGCGAACCACGACGGCGCGCATCAATTGTCCCCGCGCCAGCGCACCGGGACCGGGAGCAGGCGCGCCTGTTGAACCCCTTCGACCAAGTCGCGCTTTATGACCTTCCCGGTCGCGGTCAGCTTCATGTGGGCGAGTTCCAGTAGATATTCGGGCATATCGAATTTCGACAGCCCGGCGGCATTCAGGTGCGTTAGGATCGCCTCGCCGCCCGGCGCCACAGAGGGGCGGCATACAATGGCGAGGCAGACCTTCTCGCCGAGCCGCCCATCCTTGACCGGAAAGGCTGCCGCGCGCTCGACCGCAGGATGGCACAGCGCCAACGCCTCGATCCGGGCCGGATAGATCTTCCTGCCGCCGCGATTGATTACATCCTTGAGCCGGCCGCAGAGGCGCAGACATCCCTTGTCGTCGACCCAGCCGAGATCGCCGGTCATGAACCATCCGTGGCGGTTGAACGCTTGCTCGGTCGCGATCTGATCGTCGAAATACCCAAGCATCAAGCTCGCGCCGCGGCTGCCGATCTGACCGATTTCGCCGGGCGACGCCTCGACATCGGGTTCGTCCTCGCGCCAGATCTTGATCTCGAAGCCGGAACAGCAGCGCCCGACCGTCTCGACGATCCGGCGGGGATCGTCTTCAGGCAGCGTGTATTGATGCGAACAGGTCTCGGTCATACCGTAACCGCTTTGCGGAAGGATCCCATGTCGCATCAGCTCGGCGATGACCTCGCCGGCAACAGCGGCACCCGAAATGCGAAAGCCCTTGACCGCCAGCGCAGCAGGAGAATTGCGAGCGCGCAGCTCGGCGAGCAGGTCGATGGCGTGGGTCGGTACGCCGACGAGATAAGTCGCGCGGGTTTCCAAGAGGCGATCCAATAAACTTTCGCCCTTCGGGGGATCGTGAACCACCAGCTCGGCACCGATCGCCATGGCGGTGACGAGCGCTCCGATGCCGAGATTGTGGCTGAGCGGGCTAAGACTGTAGATCACCGAATCCGGTCCCAGTCGCCAATCAACAGCGACTGCCCGTGCATTGGCCAATAGCGTGTTGTCGCTGTGCATCACCCCTTTTGGCACGCCGGTGGTCCCGGAGGTGAAGGCCAGATACATCACCCGATCGGGGTCCTCGTTCGGCGGTCCGGCTCGCTCGCGTTCCTCCCCGCGCGCTAACGGCTGGCCGGCTTCGCAGCGATACACATCGTGCAAGAACGACAGCTTCCGGGCCCTGGAGAAAATGTCTTGCCGGTCGGCATCCGCGCCATACCCCGGCTGGGCCAACAGCACTGAGGACCGGGTGCGCTCGAGCAGCGCCGACACTTCGGCTACGGTGTATTCGCGATGCAATGAAGGGCAACAGACATAGCCGTTGCGGGAGCAGGCCAGCAGCGCGACGGCGGTCTCGATGCTGCTCGGCAGCCACACCGAAACGCGCTGGCCGGGGTGCAGGCCGCGGCCGGCAAGGTCGGCCGCGAACGCATCGACAGCAGCGAGGAGCCCGCCATAGGTCAGCCGGCGGGTGCGATCGCGCAAAGCAAAGCGGTCGGGCGAGCAGCTAGCGTGCTGCGTGAGCAGAGAGTAGATCGTGTCGTGCTGCCAAAACCCGGATCGGTAGTGCTCGTCCAGGCGCTCCCGGCTCAACAGGCTGAGGATGGTATTGTTCATCGGGGACGAGGCCGGTTATCCGGCAGGCCCGGAAAACGGCATGTGGGATTCGCTCGGATCGGTGAAATGTTCTAAGATCGCAGCACTGCTTTGTTGCTGGGAGGTTGTCATGCCTGTGATCAAAGCCTTCGATCTCGCTTACGGGCGCCTGCGGTCGCCCGATCTCGACAAACAGGAAGAGTTTCTCACCGATTTCGGCATGGTCCGTGCCGATCGGACCAAGACGGCCCTTTATATGCGCGGCAGCGATGCGCCGCACCACATCCATGTCACCGAACTGGGCGAGCCGAGCTATGTCGGCATCGCCGTGCATGCCGCGAGCATGGAGGACCTCGATCGCATTTCCCGGGTCGAGGGGACCTCGCCAATCGAAGACATCGACGAGCCCGGCGGCGGCAAGCGGGTCCGGCTGACCGATCCCGACGGGTATCAGGTCGAGGTCATCCATGGCATGACGTTGCTCGACCCGATCGAAGTGCCGCGGCCTGCGGTCAATTCCGGTGACAACAAATACCGCCGCAAAGGCGAGCTGTTCCGTATCAAGCAGGGCCCATCGCACATCAAGCGGTTTGGCCATTTCGTGGTCATGACAAAGAATTTCGACAAGACGCTCGGCTGGTACCGCGAGATGCTCGGCTTCCGCTGCTCGGACGAGTTCTATGCCGGCGAGAAGAGCAACATTGTCGGCTCGTTTAATCGGCTGGACCGCGGCGACGGCTATGTCGACCACCACGCGTTCTTCTGCATTCGCGGCGACAAGAGCGGGCTCAACCATCTGTCGTTCGAGGCCGCCGATATCGACGACGTGATGGTCGGCCATGAGCACCTGGAGAAGAAGGGCTATCAGCACATGTGGGGCATCGGCCGCCACCTGATCGGCAGCCAGCTGTTCGATTACTGGGCCGATCCGTGGGGCCGTGTGCACGAACACTGGGCCGATACCGACGTGCTCAACGCCCATACCCCGCCCAATCTTCTGGAGCGCGGCGAAGGCACCGGCGGTCCCTGGGGCCAGCCGATCCCGCAAATCTTCATGGGCCATGCCTCGCCCTAATTTAGAACGGGCTTCACTCCGACCTCCGTTGGCAAGCTCTCTCTGATTCCCTCCCCCGTAATCGGGGCGAGGGTCAGGGGGGGACGATGTGCGCCGCTACCGCAGGGTGCCAGACGCCGGCTTCGGCCTCGGCTTCGTTCGCGCCCTCGCTTGGCTCGCCGTGTTGAACGCGATTAGTAGCTCGGCCTGGCGGCAAGCGGCGTCAGCTGCAGTTCGTGCGTCCAGCACGAGCGGTCCTGCGTGTGCAGATACCAGTAGGCCTCCGCGATCTTCACCGGGTTGATGATCAGGTCGCGCCGGTTCTGGTTGCGCGGCAGCTTGCGGCTGCCCGGCGAGTCGATCGAACCGTCGATGACGATGTTGGCGACGTGCACGCCGTGTTCCGAATATTCCTCGGTCAAGACCTGCGCCAAAGTGCGCATCAGGACCCGGGGATAGTAGAGAGACTGTCCGGTCATGCGCTTCTTGCCGCGTAACGAGCTCGAATTGTTCGAGAAAAAGAACGAGCCGCGGCCGTTCTTGCGCATCGCCGGCAGCACTTCCTGAGCCACGAGAAACGGCCCGCGCGCCGAGACGTGGAGCCCGGTGTCGAGGATTTCGACCGGGACGTACTCGAGCAATTCCTTGTCGGCCGGAAGGTCGCGGCCTTCGAGATAGCCGGCGTTGTAGATCAGCACCTCGGGATCGCCGGCCTCGCGTCTGATCGTCGCAAAGGCGCTCCAGATCGAATCCTGCGAGACGAGATCCAATTCGACAATCATGCAATCGCCGCCCTGCTCGCGGATCGCGGCCGCCAGTGGCATGGCATTGTTCTCGCTGCGCGTGGTGAGGACGGTGAAGAAGCCCTCCTGCGCGAATTTCTGCGCGATCGCGCCGCCCACGCCCCAGCGCACGCCGATTTCCACGTCGCTGTCATCGACGGCATGGCCGTGCGCCAGCAACGTATTGCGGCCATCGGACTGCCACTTTGACGTGGCGCCGATAACGACGCACACCTGTTTGCCTTTTGCATTGGTTTTCATTACGCAATCTCCTCTTGTTCAATGCCTGCAGATCGGAGGGCGGAGAAGGGCAGCGCACGCCGCTAGTCCCGACGGCGGGTTGCGCTTTCGCGCATCCGCCCTACAGTTTATTTGAAGCGTTCAGACTGCCCGATTCCAGCCCCACCAGGCGCAGAGGGCGTCGCCCATCACCAGCTCCAGGTCGCGGCCCTTGAGCCACGGCAGTTCCTCGGTGAACATCGTCACGCATTGGCGCCACGAGCAGCGCATCTTGGTGATGTCGGTGCCCCAAACATGCGTTGGGGCCGAACGCATCGTAGATCTGTTGCAGATAAGTGTGCAGCGCCGGAAACGGGTAGGCCTCGCTGGAATAGTGCGGCACGCCGGTCGCCTTGACCGCCACATTAGGCAATTTCGCCAATGCCACAAGGTCCGGGATATGCGTCATTGCCGCAGCGTCTTTCTGCGTTGTCGTGCCGCCTCTGCCGCCCAGGTGATCGATCGTCAGGCGAAGTCCCGGGTGCCGCTCCGCGATGCGGCAGAGTTCGGCCAGCGAATCCGTCGCCAGTGCCGCGATTGGAACACCGGCATTTTCGGCCGCCGTCCAAAGCCATTCGAGCGTCCCGTCGTGCAGCCAGCGCCGCGCAGGATCATTGAGAAACCCGTAGCGCAGACCGAGCATGCCTAGCTGCTCCCGCCAGCTCGCGATGCGTGCGCGGGATTCCGGCTGGTCGAGCGGCACCGAGCCCATGATCGCGAAGCGGCCGGGGTAGTTGCGAACCGCAGCAAACGCCATGTCGTGTGAATTCGGGTCCCAACCCGGTGGGTGAATAACGGCGGCGTCGACGCCGCCTTCGTCCATCAGCTCGATGGCCTCCTCGGAGGTGAAATGCGTCACCTGCCGATGCGAAAGGTTGCTCGGCAAGCCGCTTCCCCAGAGGTGGACTTGCGCGTCGATGATCTGCATCGCATGCCTCCCTATATCGTTGAGGCCGCAAATAACCGCGGATAGCGGCGGCGCCCGACAAAGACGAGACCGACGATGCTGATCGCCGCGGTGAGCATTATGTAGAAGCTGGGCGACAGGCTGTTGCCGGTCACCGCGATGAGCCAGGTCGCGACAAAGGGGGTGAAGCCGCCGAAGATCGTCACCGCGATGGCGAAGCTCAACGACACGCCGATGCCGCGGACGGCAGTCGGAAAGAGCTCGGCGAGCTGCGACGGCAGCACCCCGCTAAAGCCGGCCTTGACCAGACTGAGCCAGCTGGCGGCAAAGATTGCGGTCGCGAGCGACGGAAAAGCGACCATCAGGAAAAAGAGCGGCCAGGTGGTGAGGAAAAAGAGCCAGGCCGTTCCGGTCAGGATACCGCCGCGTCCGAATTTGTCGGAGAGATGTCCGGCGAATGGCGAGGCGACGCCGAGAATGATGGCGCCGACGAGGGTCGCGGTGAAGCCGGTCGCCGGCGGCAGGCGCAACTCCTTCATCGCATAGGTCGGGATGTAGAGGATGATGTACGCCGAGCTGTTCGAGACCGCCGAGACGCCGATCGCCAGGAGTACCTCGATCGGATGGGCGCGCAACAAGTCGCGCACCGGCGTGCGGGTCGGTTCGATCTCGACATATTCCGGCGTCTCGTCGAGCCGGCGGCGGATATAGAGCCCGACCGGGCCAACCAGGATCCCGAACAGGAACGGCACCCGCCAGCCCCATTCGCCGAGCTGCTCCGGCGACAGGATGCTCGACAGCGCGAGCCCGAAAGCCGACGCCAGGAAGTTCGTGATGCCGGTGCTGGCCCATTGCCAGCTCGCGACAAAGCCTTTGCGCGAGGCGGTCTGTTCGGCAAGAAAGGTGACCGCACTGCCGAACTCGCCGCCAACGGAAAACCCCTGCGTCAGGCGCGCGACAAGGATCAAGATCGGCGCCGCGACCCCGATCGTCGCGTAACCCGGGGTCAGCGCCGTCATCGTCGTGCCGATGACCATCAGCAGGATCGAGAGGGTGAGCCCGGCCCGGCGGCCGGCGCGATCGGTATAGGCGCCGATGAAGATCGCGCCGATCGGGCGCACGACATAAGCCGCGCCAAAAGCGGCGAGAGCCGCCAGCAACGATGCGGTCTCGTTCTCGCTCGGGAAGAACACCTTTGCGATCGTGACCGCAAAATAGCCGTAGACGAGAAAATCGAACCATTCCATCGCGTTGCCGATCGAGGCGGCGACGATGACCTTCGTCAGCGAGGGCCGGGCGCGGAGTGCAGGCTGGATTGGGGCGTCGGCGGTCATGGCGTTTCCCCAAGCGCCTCGACAGAGGCTTGTATCATCCCTAGGTACGGGGCCGTTGTAGTCATTGTCGTGTTTTTCCCCGGATCACGCCAGAATGAAACGGGACGAGCTTCTGGAAGACGCCGATGACGATCAAGCTCTACGCCTTCACTTGCGGCACGGTAACCGGCGAATTCGCCCGGCTGATGGACGGCGGCGAGGGCGACATCACCATGCCCGTCCCGGTTTTTCTGATCGAACATCCCAAGGGCCGCGCGCTGTTCGACACCGGGCTGCACCCCGATTGCCAGCACGACCCCGCTGGGCGGCTCGGCACGCGGCTCGCCGGGCTGTTCCGTATCGACTTCAAGCCCGGTAAGGAGGTCAGCGCACGGCTGGAAGCGATCGACCGCGATCCCGCCAAGATCGACCTCGTCATCAACTCGCATTTCCATTTCGATCATGTCGGCGGCAACGCGCTGATCCCCAACGCGACAATGCTGGTGCAGCGCCGCGAATGGGAGGCCGGCATGGCCCCCGACACTGCCGCGCGGCACGGCTACAACCCGCGCGATTTCGACCTCGGCCATAACTTGCGCCTCGTCGATGGCGAGCACGATGTGTTCGGCGACGGCTCCGTCGTGTGCCTGCCGACGCACGGGCACACGCCGGGGCACCAGTCGCTGCGGCTGCGGCTCGAGGGCGGCGAGGTCGTGCTCGCGGCAGACGCCTGCTATTTCTGCCGGACTTTGCGCGAGCGCCGCTTGCCGCGGTATGTGCATGACCGCGAAGCGATGCTGACCTCGCTCGACCGGCTGGAGGCGCTGGAACGAGGCGGGGCGCGCATCTTCTTCGGCCACGACCCCGAATTCTGGCAGACGGTGCCGCAGGCGCCGGCCCCCATCTCATAATGGGAAGAAGATATTGTTGGCCTCGCACGTGTGTTTCGCTCTCGCTGCAATCATAGATCGAGTCGCATACTATGCTTTGTGCAATCTGCAGCGAATCAGCAGCTAATTCCCGTGAAAGTTGTGGTTACGCTCGATAGGGTGATCCCAATGTGATAGAGCGCCGCCAGGCCCGTCATTCCGGGGGCGGGATCAACCGTGAGCATTGCACCCACTAGCCGGCGTCGTTCTCGACCCTTTCAGCGACCAATCCGTCATTCGTTTCGGAGCCCGGTCGCGCGCGCGAGGCAAAAAGAAATCAGGACCAAGGTGTTGATATTTCACGAATCCGAGGCAAAAAAAAGAGGTGGTAACAGGCTGGCGAAGTTGGATCGGCGACGATTTTCCGGCATCAGTGGCCTGCGGGCAAACGGAGCCAGCTTATATGGGTTCACCATATGTTCCGATCAATGGCCCGACAGTCCGCCGGTCGCCGGGAGCACAACCCAACAGCGCAAAAGTGGCGTTCGCCGGGCACCTACGCCCAGCGGCACCGGTCGTCAAAGTACAGAAATGGAAAAGACGAACGGGGAATCCACGCCGCCGGCAATTACTTCATTCTCTCCGGCCCGCAGCAGCGCGTCATCGGTGCGGAAATGGTCGCCGATGGGCTCACCGTTGACGATCGTGCCAAGTGTGCTGCAGAGGTCGCGCACATGATAACAGCTATCGCGTTTCTCAACCATAAAATGGTTGCGCGATAGCCTGAACGGGGCGGTGTCATCAAGCAGGAGATCTGGCTGCCATGGCGGCAGCTCTTCTCCTGCAATCGGCCGCCGGCCTACAACGAACGGCCGATCGTCGAGCCCCAGCGGAGTGTGCAATTGACGCTGCAGCCATGGATCCTTGGCGGCGAGATAGGCATGATAGGTTAGCGGTGCCGGCAGTTGACTTTCTGCGTCCTCCCAGTTTTCGTGGGTTCTGCCGCTTCGCTGCTCGTCGTTGACAATGCGGTCGTCGGCCTCGCGCAGCCGCTGACTGAGGCGCCGGATTAACTCGCGCGCAGCCGGTGGCGAGTGAGCGATCTGATCGAAGAACTCGGTCGGCGTGAGGATTTCGACTTCGACCTCGTTGGCGGCTTGAGCCGTCGCATTTCGGGGCTGGTTCTCGACGACGCCCATTTCGCCGATAAACTGCCCCGCGCCAACCGTGCCGAGAAGGATGGGATCGCCGTCGAGTTCCCGGAGGATGTCGACGGCACCGCTGAGTAGGCGAAAAACACAGTCAGGCGGGTCTCCTTCTCTAAAGAGGATTTGCCCTTCGGCGAAGTGCGTGCGGGTCATTACAGCCCCCTGGCGCGATACAGCTACTTGGCCGGGCGCATCAAAGTCGGCCTGCGTCCTTGTTCCCTCAATATCCGCTGGGTAGATCGAATTCAACGATCCCGCTCGAAGCCAGGGCCGCCAAGGCGCTCGAGAACCCAACCCGGCCTGAAGCGGTCGGTCGCTATCTGAGCAATCTGCTCAAACGCCGACCCGCGCTGTCCTCGTCCCGGCGAAAGCCCGGGATCCGGGCCGCCGATGTGGCGGGGTATTCGCGCCTGATGGGGGCGGACGAGAAGCCACGCACGGGCGCCTGAAGACGTATCGCCGCGAGCTCGTCGACCCGAAGATCAGCGAGCATTCCGGCCGCATCGTGAAGACGACCGGCGACGCGATATTGGCGGAATTCCCGAGCGTCGTCGACGCGGTCCGCTGCGCCGCCGAATGGCAGCGGGCGATGAGCGATCGCGATGCCGGCATCACCGAGGCAAACCGGATCACCGAAGTTTCTTGCCCTGGTCCTTTATCCGGTCGAGCCAATCCCGTCGCCGAGCTTCGCTCGCGGCCTGCACCGTCCCAAGAAGCGTCTCTCGCACCGGCCTCATGCCGGCAAATCTGAGAATGCTCCGCTCCACTCCGCGCACCCCGTGCGCTCGGAAATACCATCGATAGATCAGGGCCGGCATCCCCATCGTCACGACGAGATGAGCCGAGCGCCCGGTCAGCAGGGCTCGCGGGAAGCCCTCCCGGCGGTATTCGAGAGCTACCCCGGGCCGCATTACTTGTTCGATAAAGGCTTTGAGGAGCGCGCGCGGGCATCGTGCCGTGCCATAAGGGGAAAATGATGAGCAGGTGCTGTGCGGCGATGATTGCGTCGCGCGCCGGCGTCAGCACCTCCGGAATGTCCCCTGTCTCGAAATCCCTCTGCGTGCGTAGTATTGGGAAATCGAGTTTCGCCGGTTCGATACGGGCAACCTCATGTCTACCGAGAACCGCCCCTTCGGCATAGGCATCGGCCAGCGCGTGGCAGAACCGATTTCCGGCGGGATCAGGGTGGCCCTGAATAATCGCGACGCGTCGCGGCATGGTTGGCTGACCTTGGGCTGGCTGACCTTGGGCTGGCTGAATTGACGTGCATCAACGGCAGAGACGTGAACTCAGAGCAGGATCATGTTGCCTTCCAGCGCTGAAGGGGCGTGAAAGACCGCGACGTCTGAAACGCCTCGGCGCGAACCTTGGAGACGCTATGTCGCCGCTGACCATATTCCTGGCAAAGTTCCTCGGGCTATACTGCATCGTCGTGGCGTTGGCGATGATGCCTCGCAAGCAAACGACCGTCGCAATAATCAAGGCGCTCGTCGGCAATCCGCCGCTTCTGCTGTTCGTCGAAGTACTCGGCCGCGCCGCCGGCCTGGCGATGATAATCGGCCACAACATCTGGTCAGACGGTGCGCTGCCCGTCGTCATCACTCTCTTGGGATGGGGATTGGCGATCCGAGGCGCCGGGTTGCTCGCCCTGTCGCCCGCTGCGGTGAGCAGCGTTGTCGACGCCTTGCGTTACGAAGAGTTCTTTTACTGGTACATGGGCGCAACGCTGATCCTTGGCCTTTACCTGACCTGTGCGGGGTTCAGCGCATGACCGCGACCCGCCCGGGGTCGGTACCGGGACCCTGCGCGTGGCGATTTCCGATTCCGCCGTGCCCCGCTGTATCTATGCTCGCCCGGCTGGCGCGCGAAACGCGGGGTATTGACGCGCGATCGGCGCAGGGCTCGCACTTGCGCTTGGCGTCGGTGTACGCTCGCCCGCTTGTGGCTCGTAACGGAGGTTTTCAATGGCTGCCCCCGTCCCCCCGTTCACGCGCGAGACCGCGATCACCAAGATCCGGATGGCAGAAGACGCCTGGAACAGCCGCGATCCGCATCGGGTTTCATTGGCTTACACCGAGGATAGCCGATGGCGAAACCGGACGGAATTCATCAATGGGCGTGCTGAAATCGTGGCCTTTCTCACACGTAAATGGAACAAGGAACTTGATTACCGCCTGATCAAGGAACTGTGGGCCTTTACTGACGACCGCATCGCTGTGCGGTTCGCTTACGAGTGGCATGACGACAGTGGCAACTGGTTCCGCTCGTACGGAAACGAGAACTGGGAATTCAACGCGGCCGGCGTGATGGAGCGGCGCTTGGCTTCGATCAATGATCTGCCGATCAACGTAGCCGACCGGAAATACCACTGGCCGCTCGGGCGGCGGCCCGACGATCACCCAGGCCTTTCCGACCTGGGGCTCTGATCCCGGTACAACCGGTCGAATTTTCTCGAGCGTGGCGCAAAGGGGGGCATCGATCTCCAGTCGGAGAGCAGGGGCCGGAGAATCCAATCTCCGGCCCCTTGCATTGTCGTTTGGAACGTCAGTCGGCGTCGAGATGATGGGGGCGAGCGACGTAGTCGTCCGGGAACCGGAGCTGGAAACGGCCGATCGTGCGGTAGTCCCCGAGGTTCGAGCTCGGCTGCGGCGTATTGTAGCCGGCGAAGACAATCGTCACCCTCGAACGATCGGTCACGATCGCTTGCGGGTCATAGACGCGGCCGCTGAAGAAGTTCGTGTTGTAAGTCGTGCCGTTAACGGTAGGAGGGACCCACGGCGATACCTGCGCCGGCGTCAGCACATTGGCCCCGGTAATGTTCACCAGCGGCGGATTGGCCGGATAATTCACGGCCGGAGGCCCTGGATCCGTGACCGTATCGGTCGACAGGATCGGATTGTCGAACCCGTTGACGACCGTCCAGCTCTGCAGATCAGACGGGCTGAACACGGCATTCACCGTCTCGGCATAGCCGATGAAGTGGAAACCGTCCGAATCGTTATCGAGGCAATTGCCGGCGCCGAAGAACAGGCCGTACCGGCCGCTCGACAGTGCGATCAGACTGCCGCTGCCGAGCCAGCGGATGCCGTTGAAGGCGGTAGTGGTCGGGTCCTGCAACCCGCTCGCCGGGCCGACGCCGCTGAAATTGATGCCGTCCGTCGTCGTCGCGACGCGGATCGTGATGACGTCGGTGTTCGCCTTTCTCGGGTTGCCGGTGACGATATTGGTGAGCGCCCAGCTCGGCGTCGGCGAGCAGTTGTCGCTCGTCGAGGCGCTGAGCTGCTTTGCAACATAGACGATAGCGGCGCCGTGGCCGATCCGCACAGCGCCGAGAATCGCGTCAGGGTTCTGGAGGCCGACCGTTGCCTCGGCCGAGGGTTCGAGCGTCGGATAATTCCCCACTGGAGGTGCGAACGGGCTCGGATAACCCAGATCCGGAAGCGAGGCCAGCGGGTGCGTCTCTCTGGGCCTCAACATGTGCACGACGAGCTGATCGGAGTCGATGTGGTTGTTGGCTCGGTTCAGTTGATAGAGGAGCTGCGCGCCGCCGATCGTCATCACAAAGGGATGGCCAAGGCCGTTATCGGCCGCGTTGGCGGAGTTCGAGCCGTAGGGGACGCTGACGCCGCTGACGATCACGTTGTTGTTGTCCGGGTCAGTTGGATCCGCCGGGCAGTACGGGTTCAGGCCCAGCGCCTCGCCTTGGAAAAACCAGCTTTTGCCCAAGTCGGTCGAGATCGCCGCGACGACCGCCTCCTGTTGGTTGCGCGGGCGGTAATCGAAGAAGCCTTGGAGCCGCCCGTCGTTCGGGCGCACGAATGGAAAATAGTAGGGCTGCATCGGGTTAAAGCCCTGAGCAGTCTGCACCTGGCCGTTCGCGCAATAACCCGAATAAGGCGTGCCAAATTGCGTGGTCGGCGGGTTAAAGGGCGTCTTGGTCCCCGACGGAGGTAAAATGCCCGAAGCGTCATGAGGATTTCTGCCAAGCTTCTGGTGCAGGGTCCAGGGCCCTCCCGCGATACTGGCCTCGGCAAGGCTCTTCTTCACATAGCCGATTGCCACGGGGGGGTCGGCGCTGGCGTCGATGCTCACCAAGACGCTGCTGATCACCGTGGACAACAGTAAGGCACGAAAGACGCGCATACGGGAATCCCCCAAAGTTGTTCAGGGCCTACGGAAGAGGCAAAAGGCACTATTCGGCGTCTCGATGACCGTTTGGTGACAACCACATTCAAAATTGTTAAACCCGGCCTCGACCGGGCGCGCACGCTCGCCTAGGTCACCAGCCTTCCCCATGTGCGTGACGCGATACCCTTCGCGGGGCTACCGCAGTTCCGATCGATCCTGCCTGGGCGTCAAAGAAGCTTCATGCTGTCCTCAACCGGCGGCACGGCCGGCAATTCGAGATAAACTGGGACGCGCTTTGTTCCCAAGATTGGGTAAGCGCATATGCACGGCAACCAGCGCGCGAAATCCTCAAAGCCTTGAGGCAGGCCAATCGGAGATCCTCGTCGAGAACTCCGACGGGATTGCCACCAATCACGTCCTGTGGTCCCGGAACGGGGTACGCCGCCACTGGAACACCGCAGGCCAACGCTTCGAGCTGAACGACGCCAAATGTATCGGTTCGACTGGGAAACACGAACACGTCTGCCGCCCCAAGGTGAGCCGCCAAGGTCTCTCCCTCCAGTTGACCGATGAAATGGGCATTCGGAAAGCAACGCTTCAGCTCGCCTGCCTGCGGCCCGTCGCCGATGATGATCTTCGAACCCGGCAGATTGAGCGCCAGAAACGCGGACAAATTTTTTTCCACTGCGAGGCGGCCGACACTGACGAAAATCGGGCGGGGCAGATCGATTGCCGCGGCGCGTTCAGGCCGGAAGAGGTCGGTATCGACGCCGCGGGTCCACATCGCTAGATGCGCAAAGCCGCGATTGCCGAGCTCTTCGATCAAGGAGCGGGTCGATACCATCGTCACCGCCGCGGCCGCATGGAAGCGCCGCAACAGCGCGTAGGTCCATGACTGGGGAACCGGCAGCCGTGCGGAGACATACTCCGGAAATCGTGTCATGTAGCTGGTCGTGAAGAACATCTTTCGCGCGAGACAGTAACGCCGCACGGCGAGCCCAATTGGCCCCTCCGTCGCGATGTGCAGCGCATCGGGGGCCGCCATCTCGATCCGTCGCGCGATTTCCCGCGAAGTGGGGATGCCGCAGCGAATACTAGGGTAAGTCGGCAGCGGAAAGGACGGAAAACCTTCCGGCGTCAGAAACTCGATCTCGGCCCCCAGCTTGCGAGCATTGGGGGCGAGAGACTCCAGGCTACGGACGACGCCGTTGACCTGGGGCAACCATGCGTCTGTCGCGATCAGTATTCGCATCGCATTGCTCCGCTTACGACGGCAAGCGCATCAGCGGCCTTCCCATCCGGATGACCGCTCCGTCCTGCACCGAGCCGCAAAGGGCAATGCCTTTCGGTGCAAATACGATGATGGTCGACCCGTGCTGGAACCATCCCATTTCCTGCCCTTTGCTGAAGGAGGCCCGGCTCGGAATCTCGGCTGTTCCGCGGTACTGCATGTTCAACAAAACGTCGAGAAAATGCAGGCGGATGCTAGCGACCAAAATCGCGGCTACCGGCACTAGGGTAATCACGATGCCAGAAGGGTGGAGCATCGTACGAATGACCGCGCGCTCGTTCTTGCAGAACAGCTTGGCGATGCGGTTGAGTGCGATCGGGTTGACGTTCCAGGTGTCGCCGGAGATGTATGTGACCCTGTCGACGGTGCAGTCGTACGGCGCATGGAAGCGGTGGTACATGCTGGGCGTAAGCCGCAATGTAACGTATTGGCCATCACGATAGAGGTCGACGAGCTGTGGGTCGATGAGCAAGTCCTGCAAAGTGTATGGGAGTCCCTTAACTTGAATCAGCTCGTTGCCATCGATCCGTCCACAGGCGCCGATGACTCCGTCAGACGGGCTCGTGAGGATCTGCGGGTCGCGATCGACCGGGCGGGCGCCGGGCTTGAGCTCTCGCGTGAAACACGCATGCAAGCTCGGAAAATGCTCCATTCGCGCTTCGCTCAGGTCGAGGTCGGCAAACAACCGCCAGATCGCGATTGACGCTCGCGCCAGCAACGGCGCCTCGATATGGCTGAACCAGCCAAAGAATCGATTCGCTAGCCGATGCGGAATGTGGTTGGTCAGCAAAAACCTGATATCCTCCCAAAGCAGGGTTCGGGGGGATGCTCCACGCATTGTCATATCTTTGTAAAAATCATCAAATAAGGATTGCCTCTATGCAGGTGGCAATTGCTAGTGCTGCCGCTTACAGCCTCGGCGCCATGGGTTTGGTGGCGTCTGCAGTCGGCCTGAAGGCACGCCTGGAGCTTTTGCAGGCAAAGCACGGATCGCTCAGCGGGCATTCGCACATTGCCCGCCTCGCGGCGTCGTTGGTGCCGTTCTATCAGTACGACGAGGCACAGATCTTTAAGGCCGACGCGGCACCGGACATCGTCGTCGCCCAGCGTCGCGCCGATTTCGCGCGGCTTGCGGAGTTCTACCGCAGCCGCTTTCTCGAGACATTGCAGCTGACGGCCGAGGCCACGGAACTGATCTCGGATCTGCGATTCACTCAGACCTATCGCGTTCCGTTTCAATTTAGCCGCCACGTGCGCCGTCATTTGCCGGTCGGCGCTTTTCTGCAATCGTCGTCTGGGGTAACGACGACCGACCTCGACGGGAATTCGTTCTACGATCTCACAGGTTCTTACGGCGTTAATCTGTTCGGCTACGATTTCTACAAAGATTGTATCGATCGGGGCATCGAGCGGGCGCACGCGCTCGGTCCGGTATTGGGTTCCTATCATCCGCTGGTCGCCGACAATGCTGCCCGCCTCGTGCGCCTGTCCGGCATGGACGAGGTTTCGTTTCACATGTCTGGAACTGAGGCCGTTATGCAGGCGGTCAGGCTCGCCCGGTACCATACCAGGCGCTCCCATTTGGTGCGCTTTTGCGGGGCCTATCACGGCTGGTGGGGCGATGTGCAGCCGGGCGTCGGCAATCCGGTGCCGGCGCACGAGACCTATACCTTGAGAGACATGTCGGAGGCCTCGTTGCGCGTACTGCGCAACCGGCACGACATCGCCTGCGTGCTCGTCAACCCGGTGCAGATGATGCACCCTAACAGCGCTGCGCCGGCCGATTCGACATTGGTCGACAGCGCCCGGCCGGCGCATCTCGATCGCGCTGCTTATGCCGATTGGCTGAAGCAGCTCCGCGCGGTCTGCACCGAGCGCGGCATCGCGCTGATCTTCGATGAGGTTTTTGTCGGCTTCCGCCTCGCACCAGGCGGCGCGCAGGAATATTTCGGCATCCGCGCCGACCTCGTCACCTACGGGAAGACACTCGGCGGCGGTCTGCCGATCGGCGCCGTTTGCGGCCGCAAGCACCTGATGAAACGGTTCCGCGAGGATCGACCTGCCGATATCTGTTTCGCGCGCGGCACGTTCAACTCGCACCCCTATGTCATGGCGGCGATGAACGAATTCCTGCGGCGCCTCGAAGAGCCGGGGATCTGCGGGCTTTACCGCGACCTCGACGACATTTGGGATCGCCGCGCCGCATCGCTCAATTGCCGGCTGCGCGACGCCGGCTTGCCGGTGCAGGTGGCCAATCTGTCGTCGATCTGGGTGATCTCCTACACGCGGGCTTCCGCCTACAATTGGATGTTTCAATATTACCTGCGGGCGGAAGGCCTGGCGCTGAGCTGGGTGGGCACCGGGAGACTGATCTTCAGCCTCAATTACACTGAAGCCGATTACCAGGCGGTCGCCGATCGCTTCGTTGCCGCCGCCCAAGCGATGCTGCGGGGCGGTTGGTGGTGGGAGCGCCCGCTTGCCAGCAATCGAAAGATCAGGCGTAGGATCCTCCGGGAGATGATCGCTCATCGGCTCTCGCTACACCGGGCGGCGCGCTGAGCGGCGCGCCTCCGCCGCCTCAGTGGCTGTGCCCGAGCGCCACCCCGTCCTCGATGTCACCGCGCAGCAAGTGGTACGGCGCCTTGTAATAAAGTCTAATGTCGTGGAACGGGTCGGTCAGGATCTTGACCGCCCAAACCAATCCGGTCTGCAGGTCCCTGATGAAGAATAATTGGATCGACCGCAGAATAACGCCGGCGACCCCGATAAATAGCCAGCACATTCCGATCTGATGAACGAACCCGAGTGCGCTTTCCCACGGACGGATCATTCCAAAGAACGTCGGCTTGAAGTATAGCGGCAGTGGAGATAATGCCCAAATCGAAAGCAGAACTGCCTTGCGTCGGAGATTGTAGCCGACCTTAACCTCTTCTTTGTATTCGTGAGTGGCATCGTTAACTTTATCATAACCCTTCGGTTCAAAGAAGAAATGGCCGATCTGGCGGCTGGTCATTGAGATGATCCATCCGATCAGGCCCGCTATTGCCGGATCCCAAAACAGCAGGAAATAAGTCAGGACAAAACTGCTCGCACTGAATAAATGAAGGGATTGGTTAACGAGGCTATGGTGGTAATACCGATGATCGTCCCAGCGCTGAACTTTCAGCGTCTGCGTAAAGCCAGTCATGCACGGTCCCCCTTTTGACAACTACGGTTCAGCAGAAAATATTTGGATCCCCGGCCGCTGCGACTACATTAATTACGCACACTGCCAGGCGCGTCGGCGTCGGACTGCGTTGCTCACGCTTCCGCTCCTTGCTCGCATTTCGCAAACCTGAGCAGCGAGAAATGGCCGAATGGCGGCATCAGCCGGCGCTCGATCAGGCACACATCTGATCGCCGTTCGGCCCAGCGAGCAAATCGGGCCCAGGAAAACTCCGCCCGCCATCCGAGCCGACAAACCACCGGCTGCAGCAATCGTTCGACCAGGTGCCGCAAGCCCGCATCTGCGCCAATGCGGCTGAGGAGGATTATCTCGCCGCCCGGTCTGAGCATTCGGGCGCACTCGTCGAGCGCTGCCTCCGGGTTCGGCACGGTCGAAATCACGTGATTAGCCACGACAACGTCGAACGAAGCGTCGGGGAACGACAGATGTTGCGCATCCATCACCTCCAGCTTTTCAACGTTGTTGAGGGAAAGGTCGGCGACCCGGCGCTGCGCTTTGCGAAGCATCGCCTCTGACAGATCAATCCCGATTATACGATTTCGGGGGAGTAGCAGGGAAGCGAGATGCCCGTGCCAACCCCGACCCCCAGTATCCGTCCGCCGACCTGTTCTGCCGCGGCGACCGCCGCCCGCCGACCGCGACCGAAGACGGCACCAAAGACTAGATCGTACACGGGGGCCCAGCGGGCATAGGCCTTCCGTAACCTCGCCAAATCAAGTTCTGCGGACAATTCCTTCGCAACTGCTTCCGTCACCAAAGCCTGCCGCCTCATATCTCAGGATCGTTACAAAAGCTACGTGGCCCTTGTTACAGTAAAGTGAAAGAACTATTGCGTTTAAATGGCGATATGTTCCGGCGACATTCCTTGTCCTGGGTTTTACCAAGCGCGAGGGCGGGCTTAAATTTAGTTTGCAACGCTCGATGTTGTCCGGAAGGATACCCTGCCCTAGCGATTCGCTGTCGGGAAAGCCAATCTCGACCCACCGGGTGGCCCAAGCCTGCGCACGCCATCGAAGCTCGCCTCGGCGTCCAGCTCGCGGTCGCAGCCTGGCTCCCTCGACCGCGTCACCGCGGTCGGGACGACAATGTCGAAAAAACGGCTAGGCGGTCGCCATGGCCAAGCGCGGAGCGCGCAAATAGCCTAACAAACGAGGGATTCGACGCCGAGTTCGACGAATCGAGAGCAGAGGGCCGCCTCTGACTGTCGTCATCGATGCCTCGAGCTTCGTCTCTGACGCCCTTAAGGCAGACGGCTACCGGAGCGCGCCCAGTTGCGTGCCGTCGCGTCCTCGACCGGCTTGTCCTCTTACGGGCGGTCGAGGACGAGCACCTGATGAGTGGCACCTACAAGTGCTCGCGCTTGCTCCTTGAACGCTGCGCGCTTCAGTATACTCCGGAACGGCGAGGCCCGGTTCTGATCCAGGAGGTCGAAGATGACGTTACCCACATCGAGCCGCTGCCAATTCACCGCCGATCTCGGGATCTGCCGAATATTGAACGGGATGTGGCAGGTCTCCGGCGCGCACGGCGCGATCGATCCCGCGCGTGCGATCGACGCGATGTTCGCCTACCACGATACCGGGTTCACGACTTGGGACCTCGCCGATCATTATGGGTCCGCCGAGGACTTTATCGGGACCTTCCGCGGGCACTTCGCCGCCCGTTACGGAGAGGCGCGTCTCGCCGAGATCCAGGCCTTTACAAAATGGGTTCCGCGTCCGGCGCGAATGACGCGGCGCGCGGTCGAAGAGGCGATCGGCATCTCACTCGCGCGCATGGGTGTCGAATGCCTCGATCTGTTGCAATTCCATTGGTGGGACTACGCCAATGAGAGTTACCTCGACGCCCTCGACCATCTCGCCGAGCTGCAAGGCGAGGGCAAAATCCGCCATCTGGCGCTGACCAATTTCGACACCGAGAGGCTGCGCGTGATTGCCGACCACGGCATCCGCGTCGTCTCCAACCAGGTGCAGTACTCTGTCATCGATCGCAGGCCCGAGGTTCGAATGGCTTCGTTCTGCCGCGACCACGGGATGACATTGCTCGCTTACGGCACGCTATTGGGCGGGTTGCTGTCGGAAAAATATTTGGGGCGCCCCGAGCCACGCCGCTCCGACCTCGTCACCGCCTCGCTGCAGAAATACAAGAATATGATCGACGCCTGGGGCGGATGGGCGCTGTTCCAGGAGCTCCTCGCCGCCCTTAAAGAAATCGCCGGCAAGCATCGGGTGAGTATCGCTAATGTCGGGGTGCGCTACATATTGGACCGCCCGGCAGTGGCCGGTGTCATCATCGGCGCGCGCCTGGGCGTCAGCGACCACCTCGCCGACAATGCCCGCGCCTTCGGCTGCGAGCTCGATGCCGGTGACATTGCAGCGATCGAGGCGGTGCTCGCAAGATCGCGCGACCTGATGCGGGTGATCGGCGACTGTGGCGCCGAGTATCGCTAGTGCTCAGACAGAAACGTAAGAATTTCCTCTTCGTCAGTGTTGCGGGCGTATCTGGCCGTCGTGGCCACGAGCCACGCCTCAGTTCGCCGTCGTCAACGATCGCGTGCCGCAGCTCGTATGCTTTGAACCTTTATGCATCCTGTGATGCCACCGGGGCGTGCTCGACCTGCCAATGAGCGGCCGTGACAAACGGTTCCAGGCTCATCCGGCCGATCACCTGCTCCAGAGCTGCGTCGTGACGGCCGGCGGATACGAGAGACGCGCTCACCGTAACCTGCGGTGAGTCTTCGAGATTTTCACTGGTCAGTCGGCGAAGGCCCAGTCCGGCACTCGCTGCGGCCTGCAGGAGGAGCGCGCGGACATGCGCTTCTTCCTGACCGCGGCAGCGTATCTCGACCGCATAGTGGGTCTCGACCTCGACTGCTGTGAGCGGCTGCCTGTTAATGAGCCGGACAATCGGCCGCAGGAACAGGTTCGTGCCGATCACAAATACGGCGCCAAGCGCACTGGCGACGATCTGGCCCGCCCCGGCAAATGTTCCAACCATGGCCGAGCACCAGAGTGTCGCCGCAGTGTTGAGGCCCTGGACATTGAGGCCTTCGCGAAGGATCACCCCGGCGCCGAGAAAGCCGATG
>Ga0306926_10000377_pt1 | contig 40407 bp, 31 predicted proteins | sample flu12Cox44000178_FD_203759 | JGI IMG/M metagenome (GOLD analysis project Ga0306926, IMG submission 203759) | Lab enrichment of tropical soil microbial communities from Luquillo Experimental Forest, Puerto Rico - flux8day.12C.oxic.44.000.178 (v2)... | ecosystem: Environmental > Terrestrial >... | reverse complement strand
ACGCCCGGCAGTTGCCGGGCGGTCCCGTTTTCAGCGGACGCTACGTCCGCTGCTCGAGCGAGAAGCGAGGCCAGCCAGCGCTTGGTGCCGGCGCCATTCGCCTCCGAACCCATCGCGCGGCAGGGGTCTCACGGGACCCTTCCTTTACTGGCCGCCGACGGCGCTCGAATAATCCTCTGGATGCGGCCGGCTCTCGGTCCGACGCCATCCATCCCCCTGAATCTGCAAGTCCCATTCCCGGTGGGATGGATCTCCAGAAGCGCGTAACTGATTGTGCCATCGAGAGCCCGCCTTTGCCAAGCTCAAAATGTGCGGTTTGCAATTGCGTGATGCGGCTGGAAACCGGCCGCCCGCACGACTCCGCCGGCTCGCGGCGGCCCGCCAACGGGTTAGCCGCGTTCGGCCCGGCTCGCGCGTCCCGCGATCATCAGGGCGAGCAGGGCGACGCCGGTCAGGGCGAGGTAAAGATCCTGGCTCGCGTGGGCGAACGCCTGGCTGTCGAAGCCCTGCCCGCCGCTGGTCCGCAGCTGCCCGCCGCCGTGGGCCCGGTAGCGCGATGCCATGATCGCGGCGGCCGCCGCTGCGCCGCCCGAGATGCCGAGGTTCCGCATGGTCGCCTGGAGGCCAGCCGCGAGCCCGAGTCGCTCGCGCGGCACCGTGCTCATCACCGCGCTGGCGTTGGGCACCGTGAAGAGCCCGAGCCCGACCCCGATCAGCAGCATGCCGCCGGCGATCAGGAACGGCGCCGGAGCGACCGAGAGCCGGGTCAGCACGGCGAGCCCGGCGGCGGCGATCAGGAGCCCGAGGCTCGTCAGCCGCCGGCTGCCCCACTGGTCCGCCCAGCGCCCGGCGAGCGGCGCCGCGACCAGCGCCGCGAGCGGCATGATGGCGAGCCAGCGCCCGCTGCGCGCCGCATCGTAGCCCTGGACCTCCTCGAGGTAGAGCGGCATGTGGAAGCCGACCGCGATCGAGAGCCCCTGGCCCAGCATGGTCAGCAGCAGCGCGGGGCCGAGCGGCCCGCGCAGGTCGTCGAGCGGGAGCAGCGGCTCGGGCGAGCGGCGCTCGGCGGCGGCGAAGGCGGCCAGCAGCGCCGCCGAGCCCGCGAACATCAGCCACACCGCGCCCGAGCGCCAGTCCGATTCGGGGCCGCGGGACAGCGCGAGCATGAGCAGCGCCAGCGCCCCGCACCAGGCCGCAGCGCCCGGCAGGTCGAGCCCGCCGCGCCGCACCACCGCCGGCGGATCGGCGGGGACGCGCGCGAACAACTGGGCGATCGCGAGCAGGCCGAGCGGCAGGTTGATGACGAAGATCCAGCGCCACGACCAGTGGATCAGGAGCCCGCCGAGCGGCGGCCCCAGCGCCAGCCCCACGCCCACCGTGGCCCCGAACGCCCCCAGGGCGCGACCACGCTCCTGCTCGGGGAAGCACGAGATCAGGATCGCCGCGCTGTTGGCGGTCATCATCGCCGCGCCCAACCCCTGGAGCGCGCGCGCCGCGATCAGCGCCCGCGCGCCCGGCGAGGCGGCGCACAGCGCCGAGGCCACGGTGAACAGCGCGAGCCCGGCGCCGTAGACCCGGCGCCGGCCGACCTGGTCGGCGATGCGGCCCAGGGTGAGCAGCAGGCCGGTGATGGTGAGGACGTACGACAGCACCACCCACTCGATGGTGGTGAGCGGCACGCCGAAGGTGCGGGACAGCGTGGGCAGCGCGATGTTGACCACGCTGATGTCGAGCGTGGCCATCAATGTGCCGAGCGCCAGCGCCGGGAACACCCGCCAGCGCGGGAACGCGGGATCGGACGATGCGCTGGAGGCGGCGGGGCGGCTCATTCCGCGCCGCTCAGGCCTCACGCACCCAGCGCAGCATCTCCGGGAGGGTCGGGGTCTTCCCGTACATCAGCAGGCCGATGCGGAACAGCTTCGCGGCGCCGAGGATGGCGAGCCAGCCGGCCCCGGCAAGCAGCGTCATCGACAGCGCGATCTGCCACCACGGCACCGCCGACGACGGCGCGGCGAGGCGCAGCAGCATCGAGATCGGAGCCGTGGGCGGGAACATCGAGACCCCGACCGCGAGCGCCCCGTCCGGGTGTCCGATGATGGCCGAGATCATGTAGATCGGAACGAAGTTCATGAACGTGAATACGAACGCCAGCTGCTGGGCCTCGCGAGCGTTGTTCGAAACCGCGCCGATCCCGGTCATCAGGCTGCCGTAGAACAGGTAGCCGAGCAGGAAGTAGGCAACCCCGGTGGCGATCATCAGGGGCGGGACGTGAATCCGCGCCATCATCGCCACCGGCGCGGCCACGAACGAGCCCATCACCACCCAGGCGCCCACCATCGTGAGCCCGGAGCCCCCGAGCCCGACCAGCTTGCCGACCAGCAGCTCCTCGGGGCTCACGGTGCACAGCATCGATTCGAGGATGCGCGACTCCTTCTCCTCGGCGATGCCCTGCAGCAGGTACTGGCCGCCGACCACGATCGCGATGCTGAGCAGCATGCCGAGCGCGAGCGGCAGGAAGAAATCCATCAACTCGCCCGCCTTGTCCTTGAGCTCGAACTCGCCCTGCCGGTTGAGCCTGTAGAGCGACAGACCCTCGGCTGGCCGGGCGGCGCGCTCGATGCGCTCGGAATCGACCCGGCCCGCCAGCAGCCCGCGCACCAGCCAGGGCGCGACCGGGCTGTCGTGGGACGACGAGAACAGGCTGCTCTTGAGCGCGTACTGGCGCAGCCGGCCGGTGGCCATGAAGTCGGGCGGCACGATCAGGAGCTGGTCCACCTGGCCCGCGCGCAGCGCCCGGTCGCCGTCCGGCACGGTGGGGAAGAAGCGCACCTCGGCGTGCAATGACTGCGACGGGGCGGCGGCGTGCTGGCCGGGCCCGGGATCGATGGGGGTGGCGATCTCCGGCGGGGCCTGGGCCAGCACGCCGGCCGAGTCGACCACGCCGAGGGTGTGGAAGTTGCGGAGCGCCCGGGCCGACTCTCCGGCCTCGAGCTTGATCATCATGGTGAACAGCACCGTCCAGAGCGCCGGCATGCCGAACACGGTGAGCACGAACGCCTTGCGGCGGATGGTGGTCAGGTACTCGCGGCGCGCGATGGCGAGCAGGCGGGGGAAGGACAGGGTCACCGGCCGCCCCTCGGCGCGGCGACCGCCACCGGCTCGTCGACGGTGGGCGGCCCGCTCTGGCCGCGGTCGAGCCCCAGGCCTTCGCGCACCACCTTGACGAAGATGTCCTCGAGCGGCATCGAGGCGACCGCCAACGACTCGATCTCGACGCCGCGCTCGAGCAGCGCCTGCACCACGTCGCGCGGCGCGGTGTGCGGCTCGAGCGTCAGCATGGTCTCGCCGTTCAGGGGCTCGATCGCGGTGACGCCGGGCAGCCGATCGGGCATGCGCTGGGCCCGCACCGCGATGGTGTTGCCGGCGTACTGGCGACGCAGCTGGCGCACCTCGCCGTACAGCACCATGCGCCCGCGGTTGATCATCAGCGCGCGGTCGCACTGCTGCTCGACCTTGTTCATCTGATGGGTCGAGAGCAGCACCGTGGCTCCCGCGGCGCGGCGCTCGCGCAGAATGTCCTCGAGCAGCTGGACGTTGATGGGGTCGAGCCCGCTGAACGGCTCGTCGAGGATCATGAGCTTGGGGTCGCCGATCAGCGCGGTGCAGAGCTGGACCTTCTGCTGCATGCCCTTCGACAGCGCCTGGACCTGCTTCATCGCCCACTCCGCGAGCCCCACGCGGGTCAGCAGCTCCATCGCCCGCTCACGCGCCTGCTGCCGGCCCATGCCCTTGAGCTCGCCGTAGTAGGCCAGCGCCTCCACGGTGCGCACGCGCCGGTAGAGCCCGCGCTCCTCCGGCAGGTAGGCGATCTCCTGGCGGAGCTCGCCGCCCACCGGGCGGCCGAGGAAGCGCACCTCGCCCTCGTCGGGGCGCAGGATGTTGGTGATCATTCGGATCAGCGTGGTCTTGCCCGCGCCGTTGGGGCCGAGCAGGGCGAAGATCTCGCCGGGCTGGACCTCGAAGGAGACACGGTTCACCACCGCGCGCCCGTCATAGCGCTTGGTGCATTCGCGGATCTCGAGCATGGGCACCTCAGGGCGAATTCAGGAACTCGAAGCGACCAGCGTAGAAGAACCACGCGGGGCCCTCAAGCGCAGGGGTCAGTTTTCGAGACGACCGGGGCCGGCAGGCGCCACCGCCGCGGCGGCCGCCGCGGGCCCGCGGCCAGGCTCGTGCCGGCCGGCTGGGAAAAGTGCATCATGAACCCGCGCGGGCCTGCCGATGCCATGTAAGTGGAGGGCTGGCAACGGCTCCTCGTGGCCCTGGATTTGCTGGCTATGCGCGTTGACAGGGGTCGCGCGGCCGCGCGCCCCCGCGCTCACTTCCTGGAGATGCATGAACCCGAGACCTGGCAGGATCTCCGGCCGCAGCGCCGCACCGCGTCTTGCCGCGGTGCTGGCGTTCGCGGCGCTGGCTGGTGGCTGCTCCAAGCCCACCCAGCCGATCGTGATCCCGCCGATCTCCAAGGTGGTCCTCACCCCGGTGACCGACACGCTCCAGGTGGGGCAAGGCGCGGTCTTCACCGCCACCGCCTACGACACCAGCCTGGTCGCGGTCTCGGTGCCGATCACCTGGTCGACCTCGAATCCCGCGGTCGCCACGGTCAATGTCTCGGGCCACGTGCTGGCGCAGGGCGAGGGCACCGCGCTGCTGATGGCCGCGGTGGGCGGCAAGAGCGACACCTCGACCGTCGCCGTGTTTCCCGACACCGGCTGGATCGCTCAGACCAGCAACGCGCTCGAGGACCTTCACGGCGTCTTCTTCCAGCCGGACGGCCGCACCGGATGGATCGCGGGCGCTGCCGGCCTCGTCCTCACCACCTACGACGCCGGCCTCACCTGGACGCGCCAGCTGCCCACGACCTTCAGCCTCAACGCGGTGTGGTTCATGGACGACTTGAATGGCTGCGTGGTCGGGAACTCCGGCACGGTGCTGATCACCGATGACGGCGGGCTGAACTGGGAGCGCTCCGATTCGACCTTCTCGAGCGAGAACCTCTACGGCGTCACCTTCGCGCGCAGCGACAGCCTGATCGGCTGGGCGGTGGGCCAGAACGGCGTGGTGCTGCGCACCCTCGACCGCGGGCATTCGTGGACCAAGCAGTTCGTGGTCGCCGGCCAGTCGCTGCGCGGAGTGTCGTTCGCCGGCACCAGGGACGGCTGGGCGGCGGGCGACAACGGGGTCATCGCCGGCACCCACGACCGCGGCCTGACCTGGTTCGTGGTCCAGCCCTCGGTGACCATCCAGTCGCTGCGCGCGGTGTGGCGCGCCAACGAGCTGCGCGCGGTGGCGGTGGGGGCGGCGGGCGTGGCGCCGCGCACCTGGATGCCGCCCGCCGACTCCATCTCATGGATGCTCGACAACGCCGGCGCCCAGTTCCAGCTCAACGGGGTGAGCTTCGGCGACTCGGTGGTCTACGCCGCGGGCGCGAACGGGGGCGTGGGCGCGGTGCTGCGCAGCGATGACTTCGGGGTCACATGGACGCCGCAGACCCCGCGCTCCCAGTATCCGCTCAACGCGGCCTTCTTCGTGGATCGCCAGCGCGGCTGGGTGGTGGGGAACAACGGCACCATCCGCCACACCGCGCGCGGCGGTGGCAAGTAGCGCGGGACGGACGCCGCCGGGGGCGGCCGCGGGCCACATGCTAGACTGCGGGGCGCCGCCCACCCGGAGAACCGGCCCGATGGCGTCCGAGCGCCTGATCATCGTCGACGGATACAACGTCATCCTGCGCACGCCGCAGCTCAAGCCCGGCGCCGAACGCACCCTGAGGGAGGCGCGCGAGAAGCTGCTCAACCTGCTGTCGTGGGCGTTTGCGCCCGGCGAGGCGCGGTTCATCGTGGTGTTCGACGGCGCCGACGCGCCGGGACGCGGTTCGCGCGAGGGGCGGATCGAGGTGCGCTACGCGCGTCCGCCGGACAAGGCCGACGATCTCATCCGCGCGCTGGTCGAGGAGCAGATGCCGCGCGTCGAGCGCCTAACGGTGGTGACCTCGGACCTCGAGGTGGCGCGCCACGCCCGCGCGATGGGGGCCGACATCGCCCTCGCGGACCTGTTCGTCGCCAGCGCGCTCGGCCCGGCGGCCCCCGGCGCGGCCGGCGAAGCCCCCGAGAAGCCCGCGACGCTCACCAGGCGCGAGCTCGAGGAGTGGGCGCAGATCTTCCGCGCCCCGCGCCCCGGCGAAACCCCCGAGGACGAGGGATAGAGACGCCGCGGGCGGCCCGTGTGACCGGGCCGCCCGTTTCGCGTCTCCAGGGGGTGGAGGCTACGGCAGGTACTGGGCGCACATGTTCTCGGGCTCCAGCGTGAACGGGAACAGCCACTGCTCCGAGTCGTAGGGCGCCTGATCGTCGAACAGCGTGCCGTTCGAGAGCGCGTTGACGCCGAAGTGGCTCAGACCCCGGAAGAAGTAGCCGGTCCGCCACGTCCCGCTGTAGGTGTTGTCGCCGTTGTTGGTGAGCCGGGTGCGGCGCTCCCCACGCTGGAACACCACGATGTCGTTGTTGCGACTGGTCGTGACCGTGACGGTCACCGTGGTGTCGGGACTGAAGTGAAGGACCTTGCGCAGCATCCGGAAGGCCAGCGGATCGGTGATGGTGGTGTCGATCGGGCCGGACTGGACGCGCACGCTCATGATCTGCGTGGTCACGCCCGCCGACTTCACGTCCACCCCCGAGGTGGCGGCGACCCGCCACCCGGAATCGCCGTGGTGGGTCACGGCGTCGTCGTCGCCCTCGTCGTCATCGTCCTTCGCGACTTTCTTGAGCAGCACCAGGCGGGTCCAGTGGTCTTCGAGCGGTTTCTGCACCACCGTCAGCGCGCTGTCCGCCGACACCATGTTGCCGAGCGCGGTGGGGCTGACGAGGATGTTGAAGGTGCCGGTCAGGGTCTTGTGGATGGTGACGGTGGCGGTCACGGTGTCGTTGAAGACCACGTCGAAGGTGCGCTCGACGTGGGTGATGTGGCGCCAGAAGCGCAGCGGCTGGATCGCCGCCAGCATCCCGGTGGTGCCGTCGAACGACGCCACGGTGGGGGCGTCGGCGAGGCCGTCCTCGACCGCCGAGGGCGCGGCGGCCAGCGTGCTGAGCACCTGCGACGGGTCGCCGGCCGTGCCGGCGAGCGGGCTGGTCGGATTCTTCTTGCTGCAGCCGACGAGCGGCAGCGAAGTCAGGAGCAGGGCAAGGACGAGGAACCGCGTATTTCTCATGCTGCGTGACCTCCAGGGGACATCCCGTTCCGGTTCGGGGGATCGGCGCCGGCGAATCGGCGCCGCTGTGTCGTGAACTCATCGTGCGTTCTGCACTGGCCATGCCAGCCGGGCTCCGCGTCTAAGCCCATGGGGCGCAACGTGGGGATCCCGGAGTTCGCCCCACGAGTGTACGGGAGCGGCCACGGCGTCTGCCATATCTGAGACCGCCGGGGACACTTCAATTGTCAGATCCCTGAAATACGAAGGGCGCGCGCCCGATCGGGCGCGCGCCCTCTAACCTGAAGCCGGCTGCCGTGCTATCGGTGCACGGTCACCGCATGGTCGGTGGTGAAGTCGATTTCGGTGCCGGGCTTGATCGCGACCTGATAGCCCTTAGTGTTCGCGACCACTGCGGCCGTGCCCGCGGCCCCGATCAGGCCGCCGATCAGCCCGCCCTTGCCGCTGCCGCCGATCGCGCGCCCGATGAGAGCGCCCGCGGCCGCTCCGCCCGCCACCGCGCCCATGTTCCGCGCCCGCGTCGAGCCGGCGATGATGGAGTCGGTGCTGCCGCTCACCGAGATGTCCTTGCCGTCGACGTTGATCGACGTGACGCCGAGCAGCAGCATCGCACGATCACCCTTCTTCGCCGGGGTGGAGGCGCGCACCACACCGTTCACCACCGCACCGGCCGGGATCACGACCCGGTCGCCGACGATGACGTTGTCCTTGATGGTCCCGGACCAGGCGTCACCCGGCTGCGCGCTCTCCGAGTTGATGGCCGCGGTGACGTCCACCTTGAGCGAGGTTCCGGCCGCCATCGTCACCCCCGGGTTCTCGACCGCCATCGGCGGCGGGGCCGCGCTGGGCTGGTGCGGCTTCGGGGTGTGGCTGGGAGCCACCGCGTGCGGCTTCGGCTTCTCGACCGCCGGCGGGGGCGTGACCTGGGGCTGCCGCTGCGGCTCCTGGTACGTGGTCTGCGGGGTGATGTTGCCGCTCGAGCGCTCGGTCGGATTGCTCGCGACCAGGCTGTCGGTGCTCGCCGGCGTGGCGGCCTGCTCGGCCTTCTTCTGGCATCCCGTGGAGCAGAAGGCGGCGATCAGGGCGACGCCAAGTATGAGGGACTGAGGATGGCGCATGATTCGTCCTTTCCGTTTCGGCCGGCTGGCCAGCCGGGCTGAGCGGCCGCTCGCCACACGCCTCCCTGGCGCGCGGAGCCGTGTGTTTCGACGGCGACGGTCAGAATGCCGCGCCCCCCGGGCGAAATCAAGCGCATGGCGGGGCGCGATGGAGTAGTTTTCGGCACGGTTCCTCGTTTTCCACACATCGATGTCAGAGGGAATCCTATGGACGTCGTGCTGGCCCGCACCCCGGCCCCGGCCTCCAGGGCCGGTGCGCTGGCGCTGGCGGTGCCCGAGGGCGAGCGCACGCCGCGCGGGATCGCCGCCGAGGTCGACCGCCGCGCGCGCGGCGCGGTCGCGGCGCTGCTCGGCTCGCGCGACTTCGCGGGGCACGCCTTCGAGACCGCCGTGCTCTACCCGCGCGGGCTCGCCACCGGCCGCCTGGTCCTGGTCGGGCTCGGGAAGCGCGCCGAGATCGACGCGCGCGGTCTGCGACTCGCCGCGGCCCAGGCGGCGCGACGGGCGCGCGAGCTGCGCGCCGGCTCGCTGACCTTCGCCCTGCCCGATATCGACCGCGGCGACGACGCGGCGCGGCTCGCGCACGTGTGCGCCGAGGGCCTGGTGCTGGGCCACTACCGCCACGACGCCTACCGCAGCGAGCGGACGCCGCCCCTGCGCCGCATCGAGATCGCCGCCGGCGCGGCGGCGCTGCGCGATCGGGCGGAGCGTGCGCGGCTCGCCGCCGCCGTGGCGACCGGCGCACGCTGGGCCGAGGGCACGTGCGTGGCGCGCGATCTGGCCTCGACGCCGGGGCAGGATCTGACCCCGGAGGGCCTCGGGCGTCGCGCCCGCGAGATCGCGCGCGCCACCGGCGCCTCGTGCCAGGTGCTGGGCGTGCCGGAGCTCGAGCGCCTCGGCATGGGGGCGCTGCTCGCGGTGGGACGCGGCAGCATCCATCCGCCGCGCTTCATCGTGCTCGAGCGCGCGGCCGGCGGCGCAGGGCGGCGGCGTGCCGCGGACGGACGCACCGTGGTCGTGATCGGCAAGGGCGTCACCTTCGACACCGGCGGCATCTCGCTCAAGCCGGCCGAGAACATGGGCAAGATGAAGTATGACATGTCGGGCGCGGCCGCGGTGCTGGGGCTGTTCGCGGCGCTCGGCGGGCCGGGCGCCGGCGCGCTGCCGTTCCGGGTCGTGGGACTGATCCCCACCGCCGAGAACATGCCGGGGGGTGCGGCGCTCAAGCCCGGCGACGTGGTGCGGGCCCTCGACGGCACGACGATCGAGGTGGTCAATACCGACGCCGAGGGCCGGCTGATCCTCGCCGACGCGCTGGGCTACGCGGCGCGCCTGAAGCCCGAGGCGGTGGTCGATCTCGCCACCCTGACCGGCGCGATCTCGATCGCGCTCGGCCACCACGCCGCCGGGCTGTTCACGCGCGACGATGGGCTGGCCGCCGGTCTGCTCGAGGCCGGCGCCGCGAGCGGCGAGCGGCTGTGGCGGCTGCCGTTGTGGGACGACTACGCCGCCGCGCTGCGCAGCGACACCGCGGACCTCGCGAACTCGGGCGGCCGCGAGGGCGGTGCGATCCTGGGCGCCAAGTTCCTCGAGCACTTCGCGCGCGGGCTCACCTGGGCGCACCTCGACATCGCCAGCACCGCCTGGACGCCGGTCGACCGCCCGCACGAGCCGCGCGGCCCGACCGGAGTGGGGGTGCGTCTGCTTCTGGAATGGGTCACGCGCCGCGCCGGGGCCCCGGCCGCTAGTGCGGCGGGGCCGGCTTCTTCGGCCGCGGCTTCGCGGCCGGCGGGTCGCGCTCGACGCGCAGCCCGGACTCGGCCTGCTCGAGCCGCAGCAGGCCGCCGTGCGGCGAGGCCCAGACGGTGAAGGTGGCGTTGGCGTCGCCGATCGCGAGCTTGCGCGCGGTCACCGGCTTGCCGCCCCAGCGGACGGTCTCCGAGCCCTGATCGACGGCCGAACCGTCGAGCAGGCTGTCGCGCTGACCCAGGATCAGCAGCGTGAGCGGGCGGCGGTCGAAGACCTGATCCTGAATGCTGCGGCAGATCACGTCGAAGCAGATGAAGGACTTGGGATCGACGACGAACATCCGTCCCGGCGGCAGCACCATCACATCCCCCTCGCCCCTGCCGTCGAACTGCCGGTAGCTGGTGAAGGTGGTGTCGCCGAGCTCGAGCCCGCGAATCAGGGTGTGCCCGCCGGAGCTGAGCTTCGAGTGATAGTTGTGGAGGCCGAAGTCCATGCGGCCCACGACCTGCGCCACGTCCTTGCGCAGGGTGTCGCCGCTCGGCAGCACCTGATAGGTGCGCGACGTGACGAGCATCGAGTCGCCATGCCCGGCGATCCTGAACACCTCGGCCCCCAGCAGCCGACCCGACTGGTAGATCCGGAAACTGCCCTCATCGATGGTGGTGGTCTCGGCTTCCGGGATGGCCGGTGGACCGCCGGGCTGGGCGCCCGCCAGGCCCGCGGCGACGAGCGCCGACAGGACGAGGCCGACCGCGACGTGGCGACTCATTCGAGCGAGGCTAGCACAGCGGTCGCGACGCGGTGACAGGGAACCAGCAAATCACGCCCTCATGCCGCGCCCGGCGGCGCTGGCGGTCCCGCGATCGCGGCGTCGGGTGCGCGGGGCTCGCGCTCGAGGCGCGCCACGCACTCGATGTGCGGGGTGTGCGGGAACAGATCGAACGGCGTGGTCTCCTCGAGCCGGTAGCCGAGCGCGGCGAAGTCCTTGACGTCGCGCGCCAGCGTCCCCGGGTTGCACGACACGTAGACCACGCGGCGCGGCTCGAGCTCGGCGATCCGCGCCACCACGCGTGGGTGGAGGCCGGCGCGCGGCGGATCCACCACCACCACGGCGGGCCGCGGTCGTCCGGCGCGCTCGCCGCGCGCCCACTCGCGCAGCACGCGCCGCGCCTCGCCGGCGACGAAACGCGCGTTCGAGACCCCGTTGCGCGCCGCGTTGCGCCGCGCCGCATCGACCGCCGCCTCGACCGACTCGACGCCCACCACCGCGCGCGCCGCGCGCGCCAGCACCAGGGTGAGCGTGCCGGTGCCGCAATAGAGGTCGAGCACGGTCTCGTCGCCGCGCGGCGCGGCCGCCTCGAGCGCCGCCGCGTAGAGCGCCTCGGCCTGGCGGCTGTTGGTCTGGAGGAAGGCGTTCGCCGAAGCCTCGAACTCGAGCCCGAGCAGGCGCTCGACGATGGTGGCGCCGCCGCGCAACACGCGCTCCTCCTCGGCCAGCGCCACGTTGGCGCGCGAGCGGTTGAGGCCCAGCGTCACCGAGCGCACCGCCGGATCGAGTGCCTGGACGGCGCGCGCCCAGTCCGCGAGCCCCGGGATCTCGGGCGCGGCGGCGACCAGCTGGACCGCGCACTCGCCGGTCGCGGGCAGGTGGCGCACCACCAGGAAGCGCACGATCCCGTGGTGGCGCGAGGGGTGGTAGGCGATCCAGCGCTGCGCGGCCGCGAACTCCCGGGTCGCGCGCACGATGGCGAGCGTCAGCGCGCTCGGCAGCAGGCAGGTCTCGAGCGGGAAGATGCGATCGTAGCCGCCGCGCTCGTGGAGCCCCAGCACCGGTTCGTCACCGCTGCCGGGGCGGAAGCTGAACTCCATCTTGTTGCGGTAGCCCCAGAGCTCGGGCGCGGGCACGATCGGCCGCACCCGCGGGCTCGCGATGCCGCCGAGGCGCGCCAGCGTCTCCTCGACCTGGCGCTGCTTCAGGCGGCACTGCTCGTCGTAGCGCAGGTCCTGGGCCCGGCACCCGCCGCAGCGCCCGAAGTGCGGGCAGGGCGCCGGCACGCGCAGCGGCGAGGGCCGCTCGATCGACTCGAGCCGGGCCTCGGCGAGGCCGCGGCGCAGACGGGTGACGCGGGCGGTGATGCGATCGCCGGGGACGCCGCGGTCCACGAACACCACGCGCCCGTCGTGGCGGGCCACTGCGGCGCCGCCGAGCGCGAGGTCCGCGACCTCGAGGGTTAACAGGTCATTGACGTTCATGGGTTTGGACGCCGCGGTGGGACGTGCGCAGCGCGCGCTGGTCGTTGCCGGGCAAGTTCCCGGGAACCTCTGCGGCCCGTCGAGCGTGTATCGAATACGCGTTCGCCCGCGTGAGAACCCGTCAAACGCTAGCACAGGAGGAAAGACGATGAGAACACCCGCATGGCGCCGCTTCGTGGCGGCGAACGGCGCGATCCTGGCGCTCGCCGCGCTGGGTGCCGTTCCCGTCCGCGCCGCCCAATCGACCCCCACGACGACCACCAGCGACCGCGCCTGGCTCGGCGTGTACACCCAGCCGCTGTCGTCGGAGCTGCGCGAGAGCATGAACTACAAGGGCACCGGCGTGCTGGTCAACCGCGTGATCGACGGGAGCCCCGCCGACAAGGCCGGGCTCAAGAACGGCGACATCATCACCAGCTGCAACTCGCGCTCGGTCGATTCGCCCGACGGGCTCTCCGACATGATCAGCCAGGCGAAGGTCGGACAGTCGGTGGCGCTCAAGATCGTGCGCGACGGCAAGACCCAGACGATCAACGCCAAGCTCGCGGCGCGCCCGGACGAGGACGAGATGGGCGAGGACGATCACGGCAGCTGGTCGGACCATGGCATGCGCCACTACGAGTTCGACATGCCGGACGTCGAGATGATGCCGGGCATGGTGCGCGTGATGGGTCGCGGGCGGCTGGGGGTGCGGATCGAGACCCTGAACCCGGACCTGGGCAGCTACTTCAGCGTGCCCGACGGCAAGGGGGTGCTGGTCACCGAGGTGCTGAAGAGCACCGCGGCCGAGAAGGCCGGGCTCAAGGCCGGCGACGTCATCACCAGGGTCGGCGACAAGAGCGTGGCCGACAGCGACGACCTAATGCGGGCGATCGGCGACAGCGAGGGCAAGGTGACGCTCGCGATCGTGCGCAAGGGCCAGAAGAAGAGCGTCGAGGCCGACCTCGGCGAATCGCCGCGCGTCATGACCATGCGCCACGGCGGCGACGTCGAGCGCCTGCGCGCGAACCCCGATCAGCAGCGCCAGATCGACGAGCTCAAGCGCCAGATCGACGAGCTCAAGCGCCAGATCGACTCGATGAAGCACTGACGCGGAGTCGGAGGGGGAGCGTCGGTCCGAAGCCCGCCGTTGGCGTGCGGGATGACGACGCAGCGCGGCGCTTCCCTTCCGGCCCCGCCCGATCGACGGCAGCGACCGCGTGTCCCGTGGCGGGGCGCGCGGTCGTGCTATTCTCGCCCGCCCATGCCGACCCACCGCGCCCGCTTCTGCATCCGCTGCGGCCACCGCCTCGAGCTGCGCGATGACAACGGCTCGCCGCGCCCCACCTGCCCCGCGTGCGGCTACGTCCACTACCGCAATCCCGCCCCCGCCGCGGGCGTGATCCTGGAGCGCGACGGCGGCGTGCTGCTGGTGCGGCGCAAGTTCGACCCGCGCGCCGGGAGCTGGTGCCTGCCTGCCGGCTTCCTCGAGTACGGCGAGTCCCCGGAGCGCTGCGCGCTGCGCGAGCTGCGCGAGGAGACCGGGATCCGCGCCCGCCTCACCGGCCTGTTCGGCGTCTACGCCGGGATCGACGACCCGCGCGTGCGCACCGTGCTGATCCTCTATGCCGCCGAGTCCGCCGGCGGGCGCCTCCGCGCCGGCGACGACGCGATCGCCGCGCGCTTCTTCCCGCTCCGCCGCCTGCCGCGCGATCTCGCCTTCGCGGCCCATGAGCTGGCGCTCGCGGAGTACCGGCAGCACTTCGAGGCCTACTAACCGCACCTGCCGGGCCCCGTCTGGCCCGCTCCTTGCCCATCAGCTGCGCGGCGCCGATCGAGCCGCCCGCCCGGGGCTGCTCGCGCCGCCGGCGTGGAGCGCTAACCCGATGAACAAGAGCATAGTAGCCATCGCCGCCCTGGCGCTGGCCTGCGTCGCCGGTCGGGCGGCGGCCCAGACCTACAACGCAAGACGCATGGGCATGGGTGGCGTGGATCTGGGCGGCACGGGTGCCAACATCGCCTACCGCGCGGTGCCGGCGCCCCCCGCCGAGCCGCGCGGGTTCAGCCTCCCGATCGGGCTCATCCAGGTGCTGGCGAACCCGCCGCAGCTCGACGCCGGAAAGCCCGACTTCAGCATCTTCGACCTCGCCAACCTGCTCTACACCGTGCCCTGGAACCTCCAGCTCACCCAGCCCGACCCGATCGCGAGCGATGTCAACGTCTCGATCTCCCAGGACTCACTGGTCGTGAACCTCGGCGACGCGCAGAAGCTGTTCCCGCAGCAGAGCGGCAAGATCGGCGCGGTCCTGAACGGTCCCTCCCTCGGCTTCTCGGTCCACCGCGTCTTCATCGGCCTGCTCCCGGTGGTCGAGTACGACAACGACCTGACCCTGAACGACGCGCTGCACGGGGCGCTCGCCAACGCCGATCCGTTCCTGCCCAACACCCTCTACTCGATGACCGACAAGGCTCGCGCGCAGCTCGCGGCGGGCGCCGAGCTGGGCTTCGCCACACCGCTCGCACGGGGTGGCGCGGGCCCCGCCGATCGCTCGGGGTTCTACGTCGGCGCCCGGCTCAAGGCGCTGCGGGGGCTCGCCTACGGGGACCATAACGGCAGCATCGGCTTTACCACCCCCGACACGCTGTTCACCAAGCCGGTCGACGTGCGCTACTCCGGCCAGCTGAACGATGCGGGGCCGGACGGCGGCGGCTGGGGCGGGGGCGCCGACCTGGGCGCGGTGTGGATCGGGCACGGCGTCGAGATCGGGGTGGGCGTCGACGACATCGGCACCCAGGTCGGCTGGAAGGTGCGCCAGAGCGCGGTCTACAGCGACAGCGCCACCGGCGGCTACGTCCAGCAGGTGCTCAACGAGCGCGCTCCGCTCGAAAGCCGCATTCCCACCGTGCTCACGGTCAACGCCGCGACCCAGGTGGGGCGGGCCCTGGTCGCGGCCGATCTCGTGAGCGGGGTCAACAACACCCAGGCCCACCTCGGCGCCGAGATCTGGGCCGGCCGCGTGGCGCTGCGGGCCGGGACCTATATCGACGCCAACAAGCTGATCGAGGGCTCGCTCGGCACGGGTGTGCGCTTCGGCACCCTCGGGCTCGACCTCGCGGTCTCGAGCCACAGCCGCAACGTCACCCAGCAGCGCGTCCTCGAGATGGGCGCCGGCATCTCGTTCTACCGCTAGGGGGCCCGCCATGCGCATGCGATCGTTCGTGCTCCCGCTGGCGCTCGCGGCGCTGGCGCCGCTGCTCGCCGGCTGCGGCGGACACAACGTGATCGTCAGGGTCGACATCCTGAGCTTCATGGATCCGTCGACGCGGCAGAAGAGCTTCGGCCCCGTCCCGGCCGCCCCGGGCGGGCTCGCGACGGGCGAGACGCCGCTGCTGGACGAGAGCTTCAACCTCGTCCAGGGCTTGAGCGATGCCGTCAACATCCAGTCGGTCTCGGTCGACGTCGGCGGCACGGTGAACACGTTCACCGGCAGCGGCGAGGACACGGTGCGCGTCTACCTGAGCGATCCCGCGATCGATCCGCTCACCACGCCACCAGTCATCGTTCAGACGCTGGCGCTCACCGCGGGCAGCGTCACCCCGCTCACCGCGACCCTGAGCGACGATCCGCGCGTCAACCGCCTGTTCTCCCAGCGGCAGATCCGCGTCGGCGTGACCTTCTCGCTGCGCGGCCCTTCGAGCGGCGCCGCCCTCACCGGCCAGTTCCAGCTGACCAGGCTGGTCGGAATCATCGTCGCGGGCCAGAAAACCTACTAGCGGCACGCTCCGCGCGACCGCGGGCCGGCGCCGCCGCGCTGCGGGGCGCCGCGGCTACGAGCGGCGCGGCGCCGGCGTGCCGGGCAGCGCCGACTCGGCGACCGCCATGTCCTCGGCGCCGAAGTAGCGCACCACCGTCTCGCGCATGCCGGGCTGCGTGTAGGCGTCGGCGACCGGGTTGTCGATCACCCAGGCAATCACCTCGGCCACCTCGTCGGGCGATTGCGCGTTGGGGAGCCCACGCGAATCGGCGCCGCCGCCCAGGGCGTGGACACCGAACTCGGTCGCGACCACGCCCGGCGACACCGTCGACACCATGATTCCCGGGTGGCTCGCGCGCAGCTCGATCCTGAGGCAGGCGGTGAGGGCGTTGAGCGCATGCTTGGCCGCGCAGTAGGCCGAGCGCGGGTGGAAGAACGGAACACGGCCCAGCATCGAGGAGATGTTGATGATGTGGCCGCGCCCACGCTTCTGGAAGTGCGGCAGCGCCACCTGCATGCCGTAGAGCGCCGACTTGACGTTGACGCGCATCATCTCGTCGAAGTCCTCGTCACCGAGCGCCGAGACCGGGCGCGTGATGCCGCGCCCCGCGTTGTTGACCCACACGTCGACGCGCCCGAAGCGTGCCAGGGCCTGATCCAGCACGCGCTGGACGTCGGCGCGGCGCGTGACGTCGGCGATGACGGAGAGCGCCTCGGGTCCGCATTGCACCGCGACCGCGGCCAGCTCGGCCTCGCGCCGCGCCGCCAGCACCGGCTTGCCGCCGCGCGCGCCCACCAGGCGCGCGAGCGCCGCGCCGATTCCGCCGCTCGCCCCGGTGATGACCACCACCTGCTCGCGCATGGGCCGCAGTATACGCCCGGGGGGGCAACATGGCGCGCGTGCGGGACGCGGCGTATGGTGGGCGCCGCCGCCTGCCGCCGCGCGGACGGCCCGGAGAACCACGCTTGATCGAGCTGTCCGAAATCCGCGCCGCCGCCCGGCGCATCGCGGGCCGCGTCCACCGCACGCCGCTGATACCCCAGCGCACCATCGGCGAGCGCGCCGGCGTGCGGCTCCATCTCAAGTGCGAGAGCTTCCAGAAGACCGGCTCGTTCAAGCCGCGCGGCGCGCTCAACAAGGTGCTGACGCTGAGCGATGCCGAGCGCGCGCGCGGCATCATCACCGTCTCGGCCGGGAACCACGCCCAGGCCGTGGCGTGGGCGGCGAAGAGCGTCGCGGCGCCGTGCGCGGTGGTGATGCCGGCCTCGGCGCCGCGCCCCAAGCTCGAGGCGGTGCGCGGCTACGGCGCCGAGATCGTCCTCCACGAGGATCGCGCCACGCTGTTCGACAAGCTCCACGAGGTGCGCGAGGCGCGCGGCATGACCTTCGTCCACCCGTTCGACGATCCGGTGGTGCTGGCCGGCGCCGGCACCGTGGGGCTCGAGATCGTCGAGGACCTGCCCGATGTCGAGGCCGTGGTGGTGCCGGTCGGGGGCGGCGGCCTGATGGGCGGCGTGACCTCGGCGGTCAAGGCGATGAAGCCCAACGTGCGGGTGGTCGCGGTCGAGCTCGCCGCCGGCCCGGGGATGACGCCGGCGCTCGCGGCCGGGAAGCCGGTGCCGGCTCCGCGCCCCGCCGACACGCTGTGCGACGGCATGACGCCGCCCTTCGTCGGCGCGCTGCCGCTCGCGATCGCGCGCGAGGCGGTGGACGAGATCGTGCTGGTGAGCGAGGCCCAGGTGCTGGATGCGCTCGAGCTGCTGCTCACGCGTGCCAAGCTGGTCGCCGAGGGCTCGGGCGCCGCCGCCACCGCGGCGGTGCTCGCCGGGTTCGGCCACCTGCCGCGCGGCGCCCGCGTCGCCGCGATCCTCTCCGGCGGCAACGCCGACCCCGAGCGCACGCTTGCGGCCCTCGCGTCGCGGGGCTGAGCCACAAACACGCGGGAGCCCGCAGCGCTTCGCGGGCTCCCGTTTCGGGGCGCAACTCCCGTCCTCTCCTGCTACGTACCCCTCATCCCCGCACCGTGACCGTCTGCCGCGGCGCCGGGGCGAACGGCAACGCAGGCCGCGCCGTGGCGCGGCTGCCGAGCAAGGTCGCCAGCACCGAGGCGCTGAGCTGGGCGCGGTCGAGGTCCATGTCGTCGAACGGCTGGCCGGCGCGCTTGTTGCTCAGGTTGAGCACCCCCCACAGGCGGTGGTTGTAGATCAGCGGCACGCTGATGAACGAATCCGAGTTGTAGTCCTCGCGCCCGCTCCGCCCCGCCTCGCCGCCCTCGTGCTTGACCCGCACGTGGAGCGGCCGGCGGTTGTGAGCCACCCAGCCCGACACGCCCTGTCCCATCCGGACCCGGACGTTCTTCGCCATCTCGGGATCGATGCCCCGCGACGCGGCGATGAAGAGCGACTCGCCGCTGCCGTCGACCTGCATCAGGCTGCAGCGGTCGATATCGAACTGCTCGCCGAACCATGACACCAGCGTGGCGGGGAGCGCCGCCGGATCGTGTTCATGAGCCAGCGCCTGCAGCGTCTCCTTGGCGAAGGCGACGGTGCGCTCCAGCTCGGCGGCCCGGGCCTCGCTCGCGCTGAGCTGCGAGTAGGCGTCGGTGAGCTGCTCGGCGGTTTGCGCCGACTGCGCATCGAGCGCGTGGAGCGTTTCCTTCACGCGCTCGAGCTCGGCCTTGTACCGGTTCGAGTTCTGGTCCAGCTGCTCGAGCTCGCGGGTCAGGGCCTCGACCTTCTCCGACTTGGCCCGGTTGTCCTCCTCGAGCTGGCTGGTCTGGGTGCTGAGCCGGTGGATGCGGTCCTGGAAATCCGCGGCCGCGGCGTGCGGCGCCGGGGCGTGGCCGTTGGCCTTGTGACCCCGCGACGTGCGGTAGAGGTGCTGCGAGAGCGCGAGCGCCGCCATGCTCTTGATCGGCATGATGTCGGCCACCGTCTGGCTGCCGAAGGCGCCGTTCTTCTCGCTCGCCACCACCAGCAGCGCCAGCACGTCCTCCTGGTCGGCGAGCGGCACGCACACGCACGATTGCCACTCCGGCAGAGGGGCGATGGGGCGCAGCGCCGCCGCCTCGCCGGGTTCGGCCTCGTGGTAGGGGGCGCCGCTAAGTAGCTGGGAGATCATCGAGGGGCGGTCGACTTGATTGAAAAATGCACTGGGGTGGAAGAACTTTCGCACGAGTCGGACCGGGAGCTGGCTCACCGGCACCTTGACGTCGCGAATGATCAGGCGGCCGCCGTGGCGCTCGTAGACCTTGACCAGGGCGTCACGGCTGACCTCGTAGAAGGCCAGGGACGCGCGCCAGTCCCCGCGCATGGCCTGCAGGTAGCCCAGGAACTCGTGGACCACGGTTTCCGTGTCGCGCGACCGGGCGAGGCGCTCGGAGATGTCCCGGAGATCGAACTTCGACATGGCAGAGCCTCCCTTGGGATTCCGACGGGTTGCACGGCCAGCAGCGCAAAGCGCATGCCGCCGGAGGCGCCCGCGCCGGCCTTCGGTGCACCCCGCCCCGCGTGGTATTTTCCCCACTCCACCCCTTTTGCGAGGTCCATTGCGATGCGCCCACTGACTGCCGATCGACCCATCCTCACCATGCCCTCGGAGCTGGGTCAGGTGATGGCCGCGGCGCGCGCCCGCGAGCAGTCCGGCGAGCGCGTGCTCCACCTCGAGCGCGGCGAACCCGACTTCGACACTCCGCCCCACATCGTCGAGGCACTGGCGGCCGCGGCGCGCGCCGGTGAGACCCACTACCCCGACGCGCGCGGGAACCCCGCGCTGCGCCAGGCGCTGGTCGAGAAGCTGGGGCGCGAGAACGGCATCCGCTGCGAGCCCGACGACGTGGTGCTGACCGCGGGCGGCACCCATGCCCTGTTCATCGCCTTCCAGGCGCTGCTCTCGCCGGGCGACGAGCTGCTGGTGCTGTCGCCGCACTGGATGGCGATCCCCAAGCTGGTGGCGCTCGCGCACGGCGCGCGCTACCGCACCCTGCCCGTCTACCTCGATCTGCTCGACGAGCGCCTGACCCCCGCGGCCCTGGGTGACCGCCTGCGCGCGGCGCTGAAGCCCGAGACGCGCGGGATCTATCTCAACACCCCGAACAACCCGAGCGGCGCGGTGCTGAGCCTTGTGCAGCTCCAGGCCATCGCCGAGGTGGCGACCGAGCGCGACCTGTGGGTGGTGAGCGACGAGGCCTACGAGCACCTGCTGTTCGACGGCACCTCGCACATCAGCATCGCCTCGCTGCCGGGCATGGTGGCGCGCACGGTGAGCGTCTACACCTTCTCCAAGTCATACGCGATGACCGGATGGCGCGCCGGCTACATGGTGTCGCCGCCCGAGCTGCGCGCCTGCGTCGGCCCGCTGCTCGGCTTCTACACCACGCACGGCGTGTTCCCCGCGGTCCAGACCGCAGCGCGCGCCGCGGTGACCGGGCCGCAGACCGAGGTCGAGACCATGCGGCGCGAGTACCAGCAGCGCCGCGATCTCCTGCTCGCCGGGCTGGCCGGCCAGAGCGCGATCCGGGTGCCGCGGCCGCGGGGCGCGTTCTACGCCTTCGCCGACGTCTCGGGCGTGCTCGGCGGACGCGACATCTGGGAGCTGGTGCGCGAGTGGCTGTCGTTCGGGGTCGCGGTGCTGCCGGGCACGGCGTTCGGCCCCGAGTACGGCAACTGGGTGCGGCTCGGGCTCGCGACGCGGCGCGAGGACGTGGTCGAGGCGGCGCGCCGCCTGCGCGAGCACGTGGCGAGCCCGGCGTCGGCGCGCGGCTGAGGAGCGCGGCCATGCCGTGGTGTCCGGAGTGCGGCACGGACTATCCGCCGGAGATCGCCGCCTGTCCGCGCTGCCGGGCGGTGCTCGAGCCGGGCGAGCCGCCCGACCATGACGACGCGCCCGAGGTCGTGCACCGCGTCCCCGACGCGGCGGCGGGGGCACTCCTCCGCGGCATGCTCGAGCAGAACGGCGTGCGCGCCATCCTCCGCAGCGCCACGCTTCCGGCCTACGGCCTGGTGCGGCGCGACTGGTCGACGACCGCATGGGGGGAGATCGTGGTCGCGCACGAGGATGCGCCCGAGGCCCGGGCGCTGATCGCCGACTACCTCGGCGCGCTCAAGCGCGGCGGCGCGGTGCGCGACGAGGACGTCGAAGGCTCGGGCGGCTAGGCTCGGCCCGGGCCGCGCCGCGGCTCAGCGCATCCGATCGAGCGCCGCCAGCGAGTCGCGCGCCGCGGCCGCGTCGTGGCCGCGCCGGATCGCGCGCCGGTACCACTCGCGCGCCCGCCCCGCGTCGCCGGCGCGCTGCCAGGCCGCTCCGGCCGCGACCTCGATCCCCTCGCCCGCGCCCTGCGCGCGCAGCTCGAGCGCGAACTCGCGCGCCGTCTCGTCGCGCCGCCCGCGCTCCAGCGCCAGCAGGCCGAGGCGGAAGTGGGCCCTGGGGAGCCACGGCGCCACGACCAGCGCGGCGCGCAGATCGGGCTCGGCGGCCGCGGCGTTGCCGTCGATCAGCAGCACGTTGGCGCGGAAGTTGCGGGCGACCGCGTTCTCCGGCGAGGCGGCGATCTGGCGCGACAGCTCGGCCCGTACGGCCGCGGCGTAGGCGGTGTCGGCGCGGTAACGCCGGAACACCGCACCGATGTGGCCGAAGCCCGCCGGCCAGACGCGGTAGGCGAACGAGTCGGCGAGCGCCCGCATCGGGCCGGCGCGGCGCACGTAGAGGGCGGCGACGTCGTCGGCGAACACCGCCGCCCAGCTTGAGTCCTGGTCGAAGAAGTCGAGCAGCGCGAACTGGGTCTGGGTCTCGCGGTCGACCAGCGCCCAGTCGAACGGGTACTTCGCCATCAGCTCGTGGTAGGCGGCGGGATCGTTGAACGCGCGTGCCGCGAGGTCGCGGTCGGCGACGGTGCCGGTCTGGTGGATGTCGTGGAACGGCAGCCGCCCACGATCGGGCCAGAAGCGCCACAGCAGGTAGCCGCCGAAGTGGAACGGGTTGTAGCCACGGCCGCGCACGTCGTGGGCGGCGATGAAGTCGCACCCCGCGCTCGGCATGATCGACTGGTTGTAGGCGAAGCCGCGCTCGAAAGGCGACAGCAGCCACTCGGGCAGCGCCAGCGCGACGCAGGCGAGGGCGGTGAGCGTGGCGCGGCGCGTGGGCGGTGAGAACCACGCCGGGATCCGCCGCGCGCCGAGGGCGCGGGCGAAGCGGCTGGTGGCGAGCCACGATTCCAGATCGCGCGCCAGATAGGGCGCGGCGGCGACCGCGAAGAAGCCAAGGAAGCGCTGGCTCCTGAGTCCGATCACGCCGAAGCACAGGAGCATCAGGATCTCGGCCCAGTCCGCGCCCATCCTCCGCCAGCCCCACAGCGCGAGCAGCGGCCAGGCGACGAGCAGGAGCGGAAGGCCGTTCCAGCGGTTGAGCCCCCAGGCCACCGGGCGCAGCTCGCCGATCCCCTGGTACATCATCTCTTGGCGCCCGCTGACCAGGAACGCGAACGGCTCCCACAGCGCGCGCCAGCCGAACGGGTTCACGAACGACACCGCGAGCGCGGCGAGCCCGATCCACCACAACCGCCGGTCGTTCGATGCCCCCGCCGCCCGCGCGCCGGGCGCCAGCTCGGCGAGGGCATAGAAGCCGATCACGATCAGCCCGACGAAGTAGGAGAGGTGAACGTTGGCCCATACCCACGCCACCGCGATGAGCCAGAGGCTGGGATCGGCGCCGCCCGAGGCGCGCGCGGCGCGGCGGCTCTCGAGCAGCCAGATCTCGAACGCCAGCAGCACGCCGGCCAGGGTCTCGGGCCGTGGCTGGACGCGCTGGCGATAGACCAGCGCGCACAGCACCATCACGAGCAGGGCGCTCAGGCCCCGCGCCCCCATGCGCCGTGCGGCGAGGAGCAGCAACGAGAAGGTGAGGAGCGTGCTGAGCCATCGCCAGGCGACGATCCCCGACCAGCCGCCCGCGGCCCAGAACGGCCACAGCAGGGCCGCGAAGCCCCACGACGGCAGCACTTGCGGCGTGCCGTAGGTGGGCCAGGTCCAGAGATTGACGCGCGGGATCGAGTGCGTGGTCCAGATCGCCCGCCCCACTACCAGGTGCTGCCACACGTCGGCGTCGCCGCTTCGGAACGTCACCGAGACCACGACGCACAGCGCCGCGACCGCGAGCGCCGCGAGATAGGATCCGCGTGGCACCGGGGTCGCGGTGGGCGGCGGCGGCGCGGCGGGTCGCGGTGCCGGCACGGCGGAGCGCTGGGCCGGTCGCTGCGCGGGCGCAGGCTTTCGGGGCGGGCGCGTCACGGGCCGCCCGCCCCGGGCGCCGGCGCGGGGCGCTCCGGGAGCCGCGCGATGCGCTCGCGCGCGAGCCGCGCCGAGGCGTTGGCGGGCGAGGAGGCGATGGCGCGCTCCAGCTCGCGCTCGACCGCGGCGCGGTAGGCGGGCTCGGCGGCGCAGCGCGCGGCGAGCGCGCCGAGGTTGGCGCCACCCGCGGGCCAGGCGCGGTAGCCGAAGGAGTCCGCGACCGCGGCGAACGATCCGGCGCGGCGCAGGTAGAGCGCCGCGTCATCGTCCACGAACACCAGCGCCCAGGTGGTGTCCTCGTCGAAGAAGTCGAGCAACCGGCTCTCGGCCTCGGTGGCGCGGTCGAGCAGCGCGTAGTCGAAGTTGTAGGTGCCGACCAGCTGCCGGTAGCGCGGCCGGCTCAGGAACGCGGCGGCGGCGAGGGTGCGGGCTTCCGGGGTGCCGGTCTGGTGGATGTCCATGAACGGCAGCCGCGCGGGGTCGGGCCAGAAGCGCCACAACAGGTAGCCGCCGAAGTGAAACGGGTTGAAGCCGCGGCCGCCGATCCCATGCGCGGCCACGAAATCGCAGGCGGCGACCGGCATGCCCGCGGTCACGAGCCTGAGCCCGAGCGGCGGATCGCCGCGACTCCACTCCGGGAGCGAGCCCACGACGCACAGGAGCGGCACCAGCGCCGCGCGCAGCGCCGGCCGCGACGCGGCGAAGCGCGGGTGCGCGTCAGCCAGCAACGCGTCGAGATCGCGCGCGAGGTACGGCATGGCGCCGAGCGCCAGGAGCCCGACGAAGCGCTGGGTCGAAAGCCCGAGCCAGAGCAGCAGCGCCATGGTGAGCGCCTCGGCGAGATCGAAGCCGGCGCGACGGGCGCGCCGCAGCGCGAGCAGCGGCCAGCCGAGGACCAGAAGCGGCAGGCCGTTCGTCAGGTTGATGCTCCACTCGAGCGGCTGGAGCTCGCCGATCCCGCGGAACATGAGCTCGTGGCGCTGGGTCAGCGCGAACTCGAACGGCTGCCACAGCGCGCGCCAGCCGAACGGGTTCAAGAACGAGGCCGCGACCGCGCCGAGCCCGATCCACAGGAGCCGCGCCGAGCGTACGCGCCCGCGCGGCGCGACCAGATCGGCGAGCGCGTGGATGCCGATCAGCGCGAGCCCGATCGGATACGAGACGTGGACGTTGGCCCACGCGCACGCGACCGCGATCAGCCAGGGACCGCGATCGGGGCCACCGGCGCGTCGCGTCTCGAGGATCCACAGCTCGAGCGCCAGCAGCACCGCGACCAGGCTCTCGGGTCGCACCTGCGAGCGCTGGCGATAGATGAGCCCGCTCAGCACCAGCACCACCAGCGCCGCGAGGCCGCGGGCGCCCATCCGCCGGGCCGCGGCGAGCAGCAGCGCGCCGGCGGCGAGGACGGTGAGCCAGCGCCAGGCGTAGAGCCCCCACATCCCGCCCGCGATCCAGAACGGCCACAGCAGCGCGCGGAAGCCCCACGACGGGAGCACGTAAGGCTCGCCGCGGTTGGGCCAGGTCCAGAGATCGGTGTGCGGGATGGCGCGCAGAATCCACAGCGCCTTGCCCACCAGCAGGTGCTGCCACAGATCGGGATCGTCGATCGGCGTGCTCACCGAAACGATCAGGCACAGGGCGGCGACCGCCGTCGCCACCAGCATCGCGGGGTCAAGCGCCGGGAGTGGGCCCGCATCCGGCGCGGTGGAAGGCCGGGACGTTGGAGGAGCCGGCGCCGGGCACATGGGACGCCCGACGGTATGGAGCGGCTACGGGTGTGTCAATCGCTCGAGCCGGGTCGCGGCGCGTGGCTATACGGCGGTCGGCGCTCGCGCCGCCCGGATCCCGAGCCACCCCAGCAGCGCGATCGCCGCCCAGGCGAACAGGTCGCCGATGCGCGCGTACACCGTGCGCACGCCGTGGATCGGCACCTGCGCCACCATGGTGCGGTCGCGGGCGCGGAAGTCATCGGCCTCGGCCAGCACGTGCCCCTCGTAGTCGTAGGCCGCGGAGCGGCCGTTCGAGGTCTGCCGCACCAGGTTCACGCCCTGCTCGATGGCGCGGAAGCTCGCCATGCGCGTGTGCAGGGGGTCGATGGCCTCCCAGTCGTCGGCCGGATCGATGAGGATGTCGGCGCCGAGCCGGCCCGCCTGGCCGAGCAGCGCGGGAAAGTCGGCGTCGTAGCAGATCGCGGTGGTGAGCCGGCCGAACGGCGAGTCGAGCGTCCGCAGCCGGCCGTCCCCGGCGATGGTGCGCGACTCCGCGCCGATCACCGGATGGGTCTTGAGATACTGCCACGCGATCGCGCCGCCGGGGTCGATCAGCACCAGCTTGTTCTCACGCGGCGGCCGCCGCGCGCGATCCCATGAGCTGATCGCCATGCCGAGATAGATCTGGCCCGTGCGTGCCAGCTCGCGACCGCGCGCGACCAGGGCCGGCTCGTCCTCTTTGAAGACGCGCGCGTTGCCCTCGCCCCAGAACACGATCTTCGCTCCCGCGCCCGCCTCGACCGCCGCCCGCGCCAGCAGGCTCTCGGCCTGCGCATGCTCGCGGGTCACGATCTCGCGCAGGTCGGCGGGGCTCTCCCCGCGCCGGATCAGGCGTCCCAGCGCGTGCCGGGTCGAGTCCGTGCCGACCAGCGGGCGCGAGAACGAGGCGACGCGGACCGTGGGGCCGCGCGGGGGAGCGAGTACAACGCGCAGCTCGCCGAGCGCCAGCACCAGAGCGAGCGCGCCGCCGAACCACGCCACGGCGGCGCGCGCTGGCGGCGAGCCCCAGCCGTGCTCCCACAGCGCGCAGGCGACGGGCGCGAGCCACGCGAGCAGGAAGGTGAGCCCCGAGGGGCCGGTGACTGAGATCACCTGGAGCAGCGGCAGGTCACCGTACTGCGTGTAGCCGACCGCCCCCCAGGTGGCGCACGGGGTCAGGGACATCGCGTACTCCATCGCCACCCACGCGCACGGGAACACCAGCGTCCCGGCGAAGACCGGCAGCCGCGGCGCGAGCCAGCGATCGACGAGGTAGGGGATCACGGCCGGCAGGGCGAACACGGCGCCGATCAGGCGTGGCGGGAGCCCCGGCCCCGGCATCATGCCCCGGAACTCGATCAGCGCCGCGCCCGCGAGCAGGGCGAAGGCGATCGGAAGCCCGATCCTCGCCGGCCGCGAGCGCGTGAAGCGCAGCAGAAAAACCGGCGCGAGCCAGGCGGCGAGCGGCAGCGGGGTCACCCCGTTGCTGAATGGCAGCAGCAGCGCCGCGAGCCCCAGGGCCGCAGCGGTGCCGCGGGAATCACGGGGCGACGCGACCGGCGAAGGGATCATGGCTTCGCGGCCGGGGTCGGGGGCTCGAGCAGGCGGCGCAGGCTATCGCCGAATGCCGACAGCCGGTCGGGCTCGGCTTCCCCGGCGTTGACGTAGGCGAGCGTGCCCCGTGACTCGATCACGAACAGGTTGGCCACCCGCGGACTGAGGCCGAAGATCCGGGCCATCACGCCGTCCCAGTCGAGCAGCACGGGATTCTTCGCCGGCTTGAACTTCCCCCTCACGTACCCGTGCATGAGGCCCGGCACACCGCGGAGGTCCGCGATGTAACGGACGATGAGCGGTGTCCGCGATGGCCGGCCGACGCGGGCGGAGTCGGCGGCAGCCACCACGGAATCGGCGGCGCGCGCCGCCCGGCCCCAGGCGGTGAGCCACCGGCTGCCCTCCCGATCGCCGCAGATCAGCACGATCAGCGAATCGCCGTGCCCGGTGAGCCGGAAGGTCCGATCGAGCTGATCGCGCAGGGTGAAGTCAGGGACGGTCGCCCCGATCGAGATCGGGGCCCCGGAGGCCGGGGCGAGCGCCAACAGTCCGCAGGCCGCCGCGGCCACGCTCACCGCCAGTCGCGTGCTCATCGGCTCCGCCGCGGGGCGGCGGCCGCGGTCCGCTGCGGGCGGGCGAGGGCCGGGGCGAGCGCGAGCGCGATCAGGCGGCGCATCCACTCGAGCGCCGCCCGCCTGGTGACGCCGGCCGGCCCCGCGCGATCGAGCCAGCCCATGTAGGCGTACGAGATCACCTGGGCGCGCCACGCCGCCTCGCCCGCGGAGTGGCCGTGGGCTTCGAGCAGGCTCGCGACGTAGTGGAGACGGCGCTCGAGCGCCCTCGAGACGCGTGCACGGATCCTTGGCTCGCGGGTCGCCCAGCGCATGATCGCGAGATCGGCGCGCTGGCCGGCGGCGGCCGCGTAAGTCCCGGCCAGCCGCTCGAGTCGTTCGGCGGCGCCGCCCGACCGCCCGGACTCGAGGCGGAACCAGGTCGACCGCCCCGACCAGTGATCGAGCAGGGCGTCGAGCAGCGCGGCGCGGTCCCGGAAGTGCCAGTAGAAGCTGCCCTTGCTGACCCGCAGCGCGCGGCCCAGCGGCTCGACCTGAACCGCCTCGATCCCCCCCGCCTCGAGCGCGGCGTAGGCGGCGCGGATCCAGGCTTCGCGGGTCATGCGCGGACGTTTCGTCACGACCATACGCCTCCGTATGGTCCGAGACGGTAGCCGCGCCGGGCGCGGGCGTCAAGCGGCTGACTTGCGGCGGGTCGCGGCCGGCGGCCGCGGGGCGCGCAGGGCTCTAGGCTTCCGCCCCGGTCCCCTCGCCATCGTCACCGTCGTCGTCCTCGAACTCGATGACGAAGTTGCTGGCCACGTGCCGGGCCGCGACCACGCGATGGAGCGCCACCGCAAACACGTCGTCCATGGTCTCGACCGGCACCAGCTGGAGGTGCTTGCGCACGTCGCGCGGCACCTCGTCGAGGTCCTTCTGGTTGGCGCTCGGATAGAGCATGACCTTGAAGCCGGCGCGGTAGGCGGCCAGCGCCTTCTCGCGCATGCCGCCGACCTGCAGCACGCGGCCGCGCAGGCTCACCTCGCCCGACATCGCGACGTCGTGGCGGATCGGCCGGTCGCTCAGCACCGAGGCGATGACCAGTCCGACGGTGATCCCGGCCGAGGGTCCGTCCTTGGGCACGCCGGCGGCGGGGAAGTGGATGTGGATGTCGAAGTTCGCGAACGCTTCGGCGTCGATCTCGAGCACGTCGGCGCGCGAGCGCACGTAGGAGTGCGCGGCCTGGACGCTCTCCTTCATGACCTCGCCCAGCTGCCCGGTGGTCACCACGCGCCCGGCGCCCGGCATCTTGAGCGCCTCGACCATCAGGATCTCACCGCCGGCCGCGGTCCACGCCAGCCCCGCCGCCACCCCGACCTCGTCGCTCTTGCCTGCCATCTCGGGGGTGTAGATGCGGTGGCCGAGGTAGCCGTCGAGCTGCTTGACCGTGAGGCTGTGCCGCCGCCGGTCACCGGTGGCGCGGGCGCGCGCCACCTTGCGGCAGATCATCGCCAGCTGGCGCACCAGGCTGCGCACCCCGGCCTCGAGCGTGTAGTAGCGGACGATGGCGCGCATCGCGCTGTCGGGGATCCGCAGGTCGCGGGCCGCCAGCCCGTGATCGCGCAGCTGGCGCGGCAGCAGGAAGCGGCGCGCGATCTCGAGCTTCTCGTCCTCGGCGTAGCCCGGGACCTCGATGACCTCGAGGCGCTCCTGGAGCGCGTCGGGCACCAGCTCGAGGTTGTTGGCGCAGAACAGGATCACCGCGCGCGACAGATCGACGGTGAGCCCGAGGTAGTGGTCGGCGAAATGCGCGCTGCTCTCGGGATCGAGCAGCTCGAGCAGCACCTCGACCACGCCCAGACCGCCTTCGCCCAGCAGCCGGTCGACGCCGTCGATCATCAGCACCGGGTTGTTGGCGCCGGCCTGCTGGAGCGCGCGCACGATCTTGCCCGGGCCCGCGCCCGGCATCAGGCGCGACACGCCGCGCAGCTCGCTCGCGTCGCTGGTGCCCGACACCGAGGTGCGCACGAACGGACGGCGCAGCGCGCGCGCCACCGCGCTGCCGAGGGTCGACTTGCCGGTGCCGGGCGGCCCGACCAGACACAGCGCCGGGCCGGGGAGGTCGGGCTTGAGACGCCGCACCGCGAGGTACTCGACGATGCGCTCCTTGGCCTTGCGCAGCCCGTGGTGCCCGCGCTCGAGCTCGGTCTCGACCTGGCGGAGGTTGGCGTCCTCGGGCGCGCCCTGATCCCAGGGCAGCGACCACAGCCACTGGAGATAGGCGCGCACCTGCTGCGCCTCGGTCGAGCCGGGCGGCAGCCGGCGCAGGCGGTCCATGTCACGCTGGGCCTGGCGTGCCACCTCGGTGGGCAGCGACCCCATCGAGATCCCGCGGCGCGCGACCGGGCCGACCGGCGTGGTCGGCTCGATCGCGGCGGCGGCCGACTCGGCCCGCATCCCGCGACGTGGCTTCCGAGGCGGATCGCCATGCGATCTTGCGGATCTCGGCATTGGGACTCCGTGACGCTGAGCGGCAGCAGTGGGAGCTGGTCGTACGGAGACCATCCCCGGACAGCCCGGCCGGCGATGGGCTACCAGGCTTTGATATGCAAGCCGCTCGCCGCCAGCGTGGTTTCACGGCGTCAGATCGCACGGAACGCCCAACCCATGCTCCCGCATGGGGATGCCGGCCCATCGTCACCCGGCTGAGGGATTCTGAGGGCCCGCGTTGTGAGCCGCCTGCGCGGCCGCGGATTGTGCTGCGCCGGGGCTCCACCCAGGAGCTGGGGCAAATCACCACGACGTTGCAGGACGCACGCTCGTCGCGTGCGAAGCCACGCCGGGGTCGGTCGGCGCTCCCGCCACCTGGGATAGGATGAAGCGCATGATCCGCTACCTGCGTCCCGCCAGCCTGTTGGCCCTCGGCGTCGCCACGCTGGCCGCGTTCTGGGGCGTGCTGCGCAACGGATGGATCGGCTTCGACGATCCCGACTACATCGTCGCCAATTCGCACATCAACCAGGGGCTCACCCGCGCCGGACTGCGCTGGATCATGCACCAGCCGCACGGCGGCAACTTCCACACGCTCACCTCCGTGCTCCACATGCTGAGCGCCCAGGCGTTCGGGCTGAATCCCGCCGGTCACCACGCGGTGAGCCTGGGGCTCCACGCCCTGAACGCCGTGCTGCTGGCGACGGCGCTCGCCCGGCTGACCGGCGCGTGGTGGAAGAGCGTGCTGGTCGCGGCCCTGTTCGCGCTCCACCCGCTGCGGGTCGAGTCGATGGCGTGGGTGTCGGAGCTCAAGGACGTGCTGAGCGGTCTGTTCTTCATGCTGACACTGCTGGCCTACGCGCGCTGGGCGGAGCGCCCGGGCGCCGCGCGCTCCGCCGCCGTGGCGGCGTGCCTGGCCGTGGGGCTGATGGCCAAGCCCATGCTGGTCACGATGCCGTGCGTGCTGGTGCTGCTGGACATCTGGCCGATCGGGCGCCTGCGGGGCCTCCGCGTGCCCGGGGGCGGTCCCTCTCCACGCTGGCGGGCGCCGGCGCGCTCCCTCGGGGGGCTGATCGCCGAAAAATGGCCGCTGTTCGTCCTGGCCGCAGCCTCATCGCTGACCACGTTCCTCGTGCAGCGCGGCAGCGGCGCGGTGGTCGCGGCCGCCAGGATGCCGATGCTCGCGCGGCTCGTGAACGCCGCGATCTCCTACTGGCGCTATCTCGAGCTGACGGCGTGGCCGCACGGGCTGCTGCCCTTCTACGGCATGACCGGGATCGTGAACGTCTCGTTCGGCGCATTGTCGGCGCTCGCGCTGGCCGCCGTGACGACGCTGACGATCCGGCAGGCGAAGGCGCGCCCCTACCTGCCGGTGGGCTGGCTGTGGTACGTGGGAATGCTGGTGCCGGTGATCGGGCTGATCCAGGTCGGCATGCAGGCGTACGCCGACCGTTACACGTACCTGCCGGTAATCGGGATCGGTGTGGCGGTGGTGTGGTGGCTGGACGACGTGCTGCCGCGCGCACGCGCGGTCCGGATCGCCGCCGCCGCCGTGGCGTGCGCGGCCCTGGTCGCCCTGGGAACGGCGACGGCCCGCCAGACCGCGCGGTGGAGGAGCAACCACGTTCTCTTCACCTACACCCTGGCGGTCGATCCTCGCAATCTCATGGGGCACCACTGCCTGGGCACCGAGCTGCTCAACTCCGGTCACCCGCGCGAGGCCCTCCAGCACTTCGAGGCGATCCTCGGTGCCCACATCGAGTACGCGCCCACCCGCGCCAACCGCGCCGCGGCATTGAGCGCGCTGGGCCGCAACGACGAAGCGATCGCCGACTTCAGAACCGCGATCGAGTTCGGTGACGGCGTGCTGGTGCGGCACAACTTCGGGCTCACGCTCGGGAAGCTGGGGCGGTACGACGAAGCGATCGACCAGTATCAGGCGGCGCTCAGGTTCGATGCCGATCACTACCCCACGCTGGTCGAGCTGGGGGCGGCGCTGGGGACGGTAGGCCGGTTCTCCGAAGCCGAGGCGACGCTGCGACACGCGGTCGAGATGCGACCCGGTGAGGCGAGGGTGCGGCGGCTGCTGGCCGTCAACCTCACGCGCCTGGGACGCGTCGAGGAGGCGATCGCGCAGTATTCCGAGCTGCTGCGCCAGGATCCCAACGACCTCGACGCGCTCAACAATATCGCCTGGATCCGCGCCACCCACGCCGATCCCCGCCACCGCGACGGCGCGCAGGCAGTCCGGCTGGCGGAGCGTGCGGTCGCGGGAAGCGAGGAGCCGCTGGCCGTGCTCTACAGCACGCTGGCGGCGTCGTACGCCGAGGCGGGGCGGTTCCCGGACGCGGTGCGCGCCGGCGCCCGCGCGGTCGAGCTGGCACGCTCCGAGCGCGACTCCCTGGCCGGCGCCCGATATGCCGAGCAGCTGGCCTGCTATCGGTCGGGGCGGCCCTTCCACTTCGCGCAGTGAAAGCGTGAGGCCCCGCCCGGATGAGCGGGGCCTCGGCCTGCCTATGTGTCGCGGCGCGACTAGCGGTAGATGCTCTTCAGTTTGCCCCACGAGGGGTGCGCGTTCGGCGTGGCCAGGCAGCAGGTGCTCTGGCCGGAGGCCGTGTTGTGCGGCACCGGAGGCCCGGTGGTGGTGAAGTCGTTCAGGTTGTTGTCCGTGTCATCCAACCCGCAGTTGTTGCGGATGGCGGCGGTGGTGTTCGAGAGAGCTCCGCAGGAATGGAACTCGTAGCATGCTCCGGTCCCGTAACCCACCTTGTCCACCAGGCCGACCTCGGAGCCGCACGCCGTGAGGGGGTTCACCTGCGTGAAGATCCCGACGTTTCCGTTGGTGGCGCTCAGGTTGGTGGGAATCGAGAAATCGGGGGTCGGCAGCGGGCCGCCCGAGGTCGTTCCCGTGGCCCCGCCGATCAGGATGTAGCCGCACGGCGGGATCACCGTGCCGGCGGGGAAGACCACGTAGTTCCAGAAGGTCGCGCCGCCCGAGACGAACGACGTGCCCCAGCTGCCCGAGGCCGAGGCGTACTCGACCGCCCAGTTGCTGATGTCTACCGGGAGGCCGCTGGCATTGAGGATTTCGATGAAGTCCTGATTGTACTGGGCGCCGGTGTTGCCGCCGCCCCCGTAAACCTGACTGATGCGCAGCGCCTGGCCGGCGGCCATCGCCGAGCCGGCCACGAGCGCAAGAGCGGCGGTCGCGACCAGAATCGTAGCCAACTTCCGCATGGTTCTCCTCCCCCTGGGTTGAGGTGCGAGATGCGGGTCCGCAAGAGGGCCGCACCGCGTCTGTGCACTGCCACCCCGAACGACACCGCAGACATTGCTGCGAAGGTTATAAGCGTATGGCTTCCCCGCAGTCGTATCAAGTGAACGCAGGGTAAAAACACGGGTTTCATGCTGGTTTGGAGCGGGTCGGAGAGCGCGGCGGCGTGAGTCGAGCCTCGCGCGGTCAACCCTTACGCGAGGCTCCGTACCAGGTGCGAGCCGCGTTTAGCAGGAGAAAGACCGCGAAGGCCCGCGTCAGCAGCAGCTGCGGGAGGTCCTGCGCCACCCAGGAGGAGAGCGGGCCGCCCAGCATCGCGCCAAAGGCGAGGCCCGGCACGAGGCGGGCGACCAGGTTGCCGTGGCGCCAATGCTCTCTGGCGCCGAACGGCGCGGTGACGAGGATCACTGCCAGCGAAGTGCCCTGTGCCGCCTGCTGGGTCATGCCGAGCAGCAGTGTGAACGCCGGCACCGCAATGGCCCCCCCGCCTACGCCCATGAAGCCGGCGAGCAGGCCGACGCCGACGCCGAGCGCGAGGTCGAACGCCGCGCCCTGCCAGCCGTGCGCGAGCGGCGCCCCCGGGCCGGCGGGCGTCCGCCACAGCAGGCGCACCGCGACCGCGACCAGCAGCAACGCGAAGGCGCGCGCCAGCCCGCGGCGCGAGACGCGCGCGGCCCAGCGCGCGCCGTAGCGCGCCGCCATCATGCTCGTGACGCCCACCAGCGCGGCGGTCACCCAGGCGACGTTGCCGTGGAGCGCGTAGACCACCAGTGAGGCGAGCGCGGTCGCGCCGATCGCCGCCAGCGAGGTGCCATGGGCCTGGTGCTGGGTGAGTCCGTAGACGCCGGTGAGCACCGGCACCAGCACGATGCCGCCTCCGACCCCGAACAGGCCGCCCGCCAGGCCCGCGACCACGCCCGCGAGCGCGACGCCGGCGTGATCGCGGAGCGTCATCGCCCGGAGTTTGCTACTGGGGAGACGAAGTGACCGTGGTGGGGGTCGTGTACTGGACCAGGCGCACCACGTCGGCGAAGCGCGTGGCGTTGGTGGGCGCGCCGAGCACCACCGCGATCAGGTCATGGCCGCGGGCCCGCACCCAGGTCGCGACGCAGTAGCCGGCCTCGATGATGAAGCCGGTCTTGCCGCAGTTGACCTCGCAGTAGTGGCTCTTCAGCAGCCGATTCGTATTCGCGATCTGGTGGCGCACGGTATGGATGTGCCGCATCGAGCGCTCGGCCGTGAACTGGTAGGAGGGCGTGGTGGTGATGTCGCGTATCAGGGTGTTGTCGGCGGCGACGCGCAGCAGCTGCGCGATGTCGGCGGCCGACGACACGTTGCGCTCGTCGAGCCCGGTGACCTCGACGTAGTGGGTCGAGGCGAGGCCCAGCTCGCGCGCCTTGCGGTTCATGCGATCGACGAACTCGTCGGGCCCCAGTCCCGACTCGCGCGCCAGCACCCGGGTGGCCACGTTGTCGGAGCACATGAGGCTCATGTGGAGCAGGTCGCCGAGCGGCACCTGCTCATGGCTGCGGAGCTGGGTATGCCCGGCCCCGCTGAGCTCGACCGGGGTGACCTCGGCGCTGCGCCGCAGGTCCGGGTTCTGCTCGAGGAACACCAGCGCGGTCATCAGCTTGGTGAGGCTCGCGATCGGCGCCGGGGTCTCGGCGTTCTTCTCGTACAGCACCGAGTCGGTCAGCGGATCGAGCAGAATGGCGTTGCGGGCGTACACCACGCCGCCCGGCGGGCGGCGCAGGTGCCGCGAATGGCGGACGGTGCGGTGCTTGATCGGGGCGTGGGCAACCGCGGGCTCGGGGCTGGTGGTGGCGGCGACCGTCATGGTCGGCCACGCGGCCAGCACGACGAGCAGTAGGGCGGTGCCACGGCGAAAATGCGGAAACGACATGAAGAACCTCCGAGAGCCCCAATCGAGGGCGAGGGACCGTACCATCCTTGATACGGAATGAGGAGGCTCTGACTTTAGCGACTTCATGCGCGCCGCGTCAATGGGCGCGTGGGGCACCTGCGCCCCGCAGGGGAGTCAGTGGAGCGGAGCCGGAACCCCTCCCGGCCGCGTCTCGAGGGCGCCGAGCAACGGGCGCCAGTCCGCCGAGCGGCAAAAGCCCTCGACCGCGAGGCCCGCGACCTCACGGCCGAGCGGCTCGAGCCAGCCCTCGTGCAACGCGACGACCATTGCGTGGCCGCGGCGCCGGTTGAGCCGCGACACCATCGCGGGGGTGAGCCCGGTGCCGTGGACCAGATCGACCAGCACGACGTCGGGCGAGCTCCCGAGCGCCTGCGGCATCTCATGCGGGAGCGGGACGCGCATCACCACCCCGCGCGAGCGCAGCGCCTGGACCAGGGCCGCGTGAGCCTGGGGGAAAGCGCTCAACAGCACCACCTCGGGTGAACGAACGGCCATTCAGGCCACCGCGTCGAGCTCGATGCGGAGCTTGTCGACGCAGTCGTACAACGTATCGAGAAAGCGGCCGCTTTCGAGCTCGGCGCCCAGATCGGCGTCGTTGCCGATGACCAGCCGCCCGCGCCAGCGCCCCGCCGGGGTGCCGGGGCTGCGCGAGGCCAGCTCGAGCAGCATGCGCTGGGTGCGCCGGGACAGCCGCCCGATCGAGTCGAGGAACAGCGTGCCGCCGTTCGCGTCGCAGACCGGGTTGCCGGGCAGCGCCTCGGCCGAGGACAGGAACTCGTGGAGCGCTGTCGTGAAGCGGGCCTCGTCCCCGCACTCGACCCACACGAAGGCTCCCGCGGAATTAGGGCTGGCGCGGTGAAACGCACGCGCCAGTTGGCGGCGTTCGGGGGAAGCGCCGCCGAGGATCAGCACGGTCGTGAGGCTGTGCCGGTGCAGCTCAAGAAGTTTCGCGGGGGGCCGAGCGGTAGAGGCCCCCCGCGTGTGGTGCCTCACGAGGGGCGAAGCGGTAGACGCCCCTCGTGAGAACTGCGCCGCGCGAGGCGAAGCGGTAGACGCCTCGCGCGGATGCTGCCACGGAGGAAGCGGAGCGGTCGCGTCCTGCGTGTCCGGCGCCGCAGGCATCCGAGCGGTGGATGCATACGGGTGAACCACGGCCGAGGGCTGAGCGGCAGCCCCCATTCCCTGGCCCCGGGGCGGCATCAGAGGCGCCGCCACCACCAGGCCGGCTGCTCAGCGACTGCATGCGCCGGCGTGGTCATCCGGGTCCATGATCCGAATCGCCCCATCGTCACTGGCTCGAGCCAGCGAAAAGCCACCATGCCCATCCCGAGCTGAAACGGCACCGTCGAGCCGGGCGACGCGAGGCTCGACTGCTGGGCGGGGCCAGTCACCGAGAGCGGAGCAACTGCGCTCATCTCCGACGGCGGTGTCCGATCCGAGCCTACCTGCGCGCGGGCAGCCGAAGCGGTAGTGGCGAGCACCGCGCATGCGAACAGAAGAGCGAGAGGTGAGGCTCGGCGACCAGCTGACATCGGTTCCTCCAGCGGCGGGGACTTCGACCGGATCTGGAGGACAGGTAATCGCTAGGATCGTGCCGCCGTATCAGGGTTGAGCCAAACGACACAATCGATTGTGAAATAACTAGATAAATGCATTGCACAAGGCCACCTGTTGGGGCGCGTGCAGGCGGCAATTTCGCCTAAAACGACGAATGCGACCAGTTATTTGGCCGCATTTATTTGCCAATCAATAACTTCGACGATTATCGCCGATTCTTGCGCATTCGCAAACTTTCGCGATCTCGAAGTCCGTACTTCCTGAGTTTATAGCGGATAGACTGCTCTGTCATGCCGAGTTCCCGGGCCGCAAGGCTCTGATTGCCGTGCGCACGCTCCAGGGCCTCCCCGACGAGCTTCCGTTCGAGCCGCGAGACGACGTCGGAGAGCTTGCGACCGTGCCCCAGGCGGGGCATCGTCCCCCGGCCTTCAAGGTCGTGGGGCAGGGGGTCGGGGTAGAGAACCGGCCCGGGGCTCATGGCCAGGATGCGTTCCACGTAATTCTGCAGCTCTCGAACGTTCCCGGGCCAGTCGCTCTGCATCAGGGCCGCCAGGAACTCGGCCGAGAGCTGGGGCACTTTGCGCTCCTGCTGCTCGGCGAAGTGGGCCACGAAGTGCTGGGCGAGGGCCGGGATATCGGCCTTGCGGTCGCGCAGCGGCGGCACCTCGATCTGGATGACATTGAGCCGATAGTAAAGGTCCTCGCGGAAGCTGCCGTCGCCCACCGCTTTGACTAGATCTTTGTTGGTGGCCGCCATCAGCCGCACGTCCACCGGGATCGCGCGACCCCCGCCTACCGGGGTGATCTCGCGGTTCGCGATCGCCGACAGCAGCGCCACCTGCTGCTTGAGCGGCATCTCCCCGACCTCGTCGAGGAACAGGGTGCCGCCGTTGGCCTGCACGAAGCGGCCGTCGCGCGCCCTCACACCGGTGGCGACGTTGGGCAGGATCCCGAACAGCTCGCTCTCGAGCAGGGTCTCGGGGATCGCGCCGCAATTGACCGCCACGAACGGCGCCAGCCGGCGCTTGCCGCTGTGGTGCATGACGCGCGCCAACAGCTCCTTTCCGGTGCCGTTCTCGCCCGTGAGGAGCACCGTGGTGTTGGTCATCGCGGCGCGCGCGGCCATCGCCATGATCCGCTGCATGACGCCGCTGGTGCCGATGATGCTATGGGCCTGGAAGCGGGCCCCGATCTCCTGACGCAACGACAGGTTCTCGCCCACCAGGTTCTCGTTGGCGCGCTGGATTTCCTCCTGGGCGCGGCTGTTCTCGATCGCCACCGCCATGAGCTGGGCGAAGCCCTCGAGCAGCCCGCGGTCGGCGTCGCTGAACACGCCGGCGCGCCGCGAGTCGTCCAGATAGACGGCGCCCACCACCTTGCCGCCCAGGAACATCGGCACGCACACGATCGACCGCAGCCGCATGTCGACCATGCTCTCGGACAGCGAACGGGGGTCGGAGGGCGCGTCCCCGATGAGCAGCGCCCCGCCGCCCTCGGTGACCCGCCCCACGACGCGGCGGCTGTAGCCCACCGCGTCACTGCGCGAGGTGGCATCGATCGTGCCGTGCTCCGCGATCGGATTGAGCAGCCCGGCCGAATCGGTGAGCAGCAGCACGCCGCGCTCGGCGTCGAGCTGCTCGACTGCCATCGCCATCGCGCGCCGCGTCAGTTCGCGCAGGTCGGGGAGCGAGTTGAGCAGCCGGCTCACCGATTCGATGAGGTTGCGCTCTGGCGTCGTGACGGTGGGCAGCAGCGCACCGCGCCGCAACCAGCGCACCAGCAGGGCCAGTGCCCGCTCGCGATGGTGGTGATCCCCGAGGCGCTCGAACAGCCCCGCGGCCAGGTCGAGCCACTCGCCGACTGGCGCGCGAGAGTCGCCTCGCCCATCGAGAGCGAGGCGCGCGAAGTCCAGCGCCGCCATCGCCTGGTCGGGTGGGGCGGGAAGTGCGGCGAGCTGCGCCAGCGCGCGGCGCGCGGCCTCGACCCCATCGGCGATCCGACGCTGGGCGAGCGCCATCTCGGCGCGGAGCTGCTCGGCGAAGGCAGTGCCCTGCGCGGCCGGATGGGCTTCGAGCCAGGTCTCGACCGAGGCGAGACGCCGCGCGGCCGTTGCCTCCCCCTTGGAGCGCAGCGCAGCCCGGGCCGAGAAGATTTCAAGCACGGTGTACCCGAACGAGCCATTGCCAACCCGCTCTTCGAGAGCTCGGTCGCAAAGCGCCGCGACCTGTGGCCAGCGGCCCGCGGCTGCGAGCAGGCGTGCGTGCTCAATTAGGCTCCATTCTAGATCACCCGGGATGCCCCCTCGGCGTGCGAGCGCGAGTGCGCGGCGCGCCGCCCCGCGAGCCGAGGGCAAGCGGCCACCCGCACGATATGCGACCGCAAGCGATCGCAGTGCGTAGGCCTCATAACGTGGGATGAAGGCCCGCGCCAGTCGCAGTGCGGCATGGCCGCGCCGAATGGCGCTCGGACGACCCGTCAGGCCGTCGGCTTGAGTGAGGCTGATCATCGACATCGCCGCCATCAACGGGTTGCCGCGCTCGAGCGAGATCCGCTGTGCCTGTTCGAAGAGACTGCGACCCTCCTCCCAGCGGCCCGATTGGTAAGCGAGACCGGCGATCTTCGCCAACGCGTCCTCGACCGCGACCGGGACGCCTGCCGTCCGGGCCGCCTCGAGTGCGTCGCGATACATGCGCTCCGCCTCGTCGTAGCGTTGCAGCAGACTGAGATCGTGGGCCCGCCCGATACGCGCCCGGATCGCGCCGGCTGCATCCCCACGGCGCCGGAATAGCTGCTCGGCCAACGCCCCAGCAGCCTCTGCTTCGTCCGAGCGATTGAGCGTCATCAGAATCGCGGAGTGATTCATGAGCACATCTGCCAGCGTCGCGTCGCTGCCCGTGCTCTCGGCTATTCGCATTGCCTCCTGGTCAAGCTCACGCGCCTCCCCAAGGCGTGATGTTGAGCGCATGACCGCCGATTTGATCGCCATCAACCTCGCCCGCCACTCATCAGGCAGCGGCTCCGCGAGCGCCTGGTCCACGATGCGCCCCGCGTCCTGGAGCCGTCCGCCATGCACGGAAGCGCGCGCGAGCAGCTCCCAGCGCGCCGGCCGCGCGGGGCTCGAGGGATCGAGCGCGAGCGAGCGCTCCAGGTGAGGGATCGCATCCGCGAAATGGCCGCGGGCCGCCTTCGCCTGTGCCGCGCGCTCGTGCCAGACGGCCGCGCGCGTGGGATCCGCGCCCTCGGCCGCGCTCGCCGCCTCGGCGGCTAGGCGCGCGTCGGGCGCGATGGCGGCGGCTGCCTCCGCGGCGTCGAGCGCCGCGGGGATGTCGCCCAGCGAGCGCAGGGCGCGGAAGCGCTCGGCGGGCGCGAGCGCCGGATCGTCGAGCAGCCGGCGGCACAGCGCCTCGCGCGCCGCGGGCTCGAGGCGCTCGAGGATCCGCTCGCCCAGGGCCGGGGGCGAGAGCCGGACGTGATCGCGCTCGTCGCGGGCCACCAGCCCGGCGGCGGTCAGCGCCTCGAGCGCCGCGGCGTCCGCGAGCGGCTCGAGCGCGACCAGCGCGGCCGCCGTGACCGGGCGCGCCCACATCGCCAGCGCCGCCGCCGCGGCCCGCGGCCCGGCCGGCAGGGCGTCGATCCGCGCCAGCAACGAGGCCTCGAAGCTCGCCGGTGCCTCGATGCGCTCGAGCGCCGCCGCGTCGACGGCGAGCCCCGACTCCAGCTCCTCGATCGCGCCCGCGGCCGCCGCGGAGCGCAGCAGCTCGACGGTGAGCCCGGGGTGCCCGCCGGCGCGCGCCCACAGCCAACCCGCCAGCGCCTCGGGCGCGGGCTCGCCGAGCCGCGCGGCGGCGAGCCGCGCGCTGCCGTCGCGATCGAGCGGCCCCAAAGCGAGCGCCACCGCCGCCCC
>Ga0306926_10000376_pt1 | contig 40435 bp, 27 predicted proteins | sample flu12Cox44000178_FD_203759 | JGI IMG/M metagenome (GOLD analysis project Ga0306926, IMG submission 203759) | Lab enrichment of tropical soil microbial communities from Luquillo Experimental Forest, Puerto Rico - flux8day.12C.oxic.44.000.178 (v2)... | ecosystem: Environmental > Terrestrial >... | reverse complement strand
AGATAACGATGCCACAGACGGCGCGGTTCGCGACTCAAACGGAAGAGCCATTCCAAGCCAAAGCGCTGGAGGTACTCCGGAGCCTGAGGAATTGTTCCCGCATGAAAACCGAATGCTGCACCAACTGCAATAAGCGGCATCGATAGAACGTCGTGGTGTTCGTAAACCCAGACTTCCTGGCGGGGGCAGCCTAACCCGACAAAGGTCAAGCGCGCGCCGCTGTTGGCAATTGTCTGCGCGACTTCAAGTTTCTCTTCCGCTGTGAGCGGCCTGAAGCGCGAGGCCTGCGATCCTGCGACCTGTAGACCGGGGAAGCGCTCACAGAGGTTATGAACCAGCGCGGAGAGCACTCTTGGCTCGCTGCCATACAGGTAGATTGGAAGTGACTCGGCGGCAGCACGTGCGCACAACATCAGAGTTAGATTCGGGCCGTAGACACGGTCTGTCAGTCCGGTATGGTGAAGAGTGTTGAGCGCCCAGCGGATAGGTTGACCGTCGGGCACAACAAGATCCAGATGATTTAGTCGATAACGGTGCATGTCGTCGAGGACGCCGGTCATGACACCGTGGACGGCGAGCGCTGAAACGGACATACTTTGCTTCTGCTTGGCCGCAGCAAGGATGCGCTCGACCGCGGCTTCATAATCGACGGCGTCTACGAGCACGCCAATGACGTTGTGTTTTCCTCGATCGATCAATCCTCAGCTCCGCGGACCGAAAGCTTGTTCGCGCTCAGCGCGCGAAGGAGGCAACTGACTGAGGTTGCAGTAACGCACAATTTGAGACATACCGAACCGCGTCGCGGCGGCAGACGTAATCCAGAAGCTCGCGAAGACCGTCCCACAGGGCGAGCATCTGAATCTCCCAGGAATGACCATAGAGGTGCCAGACGCCACCGTCTTCCAACACCGCATCAAAGAGTCTCTTACCTAGTTCAACCCAACTTCCGAGGCGAGGCATTTGAACGAAGCATGATTGCAGGCTTTCAACACTGCGAGCGCGGGTGACGTTCTTGAGATAAGTGAATGGCGCGTGCGGAAATGCCTGCAGGGTCGTGGGCATCTCAAAAGGGTTAAAGGTTGGCCGAGTGGCCAGCATGCGAACCGTGCGCGCGCCTCTGTACCCAGCCTCTTGCAGGGCGCGGACTGCATTTGTGTCGTATCGTCCACAGGGATAACAGAACATCTCCACCTGCTTCCCCAGGATGTCCTCGAGAACATGTTTGCAGGGTCTCACCTCCTGGCTGACTTCCTCGGGTTGCAAACGCCATAGATGCCTGTGAGACCATCCGTGGGCGCCGATTTCAAATCCCTCAGAAGCCAGAGTCCGCAAATCGCCGTGGCCTAGCCGCTTCTCCCGGTAATTGATCGGTATGTAGAAGGTTGCATGAATTCCCTTCGACCGCAGGAGTTCAGCGAGTTTGAGATCGGCGCAGTCGCCATCGTCCCAACTTGTGGTGACAAACCTCAGTTTATTCGAACTTTGCACAGGTCTAACCGGGCAAACCGCTTGGCGCTGCTTCTTGATCTAAGGCTCTAGGGCTTCAGAATAAACGACGCTCCCTTTCGGCACGACGTCACCGTAGAGCACTATTCGAGAGGCACCTGTAAAGGCCCCGCGCTGAAATAGGGCGTCTTCAAGGCGCCTTCGAGAGACTGGCCATGTCACTCGACCCCAGTTGGCGCAGACCTATTTCAGGTGTTCTTTTTGCGTAGCGATGATTTCTTCCAGAATGGTGTCCAGGCCGCGCTTGATTTTCCAGTTTGGATAATGCCTCTTGAACTTCCCCAGATTCGAGATGTAGCAGATGTGATCGCCTTTGCGCGGTTCTTCCACGTACCGCCAGTTCAATTTCTTCCCGCCCATCTGCTCGATGCGCTCGATCGCTTCCAGCATCGAGATGCTGTTCTCGCGCCCACCGCCCAGATTGTACACTTCGCCCGGGCGCGGGTTCGCTGCAAACTCTTCGATGGCACGCACCACGTCGTGGCTGTGAATGTTGTCGCGTACCTGCTTGCCCCTGTACCCGAAAACGGAATAGGTCCCGCCGCTGAGCGTCACTTGCACTAAATACGACAGAAAGCCGTGTAGCTCCACCCCCGAATGCGACGGGCCCGTCAGACATCCTCCTCGAAACACGCCTACGTTCATCTTGAAATAGCGCCCATATTCCTGCGCCACAAGGTCGGCTGCCGCCTTGGACGCTCCAAACAGAGAATGCATGGTCCTGTCGATCCGGCAGGTTTCGTCGATCCCGTCGAAATCTTCCGCGCGCACGTAGTCGTAGCGCTTCTCGAGCTCTTTCAGCGGCACCTCGTTTGGCGCGTCGCCGTACACCTTGTTCGTGCTCAGGAACACGAACACCGCATCGGGCGAATGCTGCCGCGTGGCCTCCAGCAGATTCACAGTTCCGAGCGCATTTACCTCGAAGTCCAACAGCGGAATATCCCGCGCTTTGTCGTGGGAAGGCTGCGCTGCGCAATGCACGATCAGGTTGAACCGCTCAGCTCGGAACACTTCGTCGATCGCGGCACGGTCCCGAATATCCAGCGCCGCGTGCTTGAATCTCTTCGTGGCTCTTTTCAGCCGTTCCAGGTTCCAAAGCGTGTCGCCCGCGGGTCCAAAGAAGACGCGGCGCATGTTGTTGTCCACGCCAATGACTTCGTGTCCCTGATGGTCGAAGTGCTCGGCCGCTTCCGAGCCAATCAACCCGCTGCTCCCCGTGACCAGAACTTTCACTTTTCGAAATCTCTTTCTTCGTCCGGCGGCATGGCAAACCAGAATTCTTCAACCCGCGCCCCGGACAGCGTTTTCTTCTATTCGGCTTTGGAGGAACGAAAGAGCCGTCTTCCTTTATGGAGGTTAGCAGTCCTCTGCCCGTTTCGAGTGCAGCGACCCCTCGATACGTGGATGATCGAAGTAGAGTTCGTGAATGCCAGACCGACGCCCAACCGGGACAGACCAGTTGCGTTCGGCAGGAAGATCCTGCAAAGGTCTGCCTACCTGCGGAATGCCATTCTCTGCAAAAGCCTCTGCGGCCATGCTCAAGTTGAGTTTTTTACGTAACTATGCGTCAAGCGTGTCCGGTAGTTTGGTTTCGCTGGGTTCTCCTTCGGAAAGCGACTCAGAAGAGGAGAAAGAATTATTCGGATGTCTCGACGAGTTGCTCAGTCCTAAAAAGGAAAGTATGCTGCTCCTGCGAGGCAGCGAGTTCGTAGATGCGGCTCGAGGTCCTTCGAGGTTGTGCTCTGTGGTCAAGAACCGCTTTTCCTTTAGATCGATCCAAATCTCAGTTGCGACGGCTTTGCTTAGATCCCGGGGATCCTTGTCGTTCCAGCTCTTGGAGCCAAGCACAACAGCGATGCCTGAAGTGAATGTAAAGAGCATAGAGGAAATGGCAATGAACAGTCGCGGCGGAAACGACTTGTTCTCGGGTATGTCGGCCGGGTCGAGCACTTTGACGGTCGGGATGTCCCTAGCTTCCTGAACCTTGGCCAAGTTGTACTCTTGAGTCAGAACCTCGTAGACGGTCTCCTGAACCTTAACCCGACGGTAGAGATCCGCATAGGTTACACCGAGCACCGGGAGTTTGCGAATCGAGGGATATAATTCCGATGCAGCCGTGTTAGGTCCAATTGTGCTCCCTTGGTCCTTGCCAGCGAGTTTTTTTAGTTGTGACTGTAATCCGTCGATGCGGGCCTCGGCCATGCGCACTCGCACATTAGAATCGGTATAGACTTGACGGAGCGCTTGGAGTTCAGACTGCGCGACAATCAGCTGACCTTGAAGATTTGCCGCGGCTCCCACCAAGGCCTTACCCTGCTCGTTGATGTCGATGGTGTTGTTCTTGCTGGCAAACTGACTGAATTCCTTCTCAGCGTTCTCAAGATCCTGTTTGACCTGCACCAGAAAGCTTTCCAGAAAAATGCGCTCTCGCCGCCCAGAGGAAGTACTCAACTCAGCAACCAGCCGGTTCAGTTGGTCCACATGGGCATTTGCGATTGCTGCAGCACGTTGAGGGCTGTGATCGTTCACGCTAATGGTGATCATGTCGCTCTTCCGATCCACTGAAATACTTACTCGGCGGGCAAGAGCTCGGCGTACCTGGTCAATGCGGTTAGTCCCATAGACGTGCTTCAAGTCGAACTGATCAATAATCTTGTCCTGAACGGTCCGGCTGTTGAGAATAGCGACAAAAACGTCGCTGTTACTCTTGAGGCCCAGCATGTCGGTGGCAAGCTGGCTTATGCCCATTGACCGCAACGACATTGTTGCCTGTGAAATGGCACCGCCCTGATTGTCGGCGGGCATGAGCCGAGTTGTGGAGGTATAGCTGGCAGGAATTAGCAATGCGACTAGTAGACCGAGAATTAAACCCAAGGCGGAAATGCGAAAGAGAAAGGTTCGTTCAGCCCAGATGATGCGCACCCTGGCGGCAAAGCGCAGTCGAGCCTCTCGACGTTCCAGTTCCCTGTAGGCCCGCTCGGCTTTCAAACGTTGGAGAATGCGAGACGCCTGCTCATTCTGAAGCACTTCCGTCACACACCTTTCTTTAAGGGGCCTGTTATCCCGCAAAACAGGCGGGCCTCAAAAACTAATCTCTGGCGACGCATGGTCAGCGCCACACTGACAATTGCAGCTGAAGCTGACAACCTCTCATCGCTTAGGTTTTTTTTCGTAGAACCAAGAACAGCGCCCAGGGCCGGAGCCTCTGAAACACATTCGCCGCGTGATAGCGCTCAGACCACCACGGAAGATTACTCACGTAGTCATCGACGGCGGTAATCCAATCTGTGTTGAAGACATAGCTTCTCTTTGGCAATAGAAACTGAAGGCGTGGGGTGAGTGAAAACATGCAACGGCGCTCACGAACAATTTGGAGACCTGCATCGGAGACGATCTTCCGAAGGATAGCGGCCGGAATTCCGCGTTCGTGCGGAGTGAGGAGACGCCGAGGCCTCTCCCAATTTCCCATGGAATGAGTAGGCTCGCAAATCAATTGCCACCCTAGAGGCTTAGTGCACCTGGCCATTTCAGAGACGACCGCCGAAACGTTTGGAATGTGGTGCAAGACGCCGAGACTGGTAACGAGGTCGAAGGAGTTGTCGGCAAAGGGCATGTGTCCACTGACGTCGGGCTTCATGTATTCAAACATGGGATTCTGGAACTCGCTTGCTGGTTCGAGAATTGTTACCTTCTTGGCGCGGCTCAGGATCGGTCGAAGTTCATCCCCATAGGCACCGCCGAGGCAGAGGACGTGCTCAAACGACACGTAGCTGGGAAGATGCCGGAACCCGTGCCGCCAGTTCCGGGCATGGTAGGCATACACTCCAGGAGCACGCTCCTCGGGCAGCCTGTAGTACGCCTCTTCCTCGTCGCGGAACCAAGCTTCTATCTGATCGGAAGAGAGGTCATCTCCGTAGAGAGTTTTTCCGTCCGAGTACTGTTCAAAGCTAGGATTCATTGATTTCCTCTACGTCACCAAGTTAACTACCGCTCTATCGAGATTGTGCCGCGAAAGTTAAGCGATTGGATGATTGGCAACCTGACCGAGCCCCTTCATGGCAAATGAGCTCTCATAACTGGTCGCAGCCCTACGCGAGAAGACGAAGTGCGGATCGATGAAAGTGCGGTGCCACAGCTCCAGAACAACCAGCGAGAATACTTCGGGTGCGAAGCAAGCTGACCGAGAGTTGCGGTTGATCAGCTCCTCGACCGCGGGCCTTCCAAAATAACCACGGGCAATCGACATGGAGTCCAACAAGATATCGGCAACCAAGCCCTTTAAGTCGTGCGCCAGCCAACTCGCGGATGGATTCGGAAAACCCTCTTTCCGCCGACGTAGTATTTCCACGGGAACATGATTCGTCAGCGCCTTCTTCAACAGGTATTTCATCTGAAAGCCGCGCACTTTCTGATTTCCCGGCAGGCGGGCGGCAAATTCCAAGAATTTATGATCCAGGAACGGCACTCGCAATTCGACCGAGTTGGCCATCGTCATTCTGTCGGCCTTGATCAGCAAATCGTCCGGCAAATAGGTCTTTGTATCGACATAGAGCATCTTCTCGAGCGGGCCGTCGCCTGATCTGCGGGCGACAAGGTTCCGCGTGACCTCCGTCGATCCAGACTTGTCAACGCGCCGCGACATCTGCTCGGTGTAGATGGGGGATGGCGTCCGGTTGAAGTAGTTAAAGGGCGAAGATGTGCGGCTCAGGTAGTGTTCATCGAGGTCAGCATTGAACAATGGTGCGTATTTCTTGAGGACACGCGAATCCGACATTTGGCCGACAAGCGCCATGCCTCGGGAAACAGCACCGCGAAACGGACCGAACACTTTTTTCATGGCCTCAACCCAAGATAAGTACATGTAGTTGTGATATCCGGCGAAGGCTTCGTCGCCCCCTTCGCCTGAGATGAGCACTTTTACGTGTTGGCTAGCGAGCTTCGATACATAGTAGAGCGCGACACTGGCGGGTTCACAGACGGGTTCCTCCATGTACCAAACATATTCCCGAAGGAAGGAAGCGAATTGTTGTGCCGTGATGGAAACCTCAAAATACTTGGATCCGAATCGTTCCGCCGCCATTCTGGCGAACGGGCGTTCGTCGACGACACCCGGATGTGCGAATCCGATGGTATAGGAGCTGATCGGTTTGTCGGTCTTCTTGGAAGCAAGACTCAGCATTGCGGTGGAGTCCACACCACCGCTCAAGAGGAAACCAACTGGCACGTCGCTGATCATGTGCAGCTGGACCGTTTCGTCCAATAGATCAACTACCTTTTGCTCGAGTGCTTCTGGTGATTGATGGTCATCCGCAGGCAGGAAGTCAATGTCCCAATAGCTCTGGATCTGGATTTTTCCGTCCTGGACAAGGAGCCAGTGTCCGGGTTCGAGTTTGAAGAAATTGCGAAGCAGAGTGGAGGGACCGGGCACATAGAAATAGGTCAGAAAGCGGTCGATCATCGCCGGGTCAATTTCGCGGCGCACGGCAGGATCGACCAAAATTGCCTTCATCTCTGAGCCAAAGCTGAGGAAGTGCTCGCCCAGGTAGTAGTACAGTGGCTTGATCCCAACCCTGTCCCTCGCCAAAAACAAAGACTTCTTTTTGGAATCCCAAATGGCGAATCCGAACATACCGCGAAGCTTTTCGAGGCAGTCGCGGCCATATTCCTCATACAAATGGACGATCACTTCGGTGTCTGATTGGGTTTTGAAAACATGGCCTTTGGCAAGAAGCAGCACACGGAGTTCTTGGTAATTGTAAATCTCGCCGTTAAAAACGATCCAAATAGAGTCGTCTTCGTTGGCAAGAGGTTGGTGCCCGCCGCTCACATCGATGATCGAAAGGCGGCGGAAGCCCAGCCCGATCGGGCCTTTCACGTAATACCCCTCGTCGTCCGGGCCGCGATGGACGATCGCGTCCGCCATTTGTTTGAGCAGATTCGGCGCAACGTTGGCCTCAATATCAAACTCAAGTTTGCCGCAGATCCCACACATGAACTTTTCTCCTACGTTTAGTTTGTAGGTTGCTTCCCGAAACGGGCGCAGCTAAGCAAGCAGCTCTCCGCCGGTCGAGGCAAGACTCATTCCATTCTCCTTTACCCCTTCGTTGCCGACCGCTCTCCAGCGAAGCTCTCCGCTGGGTGAGCGGCAGCGAGATCGATTAAACTATTGCTTCTCAGGATTCGTCGGTAGCCCTCGACGGCGGCGCGCGCCGCCCCGCACCATGTAAACTCCGTTAAGGCGCGCGCGCGGGCATTGTGTCCCATCCGGGAAAGGCGCTCAGGCTCATCTGCAAGTTTCTCTAAGCCCGATCTGAGCCCGGCGACGTCGCCCGGCTCGACTAGCACGCCACAATCGCCGGATATCTGATGGGGGATGCCTCCAACACGGGATGCGATTACCGGGATGCCGTGTGCCATCGCCTCCAGGACGACGAGCGGGAAGGTGTCGGCAAGCGTCGGAAAGACAAAGAGATCGGAGCGTTGATAAAGCACGTGGACCGAAGCGTCGCTAATTCGTCCTGTCATGACGATCCGCTGGCCCGGCCGACAGTTGCGCACGTAGCCCTCGTAGTCGATGCCCGATCTTTTCTCGCCGCCCACAATTAGCAGGTAAGGGCGCTCCAGCCCTGCGAACGCCTCGAGCAGGACCGGAAGGCCCTTGTTGGGCGTGTGATTGGCGAGGAACATGCAAGTGATCTGACCAGGTTTCCGCTCTGCCGGAATTTCAAGCCCTTCGAGGATCTCCTTGGCCTTGGCCGGGTCGGCAGGCCCGGGAATCGGAACGCCATTGGGAACGACCGAGAGCTCCGGTCCCCTGAAGCCCATTCCGCGCACAATATTGAAGTCCGCAGGCGACAGCGCAAAAATACCGCTCGCCCTGGCTACAACACGCGACACGGGCCCTTCCACGAACAACCTCCAGGCAAGCCGCTTGGGACCAGTGAAGCCGTAGACGTCGGCGCCGTTCGCTACCTCGTTGAAGCCATGAGTGGATACGACGTAAGGCAAGCAGCACGCTGTGCAGGAGCGGGCGACCCGCTCCATTTCGAGCGCCGGTAGGACATTGTGGATGTGAACGAGGTCAAAGTCGCCCTCGCGCACGATTCGCGGCAGGTCAGAGCGATAGAAGAGCGTGCTGAACTTCCTCGGCAACAGCGTCCAGGGCAGCGCCGGCGGTAGCCAGCTCTCGACCTGAACTCGCCTGATCGCGTCCGCACATCCTGGGACATTGCTGCAGTTCATCATGCTGGCGAGCGTTACATGGCAGTGTTTAGCGAGCGCGGCGCTCAGCAGTTCGGCCCCGCGCGCCGCCCCGCTGACCGACATGTGCGGGGGAATGACAACGGCCGCGAGAACCCTGATCACTGGTACCTCCCAGCGAGAGCCGGCGCCAGATCCGGTTCTCGCCAGATGTCGGCCAACGCCTCGTCGAACGTCGCCTCCGGCCGCCAACCGAAGCGCATGTTCATCTCGCTGATATCGGCGGCCAAGTACGGCCGGTCGACCTTGCGCAATCGCGATGGCTGTTGCTCAACTGCGAACTCAATCCCGGCAATCAGCTTCAGTTTTTCCACAATGTCGGTGACCGAGTAGGTCTGCGAGGTGCCGAGATTGACGGTGATCGTCCGGCCGGGCTCGACGCCACCCTTGAGTGCGACCGAGACGAAGCCACGGGCGGCGTCGCGCACATGGATGTAATCGCGCTTCGGCAACATGTTGCCGAGGCCGAGCACCTTGCGGCCGGCCTTCAGCTGCGCAACGACCTCGGGCAGCAGATGAGGGTTCGTCTCACCGGGACCAACCACATTGAAAAGACGGACGACGACGGCGGCGAGCATGCGTTGTGCGGCGAAATAGGCCACGAAGTGTTCCCCGTGCAGCTTGGTGAAGCCGTAGACGTCGCTCGGGCCCACCGCGCCGTCTGCCTCTTTCTGGGGCTTGTCGTCTGGCTCGTAGATGGCGCCGCTGCTGGCGAACACGAACTGGGCACCCCGTGGCGCATTCAGCAGTAGGTTGACGGTGCCATCGATGTTGGTGCGCACCGCCAGTGCAGGGTCCTCCTCACACTCCGGAATGTAGTGGATAGCAGCCAGATGGATGATCGTGTCGGGAGCAAACTCGGACATCACCGCGCGAACGGCTGCAGCATCGGCGATGTCAGTCTGCGAGAACTGGTACTTGGTCTTCTCATCGGCTCGGAACCGCAAAGGACCGCCGCGTAGGTTGTCGATAACCATGACACGGTGCGCGTCGTACAGGTGCCGGACGACCTCGCGCCCGACGAAACCGTTGCCGCCGCTGACAAGAATTCTCTTGGACATTAAGGTTGCTCCATTTTGCTCGATACAGTCATCGCCGCAAGACTTGGAGAAGCACACGCAGCGATAGCCTGGTGGTAGATTGCCATTAGCAGAGGATAATTCTTGTTCGCGGTGTAATCTGTTTCGTATTTGCGTCGGGCAGCGCGCCCCATCTCGGCGAGCTCAGAGGGATGATTCCAAGCCCACTGCAATGTAGTGGCCAGGTCTTCAGCGTCGCCGGGATTAGTGTGAAGGCCGGTCAAATGGTCGTCGACGATTTCCGTAATCCCCCCCAGTCTCGAGCAGATAACCGGAGTTCCACAGGCAAAGGATTCCACAATACTCATAGGAAAGCTTTCATTTACGCTTGGGGTAATCATGCAGCGCGCCCCCTTGACTGTTTCGATCGCAGTGGCACGTGCCAACTGTCCTCGAAAGGTAACTCCAGAAAGTTGTAGCTCGCGAGCTTGAGCTTCCAGCGCGAGGCGGTCCGGGCCATCTCCCACGATCTGCAATGGGTACTGCGTGGGCAGTTTTTTCCATGCATTCAGCAGGACCCGCAACCCTTTATTCTCGACGAGGCGACCGATGAATACGGCATATTCACCTGGACCGACCCGTTCGCCAGGGTCGGGATCCATAAAGTTAGGCTTGACCACTAATTTGTCTGATGGAAATCCACCCGCAACGAACTTCTCTTTCGCAAAGTGCGTCAAGACAACGTAGCGAGTAATCGATGCCTGCCAGGTGCCAAGCGCCCGGTGGGCAGCCAACATCAAGGCGACTGCGCAAGTGGCTTTGCGGGAATTCCGGTAGCAACCGTGAAGAACGCTTCGGAACAGGCTGTGGTCCATGCATTCTTCACAAACGACCCCGTCGCGGAAAAAGGAATGCGCTGGGCAGAGCAACCGGAAGTTATGAAGGGTCTGGATGACCGGAATACCCCTTGCAGAGCAAGCCGAATAAATAGAAGGCGAGATCACCATGAACGTGTTATGCACATGGACAATGTCGGGCCTCTCCGCGTCAAGAACGGCTGCAAGACTTTGGCGCGCCTCCTGAGACCAAATCATCCGCTCCGCAATCCCGATGCGGTCTAGCAGGGAAGTATCGTTCAATTCCAGGTTACTGCGGACGTAAGGAATTACCGTATGACCGGCCCGTTCCAGAAGCTGTTTTTCGCTGTGAAAAACCACGTCTTCTCCGCCCGCCTGACGGTAGGTGTTGTGAACCAGCACAATTTTCAAGCGAACCTCCCGGTCTCTCGAGGGAACTCTCACTAAGCGGAAGACGCATATGTCCGACGCTAATCAAACACGCGAAACGCAAGTCCTGTTCAATTCCTGGACCACTTCGGCGGCAATTTGCCTTGTGGTCTTTAGCCGGGTAGGATCCGCTCTGGACAGCCCTCCAGAAATGGCGTCGCGCAATTTCCGAGCGAACTCGTTCGGGTCCTCTGGGGAGAATATGTTTTCCGACGTGAACAGCTCGGGCGCACACCCCGCATATCTCGAACAGAGTACCGGAATGCCGGAAAGGACCGCCTCGTTGGCGACAAGGCCCCAAACGTCTTCCAGAGTAGGAAAAACCAGCAGGTCGGCACTTCGGTAGACAGACGCCATTTTTTCTGGCGCTTGCGCTGGCTGAAAGTGGACGTTTTTCAGGCCGAGAGCCTGCGCGCGCCGCTCGATCGCGGGCTTATCGCGGCCGCTGCCGACGAGTAAGAGAGAGAATTCGCAGCCTTGTTTTTGGAGAACGGCGGCCGCCTCGAGGAGCGAACCGATTCCCTTCCGTTCGATGAACTGCCCAACGTGGAGCACGACCGGCCGGGGCTCGATCATCCAGGCAGGTTCCTCAGTTGCTTTGAATCGTTCTTCGTCGATTCCATTTTGCGACTGCAGAATTCGCTTACGCTTTACACCCAGAGAAAGCAGGTACTCCGTAGAAGTCTGACCGTAGGTAACCCAGCGGTCCGCCCACAACGTGATGGCTTTTCGAAGCACCTTCCTCAAGCGGCCAATGTTGCGCTCGGTGTGTAGAGTCCCTCCCCACCAGATCCAAACGGGCTTGCGGAAGACCGTTGCGTAGGCTAAGGCCATCACGGAGCGAAAACCCATTTCGTTGCTGACGATAGCGTCCGGCTGAAAACGGAGCAAATGCCAAAGGAATCCAGGCATAACGTGTATAAACTTCTCGTCAAAGGCTCCTCCATTTACCTTTTTCGCGTAGGGAATCTGCCAGCCCCACACGCGAACAACTTTCGCCTTTGGAATTGCTTCCTCAAGCCCGTTCCACGAGTCTCGGTTCGCTTCCTTACCGCCATGGAGAATCAGGAGATCGAACTGATCTGCCAACAAAGAATAGAGTAGAAGCTTGGACGGCGAGATCATGTTCATCAGCATTGCTAGCTTGATCTTTCGATTCATCGTACCCATAAAGCGTTCGCAGAGTTGCTTTACTCAGTCCACGGTGAGCAGCACTGGGACTGGACCGATATCAACGCTCGCCCCTCTCAAAGGGTGCGAAGCTTGAAGAAGCCGAGTAGTGCTGGCCACACTCCAAGCGCGGGGCACGTCGAACTTGTGATTCGCCTGCGTATTCCAGACGATCCATTCATTCTTCCCGGAGCGGTTCAGTTGACACGTCCACGTGTGATCCGAGGTCGAAGTGCAACTTTGCATCTTGGTTCCCACAAGCCACTGCTCCATGATTTTGTACGCGGATCCCGCTGGGGTGATCGTGCGCGCAGATTCTTTGTAGGTGATGATTGCCATGTATTGGTTGTCCCAGCCATACCAGTAGAACCGCTGAATGCCAGCCGCCCAAGAGAGGACGAACGCGCGAGCAAGAAAGCCTGCGGCAAGTTCATCAGAATCGAATTTCGCGGGCTCAAGCCACCCGGTTTCTGTATTCCACAGGGGTTTGTTCGCCAAACCGTTGTCAGCAAGAACCTGGTGTACGTGCTGAATCACTGGCAACATGTCTTCTGGCAGCAGGGTGTGAGGGTTAACGTAGAAGTGAAAGCCAATTACGTCCACGTACTGCCCACCGCCCTTTTTCAAGAATTCCGCAAGCCAGGGGATTCCATAGTCGGCGGTGGCCGAAGGAGAAACAACAATGGCTTGCGGATCCACGCTACGAATGATCAGCGATGCTTCCTTTGTCAGAGCCAGCATTTGGTCAGTGGTGCCGCTCCAGAAATCCGCAAGGTTGGGCTCGTTCCATATCTCGTATGCTTGAATACGGCCTTTATAGCGCAAGGTCACGGTCTTCACGTAGTTACGCCAGTCATCAACATTTGCCGGTTCCGCGGTGAATCCGGGATAGTAGTTGGTAGCGACGTTTGGTCGTGCGGAAGCCCAGCGCGGCGAGCCACCCAGCGTTAGAAGGATTCCTGTGGCGTGTTGTTGGGCCAGCGACACGTAACTGTCCAGCTTTTCGAACCGCCATTGACCTTTGCTCGGCTCAATGTCCGCCCAAGTTACGTTGGCGTCCCAAAGCCTCCATTCCGGCACGGGCATGTTTGGCCAGGGAGTCGGAACCGGATACGCAAGGTGGTGAATATGTAGTCCAAAGTAAGAGCTTGGAATAACCGCATTTGGAGCCTGCAAGTCATCAGCAGCGGCGGGGTCAAGCAGCGCCCAAGTTAGAATTAACAGCTGCATCAGACCATAGAAACGTTCCATCTGGTGTCCCTTCTCGTGGCTGATCGGCATTCACAGCCGCCCCGTAGACTCCTTCCAACTGCCTCGTGCACTGTTGCAAATCAAACTGGCGAAGTATTGCGTCACGGGCTGACCGCCCAAACCGCTCTCGGAGTTCCGCGTTTTGCAGAAGTGTCGCGAGATTTCGGGCTAGGGCCTGCCAATCCCGCTCCGGGGCCAAGAACCCTGTGACGCCATGGGAAATGATTTCGGGGATTCCCCCGCAACTGAACGCCACGACGGGCTTGCCCACTGCTTGGGCCTCCGCACATACCATTCCGAAACCTTCTGCCTCTCCAGAACGCGTAGTCACCGAAGGCATACATAGCATCGAGGCCCGGTTCATCCAGTCGCGAACTTCCTCCGGTGTCCGGACACCCAGGAAGCTGTAGAGGCGCAGAGATTGCTTCGCAAGTCTCTCCAGGTCTTTGCGCAAAGCGCCATCTCCAATGAACACGACCTCCGCGGCTGGAAATTGCCTTTGGACCTCGGACGCAGCTCGGATCAGAAATTCGGGGCCTTTGAATTCCACCATGCGTCCGACAAACAAGATAATGGGGCGATCCTCAGTTGAGGCGGGCCTGAACTTCCTAGTGTCCACGCCGGTGTATTGAACAAATGTCTTCTCTGACGGGAAACCTTGCTCCAGCAGCTTCCGTTGAACAAATTTGGAAACCGCAAGGAAAACTGCGTCACTCTTCTTTAGTTTTCCCTTGTTCGCGAAATAGTAGCGAAAGCCGAGATAGGATTTCTGATACCGCAAATCCGTTATGGTTATGTCGGAACCGTGGAAGGTAACAATCAGCGGCACTCTCAATCTACTTGCCAACGGCAATGCCCGCAAGCCATTCGGTCCGTAGTGTGCATGCAACAAGACTGGATGCAGTGCCTCTAGCTGCTTCACCATCGCCGGCGCGGATCCCAAAATCTTAAATCTCAATTCGTGGATCTTTCCTAACAGGCTCCCGGGGTTTACCGTGTAGACTCGTTCCTCTGACAACCGCAACCCCGCAACGCGCCGCGATCCCGCAAAAACAGGGTCGTACTCACTGAGCGCGCCCGCTTGCGCCTGGATGAAGGTTTCCGACGGATAGAGCAAATGATCGCAAAAAATAACGACCCTTGGTTTTGAAGTCATATTCATGTGGGTTCTTCCATAGGGAGTAAAGGCATTTCGTCTTCTTCCTGAATATCGAACGAGAACAGCAGCGGATCCGCACCAGCAATGCATGAGACACAAAGGGCCCACTCGATATCTTGGATCATGATCGAGCACTCTACAGTGTTGTGTAGGATGAAATAGAAGAGGAATGCCAAAGGCCAAATGGCAGTGCCAGAGTGGCGGTGCTCGGAGAACTTGATCGCTCGCTTCACTCCGATTCCCAGAAAGCTCAGCGTCAAGCCGAGTCCGATTATGCCGAGATTCAGCAGCTGTTCGAGATATCCGTTGTGCGAGTACATGATCCACCCACGCATGATGCGGTTAGCCACGAATGATTCAGGGGAAGCGCCAAGCCAGAATCCGGAATATCCATAACCCAGAATCGGCCTTTGTGGAATGAATGATAAAGTCAAACCCCAAATCTCGGTCCTCCCAGTCAAGTTGGATGAGCGACCTACGATGCCCATAATGCTGTCACCATTCGTAAAAACAAATGCTAAGCCGATCATCACCACGATTGAGATCGCCACGAAAAACGCATACTGTGGGAGTCGGACCCTGAACGTCGCGAACTTATACGATTCGGTTAACAACACGGCCCCGAAAAGGGCGATGCGGGGCGTGACCGAATCGGAGTGCAGAAGCAAAACCGCATAGAGCAGAAACGCAATGATTTTGAGGATCTTCGACCCCCGGCTTTCGGCGGGGCGTTGCCATTCCACCAGTACGGCCAGCCCCAGCATGGATCCCATCGCATTCTTATGGTCAAAAACACCCATCCATTGACCTTCCTCCGTAACCGCCAAATTGGGTAAAAAGACAACGAAGGCTAGGCTTAAGACGGCAATGATCCGAAACATCCAATTCATTATGCGCAGTTGGTCTAGGAACGAAAGCCGAACGGCGAGCGCAACTCCAAGCAGCGTGGCGCCACAGAGCCCAACACTCTTGCGTAAGACCAGGCCCGGCATTTGGGCCCACAAGCTGGACAGCAGTGCCAGCAGGACCATGGCCACGAGAGGCAAGTTTCGGCGCAGCACGAACAGCGTTTCCCGGTACCATGGAATCAAAACTAGAGTCAGGCCGACGTAGCTAATCGCAAGGACCAACTCCCATGACGGATTACCCTCGGTTGGTGGCCATGGACGGTCCAAAATGTAAGAGACTACCGCCTTGGACAGGATGAACACAGAGCCCCCGAGCACAATCAACTCAAAGAGCCTTCGCCTTTCGCTCATGCTTCAGCTCTTACCTCGAGTGCTTTTCTGATGTCTGGGAGAGATTGCGAACGGCGCGACAATATGAAGAAAGCTGTGCCTATCCCACATATCAGCAGTGCGTCCGAGGCGATGCTCGACCACGCAGCCCCACGCCACGAATAAGCGGGAATGATCCAGATGTTAAGAAGCACGTTGAATACGGCCACGCCTGCGCTAATCGCAGTACGCAGCGCCTGATAGCCAGCACCTGTGAGCGCGTCCGCGAAGAAGGAGTGAACTGCCTTCAACAACGGTAAGACCGCAAGCCAACGCAGGGCTTCGACGGTCAATCGATATTCGCCGCCCAAAATCAACGGCACCATACGGGCGCAGACCAGTAACCCAACTGCGACCAAAGCGGCGTAGCCAAGCGCCCGGAAGATCAGAGGCTTAACATACCGAAGCGTAGCGGAGATGCCGTCAGCACCCACCCTGAAGAAATTCGGGAAGGCGGCTACCAGTACGGCGGCTACAGGAGTGAAGCTGACGTCGATGATACGATAAGCGGCGCCGTAGATTCCGGTCGCTTCGAGTGTGCTCAAGCGAGCGAGCATGGCCTTGTCGATATCGTTGTAGATCGTCTGAGCACTTTGCATGACCGAGAAGTAGAAGCCCTCTCGAATTTCCGCAGCGCTCCGCGAAAGGTCAAATGTAGGGGTGCCGAGCTTCACAATTACCAGGATCAAAGCCAGCAACATCACGATGCTGGTGCTGGCGAGGTAGAGCTCTCCCCACTCTAAGGCCGTGGGCCTGCTGTGGACGGTTGCCAAAATGATTGCGGCTACTAGCCGGAGCGCACTCAGAAGCACATTGAGCCAGGCAGTCCATTTCATCCGTTCGAATGCAATGAAGGCATGGCCGCAAACTCCCACAATGCTGGTTCCGAAAAGATCGGCAGCCGCCACAATCATCACGAGTCTGATCGAAATGCTTGCCGGCATAACAAAACGCGAGATCAGGATAACGACGCTGAAAAGAATAGAACCCGACAAAAGTGTTGTCGTTAGCGCGCTGCCCCAGTTCGTGCGGAATTGTCGCTCGTCCCGGGCGACGTTCTTTATCAGGAGGTAACCGCTCCCCATGGTTGCGAAGGGCAAGAGAATGCCCACAAGCCCAACGACACCGACAAAAGCGCCATAGTTTTGCGCTCCTAGGGAGCGCGCGATCACGGTGAAGTACAGGGCTTGGATCAGTAATTTAAAACCCTGTCCGACCAGCATCCAGCTTGCGTTGCGGGCCAATCTGCTTTTTCTGAGATGCCGGAGCGACTTTAGTTTGGAAATCAATTTGAAAAGCACCGAGGCAACTAGACAGACTGCTTGTTTGTAATTAGAGAGTCAGACCTTTCCTAATCTTCCATACCTGAGGTTCGGTTCCAATCAAGTTTCAAGTCCTGGACAAAATGCGCTTTCAGATGGATCTAGACACGGAACTCGAATTTCCGCTGACCTTTTGGACGTGACGTGCCTTTCTTAGAATTTCAGTCGCTAGCTCACCGGTTGATGAATTTAGCGGGCCGTGAAGCCGGTGCCACGGTTAACCGTCCTGTTGCCGTCACAGCGTAACTTGGCTGACACAAAACTCTGGCGTCATCTTCGACGCTGTTGATTGGTTCAGTCAAATCAACGCCCAAAACTCATCTCAGGCTGCCCCCGAACCCCTAAATACCGCTGGAATTGTTAGAGCCAAGATCTTGATGTCCAGCCACAACGACCAGCGATCGATATACTGCATGTCCAGCATCATCCACTGTTCGAAGGGAATGGAGTTGCGACCATACACCTGCCACAGACAGGTAATCCCCGGTGGAACACTGAACCGTCTTCTGTGCCAATCCTCGCTGAAAAGCTGATAGTCACGCACCGGTATTGCCCTTGGACCCACGAGGCTCATGTCGCCTTTGAGTACGTTGAAAAGTTGCGGCAATTCGTCGATGCTAGTCCTACGCAGAGCGCGGCCCAGGGCTGTGATTCGCGGATCATTCTTGATCTTGAATACAGGGCCTGTCATTTCATTCAAATGCTCGAGTCTTTCCTGAATGCTCTCCGCCGCGGGCACCATGGTCCGGAACTTGTACATAGTGAACTGCCGCTTGTTCAAGCCAACCCTCTGCTGTTTAAAAAAAACGGTTCCAGGAGAGGTCAATTTGATTAAAATCGCCACGACCAAAAACAACGGGGACAACACAATCAGCAAAACCAGCGAAGCGATCACATCGAACATTCGTTTTATCAGCAATTGCCACCCGTCAATGTCGTTGCTGCTCGCAAGGATCTGTGGCACACCACCGGTAGCCTCGGTGCGCTGGCGCGCAAACTTCACATCAAAAATGTCGGTGTCCAAACGCACGAGAATTCCGTGGTGCTTGGCCAACTGAGCGATTTCAGCGGAGCGTTCGTAGAGGGAGCGTAAGGGAAGATAGATTGCAATTTCATCCACGACATTTTTCCGCAGAAACTCCGCCAGGCCATCATAGTGACAGACAAGCGGGAACCCGGACTCCTTGAATTTTTCCATTCCGCTCCAGGCGTCATCGACAAAGCCCAGCATCCGGCACCCGCGTTCGGACATCGCCTCGATCCTGCGGCCAAACTCGATGGCCCGCATGTTCGTCCCCAGCACCAAGACGTGATGCAAATTGCGGCCACGCTTTCGAATTGCTCCGAGCGCAGACCGAAGCAAGAGCCGCGTGGTGATGACCACCACCGAGCCCATCATCCAGAACGCTACAAGGAAGGTGGGCGTTATGACCAAAATGTAAAATAGCTTGCCCTCGCCCCAGAGGCAGGCGGTTGAAAGTGTCATTGCACGCAAAACATCGACCGCCTCCGAGCTGATGGTCGACATCCGCTTCGAATGGTAGATTCCGGATAAGGAAAACATGGCGTGGCACAATAGCATGGCAACCGCAAACAGCACGCAACTGGAAAGGCTCACTTTACTCGCAAAAAAGCTTGTGATCGTTGACCACCTGCCGGGGCTGATGCCCAAGACGGCAGCCAATCCGAACGACAACATGATCAGTCCGATATCGGCCACTTGCAGAGCATAGAAGACAGCTCTGCGCATGATTTCATGTATTTTGGGTCCCATGGCCGACGACAGTCGTCTCGAAAGCTAGCTTGAGTTTTTGATTTGCGCCCCGGGGGGGCAAGTGCACTCTGGTCTAAAGACGCTCGACTTCAAATCCGTCGATTTGGATCGCCACTGATTTCTGGATGAGATCCACAGAAACGACTAGACTCTTGTCGTTCCGGATTGCCGAAAGAATGCCTTCGATCCCATCTAGGGCCCCGCCGCGAATTCGGACCCTTTCGCCAACGCGGAGGAATTCGTGCGGCGCGGTAGGAATGCGATGGGAAACAATCGCATGAAGACTCTCAATCTGCTCGTTAGGAATGGGTGTTCCGAACGCAGTCGCGCCGACAAACTGGATGATGCCAGCAGTTTGCAGAACCCTCAAGCGCGATTCCGGGGTGGGGAGAAGCCTCACAAAGAGGTATTGGGAAAACATGGGCAACTCCACCCATTGGTAGCGGTCGCTCCAGCGCCGTCTCTCGCGATGAAGCGGAAGAAAGCTGCGAATTCCTTTCTCGCGCAGTTCTGAATTCACTTTCTTCTCATGCCGTGGCCTGGTCTGAACGGCAAACCAAGATGAGCATTCCTCCGGCGATGTCCGACGCGAGAGCACGTTTTCGTAAAGCGCGTTTGCGATGCCAAGAGACAAGGCTCCGCCTTTCTCAGTCACACCATCCTAGGAATTGAGCAACAAATGACCGGGCAAAACTCTAAAGTCGCTTATACACAGCCGCTGGGATCGGGAACGTTCGATTGTTCAATACCGCTCCCAACACGGGGATTCTCGAATTCCGCAGGCCTTCGGTCACGCGCACAGCCGCTTCCCGCCGAGTTGTATCTGCCTCCAGAACTAGAACCACACCATCTAGCATGCGGCCGAGCACCATGCCATCTGCAAAAGCACTTAGCGGAGGCGCACTGACCAGGAGATAATCAAACTCCTCACGTAGCTCGCCGAGCCGATCTCTCAGGCGATCCGAGTTGACCAGCATTGTGGAGTCCTGAGCAGTCGCACCGGCGGAAAGCAACCAAAGATTGTCCGGCCCAATCGACCTCGCGAACTGTCTGATCGATCCGCCCTGCTCTAGTGAATCGACCAAGCCGCGGTCGCGGTCCACTCCGAAATTATCGGACAGGGAGGGAGACCTAAAATTACCCTCCACTGCACAAACCGAACCAGGGATACTCTTCGCGAGCATCCTCGCCGTAACCGAGCAGAGCCAACCACACCCATCATCAGTGTCAATTGGGGCAAACAGAACGGCTTTCGGCGCGACCTCCTCGCGAGTTAGAAACAAGCGCTGCGCCAGCTTCAGCGTTTCTTCGCGGACGGCACGCTCCAACGAAGTCAGAACTTCAGAGCTCGCCGAGGGAACATGCTCTGCCGCAGCACTCCCTTCCCGCGTCCTAGGTGTCGGGGCCGTACCGAGACCAAAACCGGTCTGTCGCAGCAACTCGAAGTTCTTGCTCATGGTTCTTCCCTTCGTGGTGCGGGGACAAAGGGGACATGTTCTTCCTTCTGTGCCGCCTGAGCTTTCTCGAGCCGTTGCTCGTCAGCGGACAATTCGACGCTCCGCGAATACCTTAACCGCTGAAGGTGTTGAGGTGTAGGGACAATTGCCTGGGTGCGTTTCCGTACGTGTGCATCTTGTGGCGTGGGAACATTCGTGATGGCGGAAGCCTCGGAACCGCCGCTCTTCTGTTGAGACACGCTCGCCGGGATTTGCGAAGCAACACGCTGGTTCGAACGTAGGCTCTCGACAGGTTCCTGCGTTGTTGCGCAGGCCAACACCAGGGAACTCAGAAGCCCCACCGCCAGGCCGCAGCCGTACCGCCAGCGGGTATACAGCCCTGTTGCTCCGGCGAGAGTCGAGGGTCGAGACGGGTGCCGAACTTCTGGTGCTTTGCGGGAAGCGATGAAATCCAGATCCAAGTCGTTGATTGCCTCTTGAACCATCAAAGCGTCGACTTTGGGCCGTTGTAGAGCCCAAGCCAGGGACATGGAATTGAAGCAAAGGTTGTTGATGTTCCGCGGAATGCCCCCTGACTGCTCGGCAATCATTGCGTAGGCCTTGTCGGAAAAAAGCGGCTTCTCAAAGGCAGCGCCGGCCACGCAGAGCCGATGCTGAATGTACTCACGCGTTTCGGCTGCGGTAAACGGAGCCAGTCGGGCCAAAATCGAAATCCTTTGCCGGAGCTGAGTGAGGCGCTCGGAAGCGAGTTTTTCTGCCAACTGGGGCTGCCCGGAAAGAACGATGTGCATCAGTTTTTTGGCCGGGGTCTCAAAATTCGAAAGCATTCGGACCATTTCGAGGACGGGCTCTTCAAGGTTCTGCGCCTCATCAATGGCCACCACAACCTGGCGACCGTTTCTTGATTCCTCAAGCAAATAGGCATTCAGCCTCGCATGCATGCACGCGAAGCCGCCGCCTTTGTCGTCAATTTCGAGATCGGCCAAAAGAGCGCGCAGAAACTCCTCCGGCGCGCAAAGCGGCCGGAACAAGAACGCGGTCTTGGTGTTTCCCGTAACCAGACCCAGCAGACGGAACACCAAGGTGGTCTTCCCCATGCCAGGAGCCGCGATTAAAGCCGTGAATCCCCTTCCGGAATGGATTCCATAGAGCAGCGAGGCCAGCGCCTCACGATGGGTCGGACTGAGATAAAGAAATCTTGCGTCCGGTGTGACACCGAACGGTTGAACGGTCAATTTGAAGTGTTCAAGAAACATGTGAACCGTTTCGCCCCTTCGGCACGGCTGCGAGAATGGGGATACTCAGGATTTCCTCGACTTCGGAAGGCGACCGGAAAGATGGGTCGGCAAGTTCAGCCAAGTACCCCGCGCCAATGGCCAAAAACAACGCGCCCCAGAACCCTGCGAATATGATTGATGCAGGGCTACGAGCGGGAAGAATCGGCACCTCGGCCGGCACAGCGATTGCCACATTTGCGATTCGTTTGTCGTCCAGGGCGTCCGATGTCCGTTCCTGCTCGCGTTTAGTGAGGTAGAGCAGGTAATTCGCTTCGTTCGCTTTTGCCTCGCGCACAAGAGCCGACTGCTCGACCGACTTTGCATCCAGATTCACCATTTGCAGTTGCATGTCGTGGATGGAGGTTTGCAACGCGGAGGCTCTCGCTTCTTCGGAGGCCAGGTCAGCTTTGGTTCGGGCCAAGTCCTGACGAAGATACTCAAAAGTCTCGTCACGGTCGGTGGTAGTGTTGATGTATTTTGTTTGCTCAGCGGCAGCAATAGCGTCCTTCGTTTCGGTGATTTCCTGCTCCACCTCCTTCACGAGCGGAAAGGACGGATCGTATTTCATCAGTAATTGGGTTCGCTTAAGCTGCGACGCTAACAGCGTGGAGTGCAACTGATCCAATAAGAGGTTTGCGGAGATAGAGGCTTCCGTGGTGAAGGATCGAGAGGGAATCACAGCCATCTGCGCCTTGACGTTCTCAATACGCTGCTTGTGGCCGGCGATGGCTTGACGCGTCTGGTACAGATTGCCCTGGGTCGCGATCAGCTGTTGGGCCAAGTCCGCACGCAAAATCTCGGGCGCGGCGATTCCCCCCGTTTTGCTGAACTTTACAAGTTCAGTTTCTGATTCGGCCAGCGCGTGCCAGTATTTGTCGGTTTCCTGGGTAAAAAAATCGAGAGCACCGGCGGGCCGCTGCAGCCGTAGATGCTTCTCAAGATACAGCTTTCCGAGTGTTTGTAACACGCAAGCGGCGGTTTCCGGGGATTTCGTGCTCCCGTAACCCAGGTCGATCAATCGAGAAGTCTTCTGAGCTTCCACTTTGAGAGACCCCGCGAGCGTCTTCGTAGCCTTTTCCAGCGCCGCCGCTTTTTTTACAACCCGATCGCGGGAATCAAATCTGTCCCAAAACGAACTGCCGTTCCCAACAAGCTGGCAGGTCTGGGCCACTTCGCGCAACATGTCTCGCCCTTGTAGGAGCGCAACTTCCGAATCGACATCGTCAACCGTGACGGCGTTCCGCGTTTCCTGCACCGCGGCGGTCGGCTGCGGGGTCACCGCAGGCTCAAGGCGCTCCCCGCCCACAACGACCTGCATCGTTGCCACCCAATAGTGATTCGCCCAAAGCAAAGCCCACAGGATGCTAACTAGGAAGATCGAAGAAAATGTCAATGTCACTGCCAAACGGTGCCGAAACAATGGGCGCAACATGTCCCGCAACGTCAACCGCGGGATGTCATTACCGAATGACTTCCTCATGTTGCTCTGTTCCATAAACGCCTCTGCTTATTGATTCATTCTCTTCCGTTGCATGCTCGCGACTAAAAGGCCGTCGGATACGGAGGTGTAATGTTGAAGGAGTAAGGAACATACTTCTTAAAGTTAGCAATGAACTTTTCGGGGACGAAGATCATGTCGCCGGCCCTAACATGCACGTCTTCACTAATGTTTTTCCCGTTTAGGAGATCTTTCAGCTTCAATTCACGGACTTCGGCCCAGTTCGCCGACACAGCGCGATAGAGAAAAACCTGGGTCTTCGCCGTTGGCGTGAAGCCACCGGCAACCGCTATCGCTTGCGTGACCGTAATGTCGTTGCGGAGGTTATATTGCCCGGGCTTTCCTACCTCGCCGAAAACGGTAAAGAAAGGCTTTTGAAAATCGACCAGGTCGACATCGATGATGGGGTCATGCAGTTTACCCGCATAGGCTTTTTTAACAGCTTCGACGAGCTCACGCACCGTGAGACCCTGCACGTAGAGGTCACCTGCGCCTTGCAGGGAGATGAAACCATCAGGTTGCACGGTCACTTTTTGATTCAGTTCAGGAGAAAGCGAAAAAGAAAGCGATAAGACATCGTCTCGGCAGATCCGATAGCGGGGATTCCTCTCTGCGGGAACCGGGTGGTGCACATCGCTGTCGGCCGAGGCGGACAGCAGGTTCGCGGGCTTGCCCGCCGTGCCAGATTGTTCCTGCTGAGCTGCATTGCAGAGACAGATATTCACGAACAACACGATACTCAAACCAAGGACCTGGCTCACACCTTTTCTCATTTCACGTCCTCCCACCGTACCTGCCCACCAATCCAGCGGTCGGTTGTTCGTTAGATGATCCACTCCGTTCAATCCTCGTACACACCCGCCGGCGCATCTCTCACTGACGGTGAATGAGATTGAACGACTGATCTGAGCCAGGCATGGTTCTTATGCCGGATTCTCATTTAGCGGTTGAGAATGGAATGTGAATAGAGGTTTAACTCTTTTGTGGAAAAACTTCGTCTTCACAGATTTGTCATACTCGCTTCACGTAAACCCAACATGTGGTTTGTATACGTCCAGCATCCTCCCCGGAGCTGGAAGTATTCGACGGAACCGCTCCGGCGTCTGCGAGTCGCATCCGTAGTTTTATGTCTCTCGCTCAGTCGGTCTGCACGGGATGTGAGCGCGGTAGTTGAATGTGGCAAAAGCCGGAGAGGCGGCGTGGTCGTAGCGCGAAGCTAATCGTTTCCTGCCATAGCTTGAACGGTCGTTGGTTACCGGATTTTCAGGTCTGCGATGATTTCGCGGGAGCAAAAGTCGGTCTTCATTATCTCTTGGCGATTGTGCCAATCAGCCCGCGCCAGGAGAGAGCCGACACGTTTCCATGGTGACGTCCAAATACAGCGCGAGCATCCCGGAGCAAGGAGTCTATGTCCCCAGCTTTTTTGAGATTTCTTTGCGTGTCAGCCCTTCTGCTTATCAGCCTTACGGCGGCCCATTCGCAAATTGAAAAGGGGCAGATTTCTGGCCAAGTTACCGATCCGCAAGGCTTGGCCGTTCCGCAAGCCAAGTTGGAACTGACTAACTTGGATACTTCAACGAAACTCACCGCCGAATCCGACGACGCAGGACATTACTCTTTTGTCGGGCTTCCGGCCGGCCGCTACAGGCTGGATGCCACTGCTGGTGGTTTCAAACCATTTTCCAGCAAAGACATTAACCTGACGCCAGGGCAGGCCCTTTCATTCGATATTAAGCTCATCGTAAGTGAGGAGAAAGCGTCCGTCACTGTGGAAGGTGGTGGAGCAGGACATGTTGAGACGACCAACGCTGAAGTTTCCGGAACTCTGAGCCAGACTGAGGTCAAGACTCTGGCACTCAACGGACGCATTGCCTACCAATTGATCGCCTTAGTGCCGGGCGTGACCAACCAGACCGGACAAGACGAGGGCAAAACGGGTATCGCCGGTAGCGCGAAATACAGCGTAAACGGCGGCCGCGTGGAATACAACATATTCGAGGTCGATGGTACGGACGTCCTGAACAACGGGATCAACGCCGCGCGTGGTCAAAACACATTTGTCGTCAACCCGAGTGTGGACGCCATCGGAGAGATGCGTGTCCTGACTTCCAACTATGGCGCGATGTACGGCAAGACGGCTTCAGGAATTGTGCAAATAACGACCAAGTCGGGTACCGCCGATTTTCACGGAAGCGCTTACGAATTCTTCCGTAACGAATTTTTCAATAGCCGGAACTTTTTCGATCAAACCACAAAAGCGCCGCTTTACCGCCGGAATGACTTTGGCGCCTCGCTGGGCGGGCCCATCTTTATTCCCGGCCACTACAACACGAACAAACAGAAAAGCTTCTTCTTCCTTTCGCAAGAGTTTCGGTACGAAAAAACACCAGTTAGTTATAACCAGGCCGTTCCCTCAAACGCGGAGCGAACCGGAGACTTCAGTGACGTGTGTCCTGCGGACAAGACTTTCGCCATAACGACACAGACTAAGTCGTTCAGCGCGGACTGTCCGGTAGTCGGGTTTCTCCGCAGCTCCGGTGATTACTACCGGTCCGGGTACAACGGAACCGTGCCTGGTTTTGCCACGGACCAACTTCCGATTGATCCCACTGCACAGGCCCTGTTGGGGACTAATCTTCTACCCGCGCCCAATGCTGTCGGCGGGTGCAATTCGCCAGTATCGACACCATCGAATCCAGCCTGCTATGTTGCTTCCGTTTCACCGAGCACACAATGGAACGAAACCCTTTTCCGGATCGACCACAACATCAGCAACAGCGAGATTCTTTCTTTTCGCTTTATTCATGATTCCTGGAATACGAATGTCCTCACTCCACAGTGGGGCCTTGTGCAGAACAGCTTCCCCAGTGTTCAGAACCATATAGACGGCCCGGGACTGACCGTGACTGCGAGCGTCGCAAGTGTTCTCCCCAGAGGCTTCACGAACCGCCTCTCTTTTTCCTATGTCCAGGCCGATATCAACCTAACGCAGATCGCTGGGCCTGGCGTCAACCTTTCACGTCCAAGCAACCTGGATTCGCCGTGCCCGACAACTGCTACGGGGAGCTTGAACTGCTCGCTAACGGGCGGAGGCATAACGCCGGCCACGTCTCCTATCGGTCCCATCGGTGCTTTCTTCGATACAGGTTTCGGAGGCAAGATTCCAGCGCTGCTGTTCAAGGGAACAAACGCAGCGTACGGTTCACATGGTTTTAACATCGACACGGGTTACACACCCTGGAAGGACACAATTCCGACGTACACTCTGCGCGATGATGCGACCAAGTCGCTGGGCAAGCATCTCTTCCAGTTCGGGGCGCAACTTGCTTATGCACAGCAGAACGAGCTGAGTGCCGCCAACGGCCTGAACAGTGGTGACGTGCAGGGCGTGCTGTCTTTCAGTGATCAGGGAGCCGGCGCCAGCGCCACAACGGTTGCCCAGCAATCGTGCGTCAGCAGTCAGGCGTGTTCGGCGCAGATCGACACTTCGAACGCATTTGCGAACTTTCTGGGTGGCCAAATCTCAGCGTATCAACAGGATAGTATCCAAAACAAATACTACAACCGGTATAAGCTCGCCGAACTCTATTTGCAGGATGATTGGCGAGTGGCTCCCCGGATCACGCTCAACTTAGGAATCCGGGTGGGACTATTTGGGTCTTGGTACAACACCAAGAACACCGCTTACAATTGGGAAGCGTCAGCCTATAATCCTTCGTTGGCCGCTGGTGTTTTTCTAGACCCGGTTTTCGGATTCTTCGTACGCCCCCAGTCTTCGAGCGCGGGGAACACTCTGATTGCAGTGCCTTCGAACTTAAGTAACCCCGACCCTGCCGTCATCAACGGCCTCGTGCAGTGCGGCGCCAATGGGCTGCCGAAGAGCTGCATGACGGATGAAATCGTCAATCCAATGCCGCGTATCGGCTTAGCTTGGGACGTTTTTGGGAATGGCAAAATGGCGTTCCGCGCTGGATACGGAATTTTCTACGAGCACGGTACGAGCTACGAGGCGAACACCGGATCGCTCATCGGCAGTGCACCTCTCACCCTAAGCCAGACAGAGTTGAATCCTCCAAGTTTCCAATGCATCGGCGGGTTCGGCCGATTGGGAACTCCGTGTAGCTCTTACTTCGCGCAAGACGTGTTGCATCCGGTCATCACTGGCCCGATCGCGTTTCCCATCAACGTCACGTCTATTCCTACGAAGGCCGTCTACCCGTACGTCCAGCAGTGGAGCTTGAGCCTGGAGCATGAAGTCTCAAAGGGGCTCACTGCTACCGCAGCCTACGTCGGGAGCCGAGGCACACATCTGACAGCGGTCCGCGATCTCAACCAAGTCCACCCCGTCGATCCCTCGTTCAACCCTTATCCAATGGGACGGCCGGTCCTCTCAACATTGGATTGCGCAGGAAGCACGGGAGGAAATTTCGAACTGGGTGGTGTGGGAAATCCGAACGGCGGCCCAGTCGTAACTGTCGGGCAACCTGCTTGGGTCAATATGAGCATCGCCTGTTATGGTGTTCCCGGATTTGGGACGCCATTCAACCCCAGCGTTTTTCGTTCTTACCCCACCTTGGGCAGCATCCTATCCGTCGCCAATATCGCCACTTCCACATACAACGCTTTTCAGTTGGGCGTACGGCGCACCACCGCTCCTCTGGTCTTCGGTCTATCCTATACATATAGCCACTCCCTCGATGATTCCTCGGATCGTTCGGATGCAGACTTTGTAAACTCCTACGACTTGTCCAGTAACAAAGCGAGTTCCAATTTCGATCAGCGCCACAGCCTGAGCTTCAACTACATCTACGATCTTCCGCTTCGCAAATTTTTCTACAACTTAACAAGTGGGTTAGACGATGAGCCGACCAACGAACTGTCCTCCCACAAAGCAGGCTCTAACGGAAACTTTTGGGATACTTCCGTCTCACAAGTGCTGCTGGATGGCTGGCAGTTTTCCGGAATTATCGTCTTTCAAACCGGTACTCCCTTCAGTGTAATCAACGGCGGCAGCCCGGGAGGCATCGGAGTATCGGACAATGCCGGTGTAGCCAACTATTTCGGAACTGGGTCGTACGCTGATTGCGTCGGTAGCCCCTATGCGCACGTTCCCTTCGGAGAAGGGACTGCAGAAACCTTCGGTCCACTCTTGTACAACCCCGCGGCCTATGTCGCTCCACGCGGACTGACGTTCGGGACCTGCGGGCGCAATTCGCTCAACAATCCCCGGCGCACCAATTTCAATCTTTCCTTGCTGAAACATTTCAAAGTCTTCGGCGAGCGAGACATCGAGTTCCGTGCTGAGGGATTTAATGTTTTCAACCACACGCAGTTTCGCATCTACGATCCATCGCACCCCGGCAATACCGGAAACAACATCATTGGCTGTTACGGCGGCGCCAGCACGCATTATTCAGCCGCGGGTGGAGGCGGCGTTGATTGCTTGACTGGAAACTCTTTCCTTCATCCGGTAGACGCCCATGATCCGCGAATCGTGCAATTCGGGCTGAAGTTCAGTTTTTAGCACGGATGCCTGAGAGGTGGCTTTGCGGAACGTTCAGAATCCAGAATCGCAGTTTGTCCGGCGAGATTTTCTGGAACGAGAGCCAAGGAGCGAGTATGGCAATAACTGTGAGGTCGGCCCGAAATCCTCGGCTGCCGTCGGTAAAATCGCGAATGTCCACCAACTACAGCTCGAAGCGTTTTCTCTGGCTAGCCTTTCTAGGTTTATGCGTTGCAATACTTAGCTCCGGCGGTTGTGGCGAGATCGCCCAGCCTGTTGTTTCCCCAGCTGCCGGTCAGGTCCACTCCTATTTTGGTGGTCCCTTCGTCGTAACCGGGAGTACCGTGGCATCGAGCGCTTCGGCTTTCGATCATTCAGCGAACAGCCTTGCTGTTTCTGGTCTCCTAGCGCAACAAACCACCTTGGTACCGGTGAATCTCATCAGCGGCACTCTTGCTTCCGCTCCGACCGGCTTCCTTGCCATTACGGAGGGCTTGGCGACCACGTCAAGCGCTGTTCTGACACCCTTCAATCCACCTTTAACCGGCGCTTGGGCCGTCGAGATCCCTGGTGCTGGAGCTCTGGCGAACCTGCTTAGCATCAACACCAGCAGCGCCCCAGCCACCATTAGCGCCGCGCCGACCGCGATGGCGGACAATTTGACTTGTCCCAAATTCTCCGCCGCGGCGCCATTCTTGTACGTGACCGTCCCCAACGTAAGTCCGAGCGCCGACTTGGCCAACTATGGAATTGTTCAGGTCACCGCGCAAGGATCGGCGGTGACCTTTAACGCTCAACCTTATCTAGTGGGGTCTCAGGCACAAGCACGATCGGTCGTGACCGGCGGTTGCTCGCAAACCATCTTCGGTGCACTTACAGCCTATCCTTTGAACTCGTTCGGCAGTACTTCCAACCTGGAATTGATCAGCATCGGAAGTTCCGGTTTACTGGTGAGCAGCTACAATAAGACTTCTCCTTCGGCAGGCGCCCTCGGCGGGGGCAAGGGAGTCATCGGAGTCGCCGCCCCTGGGTCGCCGCTGGACGTCAGTTCCGTGGTCGCGGCTCAATACAATGGCTTCATCTTCTCGCCACAAAACGCCGCCAAACAACAATCTTACGATATCACCGTGCTGGCTTCTTCTTTCGGAGACTATGGCGCAACCTCGCAAGCCTGTTCCACGCTGCAAGCTTCCCTAGCCGCCAACAACGGCCAGGGATTGAACGGGGTTCCAGTGCTCCCTTCCGCAAACAGCATTTATGGCGGGGAATTTCTCACGATGTCCGGCTCTGGCGAACTCAATGACCCAACGGGAGCCAGCGGCTCCGAAAACTGTGACGTAGTGATTGATCTTGGCACGCAGGATTCGTCTAATAACGGATTGTTCCCCAATGCTACTGTCTTCATCGGGTCGAATTTCCCTCCGTTCAGTGTTTCTAATCCCTGGACCTGTGGCGGCGCAGTTTGTGCGGCATCATTCCCCGCTGCCGCGGCTGTAGGCCAAGTGCAGGGAAAATATGTCATCTTGCTTTCAGGCAGCCCCTCTTCCAATCCACCTGCGCAGCTTCCCGGTTCCGCCCAGCCAATTGGCATTTATCTTTTCCAGAAATGACGGAGCCGCGATCGCTTGTTTCGAAGGGTGATGCGCTCTTTAACGCTCGCGAAAACTCTGTCAATACGTTCACGCATTAGAGCGCGAACTGGATGTTCTGGCTAGCATCTCAGGGAGATTTCCTCGTTTTTTTTCAGACACAACTGTTGTCAAATTTTAACCAACTCTTCTTCTCCTTGAAAACTCCGACTCCAAACACTTGATCAGTCGGGAAGATTGTGCAAACTCCCTTCCTTTTTCTACGCTCTCATCGGGCTTCTGGAACGATTGGACCGCGAATGTTATCGATAATTGATTTCTTGTTGACGCTCCTTAAAACAGGTTCCAGTTAGAAGAGCAGACACGAGGCGCAGCGTGGCCGTGGCGGAGAGCTCAGCAAAGCAGCACGCTGGGCTCCAGGATGTGCCCGCTCCCTCTGCTCTGACGCTTCGTTCACGGAAGGGTTTCCCTCGGCCCGCTCTTCTGCGGTGTGATCATTTCAATTAGTAGAAAGAGGAGAGGATATGAAACTTCTGAAGTACCTACTCGCACTCGTGGTCGTGTTCTTCGCAATCACGAGCAACTCCAATGCTCAGGGTACCGCCAGACTTGTGGGTGGTGGCTCGTCTGCGTTATTCAATGAACTAGGTTCAGCGTCTCAAGCGATTCCCGGCATCAGTTGCATCTGGACTTCTGGGAAGACCGCGAACATTGTTGCGAGGGACCCTCGCAACGGGTCGGGGTTTGATGAGCAGGGCAACTTCTGGGTCGCCTGGGGACCCGGCACCGGCAGTTGCGCCACGCCCGCTGGCACCTTCGACGTCTACTCTTACGAGCAGTTGGACTCCGTTGTAGGGGACCGCTGCTTCTTTCTGGTGGATTCGGGTGGCGTTTCGGGCTGCACTCAGATCTTCACTGTCACAGCGGGTACCGCTGGGGCGAACAAGGTTCCGGGGCTGACTGATACAGCGATCCCCTCCTCCGTCATTACCGCGATCCAGAACCTGCGCTATAACTGGGCAGGCACAGACGTTCGCCCGGAGGACGCGAAGTTCGCTACCGTGCGAGCGTTCGCCCCGTGCAACGCGCTTATACCGCGCCAGTTCTTCAACCAGGATTCTTACTTCACGTTCGGCCTGGGTTATGCCAGCCTTACGCCGCACGTGGGTGTTGACATCGTAGAGGATCCTAGCGTCGGCACCAGCGTTTTTCACGTTTTGGACTTCAACATCTTTGGGAACGACCCCCAGACCAATCAACCAGTACCCGCGTATTCCACTTACTCGATTGGCGCCCAGCCCATCATCGTCGGTGTTGCGCCCGCCAGCGACACGGCAGGAATCGCCGGGGCTACAGACATTAACGGCTTTACCCTAACCCTGTTTTTCCAGGGCGTCCTGGGGCGTACAACCGACATGTTCGGCCCGACGACGACGAGAGCGGTGGACGTCTATGTACGTGAACCACTCTCGGGAACCTATAACACATTCGAATACAGTGTTCCCAACGGCACGCAATATCACGCGTCTCAGGATTTCTCTAACTGCAATGGGTCCGGAACTGTCAACCAGAACCCGATGGGAACCGGCGCATCGAGCGGCTTTAATATCGGTGTTCCGGCGATTAGCGGGGTGACGCCAGGCCGTCACCGCGCCATTGGCACGGGCGACATGACCACCGCTATAAACGCGGGGACCGCGACCAACAACCGGTTGGGCTACTTCTTCTGGAGCGCCGGCAATGCCGCGAGTCGGCCCAACATCAAGTACCTCAAGGTCAATGGGATTGACCCCCTGCAGGACACGTACACGGCAAATGGGATACTTCCCGGTAGCGGCGGCGTAGGAGACCCTGGAGTCGGCGCCAATATTACCTTCAGCGGCCTCAAGGCGGGGAACTATCCCATTTGGTCGGTGTTGCGTCTGGTCGGTTCTCCGAACAACGCGTTCATCGGCAACATGCTGACTGCGCTAAATACGATTACGGGGTCTCAGCATGACTTCGTTCCACTGTCTAGCTTGAAGGTGTGGCATTCACACTTCTTCATCAACAGCATCGGCATGACAACCGCACAGGCAGCCACGGGTAACACGATTGCGACGGCCAACGACCTGTGCACCGGCACCACCGCAGAAGGCGGGGGTGATGCGGGCGGGAGCGTGGTCACTGTGGCAGCCAACAAGGACTTCTGCTCCGACTTCAACGTCCCCCAAGGCCTGCTCAACAAGACCCAGTAACCTCTTGGACCGTATTGTCGGTTTCATTTCGAGGAGGGGGCAAACCGGATCTCTGGTTTGGCCCCGCCTCGTGTTTTGGCATGCTTGTAAAGTCTTTGCGCCTAGAAGTAATGCAGAGCATTGATGCAACTGGTGGGCTGAGGAGTAATTCGTTCAGTAAGAGAAAAGAGGAGACCCATGCGTCGTTGTCGGGCTAGTTTACTGTTGTTAACCATTGGAATCTCAAGCCCTGCCTCAGCTCAACAGGTTTCGACGCCAAGCGGTAAGAAAGCGGATTCACAGGCCGCGAATATCAGCCTTCCGGCACGGTCCGCCGAGAATTGGCAAGGCCTCACGGATCTCAAGAGCGGCCTTGACCCCCGCCCGCCCGTCACCGTCCAGGGCGACGAGCAACCTGAGTTCGTGCGGGAAATGATTCGGCTTCAGTGGCGAAACAACGACCCGATTGAGGTGTGGGTGATTCGCCCGAAAGTTGCCGGCAAGGTTCCCGAGAGGGTCCCTGTCATCTTGTACCTTTACGGCTATCCCGATACTTCCGACCGTTTTCGTGACAACGGCTGGTGCAGGCGCGCCACCGCCGATGGTTTCGCAGCCGTCGGCTTCGTAGCCGCATTGACGGATTACCGCTTCCACGACCGCCCGCTGAAACAGTGGTTTGTTAGCGAGCTGCCTGAGGCCCTCGGAAGCACGACGCACGATATACAGTTGGTTCTCAACTATTTGGCGCAGAGAGGAGATTTGGATACGCAGCGCACGGGGGTGTTCGGCATGGGTTCGGGAGGCGCGATCGCGATTTTGGCCGCTCAGGCCGATTCTCGAATCGCCACTCTCGATGTCCTCGATCCCTGGGGTGACTGGCCGGAATGGTTGAAGAGCTCTCCGGTTGTGCCGTCGGACGAGCGCCCGAAATACTTGACCAACGAGTTCCTGCATTCCGTCTCCAGCCTCGATCCCGTATCCTACCTGCCAGTTCTACACACTCCAAATATTCGGTTACAACAAACCGTGAGTGAACCTGCAACTCCACCCGCTGCGAAAGAAATGATTGGCGCCGCAGCTCCTCACCGCACTACGATCGTAAGGTATCAAAATGCCGTGGATCTCTTGAAGGCTTGGAAAGTTGCTGGTTTGTCCGGCTGGATTAAGCAGCAAATGCGCGCGCAAACACCAAAAAGCCAGGACGACCACCACGATATCGCGAAAGAATGACCGTGGTGCTTGCTCGTTAAAATCGCACACAAGGACGGGCCGCATCTCCGTGGCCAGGCGTCGCTGGCACCGTGTCAGTCGCTCAACGCGTCCTTGCGGATAAAGAAATGAAAATCTGCGAATGAGGTCTCGTCTGGCTGTAAGGGGTCTGCGGGAAAGGGATTCGCAATGAAGCCAGCGGCGCGCCATTTCGGCGCCTTCTTGTCGATCCAAGCGGTGAAATTTCGGTGGCGCACGTGGTGGGCCTCAGTCCAGGCATCGTAGTTGCTAGCGTAAATCACGACATAACGCAGGGAAAAGCTGAACAGCCGGCTCATGTATTCTTCAAAAACCCTGTCCTCCACCAAATGGTAGATCACGTCCAACGAGAGAACCAAATCGAACGTTCCCAAATCCGCTGGCAGAGCGCCAATAAGAAAAAAACGCTTGCTACGGTCACTCGCAAACAGCAACGAGCAGCGCCGCACTGCTACCGGCGACACATCGACTCCCACATACTCCGGATATTTCGCCAAACTTAGTTGAGCCCCATCACCGCAGCCGAATTCGACAACGGTACGTACGTTCCTGGTTCGCACAAAATCGTTCAAAACTTCGGCCTTGAATTGTGCTAGACGGCCATAAGAACCGGGGCCGGACGTACCGCCATGGCGGTAAACGCTCTCCCAAAAAGACGCCGATCCCGGAAAGGCCAAGCGTCGCACCCGGGCAACGAACGGAAGGTGAGCAAATTTCCGAGCGGTCGGCCCAATCAGGGGAATACTCTTAATAAAAGTCTTGAGACTCGAAGTGGGGGCGGTTTCGCCATTCATCGTCAATCCAAGCTTCTTGGGCTGGCTTCGCCTATTCGGAAATACCAAAGCATATCCAACATACATTTCCAGAGATTCACAGATCGAGAATGGAATGTTAAAAATTCGTTTTCGCAAGGCGGGTGGACTGTGGATTTCTCTTTGTAAACGTCTCGTTACCTGAAATTCTTCACCAGTTCATGGAAGCTCTCTACGATTCGCAAGTTCAGCTCCACTCAAAGAGTGCCGTGGCAAACGCTAATCGTTGTCCGAACGAGGACCGCGGTTAGTTGCCTTGTTAACTGGTTCGCCCGCGGCAACGGGAAATCTGTCAGCGAAAGGGCAAAGGTGGTCATGAATTGTCTATATCGGAGCGACCGCAAGGTGTATTCACGCACCGATTCCCTCGCGGAAACTCTTCAATCTGACTTACAAACAAATGCGCGACGCCCTTGGAGCACTCGCGCTCGCCTTCGCCCGTTGCTTGCCCTTGCGGTCAGCGTCGCCGCCTTTGGGGGAGTGTCTGGGTGTTCGACCCGCTCGCCTAATTTATCTAGCCAGACACCAAGTATTCTGGTAAGCATGTCGGCTCTCCCACCTGCCTACATGACTGTTGGCACGAGTACCCAGGTCGCAGCCGTCGTGACGAACGACGTCGCGAACGCGGGCGTCGATTGGGTGGCCACCTGCGGTAACGCTAACTGTGGCACATTCATACCTAGCCACACTGGCCCCGGCGAGAACACAAGCTACACCGCTCCCCCAGGGGTACCATCGGACGGCAAGGTCTCCATTACCGCACTTTCCACGACCGATCACAGCAAAACGGCAGCCTCCAGCGTCGTCATCATATCCACCGTCACCGGCATCGTCATCACTAGCCAGCCGCCGGCGTCTATACCCGCGGGTGCGCTCGTCAACTTAGGGGCGACCGTGTTCGGTGATCCCGCGAATCTGGGTGTGGACTGGACGGCCACATGCCCTACCGCCAATGGACCGGTTACCTGTGGCCCCCACCTCCACTCTGCCGCGGGAGACACTGTTACCTTCGTTGTACCTCAGACGATTACCTTGCCGGGTACTAGCCAACCTCAATCGCTTGTCGGAACCCCGATCACCTTAACCGCCAATGCGACTGCGGATCACAATTACTACGCCACCTTGATATTCACGATTACCGCTCCAATGTCCATCAGCATCACTCAAGCGCCTCCCGCAACCATGCTTACAAACGCCACGGCTTCCGTAATAGCAGTAGTTACCAACGACACTTTAAACGACGGCGTAACTTGGTCCGTCAGTTGTATTAGCGCACCGTGCGGAACCATCACACCAACTCAGACTGGCAGCGGGACGTTCGGCACGTTTACAGCTCCTCCGGTCGTCCCTTCTCCGAACCCTCCCCCAGGACTTCAGGTGACGATCACCGCCTACGCCACTGCGGCGGGTACCAGTGTTCTGAGTTCGGTCACGGTCAACATCGTTGCTCCCATTTCCGTGAAAATCACTCAAGGAATTACAAACAACGTCATAGTTACGAGTGGCAGCGGGTCCTTAGCCGCCACAGTGAGCAACGACTCGGCGAACGCAGGTGTGGATTGGGCCGTGACCTGCGGAAGTCCCGGAGCCTGTGGCTCCTTCTCCCCCGTACACACTGCTAGCGGAGCCTCAACGACATTTACCGCGCCCAGCGCCGTACCGGTGGGCGGCCTAGTGACGATCACTGCGACCTCCACCGCCGACCCAACCAAGAGCGACTACCAGAGCGTCACTGTCACGAACGCGGCTCCTCCCAATAGCCTATTGCAAGGGCGATTCGTACTCTCACTCTCCGCCAGAAACTCACAAAACGGTCCGTACGTTTTAGGAGGGGTGATTACGGGAGATGGCAACGGCAACATAACCGGAGGCGTCGTGGACTTGGCTGACGGCTCCGGAAATGCTGCGTCGGCCGGCCTGGTAACAATAGTCTCGCCCAGCTCCTATTCCATCGGCTTAGATGGGCGCGGGCAGATTCAATTGACCATCAACACCGTTGCTCTGAACACCAGCTTTGGCGTGCGCGGTTCTACGAGTGGCACCGGTACGCTTACTTTGAGCGTTGTATTTGTGACCAAGCAACATGCACTTCTCACCGAAATCGATAGTTTTGGAAACGGCACAGGAACACTCGACCTGCAAAATGCAACTGACGTGGCCTCTTTTCAGAGCGGTTCCATCGGGCTCAATGGGGCCTACTCGTTGCAGCTCTCAGGAACAGAGGCCGCTAGCCCTTACCCAGGCTTCTTCTTGGCATCGGCAGTGACAATTCAGGCGTCAGGAACTCAATACACGCTGACCGAGTACACCACTGACCAGTCGACTGCCGGCGCGATCACGAGCGTGCCCTTTACCTCAATCTCCCAGGTATTCCCTAATGGCTCGAAGCCGGATCAGAACGGCGAGATCTCAACGAGCCTTGGCGGCATCAACTTGGGGCTGCCCGCAAAATTCAGCCTGGACTTCTGGATTATTGACGCGACTCATTTTCTGGTCACCGATTACCGGGATCCAGCTTTAGGTAATCCCAGCGTCCTTATTATCGGTGATCTTACTGCGCGGTCCGCGGCCCCTTCCCTCTCGGGCACTTATGCATTCACTGCAGCCGGAGCGACCGCTGCAGCTCAGCCACAGGTTGCTGGAGGCATTCTCACCTGCGGCTCGACCGGTTCCTTGGATGTTGTTCCTCTTGCCGGAACGGGGCTCAGCAACCAATCCATTACAGCCTCCTGTTCGGCACCCGCCAACGGGCGCGGCCTGATCACTATCTCGGGTGCGGGCTCTTCTGGGATCAGCCAGTTTGCTGCCTATCCGACTCTGGACCGGGGCATCTATCTCATCGAACTTGACGGAGGTGCAACGGGAGCATCGGGTCCTTCTGGTGCCGGCGCGGCATTCCAGCAAACATTGTCCAATCCCATTGCCAGTTCGGCAGTGAACGGTATCTATGCTTCCGCGTTCTCGTCCATGAGTGCGCTCGGCTCCGAAAACTTCGTTGCCCGAGTAATCTCCGATGGCGTTTCCAACCTGTCGGGCACCGCCGACGTGAACTCTTTCAATACTACGACCGCGCCGCCTTCCGCTACGCCGTCTCTGGGCGCATCGCTGCCCGGATCGTTCACCGCTGCAAGCAACGGGCGATTCCCCTTAACGCTGACAATCACGTCCGCAAGCGGTCAGCCCAATCCGCAGATCACGGTTTTACACCCAGCTTGTTATCTCGTTGATGCAAGCACTTGCTTGCTGCTCAATCTAGACGCTACCGCACCTGGCACAGGCTCTTTGCAACTGCAGAGTTCTGGGCTTTGAGTAATCTCAAGTGCTCGTCCGCCCTGGCATCGTCGCTAGACGGCACTCACTGCCTCAAATGAGGGGGTACTATGGCCGCATTTCGTTCTCCATTTCGCTTGGCTTTTCCAGTTGCCTTCCTCTGCATTCTCCAGTTCCCGGCTATTGTCTCGGCTCAGCAGCTCGATCCGAATGGCATCCCCTATGAAACTGAGGAACAGACCTCGGGCTGTGCGCGGCTCGCGGCTTTACCGCCCCTGCCTTCGGCCAAAGTGGTGTCGTGCCAAAACAGCAATTCCCTTGAAATTTCCATGCCTTTGAAACCCGACGCCAACGGCTATGCTCAGGAAAAGAGAGTTCGTGGAGCGTATGAATTCCGCGAGTATCGGACGAAGAAGGAGCAGGAATCCACGTTCGATAACCTGCTCGACGCTTTGCCGATGGCCAGCTTTACAGTTCAGTACTCGAACAGGCCCGCCACCATCACCGCGCGCAATGGTGACACATGGATTCTCATCAATGTATCCGACGATTTCTATAATGTCAGCGTCGTTCACGAAGCGAAAGTTAGCTGCAGGCCACTCAAGGACGCCGACCAGATATCCCGAGAGATGCAAGAACACAATCGCATTGCCATTTATGGACTGCAATTCTCTCCCGAACACCACATCATTCTAGAGAACAGCTCCGAAACCCTCACGGCCCTTCTGAAATATCTCAAGCAGAATCCGGATCTGCCCGTTTTCATCGAGAGTCACAAATTCACTACCGGTGGCACCGAAGACAAAGATTTTGAAATTACGAGAGAGCGCGCCAATGCCGTCGTGGACTGGCTCGTCGCAAATGGCATCCAGGCCACGCGTCTTCAAGCCCAGCCCTTCGGCAGAATGAAGCCCCTCTCGGGAAACAACACCGCGCGAGACATCCAATGTAACGAGAGGATTGAAATATCGAAAGCGGCGAAGTGAAGTTGGGCAGCTGCCGCCAGGCGCTTTGCGGAGATATTTTGAAATTTCCTACTTTGTTCATCCTGTCTCGACGAAGCGTACATTAGTCATGGGTCAGGTGGTGCATGCGTTTTGCAGATGATGTTTCCAATCTCTCAGGAACCGCGGACGTAAGTTCATTTACTGTCACGGCGGCGCTGCCGGCGGCCAATTCACCTTCCAGTCCATCCTTGGCCGGATCATTCAGTGCGGCAAGCAGCGGGCGATTCCCGTTGACACGTACAGTCGCGCCGGCAAGCGGCCGGCCGGCACCAGAATTCACCACGTCGAACCCAGCTTGCTGTATCGTTGATACAAACACACCTATTTCTTGGTCTGGACGCCACCACACCCCGCAGAGGTGTCATGCAACTGCAGAAGAAAGGCCTTTAAGAAATGACACGCTCGTGCGTTCTGCCATAGCGCTCAGTGGCACGGCCCTCACCGCCTGCGCCCTGCTTCGGCATCCTTCCGGAGAATCGGGCGGTAGGGACGCTGCTTCATCACGACCGACGGGGCAAAGTCGGCTATTCACAATTATTTTCGGCGGCTGATGGTATGTTCCGATGAGCGGCGGAACTCATCTCTGGACTATTCACCTTGTCGCAACGATGGGGCAAGTCAGAGACTTTTATCGAAGCCTATCCCCGGAAGAACAGCAACGAGCCGCTGCATTTCGTTTCGAGAGGGACAAGACATTTTTTGTCATTGGTCGGGGTTTGTTGCGCTCTTTGCTTGGATGGTACGTTAGCTGCGCGCCAGAGCACATTCGATTTAAATACGGGACAAAAGGGAAGCCTGCTCTGGCGTATAGTAAATCGAAGGTCCATTTTAACTTGGCCTACTCCGCTGGTCGCGTGCTCTACGCCGTAAGCGAAGATTGTGAATTGGGCGTGGATCTCGAGCTCGTTCGGCCACTATCCGACATTGCATCAATTGCCAAGCACTTCTTCAGCCCGACTGAATACCAAGATCTATTTAGCGTCCCCGGAGATAAACGGACAGAAGCTTTCTTTAACTGTTGGACCCGCAAGGAAGCATACGTAAAGGCAACGGGGTACGGCTTGTCCGTTCCTTTGAACCGATCTGAAGTGTCTCTAAGCCCGCGAGAACCTACGGGCTTTCTCAAGATCGAAGGAGAGACCGTTTCAAAGTGGGGCCTTTTTCATCTCGAACCTGCAGCAGGGTATGTTGGAGCTCTAGCCAAGCGCTCTGTGCGCGGCGCACTGTCTATGCAAGGTTTTGATACCGCTGAAGAGCTCCTGGCCTACCTAAAAATGAATCCGGCGGCCCATTCTACTTAGATAGAGAAGGAGAGGAATTTCTAGTTGAGCCCCAGCCCACCCGGCATTGCAACTTGTCCCACCATGAGTACTTGCCCTAGCGGGAGTTTACTTGCGGAGCCCCTTCGTCTGTCCCCTGTAATTGGATAACCCTCCCCCAATCAACCACTTCTGTGCTCGAAACAGCGGAGAGTTTGTATTACCTACGGTAGGGGACCCATGTATCACTGGACCGACCAAAAGATTCGCGTCCA
>Ga0306926_10000371_pt1 | contig 40517 bp, 38 predicted proteins | sample flu12Cox44000178_FD_203759 | JGI IMG/M metagenome (GOLD analysis project Ga0306926, IMG submission 203759) | Lab enrichment of tropical soil microbial communities from Luquillo Experimental Forest, Puerto Rico - flux8day.12C.oxic.44.000.178 (v2)... | ecosystem: Environmental > Terrestrial >... | reverse complement strand
GAAGGCCGAGTCGAACGATCCGGTCGCACGTTTTCGCGAAATGTTGCTGAACTATCACATGTGCTACCAGATCTTCGGCGTGATGCGGATGTCGGCTCTGCGTCAGCTACCGCCACAGGGCAGTTACGTTAATAGCGATGGAGTGTTGCTGGCGCAAATGTCACTGCTCGGCCGATTTTACGAAGTGCCGGAGCATCTTTTCGTCAGCAGGCATCACAGCAAACAATCCATGAAAACTCTTCCAGTCCGCCTGCAACAGCCACGGTTTCGTCTCACCAACCGATGCTGCACCCTTCCAAGTCCGGAATGGTGGGATCCGACCAAGTCTCGTACCATCACGTTTCCGGAATTTCGCCAGTTGCGCGAATATTTTATGTCCATTTACCGAACGCCGCTCGGCGCTGGCCAAAAGCTCCGTTGCTATCTTCTGTTGCTCCCTTGGATCAAAATACACCGCGGGCACCTAAGAGACGATTTAATCATTGCAGCCGATCAGATACTTTACAACCTGCAAGTTCCGAAAACGATATCAACAACCGATCTCAAGCAGGGGGTGAGTCAGGGTGAAGGTAAGCTATCTTAACCCTTAGCGAATGTTCCGAATTATTCGGGTAGACTAGGCTCTGTCGCTTCGTTGCTGGTGGAGACGAAGCTCACTTCGGCCCTCGCCGAGTAATTGCGTCGCGGTCGACGCGATCGATCGCGCGCCTCCGACATTCTCGCAGTTCAGTACGAGCCAATCGCCTCTGAAGGTGTGATCCCCCGATCTCGCTGGGATCCATCACTCTCAAAAGCGCGGCCCCAGAACTATATCCTCCGGCCGTCCTCGGCGGACCATTCAGAATTGCCCTCAAGCGCCCTGCAACTATCGCTCCCAAGCGGCGGTATCGTCCAACTAGCGGAGAGGTTGCTTGCGTCGCTTCGCGCTTTTGTTCTCGCCCTTCCCGCAGTCAACTCGCTGCGGCGCCGCTGATCTCCGGCTTGAAGACAGCCACCCCACCCACCGGTACGCCGTCGTCATCGTATGCAGCAACGATATCCTCGGGGATGGAAGCCAGGTCGGCGACCCGCAGGAAGTCCCGCAACGATGTGCCGGTGGAAGCGCTGTCGACGTTTGGTGCGCCTCGTTTGGAGGCCAGATCATCAACGTTGACAGTGCGAAAATCGATGCTCCAGCGCACCATATTAGTGGTATTCGGGACCGTCGAATGAAGCTGCGCTCCGGAAAAGACGATGACCCCGCCTGGTGGCACGACAAAGCGAACTTCCGGCTCGAGTTCCAGCGGCTCCTCGGCATGCGGCTGGACGCGTGTGTCACGCCCGATATGCTGGGCCGCGTTCTTCCGGCTCTCGGCATTCCATCTGTAATAATTGAAATCATGTGAACCATTCTTGACGCCTTGCCTCCAGTAACGCGGATGGAAGGCCATACCATTCTCCGAGACGAATTCGTAAATAGGGGCCCACCAATTGAATTGGCACAGCGGCGCGGAATACCAGGTGTCGCGGTGCGGATGATGGGCGTATGCGATGCCTGTGGTGAGATAATCGCTGGGGAAGGCGCAGCGCAGACGCGGCACGTCCTGGTAGGTCTTTTCGGACGAGCAGCCAAACGCCTTCAACACGCGCTGTACGAGCTCCTTCGTACGAGGATGGTGAATAAAGCCTGGCTTCAGCTTCGTCAGGATTTCAACGCAGCGTTCGACGGCCAAACTCTCATGAGCGCGCTGCGGATCGAGTGGCGCGAACGCCTCCTCGATCATGCTCCGTGTGTGTTCAACCAACGCGAGCATTTCCGGCGTTGGCGACAGGATGATGATTCCTCCGTCGTAGATCGTATTGCGCCACGCTTCGTCGATCCGCTGCGGGTCGAAAAATACACCGGTCATGGGGCCCTCTCGTCGAATTCAGTACCCTGGCATCGTTACTTTTGAGACTCATATGATAGCGCATCTTTATAACGCATTTCTCGTCTTGTTTGTCGAAAACACAAGACATCGTGATGCGCCCCGACATAGCTCAGCCGAATGCGCGCGGCAGTCGCACCAATGGATCTCGAAGAGGTCTGTGCGGTACCTCGCTATCGCGTCGGAAATATTGCGAATTGCGTGTTCTCGACGGGCGCGTCCGGCGGCACGATACGGGGCTCGGGGACCGGAATGATGAAACTGCCGCCGCGTTCACGATAGAGCGGTTGCTGTCGCATCACCTCCCCCGCGAAATTCCAAACGAGTAGCAGGACATAGTCCGGTTGGTCGGCCACCAACTGATCTGGGTGCCGGATGGGAATGTGCTGACCAGGCAGGTATTTGCCTTGTTTGTACGGGTTGGCGTCGACAACGAAATCGAAGAAGCCCTCACCGAGACCGAGATAGTTAACTAATGTCGCGCCCTTTGCCGCCGCGCCGTAGCAGGCGATCCGCTTTCCTCTGGTTCTTTCCGCGACGAGCAGGTCGGCAAGTGCGTCGCGAAGCGCCCTGACCCGGTCGGCGAAATCGTCATAGAATGACACCTTATCGACGCCCAGCTCTGCCTCATGAGCAAACAATGCATCGAGCCGCTCCGAGCGCTCGGGTTTTCGGCTGACGGTCAGCCGCAACGAGCCCCCGTGAATGGGGAGCCGCTCGACGTCATTCAGGTGGAGACCGTGCCGTTTGAAGAGCGGAGTGAGGCCGTGCAATGTGTGGTAGAAGAGATGTTCATGGTAAATGGTATCGAACTCGCAATGCCTGATCATGTCCAAGGCATAAGCGAATTCGAAGACAGCGATGCCGGTTGGCTTCAGAAGGCGTGCAAACCCGGCGACAAAATCATTAATGTCGTCGACATGAGCGACCACGTTATTCGCGATCGCGACATCCGCGAACTTGCCCTCGCTCGTCAGTTGTTCGGCACATCGCGACCCGAAGAAATCGTGGATCGTCGGTACGCCAATGGAGTTTGCCTGCGCGACGGGCCCGTCGGCTGGATCGATACCGAGGCAATGAATCCCGCGCTCGACGAAGTTGCGCAGCAGGTATCCGTCGTTACTGGCAACCTCGACCACGAAACTGAGCGGGCCAAGCTGATATCTGGAAACCAGTGCTTCGACGTGTTCGGCCGAATGCCTCAACAGTGCTGGCGAGGCTGACGAGAAATACGGATAGTCACGGCGATAAAGGATCTCCGCCGGCACTGTCTCGGTCACCTGCAATAGCGCGCATGCCGGGCAAAGTGCCACCGCTAACGGGAACTTCGCCTCCGGAAGGCGAAGCTCTTCCTCGCTGAGCAACGCGTTCGCGATGGGTTGGGACCCGAGATCCAGGATAACACGCAGGTCGTCACAACCACATGATCGACAATTCGTGATTCGCATGATCGACCTCCCTACGTCAGTTCGTAAGTGGCCATTGGGGCTCGATGATTTTCCTAAGGGTCCTCCCCGTAGCGCTTTGGACGGCCCGTTTCGGATAATTGTTGTGCCTCGCTACCTCGCCGGCCGGCGCCAATGTCGTCGATCAAGGACTATGACCTCGCATTCGATATTCGGGGTTCATGACGAACATAAGGTCTGAATATTACGGGTATCGTGGTGAAGGCGTAAGCGGTATCTCGAAGCGCTTACTAATCACAAGCCTTCGCCGTCACGCCGGCCCCGTCTCGAGGTCTAGAATCGTGTACACTCGGGGCTCACAGCGCTGACGAGCGAGTTCTCGACCGATTTCGTCCCGGTAAACCGGGTTCATGATGACAACGTTGTCCGGGCGGTAATCGCGCAGGAATGCCGGGGCGACAATTCGCTGCCCGGTACCCGGAAGAAATTTGCCGACGCGGTAAGGATTGATGTCGACCACGTGTTCGATCTCGTCATGAACCCCGAGCGTCGTAAGAAACGCGACGGCCTTCGAGCCGGAGCCCCAGAGAACCGTGCGCTGCCCGGCGGCGGCCCAGCTGCGAAGCCGGCCGAGCCACGCTGTCCGGCGGCGTGCCGCGGCAGCAGCAAAGCTGCCCGACAGGCGGATGATTGCGTCAACACCGTCCGGGTCGCCGAGTGTGACATCATCTCCGGGCTCGGCCGGGCTCGTCACTATCATCAAGTATTGGTCGTCATACCCGGTCCAGATCCTCTGCACCGCGAAGCCGGTCCTCGCAAACAGGTGCCCGAGCGAAGTGGCGCTAAAATACGAGCAATGCTCGTAGTAGACATCCCAAAACCCGCCCTCTTTCAAGATCCGGTCGACATCCGGCACCTGAAAAAAGATGACCGACTCCTTTCGGTTCGCGACGGAACGGACAGAATCCACAAACCGGTGCGTTTGCCCGATATGCTCGAGCGTCATCTTGCAGCACAGGAGATCGGGCGCGACTTCTCTCGTACCTTCCGTAAAGAATTCACGCACGAACCGCACATCCTGCTCCGCGCGCTGCCGGGCCGGCACAAAGCTCGGATCGTAGCCAATGCCACGATTATCTCCAAGCTCGCAGATCAGGCTCAGGAATTCGCCTTTCCCACAACCGATCTCCAGCACGGTCTTGCCGCGGATATCGTAGCTGCTGATCAGCTCTTCGGCGATGGCACGGTTGAATGTATTGAATGTGGGTGAGAAGCCCTGAGTCTCCTCATATCGATCCGAATAAATGGTGCGCTCGGGGTCCCAAGCGGCATTAAAGATGAAGCCACATTCGCTGCAGACCGCAAGCACAATATCACCGGTGGGGAAATCGAGCGCCCGAGCTCGGTCCTCGACAAGCAGGCAGCTGTTGGTTGGAACGCCCAGCACCTCGTAGAACTGGTGACAGCAGCCCGACGACCTGCAGTTAGGACATACCGTCTTATCCACGCGACGGACCTCTCAATGATTAACGCTGCTTGCCGCGCTGCCTGTATCAGACAATTTTGAGCGATTGTGCAGTGCTGGTCCCCAAACGTCCGATCGGAACAACCCAGCGCAAATTAACGTCAATGGCGCCCCGGGCCATCAATGACTGGAGATACGCGAGTCGCTGATATCGCGCGCCTTCGAAGTCCTCTAGCAGGAGCCCGTGCTCGGTATACCTGTTGTACAAATCACGCGCCCCGCGCCGCGCCGTCCATTGCGGTCTGAACTTAGGCAACAAGCGAGAGATCTTCGAACAATCGACACGATAAGTCCGCTTGTCAGGACCGGCCCCAGCGGCGAATTCAACGTGGGAGCCGGGTACTGTCTCCTCTACGATCTCCGCGATCTCGCGAATGCGGTAGTTTTCGGTTGTAATGCCGACGTTGAATATCTCGTTATGGACGGTCTCGACTGGAGCCTCGAGGGCCGCGGCGAATGCTCGGCCTATGTCCTCGATATGGACGACCGGGCGCCACGACATACCATCGCTCTTGAGCAACACCTTACCGCCGGTGAAGGCGTGCGCCGTTAAATTATTGACAACCAGATCGAAGCGGATGCGCGGGGAGAAACCGTAAGCCGTGGCGCTCCGCAGGAATACCGGCGAAAAACGGGCATCTGCCAGCTGCCTCAAATCAACTTCGGCTTTCCACTTGGAAATTCCATAAGGGGTGATTGGGTTGGGTTCGGAGTGTTCATCGATCCAATCCTGCCCGGCCGCGCCGTACACACTGCATGACGAGGAGAAGATAAATCGGCGAACGCCACTGCGCTTCGCAATTTCCGCCAGCCGCACCGTTGCAGCGTGGTTAATGTCGTATGTGGTTTCCGGCAGCAAATCCCCTAAAGGGTCGTTGCAGATACCAGCAAGATGGGCGACCGCGTCGATGCCTTGGAGATCGGAGGGCGCTAGCTCACGGATATCCCGATTGATCGTCGCGATCCCGCTGTCTTTGTTCCTCCCAAAAGTGCAATCTTCGTAAAGCTCGGTATCGACGCCGACGACTTCATGACCGGCTGCCTTCAGCCGGTCTACAAGGACGCTGCCAATATAGCCCCGATGGCCCGTTACCAAGACCCGCATCTCTTTACTCCCACGTTTTCCAGGGAGCCTGGCCCTGGGTCCAGAGTTCTTCGAGCAACCGCTTTTCGCGCAGAGTGTCCATACACTGCCAGAACGAACCGTGGCGATAGGCCGCGAGCTGCCTGTCGGCAGCGAGCTGTCTCATGGGCCCCCGCTCCCAACTCGTCGTGTCGCCGTCGATATATTCGAAGATCCCGGGCTCCAGAACAAAAAAGGCGCCATTGATCCAACCCTCTCCGTCCGCCGGCTTCTCGCGAAAACAGCTGACGTCCTCACCATCGAGCTCGATATAACCAAAGCGCCCCGGCGAGCGAACGGTGGTCACAGTAGCAAGCTTGCCGTGCGAGCGATGAAATACTAGGAGATTGTTAAGATTGACATCCGACAAACCGTCGCACCAAGTGAGCATGAATGTCGTGTCGCCGATGTGCGGCCCGAGGCGTTTGATGCGGCCGCCGGTATCGGTCAGTGCCCCCGTGTCGATGAGATGGACGATCCAGTCCGGCTCCCGCCGGCGTTCGTGAACGATAATCGAACCGTCGCCGGTGCGGACAGTAAGGTCAGAGCTGTAGTGATGCAGCTCCAAGAAATACCGAATAATCGCCTCTTTCTTGTATCCCAGCGCGATAATGAACTCGTTCATCCCATAGAAGGAGTAATGCTTCATAATGTGCCATAGGATAGGCCTGCCGCCGATCTCCACCATCGGTTTCGGGCGCGCATCCGTTTCCTCGGCGAGCCGCGTTCCCATTCCGCCCGCCAGAATCGCGACCTTCATTCAGCCCGCCAACCTTCTTCATCTAGCATAACTACCCTCATAAAATCTGCGTAGTAAGATCAACCAGGCTACCTCGCGCGGAAGCTACCATCGGCTCCAAAAGCCGCCAAGAGAAACCGCCGCGAAGCTAGGAGTATGATCAAAGCCTAGCGTCATCCGAACGCGGCTTCGATTCGGGAGATCGATCCAACCTGCGCCAGACTTTTCCGTGTCGAGCTTGTACTAACGACCTAGGAAGCGCAGTCCTTCTACCTGATAGAGCTGCCTAACCGGCACCCTTTGGGTATGCCATCTGAACCAATCCGCCTAGTCGAGGTGACCCTCTATGTCCAAAGGGGTATAATGTAAGGTTAATTAACCTTTGGCTATTATACTTTTTGATGTACTTTTCGAAAATTGCGTGCCATGTTCCCGCAAAAATCCAATTCAAATGTGACGTGATACGGGAATGCTCGTTATTCATGGGAGAACGCGGCCGAGGAAGCGAACATTCCAGGGAGATTGCTGATGATCGGAAAGTGTCATGATCTGGGGGATCACTATGATCGGAGATTGCCGTGGCCGAAGACACGACCTCAGATAGCCCACCTGCCGTTAACGAATGGGCGTCGACCAGCGAAATAACTTCCCGATCACAACCGACAAGGGATGGCCTTCCCGTCGGGAAGCCAACCGTCTCGATCGGAATAGTTGACGAACATTGGTTCACGCGCGAATGCATAAGCAGAGCGCTCAAAGAGTTGGATGACAATCTCGAGACGATATCGTTTGGATCATGTGACGACTGTCTGCGAAGCACGAGAGATCTCGACCTTATTGTCTACCACGCACACCAGACTCTGCTGCCAAACCACAACGATGGTGAGAATAGAGCGCCGCTTAAAGGCCTGCCCGAAATTGCTCCAGTCATCATTTTGTCTGCGGTCGACAACCCCTACGCTATACTTAAGGCGTTGGAAAGCGGGGCACGCGGCTATATTCCGACGGCGACCACTAGCCTGGAGCTGACGATCGAGATTATTCGGCTCGTGAGAGCCGGTGGCACATTCGTGCCCGCCAGCAGCCTGTCCCTTCGAAGGAACAACGGAGAGTCCTCGACCTCCAGGGCGACAGCCGCCGAGCAGTTTACCCCGCGGCAGATGGCGGTCCTTCACTACCTGAAGTTGGGTAAGGCTAACAAGATTATCGCTCACGAATTGGCGCTGAGCGAGGGCACGGTTAAGGCGCATATCCGAAATATAATGAAAAAGATGGGGGTCACCAATCGGACCGAAGTCGCCTGCCGTGCTCAGGCTCTTGCGACGTTTGGAGCGACATGACGAGCCTCCCGAGGCCATGCTCGCGACAACCCCACCTACTCAGTCCAGGGCGCGGCGGCGAGTGGAATCCCTCTCCGAAACTCAATTCCCATCGCCTGGCTCTCGTCTCTCGGGCGGGTCGACGACTTGCTGACCGAAGATCTCGGTGAGGATGAAGATTGGTCACGCGAGCCCGCACAGGCGCGACGAGCCGCGACGGCCTATGCAGCGCCGGTGGGGTGCTCGCGGACCCGAGTGCAGCCCCTCCGCGAGCGCTCCGAACCCCGCGGCGGCTACTCCCGGGGCGGCGTGTGCTTCGCCAGAAACTCCTTTATGCGGTCGCGCGCCGACATCAGCGCCGCTCCGGTCTTCCACTCCGGGATGAACTCGCAGTTCGGAAGCAGCTTTGAGAGCTCTTCGGAGATCGGGTACGGATGCGCCTCGTCATTACCGGCCAACACGAGGCACGGCGTTCGCACCGCCGAGACGAACGCGCGGTCGACACAGTAGACGAAACCGGGCTCGTAGAGGTTCCGGTAGAACGCATCCAACGCCTGCGGGGTGGCTTCCGGGTGGTCTTTGAGGGTTTCCGCCCACCCGTCAAACCGGGCGGTGCGGCCGGGCAGCCCAACCGCCACGCGTCCGATGGGCTGGGCCAGCACCGCGCTCGCCACGCGCTCGGGCTGAGCCTTGATGAGGTTCAGGATGAACGAGCCGCCGATGCACTGACCGTAGAGATGGCACCGGTCGATGCGCAGGTGGTCGAGGAGGGCGATGTGATCGGCGGTGTAATTATCCCAGCCGTCCTGCGCGGTGATCGGTGCGTTGGACTGACCGCCGGCATTGCGCTGATCCATCGCGATAATGCGAAAGTTGGCTGCAAATTCTGTAGTGGGATTGATCGGCGCTGAGGGTTGGCTCCAGACTCCGATCACCGATTGCAGGCCCGCCGGCGCGAAGGTGAGGATCGGGAACCCCTGGCCGAACTCCTCGTAGTAGATGCGCACCCCGTGGCGTTCAAAACTCGGCATGTCGGTGTCCTCTCATGGTGGAAATTTTACTGAACCCCGTCCTTGCTCTTAGCATCAGCTTCGTCGGTATGCGGGTGCAACGCAAGGTGTCGTGCAGCGCGTCGCAACGCCCGGCCCCGGCCAGAGAGTCGTCGAGCCGATTCTTCTGGAGAGCGAGCGCACCCCTTGAGAGGAGCCCGCATACTAATCGATCTGGCCCCGCGAACAACCGGCCCAGGGCCCATCCGGACATCCGTCATAAAATCTCCCTCTAACGGGCCATCGACCAGCCACTTCTTTGAAACGGCAGACGGAGCTTGCTTCGATTGCTCAAGGTGGCCGGTTTTCGGTTCGCACCACGCCTGCCCGCGCTGTCGCCTTGCACCAGCGGCGGCCTGGGATCTAAAGCCGAGCGTCTTCGGCAAATCAATGAGGACGGAGCGGCGCCCTGCCAAGCCAACTGCGGACGGCGCCCGTTAGATATAGACATCCGTACTTCACGCTGCCAACTACCTCCCAGAAAACCATTCTACGGCTGAATTTGAGGCGGTCGCGAATCTGATAAATACTCTTAGCAAACAACAAGAACTCGTGCCCGCTCAACAACAGCTTCATATGATAGGCGCCGGCCCCCAGGCCATAGAATTTCATCAAGCGTGGGGTGTCAGCCGTTTTTCGTCCGTGGTGATGTCGGACAACGACGTCGGGACAGTAGCGACCCGTCCAACCAACTGCACTGGCTCGGCCCGCGACGTCCAGATCCTCGCTGACAAACTGAGTCCCCGGTCCAAATACCGGATCAAATCCACCAATATCACGGAGTATTCCTCGTCGAAATGCCATATTGGCGCCCTGAACGGACCCGACGGTAAGCAATGATCTGGCAGGAAATGTAAGCGGCGTCATACTTTCGTTGATCGTCACCGGGAGATCCGTTGGGTCATGGAGCATGATGCGCCCCGTTATGTAACCGATAGCGGGGTCCTCGAAGGCCGACCACACGCGGCTTAGGAAATCCGGTGCGGGGTAGCAATCGTCGTCGGTGAATACCAGAATTTTTCCCCGAGCTAACTCTATTGCCGTATTCAGGGCGTTTGACTTGCCGAGCTTAGGCTCGAACACATAGGCCGACGAAACTTCCGCGTTGCCGATAAATTGTCTGACAACCGCAGCCGTTTCATCGACGGATCCGTTATCCACGACGATCAATTCCCAGGGACGCTCAAATGTGGTGCGCCGGACCGACTGCAGACAGCGGACGAGCTGTTGGCAGCGATCGCGAGTGCAAATAATCAGCGAGATATCCATGATGTCGGTTCCGCAACCCGGATAAAGTTAACACTTAGATGAATGCGCCGACCTTGGATGTTCCTTTCGGCTGTAGAACTCCGCAGCGCAGCACAGGGATGGCACGCCAGGCCGCCGAGAAACATAAGCTCGTCTTTATATTGCGTTCGTGGCGGACATCAAACATGTGCAATTGATCGGCACCGCGTCGCGCGGCAGATCGGCGCCGTTATCCTTGGCAAGGATAATCCGTCTTGGCCGCAGGCGCGCAAACCTCACTGAACCGGCGGCCAATGATGCCAGCCTTGCGTCATTGGGTCCCCGTGGCCGTCCCCGAGGCCCTCACACGGCTCGGGCAGCGGCACGGGAGATCGCCAATGCGCTGCCTGCGGGATCCCGCAGGCAGATCTGCTCTGACACGCAATGAGAACCTCTTCATCTCTCTGCGGATTGTTCTCTTGGATACATTACCGAGCGATTCTCGGGTATCTGTCTTAGACTTGACGACACTTTAACCATGCTAGAGGCCGTATCCGTCAGGGAGCTGGGTATGTCGCTTGCCGCGCCGCGCCATTCTGATTGCCGTCTGGAAAGGCCCAGTGCTACACTGCGCCATCTGACAGATTGGGATGGTCGACTTGCAACAAAAGTGCACCCGCGTGCATACGCTGGTTCGTATTGATACCCGCAATATCAGTAATGATCAAAACGAAATCCGCTTGTTCATGACCGTACGCGACGAAATTATACGCCTGCCACGCACGTTTGAGCACTATCGCAAGATGGGAGTAGCGCGATTTTTTGTCACCGACAACGGTTCCACAGACGGATCGAAGGAATTTCTGCTAGCGCAACCGGATTGCCACGTTTTCGTGACCCATAACTCTTACTCGGAAGCGGGTTATGGTCTGGAGTGGCAGCACTCCCTCCTCGATGAATATGGCATGAACCATTGGTGCCTCGTCGTGGATGCCGATGAATGGTTCATATATCCAGGGTACGAAAGCCAGCCACTACCGGCGCTAGCCACTCATTTGGAGCAGAGCGGCGCACAAGGGATGTTTGCATTTCTGCTCGACATGTATGGCTTCGGTACGATAGCCGAGTCAATCTCCGAACCGCAAGCCTCACCGTTCGATGCTTCCCGCTATTTTGATCGTGATTACGCCTGGCGCCGACGGTTCTATATTCCTGGCCTGCAACGACCGCGATTTCCCCAATATGACGTCATTGGTGGCCCTAGGCTGCGATTGCTCTTTCCCTTCTTGTATCGGCACTATTACTTATTGGAAGCGATGTGGCGGCTTAGCTATTATGTCTATCTCCTGACAAGGAGAACTCCACTTCCAGTGGCTCTAAGACCAGCGCCGACGCTGCCGAAAATTCCTTTTGTTCGCTGGCTGCCTGGCACCCGTTATCAGCACCCTCACGCGACCACGCCAATCAAGCTGTCCGAGATCACCGGGGTGCTGCTGCATTTCAAGTTCCTTAAAGACTTTTACACACGAGTAAGTATCGAGTTGAACCGAAAAGAGCATCGGGTGGGCGGAATATGGGCGCGAGAACTTGAACGTTATTTGGAAAAGTTTCAGAAAAACCCAGGGTTTAGCTTCCATTACCCAGGCAGCGTTGCCTATGAAGGTAGCGAGCAACTCGTTCGGTTGGGACTGTTGAGAGAGGATCAAGAATGGAGGCGGATCCGCACAAATATCGATGAGCCCGGTATCCAGCGCGATCGGTATGACCTAGCCCGCCGCTCGATATCGTCCGCAAGCGAGAGAGTGGCGCAACCATGACCCATATGTTGCGGCTCAGCCGCTCCGTGCAGTCTCAGCCCCGTTGTCCGTTTACGGATTGATCGTTTGCGCCCGGGACGAGCCGCGCCGAGCCCTCAGCTTGGTGAAAATACGCTCGAACCACGCCGGCCTCTGGACAGCGATAAACCGCACTGCGATCAATCGCGCCGCGACGGCCCGCGGCGCGATAGCAACAGCGACGAACCATGCTGCTAGGACCAACCGATGAAAGAGCGGCAGCGGCGTGGCAAGACACGCTTCGATTGCGCGACGGAGGGTATTGGGACCGGCTCGCGTAGCGCGTCCTCGCCGGATGCAAGCTTGGCGGCAGCCAACCGGCATTGGAGCAGGTATAGCGAACGGTCGTAGGCAGCAACTGCATCAAACGGGACTTCACATTGCCGGCAGCGCTGGGCAAGAAATCGAGCCTTAACGCGAAGGTGGTAGACATCCTCACAAAACGCGCGTGGTCAATCTGTTCGGCAAAACAAATTGCTGTCGTGCATGCGATAGCACGCCAGCGGTTCGTCAATGGTCACGATTTCACCGTAGAATGAGGCGTAGCACTCCAAATGGCTCCACGGTCGCCCCATCACCGCCGCTTGACAGAGCACCAAGTTGCGGGCTGACGGGATGGACGCTCGCCGTCGAGTACTTATTTGGAACCGCCGGCAATGTCAGGGATGTCACAGAGCTGCGAAATCTTTTCACCTCTGATGCGCCGTGGGGACGAATCAACGGCGAGCTGCAGACATTCCAGCCGTTCAATCCCAGAAACCACGTCTTTGAGAGGATCATCTGGCCTTGGTGGCGATCCCTGATGGCAGCGGACTGTACTCGCAATATGGACACATTACGAGCGGTGCCGTCATAACCAAACTGACGTGCTCATGGAGAGTCAGTTCAACGCGCCGCCGGGACAACGTGATGACCGCTCATGGGTCTTCCAAAATGATCACGGACCAGGCTTAGGAAACACCATCAGTAATCCTGGCAATCTCGACAAGTGGGGCCGATGGCGACCCTATGGCGCAATACCGGGGGGTGACATGTCGGCTCGCTGGGCAGCGTATTCGGTGTGTTGGCGGACGGACCGAGTGACCAAATTTGTCGACAACCGAGAAGCGGTTACTAGAGCGTTCACTTGGACCGGGCCTGCGGAACCGAACATTATCGTCTACAACTCCGTCGGTTCCGACCGCAGCCATTGGCCGGGTCCGGTGCGGCCGGACACGTTTACTGGCGACAATGCCAAGTTTCGCATCAAGGCAATCCGCATATTTAAGCCGAGCGTGTTGCACTCCCGCCTCAGCTGCCGTGGGTCCGTCGATCAAAACCAAACCCCGCGAACGAGCCTACCCGCGATGCGATTGCGTCGGGCGCTGTGTACTCTGTTCTGAGTTGGCGCGAAACACCTGATCGGCGAGGCGTTTCTGCGGATCAGGCATCGCGTCGTACAAGGCCTGGAACGCCGGGACCAGCTTCTGGACGCGCTGCGCATGCTCTTCGGCAAGCTGTTCATAGGACTGCATGTTCTGGACGGCATTCATTGTCTCGAACTGCTGAGCACGCTGTATGAAGGCCTGATCCATATCGCGGGCGTTTTGGCGCATCATCTCAGCAAATTGGTCCCATTGCGGCTGCTCTGCCGCGGTGATCCGCAATTGCGCATGCAGCTCTTTGATGCGGCGCTCGACCCGCTCTTCGGCGGTCTTTCCGGCCACCGGGTGGCCGGCTATCGGGGAACCTGAAGCGCCAGGCGGAGGCGGCGTAGCCCCTTGTGGGCCAGGGGATTGCGCTGATTGGGCCAGGGCCACTCCGGGAATAGCCAAGAGAGCGACTACCGCCACGGAGGCGAGACGGTGCGAGACGATCGTTTTCATCGACGGGTCTCCAACTGCGGGTGGCGCATCACGGATAGCCGTAATACACGGCTGGCGGCGGCGGCGTGTAATAACCCGGAGGCGGCGAGTAATAGGCGGGTGGTCCATAATACGCCGGCGGCGGCGGGTAATAGCCGCCGCCCGAGGCGATCGCGGCACCGACACCAAGACCGACGATACCGCCGATGATCGCCGCAGCGGCGTTTCCGCCGCCGCCATGGTGACCGGGATGCTCACCATACCAGCGGTCCGCGTAGGCGGCGGGCGCTACGGCCAAGCTCGTGGCGAGCACCGCAGCGGTAAACCCGCGTACCCGTAAGGCCATGATCGGCTCCTGCAAGACTCTATCTAGTTTAACGTCGGTTCGCTTGAGCAGGTTCCAAGAGGCCCGCACGGGCGCCCGATCGCGAACGGACAGGCGGCCCCGCTCACACCGGCGGGATCAGCGCCGCGGCGACTTGGCGGCCTTCGGCGGCCAACACATTATAGGTGCGACACGCCGCTCCGGTGTCCATCGCCTCAAGCACGATCCCGGCAGCTCGCAGACCGCCGCGCAAGGTGCCGGATACCGGGCTTATTGCCCGACCGAGCCCGAGCAATAAGATCTGAATACCGCCATGCTCGATGACCGGGGCCAGGCTCTCGCAGGTCACGGCCGATGTGCTCGCACCCTCCCAAGGCATGGTTCGATCGGGAAAAACCAGTATCGGGCCATGATAGATGACACCCGTGACACGAAATCCTCTCGCGGCGTAGCGCTCGATGACCTGGCGGCCCGCCGGGACCAGAGGTGTCAGATCCATCGCCAATTATTCGTGGCTACGGCGCCGACGCTCCGCCCGCTCTGGCTTGTGCCGTTTCGCTCGATCGGGCGATCGCGGCGCGGTTTGGCCGTACATAATAGAGGACCGGCGCAGCAATGAAGAGCGACGAATAGGTGCCGATCACGACCCCCCACAGCATCGCGATGCTGAACCCTCTGAGCACCTCTCCGCCGAGAAACAACAGCGACAAAACCGCGAGCGCCACGGTGCTGACGGTCAGGATGGTCCGCGACAAGGTCTCGTTGAGCGCCAGATTGATCAGGTCGCGAAACGGCATCCTCGGGTATTTGCGCAGCGCCTCGCGGATCCGGTCATAGATCACGACGGTGTCGTTGACCGAATAACCGGCGATCGTCAGGATCGCAGCTAAGGTCGTCAGGTTGAACTCGAGCTGGAAGAGTGCGAAGAGCCCGACCGTGGTGATGACGTCGTGCAAGGTCGAGATCATCCCGCCGACGCCGAACTGCCATTCGAAGCGGAACCAGATGTAGAGAGCGATCGCGAATAGCGCGAGGATGGTGGCGATCACGCCGGCGCGGATCAATTCGCTGCCGACGCTGGGGCCAACGACTTCGGTCCTGCGATACTCGACTCCCGGGCCGAGCGCCTGGCGCACCAGCTGGACTGCCTGCTCCTGTGCCGCGTCACCGCCCGGCTGGCGCGGCAGCCGGATTAGTACGTCGCTCGGGGGGCCAAAGCCTTGCAGCGACGGCTCCCCGATGTGAAGCGCGTCGAGTTTCTTCCGCATATCGGCGAGATCCGCGGGAGCGGGTGATACGCGGACCTCGATCAACGTGCCGCCGACAAAGTCGATCCCGTAATTGAGCCCGATCGTCAGAAACAAGGAGATCGAGGACACGGTCAGCAACAGCGACAGAGCAAACCCGATCTTATGCCAGGCCATAAAGTCGATTTTCGGCGTCCGCCGAATGACAATCAAAGGTCTCATTTAACTGTTCGCCGGCTCCTCAAATCGGGATCGCCTTCGGCTTCCATTCGCGCAACCAGGTAACGATCAGCAAGCGGGTGACTAGGATTGCCGAGAATAGAGAGGTCAAAACACCGATGCTGAGCGTTACGGCGAACCCCTTCACCGGTCCCGAGCCGAGCCAGAACATCAGCGCGCCAGCAACCAGGGTCGTCACGTGGCTGTCGAGGATCGTGCCGAAGGCGCGCTTGAACCCCGCGTCGAGCGCGGACAGCATCGTCCTTCCGGCACGCACTTCCTCGCGGATGCGCTCGTAGATCAACACATTGGCGTCGACTGCCATGCCCATCGTCAGCGCGATCCCGGCAATACCCGGCAATGTCAAGGTAGCTCCCAGTAGGGAAAGGCTGCCGAGCATCAGGCAGAGGTTGAACACGAGGGCTATGTCGGCAAAAAGACCAAACAGCCCATAGAAGAGCACCATGAAGACGACGACGAGCGCCACGCCGACGAGGCTGGCGACCGTGCCGGCATGGATCGAATCCGCACCGAGATCCGGACCGACCGTCCGCTCTTCGAGGATCGTAATCGGCGCTGGCAGCGCGCCTGCCCGCAACAGCAGCGCGAGGTCGCTCGCCGACTGCACCGTGAAGCTGCCAGAAATAATCCCACTGCCGCCGAGGATCGGTTCGCGAATAACGGGCGCGCTGATCACCTTATTGTCGAGAACGATGGCGAACGGCTTGCCGACATTGTCGCGCGTCGCGTCCCCAAAACGTTTGGCGCCGGCGGCGTCGAACCGGAAGCTAACCACCGGTTCGTTATTCTGAAAGGTCGGTTGCGCGTCGACCAGGGTATCGCCGCCGACCATCACCCGCTTGCGCACAACATACGCAGGAGGTCCGACGCGCCCCCCCTTCCCCTCCTCCGCCGTCAAAATTTCATCCCCGGGCGGAAGCCGGCCGCGGCGCGCGTCATCCAGGGAAACGGTCGTATCGACCAGTTGGAAGGTGAGCTTGGCAGTCCGGCCAAGGAGCGCCTTGACGTGCTCGGGATTGTCGACCCCCGGCAGCTGGACGAGGATTCGGTCCGCGCCCTCGCGCTGGATCGTCGGCTCTTTGGTCCCGGTCTCGTCGATGCGCCGGCGGATGATTTCGATCGACTGATCAACCGCTTGCCGTCGCCGCGCCTCGGTCGCGACGGTGCTGAAGCGCATCGTCCCCGACCCGTCGGACGCGATGTCGACGGTGAGATCAGGGTCGATCTTGCGCAGCGCCTGGCGCGCATCCTCGATCCGGTCCGGCTCGCGGATCGTGAAGACGATCGCGTCTCCCTCGACGTTGAGCCCGGTGTAACCGACATTGGCGTCGCGCAGAGCGTTGCGCACATTGTCGATGATCGAATTGAGCCGCTCGCGCTGCGCTGCGGCGACATCGACCTCGAGCAGCAAGTAAGAGCCGCCGCGCAAATCGAGCCCCAGAGCTACCTGTTTGTGCGGCAACCAACTCGGCAGTTGCGCGAGTAACGACGGGCTGAACAGGTTGGGCAGCGACAGCAGAACCCCAAGCGCGCAAACTGCGCAGATCAGAGCGATTTTCCAATTCGCAAAATACAGCATTTGTTAGTTTTTCATCGGCGAAGAAGCATCATGGCCGGGTCGAGCCCCGCCATGACAAGAACGCCGGTTTTTGCGACGGTACCGGCATTATCGCCTCGATTACTCCTTTGTCTCGGCTTTCGCCCGAACCTCCTCTTTCTGCCTGGTGGCTTCGCGGGCAGCCGCCGGGTCGGGCTTGGCAAGCACCGAGGATATCGTGCTGCGCAGGACGCGCACCCGCACCCCGTCCGCAATGTCGACCGTAACTTCCTCCGGGTTTTCGACCCGCGCCACGGTTCCGATGATCCCGCCGCCGGTTACGACCCGGTCGCCGCGCCGCAGGGCATCGAGCATCGTCTTGTGATCTTTGGTCTTGCGCTGTTGCGGGCGGATCAACAGAAAGTAGAAGACGACAAAGATCAGGATAAGCGGCAGAAATTGAATAAGCGCGTTCTGATCAAACATGCCCGACCCTTGGGCATAGGCCGTCGAAATCCACATAGCTCTGAAGCCCCGCGATCAAGGAAGCGGCCTTGCCGTCGCCGTCATATGGTATTCGCCGCGCAACAGGCAAATTGGTACGCGATGCCTGATCAAAGAGCAATGCCGGGTCGACCGCGCTGTGATGGCATCCGCGGCGTCGCCCTCGCCCCGCGCCACCTCGACTTGATGATAACAGATCCCGATTTTGATACCGCTGCTACCGGCAATGCGGCGCCACTTCGCGGGCGAACAACGTCATCGATTGCTTGACCATGGCATGGTCCATGATCCCGCCCTGATTGAAGTAGCAAATGAATTCGTCCATTCCGTATTCACGCCGCAGCGTCCGAACCCGCTCGACGCAATAATCGGGATCGCCAAAGACCCCCATCTCTCGGTCCAGATCCTCGTACTGTACGTGCTCGATACGGGCGAGGACCTGACTGAATGCCTCAAAGCTCTTGATGTCGGTTTCGCCGAGAGGCCGCAGCCGTTCCGCAGCCTCGCGCAGGAAACGCAGCAATCCCGGCTCGCACTCCTCTCGCGTTTGCGCCCGGCTGGTGGTGACATGGACCGGGAAAGCCAGCGCGGTATCGCCGCGCACGCCGGCTGGAAGCGTGTCGCGGTACACCGCCAACCCTTCCTTGAGCTTGTCCGGCGGGTTGATCAGCGGGGTTGCAAAAATCGGAAATCTGCGGCGCCCCGCCGTTGGAAATGTGTCGGGGCTGTTCGCGGCAATCCGTACCGGCGGATGCGGCGACTGCAGCGGTCTCGGGATCACCGTCAGATCGCGCGCCCGGAAATGCTTTCCCTCGAACGCAAAGCTTTCGTTGGTCCAGGCCCGGAGAATAAAGTCGAGCGCTTCGTCGAAACGCTCGCGGCTCTCTTCCTGCGGAATGTCGTGCCCGCTGTAATGAAGGGGCGCCGTGCCCCGACCAATCCCGAGCTCCAGGCGGCCATCGCTGAGGATATCGGCGGTAGCAGCTTCTTCGGCGATCTTGACCGGGTTGTGTAAGGGCAGGAGGGTCACCGCCGTCCCCAGGCGAATGCGCTTGGTCCGCTGCCCCGCGGCCGCCAACACCATCAACGGGTCGGCGAGGATCGAGAAGGCACGGCTGAAATGAAGCTCGCCGAGCCACGCCGTATCAAAGCCGAGCGCATCGCCCAGTTCGATCTGCGCGAGGATATCCTGGTAGCGCTGCCGCTCCGTATACCCGCTCGCGCAAGGCAATTGGTCGAAAAAGCCGAAGCGCATCGTGTCCTCCCTTGCGGTGCGCTAACGCACGCAGGTCCGACCGCCGAATAGCATGCCGAGGTTCGAGCAGCAACCTGCAGCCCGGGGAACACAGCCTTCGGATGTGCCGACCGCAAATCCGCGGTGGAGGGTCGGCCGCCGCAATAGCCGATCGGATCGCCAACCGAGTTGAACTCAGCTCCGCGGCGCGGTCTTTTCGCTGCCTGCGGTCGGCAGCGGCATCAAAAACTCTTGGGGGTCGACGGCGTGGTTACCGCGGCGAAGTTCGAAATGCAGTTGCGGCTCGCTGACATTGCCGGTCGAACCGACGCGCGCAATGACTTGGCCGCGCGCAACCTTTTGGCCACGCTGGACAAGCATCTGATCGCAATGGGCGTAGGCCGAGATCCACCCATTGGAATGTTTGACGAGGATCAGATTGCCGTAACCGCGCAGCTCGTTCCCGCTGTAGGCCACCACTCCCGCCTCGGCAACTTGCACCGCTGCTCCTTTCGGTGCGGCAATATTTATTCCATCGTTGTGAGTGCCGTCACTCCGCGAGCCATATGTCGCGACCACGTGACCCCGAACCGGCCAAAGAAAGGCACCGCTGCTGCGCGTTGCAGGGACTGCCGTGGACGGTTCAGAACTCAAGGGTGGTGGAGGCGACGCCGTGACCGGCGCTGGCGTCGCGGGAGTGGACTTGGCAGCGTCCTCTCCGGCGGGTGGCGAAGCGGTTGCTATTGGCGGCGTAGTCACCGGCGTCAATCGTTCGGGTAGTCCCGGAGCCGGGTGATCGACGGCACCCGTTTCTGTTGCGCCGGGAGCCGCCGGCAACTCGAGCGCTGTCGAGGGTGGTGGCGGCTCGCTGCCGGTCGGCGGGAGCGCCGCGACCGAGGCGGACGCTGCAGGCGCCTGGGGATGGTCGACTCTGGGGATGATCAGGGCGCGACCGGCCTGAATGGAAAAGGGTGGGGATAGGCCATTCGCTTCCGCGATAACCCGCATCGGCACATGGTAGGTCTGGGCGATCCCTGACAAGGTTTGCCCGCGCTGGATCGTCGTTGACAACGGAGCCTGCCCGACCGTCGGGGCGCTCACTACTGGCGCAGGCCCGTCGACCCGCGGAGTGCAAGACGCAAGCACACACGCCATCAGCGCAGCCCCCGAGGCCGCACCAATGCCGCTTTGCGCGCCATAGCCTCTTCTCATCTTCCCCCCTGCACGCCCCCCGACGCGCAGATAAAGTGGTATTTGGTAAGATAATCCGAGATCATGTCAAGCGATGGTGCTCCTGGCGACGCGGCAGCCCAGCAACCAGCGGGACAAACCGCACGAAACCAAGATCCTCGGTCAAGAACCGGTCATCGCTGCGACACACCCGCACAAGCTGCTGATCGCGGTGATCCTCACCGACCGGGGCTATAAGGATCCCGCCCGGGGCAAGCCGGTCGACGAGAGTCGCCGGCAGTTCAAGGGCGGCTGCGGTCACGATTACCCGGTCGTACGGCGCCTGCTCAGGCCAGCCCTTCGAGCCATCGCCGAATCGGCAGACGATATTGCGCAGGCGCAGCTCCTCGAAGCGGCGCTCGGCATCGCCCAGAAGCTCGCGGTGCCGCTCAATCGAAAAGACCCGGCGGCAGAGGTTTGCCAGAACCGCGGTCTGATAACCGGAACCTGTGCCGATCTCGATCACGTTCTGTCGCTCGCCGACATCGAGCTTCTCGGTCATCAGCGCCACGACGTAGGGCTGACTGACCGTCTGCCCGTTGCCAATCGGCAAGGCTACGTTCTCGTAGGCTTGATCCTCGAATGAAGCGGGAACGAATTTCTCTCGCGGGGTCTTCTCGATCGCCCCGAGCACCCGCGCATCGCTGATGCCTGCCCCTCGCAGCTCCATCAGTAACCGCAGCTTTTTCTGGATCAGTCCCGGTTCGGCGGGATTGCCCGGACTTGGCGTCACCCAAACACCTTTTTCAGCGAGGCGAGCACCGGGATGTTCGTGAGGTTGAGATAGATCGGGGTGACCGAAACTTGCTTCTGGTTGATCGCAGCGAGATCAGTGCCGGGCTCGGCGACGCCGTCCTCGCGGACCGGACCGATCCAATAATAGGGCCTGCCGCGGGGGTCGAAACGCTTTGTCAAGTTATCCGCGATTGCTCGCTTGCCTTGGCTGGTGACCGCGACGCCGCGGATATTCTCCATGGTGTCGGCGGGAAAATTGACGTTGATCAGGGTGTGCTCAGGCCAGGGAAGCTCAGTCAATCGACGGATTATCTCCGGCGCGAAACGCTCGGCGGTTTCCCAAGGTATCGGGTCTCCGTCGATGAAATGCTGGCTGAGCGCAATCGCCGGGATGTCTAGCAGAGTTGCCTCCATCGCGGCTGCGACCGTCCCCGAATAGGTCAAATCCTCGCCGACATTGCCGCCAGCGTTAATCCCGGACAACACCAGGTGCGGGCGCCGGTCGCGCAGCAAGTGCTTGACCGCCAGCATCACGCAATCGGTCGGCGTACCATCCACAGCGTAGCGCCGCTCCGCCACCTCTGACATGCGCAGTGGCCGGCGGGTCGTCAGCGAGTGACTGGCGGCGCTCTGCTCCTGCTCCGGCGCGACGACCCAGATGTCGGGCGAAAGCTCGCGCGCGATCTCCTCGAGCAGCTTGATCCCCGGCGAGCCGATGCCGTCGTCATTCGATACGAGAATGCGGGCCTTGCCGAGCTCGATCCGCCCGTCAGCCATGAGGCTCGATGACCTCCTGCCCTCCCATATAGGGCTGTAGCACCGCTGGGATCGCTACGGTGCCGTTGTGGCGCTGGAAGTTCTCGAGGATCGCGATCAGGGTGCGGCCGATCGCGAGGCCGGAGCCGTTGAGCGTGTGCACTGGCGACGTTCCCTTGCCCTCGGCGAGGCGATACCGCGCCTTCATCCGCTGCGCTTGGAATGCGCCGCAATTCGAGCAGCTGGAAATCTCGCGGTAGGTCCCCTGCCCCGGCAGCCAAACCTCGATGTCGTAAGTCTTTTGCGAGGCGAACCCCATATCGCCGGTAGACAGCAGCACGACACGGTACGCCAGGCCGAGGCGCTTCAGCACTTCCTCGGCACAGGCTGTCATTCGTTCGTGCTCGGCCGCCGAATCCTCCGGCCGCGTGATCGAGACGAGCTCGACCTTTTCGAATTGATGCTGACGGATCATACCGCGAGTGTCCTTGCCCGCCGCGCCCGCTTCTGAGCGAAAGCAGGGCGTCCAAGCGGTATAACGCAGCGGCAGTGCACTCTCGTGGAGGATTTCGCCGGCGACGAGGTTGGTTAGTGGGACCTCGGCGGTCGGAATCAGCCAGTAACCATCGCGGGTGCGGAACATTTCCTCGGCGAATTTCGGCAGCTGAGCGACGCCGAAGACGGCCTCGTCGCGGACTAGCAAAGGCGGTGACACCTCCAAGTAACCGAACTCGCTCGTATGCAGATCGAGCATGAACTGGCCTAGCGCCCGTTCGAGCCTGGCCAACGCACCTCGCAGCACGACAAATCGCGACCCGGATAATTTCCCGGCGCGAGCAAAATCCATCATGCCGAGCCGTTCGCCAACCGCCTCATGCGACAGCGGGGCGAAATCGAAATGGGGCGGCTCGCCATGATGGCGCAGCACCCGATTCGCGGTCTCGTCCGGACCGTCCGGCACCTCCTCTGCCGGCAAATTCGGCAAACCCACGAGGATTTCGTCGATTTCGGTCCGAATCCGCAACGCCTCTGCGACCGCCGCTGCCTCAACTTCTTTATCTTCATTGCTCTGCCGCAACAGCGGCTCTAGCGGTTCGCCCCGCTTTTTGGCTACACCGATCTCTCGAGCCACCCGGTTGCGCCGCGCCTGGGCTTCCTGAGCACGGGTCTCCACGGCGCGCCACGAGCGATCGAGAGCGAGGATGTCTTCAGCGCTTTGCGGCAGACCGCGTCGCGCCAGCCCGCGGTCGAACTCGTCCGGATGGTCTCGGACCCATCTGAGATCATGCATGGTGCGACGGGATATAGAGAGCCGGAAGGCTCTCGTCCATCTGAGGTCGCCGCCGGTCAGCCTCCGGCGGCGGGTTTAGCCTTGCCAGTGAGTTCGGCTTCCTCTTCGGCCTCCCGCCTGGCGCGGGCCTTTTCCACCATGCGACAGGAGATGATCGAAGCCTCGTAGAGGATCATCAGCGGCAAGGCCAGACTCGTCTGGCTAATTACATCTGGAGGCGTCAGTACTGCTGCGACGACAAACATGATGACGATTGCGTAGCGGCGCTTCGAGGCAAGGCCGGCCGAGGTCACCAGCCCGACCCGCGCCATCAAAGTCAGCAGTACCGGCAGCTGAAAGGCGACCCCAAAGCCGAACAGCAGGGTCATTACTAGCGACAAGTATTCGTTGACTTTCGCCTCGAGGACGATCGGCAGCCCTCCATCAGTCGGCGCCGGTGTTTCGAAGCTGACAAAAAAGCGCCAGGCGATCGGGATCACGACGAAATAGGCGAGCGCCGCACCCATCGCGAACAACACCGGGGTGGCGAAAAGATAGGGGTAGAAGGCGCGACGTTCGTTTTTGTAGAGACCAGGCGCGACGAATTTCCAAATTTGGCTCGCAACAACCGGAAAGGCCAAGCAGATGCCGGCCCAGAACGAGACCTTCACATACGTGAAGAAGGCCTCCGTCAAGCCGGTGTAGATCAGGTGGCGGCCGGTCTGTCCCTCGAAAATGACCGCGAGAGGGTGCACAAGGAAGCCGTAAATCCGCTCTTTGAACTGATAGCAGATCAGAAAGGCGACCATGATCGCGCCGATCGCCCACATCAGCCGGTTGCGCAACTCGATCAAGTGATCGAGAAGCGGCATCCTACCCTCTTCGAGCTCGGCCTCCTTGTCGTCTTCAGCCATTACTGAACCTGTAGTCGCTCCAGTTCAGCCTACGGCTTTGGCGGTACGAAATCGTGTTCGATCGATTGCGACTGCCCGGCTGTGGGCGTCGCGGGCTCAGCTATTTCTTGGGGGCTTACTTCTGTCACCGGCAACGCGTGAGTTTCCGGCGCCGCGGGCTCAGCCATTTCTTGTGGGCTCACTTCCGTCGCCGGCAGCGTGCGGGTTTCCGGCGTGGCGGGCAGATCGGCCTCGGAGAATTTCGGCAGTTCCGGGGGCTTCAAACCCTCGGCGAGGCTACCGGTCGGATCGATGGTGTTGCGAAATTCCTTTTCGAGGTCGAGCTCGCTCGCCTTTTTTAACTCCTGCCGCATCTCGTCGAGCTCGGCTTCGCGGATCATTTGGTCGACGCTGCTCTGAAACTCGCGCGACAGAGTGCGGGCCTTCTTCACCCAGAACCCGGCAACCCGCAGCGCCCTCGGCAGATCCTTCGGCCCGATGACGACGAGCGCGACCACGCCGATCAGCATCAGCTCCGTCATGCTGAGGTCAAACAGCATCGCGACGACGCCCCGGCGCATACTGGATCAAACGGAAAACCATTCGTGAGCTAGGTGACGATGTCCGACGGGGTCTATGTGGGCAACGCGCTGGTGTGGTAAAAGCGAGTATGCCGAAAACAACCTTCTTATTCCTGAACTCCGTGGTCACTCGCTCCGTTCCTCCTCCACTCCCTCATCGGCGCTCTCGATAAGAGCCGTCGGGGCAAGATCGAGAAGCCCGGCGCTGCGCAGCTCGTCGACCCCGGGTAGGTCCTTGAGGCTGTCCAGGCCAAAATGCACGAGAAACTCCGGGGTGGTGACCCAAAGGAGAGGACGCCCCGGGCCAGCACGACGGCCCTTGGGACGTACCCAACCCGCCTCCATCAGCGCATCGATCGTGCCTTTGCCGAGAGCGACCCCACGGATCTGTTCGATTTCCCCACGGGTGACCGGCTGATGGTAGGCGATTGCCGCCAGGACCTCGACCGCGGCCCGCGAGAGCTTGCGGGCGACCGGCCGCTCGATGCGGAGCTTGGCCGCAAGATCAGGGGCGGTGCGAAACGCCCAACCGCCTGCTAGCCGGGCGAGATTGACGCCGCGCCCCGCGTAGATCTGCGCAAGCTCTCGCAGCAATTCGGGTACGTCGGCGGCCTCGTCGAGGTGCCGGGAGATTGCTTCTTCGCCAAGCGGCCCGTCTGCCGCGAATAAGAGCGCCTCGACGAGTCGCAATTGCTGCGCGCGCCCGTTCACGCGCGCGCCCTGACGCTGCCTCCGCCAGTGAGGATGGAGGCGAGGCTACGGAGATAGATCGGACCGAATGCGCGATCCTGCCGCAATTCGATACGGCCACCGCGCGCGAGCTCCAGAGTCGCCGCGAAAGTCGCTGCGAGAGCGGAGCGGAGAAAGACCTCGCCGCGCAATTCCTCCGGCAGAAAACTCGTCAGTTCGCGCCAATCCGGGACGCGGCCAAGGAAGGGCGCCAAGCGGTTCAACGCGTCGTCCATGGAATGAAACTCGCTCGGCTCGATCGCAAGTACCGTGGCTTTGGTGCGGCGGCAGCTCTCACTATAGGCTCGCAGCAACTCGTAAAGGCCGAGTTGGTAAACCGGAACCGCGACAACCGCGAGCCCTTCGGGCGCGCCACGCAAGAAGACATCCTGGCCAGTCCGCGGGCGGGCCATCAGCCAGCGCCCGGCGGACTGCATCGCCTCGAGCAATTTCAGCCGATGCTCCAGCTCGGCCGCGAGCTCGGCTCCAGTCGGCTCGTCATCCTCCGGCGGCTGCGGCAACAAGAGGCGCGACTTCAGATAAGCGAGCCAAGCGGCCATGACGAGGTAATCAGCCGCGATCTCGAGCCGCAGAGAGCGCTGTTGGGAAATAAAAGCGAGATACTGATCGGCGAGAGCCAGGATCGAAATCTTCCCGAGATCGACCTTCTGCTCGCGCGCCAGGGCCAACAGCAAATCGATCGGCCCCTCATAGCCGTCGAGCTCGAGAACGAGCTGATCCGAGCGCGCGGGCCCCTCGCCCCAGCCCTCTCCCCGTCCGCGGGGAGAGGGCGGGACCCGCGAAGCGGGAGGGTGAGGGGCGGCTTCGGTCATCCGCCTTGCCCGGTAATCGCCAGCACGAACCGGATCAGTGCTTCCGTCGGTGTCCCGATAAGCCAAGCGAGGATGTTGAGATCGTAACCCGTCTGCTCGCCGAGGTAAGGGATCACGAATAAGAAGAGCAGCAGGATCAACAAGCCGTAACGCTCGAGCCGTGCTAGCGGGAGCGCCAACCCATCGGGCAACAGTCCCACCGCCACCCTTCCACCGTCCAGAGGCGGCAACGGCAACATGTTGAAAACGCACAGCACGGCGTTGACCTGGATCGAATGAATCAGGTTTTCCGCGAGCCATTCGGCGGGGCTCGGCGGCATCAAACCGACACCGTAAAACAGCAGCGAAGAGACAATTGCGAGCAGCACGTTGGTTCCCGGGCCGGCCAAGGCGACCCAAACCATGTCGCGTCGCGGACTGTCGAGCCGCCGGAAGTTAATCGGAACCGGCTTTGCATATCCGAACAGGAAGGGTGAGCGCAGCAGGATCAGCATTGCCGGCAAAATGATCGTGCCGAATGAGTCGATGTGTTTCAGCGGATTGAACGTGACGCGGCCCGCCCGCCAGGCGGTGTCGTCACCAAACCGGTAAGCGACGAAGCCGTGGGCGGCCTCGTGGAAGGTCACGGCGAAGACGACCGGCAGCACCCACGTGCTCGCCTGATAGATCATTGCGGCCATGCCGCCCGCCGGGTTCACTGCTGCCAAGCCTCCGATGTCGACACAGCTGGAAGGAGCGCATCGAGTAGCGCCTCAGCTTCTGCCCGATTGAAGCCGTCCACTGCAGAAGTACGCCGCATCGCCTCGGCGCGCACCAGCCGCTCCGCCGTGCGATCCGAAATCCGCCGGACCGCCGCCACGACCTCCTCCATCTCGCGAGGATCGCCGTTGCAATGAAGCGCGAGATCGCAGCCGGCGGTCAGCGCGCGCTGTGCTCGTTCGCCAATCTCGCCGCCGAGTGCCCGCATCGACAAATCGTCGGAGATGAGTATGCCATCAAAGCCGATCTCACCGCGGATGATCTCCGCTACCACTCGCCGGGATAAGGTAGCCGGCGCCGACGCGTCGATCGCCCTATAGACGATGTGAGCGGTCATTGCCCAAGGCATCGCCGCAAGCGCGCCGAACGGTGCGAAATCCGAGCGTGATAGCTCCTCCTGCGCGGTCTCGACCAGCGGGCACGCGTCATGACTATCGACGCGCGCCCGGCCGTGACCGGGGATATGCTTGATAACGGGAAGTACGCCACCGCCGAGCAGCCCCTCGCATACGGCTCGACCGAGGCGAGCGACACGGTCCCCCTCGCTTCCGTAAGCTCGGTCGCCGATCACCGGATCGGCTCCCCGAACGGGAAGATCGAGGACCGGCAAGCAATCGACGCTAATGCCGAGGCGTCCGAGGTCGTCAGCCATCAGTCGCGCGGCGAGCCGGGTCGCCGCCGTTGCCTGCGGATCAGGCAAGGATCCGAGGCGGGCGGCCGATGGGTAGAGGCGCCAATGAGGCGGGCGGAGCCGCGAGACACGGCCGCCCTCCTGGTCGATCAGGACAGGCGCATCATCACGACCGACGCATTCGCGCAACGAGGCGATCAGCTCACGGACCTGATCAGGCGAGCTGCAGTTGCGCCGGAACAGGATGAAGCCGACTGGAGCGGCGGCAGGAAAGAAATCGCGTTCGAAAGCGTTCAGGCGCTCGCCGGAACAACCCAAAACAACCGCGCGCGGCGCCTCATCGGGCAATGATGCACCCGACATTACGCCGCTTCAGTTCGCTGCAGATCCGCTCTGCATCCGCGACCGTGCCGGTCTGGATGCGATAGAATACGCCCTTTTCACCGAGATCGGCACGGATAGGTGTTGCCGAAATACTTGCCAGCAAATCCGCGTTTGTCCGCTTAATCCGATCCCACTCTTGGCGTGCCCCGTCCTCGCTGCGTACCGAGCCGAGTTGGATCCGCCCCCCATGCGCGTTTGTCGGCGTCTCTTGAGCGGCTGCAGGTTTCGCCGGCCCAGCCGGTGCCGAGGGAGTCTTGACGGGAGTTTTCGCGGCTAATTGTTGCGGCTGAGCCGGCTGGACAGCAGCTGAAGCACCATCGGGCAGCGGTGTCGCGGGTTGCGCCGCCGGAGTTGGCGGTGATGCTGTGGGTCTGGGCATTGGCTTCTCGGGCGGCGGCAGCAGATGCTCCACCGCTGCGCGCTTCTGCGTATAGATCAGCTTGTCCCGGTCCGGTATTTCCATGCCGCCTGGGTTCTCGGGCTTCACCTTTGTCGGGCGTTCATCGGCGCGAATGAGCGGCACATCAGCACCGCTGCTGCTGAGGTTTCCATGGCGTAAGCCCTGCATATAGGCGAACCACAGCGCTCCCGCAAAGACCCCCATAACCGACACGGCAATCAGGCTTCTGACCAAGCCGCGAGAGCGCGGCCGCGCCTCTTGATCCCGCGGTTCGCCGAACAACTCCGAATGTCGGTCCGAATCCGCCCCCAGCTGGTAGGACATGGCTACATCTCCTGCGCCGGTTCGACACCGAACACGGCGAGCCCCGAAGCAATCACGATCGCAACACCGCGGACCAGAGCGAGACGCGCGCGGGTCAATTCCGGATCGGCGGCGAGGATAAAGCGCAGGGTCGCCTCGTCCTTCCCCTTGTTCCACAGCACGTGAAACTGCGCAGCGACTTCCTGGAGGTAAAAGGCAATACGGTGCGGCTCGTGCGCCTCCGCTGCACCTTCGACGAGGCGCGGCCAGCCGGCGAGCTGACGAATCAGCGCGATCTCCGAGGGGTCCGTTAGCCTATCGAACGAGACCTCGCTCAACGCTGCGTCGGACAGATCCTCGCCGGGGAGTTGCTCGGCGGCGTGTCGCATCACCGAGCAGGCGCGCGCGTGGGCGTATTGGACATAAAAGACCGGATTATCCTTTGATTGCTCGGTGACCTTGGCAAAGTCGAAATCGAGCGGCTGGTCGTTTCTACGGGTCAGCATGATGAAGCGAAAAACATCCTTGCCGACCTCGTCCACGACCTCGCGCAAGGTGACAAAGGTGCCGGCGCGCTTTGACATGCGGACCGGCGCCCCGTTATCGAGCAAATTCACCAGCTGGCAAATTTTGACATCGAGCGCTGCGGCGTCCGTCGTGACCGCCCGCACCGCGGCCTGCATGCGCTTGACATAGCCGCCGTGATCCGCTCCCCACACATCGATCAGGTTCTTGAAGCCGCGGCGGAACTTGTCGCGGTGATAGGCGATGTCGGCGGCAAAATAGGTCCATGAGCCGTCCGATTTCTTGAGCGGTCGGTCGACATCGTCGCCAAATTTGGTGGCGCGAAACAGTGTCTGCTCGCGCGGCTCCCAATCATCGGGCAATTTGCCCTTGGGCGCATCGAGAATGCCCTGATAAATCAATCCCTCCTCCTCGAGGGCGGCAAGACACTCGTCGATAGCTCCTTTCTCGACGAGCTGGCGCTCGGAGACGAAGAGGTCGTGGCGGACGCCGAGAGCAGCGAGATCGGCCCGGATCAAAGCCATCATCTGCTCGACGGCAAAGTCTCGAACCGGGCGGAGCCACTCTACCTCAGGCCGATCGAGCCATTTGCGCCCATCGCGCTCCGCCAAAGCGCGGCCGGTCTCGGCGAGATACTCGCCCGGATAGAACCCCTCAGGAATGGCTCCGATCGCCTCGCCCAGAGCCTCGCGATACCTCAAATAGGCCGAACGCGCCAGGACATCGACCTGCGCGCCGGCATCGTTGATGTAATACTCGCGCTCGACGCCGAACCCGGTCTTGGCGAGCAGCCTCGCGAGCGCATCACCGACCACCGCGCCGCGGCCATGCCCGACATGCATCGGCCCCGTCGGATTGGCCGAAACGTACTCGACATTGACGCGCTCGTCCCTTCCGATCGCCGAATCGGCAAACACCGTACCGGCGCGCAGGATGGCGCGGAGCTGCGCGTGCCAGACTTCCGGATTGAGCCTGATGTTGATGAACCCCGGCCTGGCGGGAGCGGCGGTGAACCCGGTGCCGCGGTAGTCGCCGGTAATCAGCTCGCGTCCCACCAGAGCAGCAGCGATCCGCTCTGCGAGCGCCATCGGGTTCTCTCTAGCCGGGCCAGCCAGCACCATCGCCGCATTGGTCGCGAGATCGCCATGCGCCGGATCGCGCGGCGGCTCGACCGTGACCCGCCCGAAATCGAGCCCGCGCGGTAGCCCCCCCTGCACCGCCAGATCGTCGAGCGCGGTAAGGACAAGGCCGCGGAAGTCACTAAAAATATTGACCATGAGTAATAATTAAGTCGGCGCGTAGGTGTCGAACAGCCGGTGATGCTCGTCGAGGGCAAAGCGGTCGGTCATCCCGGCGAGGTAGTCGGCCGCGACCCGCGCGGGTCGCGGATCGTCCGGGCCGGCGCCACTCGCACGGCAGGCATTGCGGCTCGGCGAGATAGAGCGCGAACAGATCGTGGACGACCCGGCGGGCCTTTGAACTCATGCGGTTAACCCGGTAATGACGATACATTCGTTCAAATAAAAACTCTTTTAGAGCCCGAGCGTTTTGCCGCATCTCGACAGAAAAACCGACGACCGGTTCCTTGAGCGCCCTCACCTGATCGGCCGATCCGACGCCGCTGTCGCCAAGCCGTCTGCTTGCCTCGCCAATTAAATCTCCGACCATCCGATCAATCACCCGGCGTATCGACTCGTGGATCAGGCGCGATTGCTCGAGGCCGGGATAACGTGAAGCCACGCTATCAAAGACCGGGCCGACCAGCGGCACGTCCGCAAGATCGGTCACCGCGAACAACCCGGCGCGCAACCCGTCGTCGATATCGTGATTGTTGTAGGCGATGTCATCCGCCAGTGCGGCGACCTGCGCCTCGGCGCTCGGGAAGGTTTCGAGCGCCAGCGGGTGGCAGCGGTCATATTCGGCGATCGTCGGCGGCACAGGCCGGTCGATCGCGGCGCCGCGCAACGGACCGTTGTGCTTGACGGTGCCCTCGAGCGACTCCCAGGTCAGATTGAGCCCATCGAATTCGGCATAGCGACGCTCGAGGCGGGTCAGAATCCGTAGGGTCTGATCGTTGTGTGAGAAGCCGCCGAACCGCGCCATTTCGGCATTGAGCGCCTCCTCGCCGGCGTGCCCAAAGGGGGTGTGGCCGAGGTCGTGAGCGAGCGCCAGGGTCTCGGCGAGGTCTTCGTCGAGACCGAGTGCGCGGCTGATCGTTCGCGCGATCTGCGCCACTTCGAGGCTGTGGGTCAGCCGCGTGCGATAATGGTCCCCCTCGTGATAGACAAACACCTGCGTCTTATGGGTCAGCCGGCGGAAGGCGGTCGAATGGATGATGCGGTCGCGGTCGCGCTGAAACGGCGAGCGCATCGAATGCTCCGGTTCCGGGTGCAGGCGCCCGCGAGACTCCTCCGGCTTCGATGCATAGGGCGCAAGACCAACCGGTCGGATCATATGTGAAACCTACGCGCGGTCGTCCTTAACGTCCACCTCGAGCGGTGCGAACCGCCTTGACAATCGCCGGGTGGGGCGAGACATCTTAGCTAGATTAGCTAGGGTCGATTTCAATGACCGAAGTCGTAAATATGCACCAGGCGAAAAGCTCGCTTTCTCGCCTTGTCGAGCGGGCGCTTGCGGGCGAAGACGTCGTAATCGCCCGCAACGGCGAGCCTCTCGTCAAGCTCGTCCCCATTCCGAAGGAACGCAAGCGGCGCATGCCGGGCCGGTTGAAGGGGAAGATTTGGATGGCGCCGGACTTTGAACTCACCGATGCGGAGATCGAGGAGTTATTCGAGCGCTGGTGATGCGCCTCCTCCTCGACGCGCATGCGCTGGTGTGGTGGCTGAGTGGCTCGGAGCGATTGGGGGAGCGAGCCCGCGATGCGATTACCGACGAGACCAACGACGCCGTCGTAGGCATAGGGACGATATGGGAGCTGGCGATAAAACGCTCCCTGCAGAAGCTGCATTTCCCTTACGACTTTGAGGCCGTACTCAGTGATGAGGGCTTTCAGGTTCTCCCGATCAGCTTGGCGCATTTGCGCGTGCTCGATTCCTTGCCGCTGCACCACCGCGACCCGTTCGATCGCCTCCTGATTGCCCAGTCGCTCGCCGAGCGCATCCCGATTATTACCGGGGATCGGGCTTTCGCCGGCTACAGCGTCGCGATCGTCTGGTAACCGCTCGCCTTCATTCCGCGGCCTGTCGGATCCGCAGCCGCGCCGTTGTGTCAAGATCGACGCTACCGTCGGCGGCGAGCACGACGCGGTGTTCGCGCTCCGCCGCCTCGCGTGAGATCAGCCCGTCGGCGACGTCGAGGGCGACCTGGTCGGGATCGCGCTCGACGGGGTCGCCGAAGCCGCCGCCGCCCGGCAATTCGAGGCGGATAAAATCGCCGCCCGGCACGCTCTGCCGGCCTTTGGGGCCGATCGGCTTTCCTGAGACCAAGGTCACTCGGCCTGGCGCGCCGCTGCCGCCGCCGTCGCGGCCGCGCGCCGGGTTGCCGACCCGCTCGAAATTGCACAGCATCGCGATCGGCGTGCCGTCGGCGCCGCCCAGCTCGATGACTTGGCCGAGACCGCCGCGGAATTGCCCTGCTCCACCCGAGCCTTCGCGGAACTCGCGCCGACGGAACAACACCGGCGCCACCGATTCGGTCGCCTCGACCGGGATCGTGCGCACGCCGCTCGGGAAAGCTGTCACGTCGAGCCCATCCTTGCCGGGCCGCGCACCGGCGCCACCACAATGGAAGATCGCGGTGCTGAAAGGCTTTATGTCGGGGCGCGGGCGACCGTCCTCCGCGGCGAGCTCGTCGAGCACGTCGGCCCCGCCGTAAATCTGCGGGATCCACAGCGAGGAGGCGCCCTCGGCCGGCACGCCGCTTTCCATCACCTGATGCAGGCAGCCGAAGACAACGTCGGGCAGCATGTGGCCGACGGTGTGGCGGGCGGCCACGGCACGCGGCCGCATGGCATTGAGCAGGCAACCCTCCGGCGCGCTCACCGTGATCGGGGCGAGTGAACCGGCGTTGTTCGGCACCTCGGGAGCAACGAGGCATTTGACCCCGAAGGCGGTATAGGCGGTCGTGTAATTGAGCACGACGTTGATGCCAAAGGCGCTCGCTGGCGAGGTCCCGGTGTAATCGACGTGGATGCCGTCCTCGCCGATCGTCATTTCGGCGGCCAAGGTCAGCGGGCGGTCAAACCCGTCCATCGTCAGACTGTTGCGGTAGGAGCCCTTCTTGAGCTTGCCGATCGCCTCGATCGTCGCTTGACGCGAGGTCTCGACGATGTGCTCGCCGAGCCGATCGAGGTTGGCTATGCCGAACTCCTCCATCATCTCGACGAGGCGGCGGCTGCCTTCATCATTGCAGGCGGCGAGCGCATAGACATCGCCTTCGACCTGCAGCGGCTCGCGCACATTGGCCCGGATCACGCGAAGCAAATCCTCGTTCATGCGGCCTTCCCGCGCCAAAGCCATCAGCGGGATCGACAACCCCTCCTCATAGACCTGCCGCCCGTCCGGGCCCATGCCGAGCCCGCCGATATCGACGACATGGACCGTGCTGGCGAAGAGACCGACCGGCTCGCCGCGCAAAAAGGTCGGGCTGACCACGGTCAGATCGTGCAGGTGGCCGCAAGTCAGCCACGGGTCATTCGTGATGTAGTGGTCGCCTGGACGCATCGTCTTCAGCGGAAAGGCGTCGAGGAAGTGCTTGACCGCCGCCGCCATCGAATTGACGTGGCCGGGGGTGCCGGTGACGGCTTGCGCCAGCATATTGCCGTCGCGGTCGAACACCCCGGCCGAGAGGTCGCCCGCTTCGCGCACCGTCGTCGAAAAGGCTGTGCGCACCAAGGTTTGCGCCTGTTCCTCGACGACGGCAATGAGCCGGCTCCACATGATCTGCATGTGAAGCTGGGATAAGGCGGTATTGGGTCTGCCAAGCATCGGCTCGTCTCTACAGTTTTTGCTCCCTCAGTTGGGCATTCTATGGGTTGCGCGTCAGTTTGCGCAATGCCGGCCCGCCCGATCCGTCGCGATCACGAATTGCGTCGGCAACCGCTCGTTGCTGCACCTGCAGCAAATCGGCAGCAAAGTCTCGCCGTGAGGTTGAAGTAGCGGCTAACTCGACTGAAAGTTTGCAATACCAACTGGACAATTTTACTGCGCAAGTGCCCAACAATAAGGCTCGCGGCAACCAACCTCGCTCACCGATAGAGCTCATTCTCCTCGGCAGCAAAGGTTTCGTCTGCCACGGGCGGCGTCAGATCGACCTCCGGTGGAATGATGACCGACCCTCTCAGAAAGCCGTGTAACCGCTCGATCTGGGTGGCCTCGGCCGCCATCGGTACGACGACCGCGACCGGGACGCCGCGCTTGGTGATAACGACCCTCTCCCATTCCCGATTCCGGATCCGGTCGAGAATATCGAGACATTTCGCCTTGAATTCGGTTGCGCTAATGCAGGTATTACCGAGTGAGTTGCGCGCCAAAATTGAGCTGCACGTTCGTGCTGGCTATCTGGCCGGATTGCCGGACGGTCCACGCTCGTTCGCGATCATCGTCCGCGCGGTGCGCGGGATCGTTCCACCAACCGCGATTTGACGCCAAAACCAGGGAGCGAACGCCGTCTCGACTCGATTTACGTTAGCACTAAACGCGGCAGCACCCTTCACCGCCACGGTTTAGCCGTGAAATGATCGTACGATCGCTCGACATTTGATGATGAATGCGCCGTTTCGAATGACCGAAATTTCAAACGTATTTTATGTACTTCTTCTGTTGCCGGGGAACAACGGTCGGGCGAGGACAAAGATTAATATTTCCCGTTATTCCCGGTTTCGCCGATTCTGTTCCCGGTTCGGGGGAAAAAATTCCCGGTTCGACGGCCTACGGGAATTCCTCCGCAAACGATTGGATTCGCGGCCTTTTTCGCGCGCGATCGAGAGCAGCTTCGGCAAAATCGAAAAAATTCCCGGTTATTTTCCCGTTAAACGGGAATTCGGGCGCCGGTCAGGCTTCCCGGCGGGTTAGCTCGATATAGCCGAACCCGTCGATGCGGACCTCGAAGAGACGGCTGACCACGGTCGAGGTCTCGTCCTCGACAATGACGGCGGGACCGGGAATGACGGCACCCGGGCCGAGGTTGCGGCGCTCATGGATCGCGACCTCGATGAACTCGCCCGTCTCGGGGTCGAAGACGGGGCGAATGCGCGCGGGCGCGGGCGAATAGGAGGCGTGGGCCGGCGCTGCGGGCGCGGTCTCGGCCGGGGCGGGGGCCGAGAGCAGCAGCACCCAACTGAGGATTTCGACCTCGACGCCGGGTATGACCCGACTGTAGAGGCGACGGTAGGCTTGCTCGAAGGCGCCGTGGAAGATCGCCGCGTCCTCGGCTCCATAGGGCCTGGTCGGCAATGGTACCGCGATTTCGTGGCCCTGGCCGCGGTAGCGCATGAAGGCGGAGCGGGTTTCGGTCAGCGCCGCGCCGCCGGCGCCGCGGCGAACAATCGGCTCGGCCTCGCCGCGCATTGCCGCGAAGAGCGCGTTGGCCGCCACCGCATCGAACTGGTCGAGGCGCTGCAGCGCCGAGCGCACGATCTCGTAGGCGATCGGCGCACGCAGAAACCCGACCGCCGAGCCAACCCCGGCATAGGAAGGAACCAGCACGCGGTCGAGACCCAATTTCACGGCCATGCGGGCGGCGTGTAGTGGCGCCGCGCCACCGAATGCCACGAGGGTGCGGCCGCGCGCGTCTTTGCCGCTTTCGATCGCATGGACACGCGCGGCGTTCGCCATGTTCTCGTCGACGATCTCGCTGACCCCGAGCGCGGCGAGCTCGATGGCCAGTCCCAGGGGCTCGGCCACCTCCCGGCGCATCGCCGTCTCCGCCGCGCCGCGGTCTAGCGCCATGCGCCCGCCCGAAAACCCGGCGGGATCGATGCGGCCGAGCAGCAGATCCGCATCGGTCACGGTCGGCACGCCACCGCCTCGGCCATAGCAGGCCGGCCCCGGATCCGCGCCGGCGCTGTCGGGACCGACGGTGATCCGCTTTAGCCGGTCGACCCGCGTGATCGAGCCGCCGCCGGCGCCGATCTCGACCATCTCGATGACGGGGATGCGCAAGGGCAGCCCGCTGCCTTTCTTGAAGCGGTAGATCCGCGCCACCTCAAAAGCGCGGTTGGTTTGCGGCTTGAGGTCATCGATCAGGCAGATCTTTGCCGTCGTCCCACCCATATCATAGGACAGGACTTTGTCGAGCCCGCATTGCCGAGCGATCCCCGACGCAAAGATCGCGCCGCCCGCCGGACCGGACTCCACAAGCCGCACCGGGAACCGGATCGCCGTCTCGACCGAAGTCAACCCGCCGCCCGACAGCATCAGGAAGAGCGGGCAAAGAAAGCCCTCCCGGTGCAGGAGCGCCTCGAGATTGGCGAGGTAGCGGCTGATTAGCGGCTGGACGTAGGCGTTAGCGCAAGCGGTCGAGAAGCGCTCATATTCGCGCATCTCGGGCGACACCTCGCTCGACAATGTGACGGGGATCCCGGGCAGCCATTCAGCGAGGATTTCGCCGGCGCGTTGCTCATGCGACGGGTTCGTAAAGCTGTGCAAAAAGCCGATCGCGACGGATTCGATCGCCTCGGCGGCGAGTTGGTCAGCCAGGAAGGATACCCCCGCCTCGTCGAGCGGCACGAGCACCCGGCCGCGCGCGTCGATCCGTTCGCGCATCGGGAACCGCAGACGGCGCGGGACGAGTGGCGGCGGCAGGTCGATGTTGACGTCGTATTGCTCGAACCGGTTCTCGTGGCGGATCTCGATCGTGTCGCGAAAACCTTCGGTGGTCACCAGCGCGGTCTTGGCGCCTTTGCGCTCGATGATCGCGTTGGTCGCGAGAGTCGTACCGTGAATGATGATCGACAGATCGGCCGGCTCGAGCGTCGCCTCGCGCAATACGGTGCTGATTGCTTCAAGAACGGCGCGCTCGGGCGCATCCGCGGTGGTCAATACCTTGGCGCTGTGCCGCCGTCCCCCCGCTTCGAGCGCCACATCCGTGAAAGTACCGCCGATATCGACCCCGAGCCGAGCCTCGCTGCGAGCTTGCGGCGCCACGTCCGCCTCACATTTCGCGAAGGAGAAGGCGATCAAGCGACAGCAGACCTCGGGTCCGGATCGCGAGACAGATCAACATTGGAGCGAGCGGTAACTCCATGCCGCGGGCGTTCCAGAACCAGCCTACCGGCAGATAGATCAAAAAGGCGGCGACGCAATGTGAGCAATCCGCGCTCTGGTATGTCATCTCGCTCCCATGATCTGTGCAAACTGTTGATCCGATTGTACAGTATTGCATCTCCTTGACAAATTACGACGGCAGTTTCCGTTGCGCAGAACCCCCGAGGAGAACGCATCGGGATCTTGCTGAAGCATTCCCGAGCAAGCTCCGAGGTGGCCGGTCTCGAACTGGTTCATCAGCTATCGGCGACCGATCCGAATTTGACGCCTTTTATCTGCTGCAGTGTGAGTAGCCTCACGCTGCGCTGACGGTCCCTAATGTATCGTGGAGCGTCGGCATACCACTGGAGGAGATTGTTATGCCTAGTACCAACACCAAGTCGCGCCGGCCGCGGCCTATGAACGTCCACGTCCATCGCGGATCCGTCGCCGAACGCAAGTACCGAGCTGTTGCAGGCGTCCCGGGTTTGCTTCCGGAGGAGTTAGCTCCCGGTCTATCCCCAATGCCCGCTCACGATCTGCTGTTTCACGGCGGGAAAACGATCCGGAACCTGACCTACACGAACTTTTATGTCGGCGCTGACGCTTGGGACCAGAGCGACATACAAAACATCGACCGGGCGCTCGACGCAGCCATGTCCGAGCCGACGCTTAACAACGTCATGGCGCAGTACTTCTCCGGGGTTCCCACTACCAAATTCGCCGCGTCCAAGACGCTCCCCGGAGCGGCGCCAGAGCAAGCGACGAAGGACGACATTGAGCAGATGGTCAATACTCTGCATGGCCAGGGCAAGCTGTCGGGCTTCGACTTCAGCTCAACCGTCTTCAACTTTATGCTGCCACGCGGGACGGTGCTGGTCGACGATCCCACTGCTGGCGAAAGCAAAGGCGGTCGCAAAGCCAAGCGCCGTCCCGTCGGCGATGACGACGACAAGGCCAGTTCGCTCGAAGGATTGGGCGGATTTCACGGCTCCGTCCAGGTCGGCGGCACGACGATCTATTATGCTGTCGGGGTGTTTTCCGAAGGGAGCAACGGGATCCCGGTGTTCGATGCTTCTTGGAAGAATGTCGTTGCAACCTTCTATCACGAGCTGAACGAGGCGCGCACCGACCCGGACGTCGAGCAAGTGATCAATGGCGGGCCTGCCTCGATGCTCGGCTGGAATTCGCGGCAAGGCGAGGAGTGCGGAGACTTCCCCGTCTTCGAGGCTAATCCGCTGACCAAGGTTTTCCAGGAAGTTCCGATGGCGGGTGGGGGGACTGCGCCCGTGCAATTCCAGTATTCCAACTTTGTCCATGGTCCGGAGGGTCCCGCGGCGTCACCACATCCGCCTGCCAACCAGAAGGGAACCCATCGCCGCTCGGCAGCTTAACGGCGATTGCACTCCCGCTGCGCAATGCAGCGGGAGTGCAATATCTCGGTCATTTGCCCCGAACTTCTTCGACTGAAGGCGGTAGAGGGCTGAAGTTCAGTGGGACCGCTTCCTCGATGTGCTCGCGGCTCGGCAGCTGCGAGGCGTCCCAGCCGCCGCCCAATGCCTGGATCAGCGCTGCGCTCGCGACGAGCCGGCTCTGCCGGATATTGACAGCCGTGACGGCATCGGCGAGCGCGGTCTGGTCGGCGACGATAACGCTGGTATACGCGACGGTGCCGGCCTGATACTGGTTGTTGATGATCCGCGCCGCCTCGTATGCCGCCGCCACCGCCTTGTCCTGGACCTCGGCCTCCTGCGCGAGGATGCGCAGACCGGCGAGCTGGTCCTCGACTTGTTGAAACGCGGTCAGCACGCTCTGTCGATAATTCGCAACATTCTGGTCGAAGATCCCAAGTGCCTCTTCGACTTGAGCATTGCGCGCGCCGGCGTCGAAGACGGTCTGCACAAGGTTCGACCCGAACGACCAGAACCGGCTCGAAGTGGCCAACAGACGGTTCAGCGTCAACGCTGAAGTTCCGTAATCGCCCGTAAGAGTGATGTTGGGATAAAACGCCGCCAACGCGACACCGATCTGAGCGTTGGCCGAGGCCATCAGACGCTCGGCAGCGGCGATATCGGGGCGCCGCTCCAATAGTGCCGACGGCATCTCTGCCGGTATCACTGGCACTGCGATCACCGTTTCCGTTGGCGGGATCGAAAATTCGGCTGGCGGCCTGCCGATCAGAACGGCGATCGCGTGCTCGAGCTGGGCGCGGGTTACGCCGACTGCGATCGCCTGCGCCTGTGTGCTTTGGAGTTGTGCCTCGGCCTGGGCGACGGCTGACTGGTCCGCAGTGCCGCTCTGATATTGGTTCTGGGTGATGCGTAAGGATTCGGCATAGTACGCGGCCGTAGCGTCGAGCAGGCGCTTCAGCTCGTCCGCGACCCTGAGCTGCAGATAGTCGCTGGCCAACGTGCCCTGCGCCGACAGGCGGACGCTGGCGAGATCGCCGGCGCTCGCCTGGGCGCTCGCCACATCGCCTTCGACGGTACGACGAATCTTACCCCAGAGGTCCGGCATCCAACTCGCCGACGCGGAGGTGCTGAACTGGCTGCTGGTGAACCCGGATCGGCCGACGCCCGTGCTGCTACTGGAGCTACCGCCGGTTCGCGAACGCGTCGCGCCCGCATTGAGATCGGCGGTCGGGAAGAAGGCGGCACGGGCCTGGGCGACGATCCATTCCGCTTGCTGGAATGCCGCGTCTGCGGCTTTAAGGTTCTGGTTGGAGATGTCGATCTGCTTCTCCAAATCGTCGAGCAGGGGATCCTTGTAGATCGACCACCAGGCGCCGCGATCGATCGCATCGAGCGGCTCGCCAACCTTCCAACCCGCTTCTTTGTATTGCACTGGTATTGGGGCGGTCGGCCGCTGATAATCGGGCCCGACCGTGCAAGCAGAGATCAGCGCCACTACGGCCAGGACGCCGATCGCGCGCGCCCGTTTCATTTCCCCTCGCGGCAATGGACGGCTAGAGGCTCATTCGCCGGGTTCGGGAACGCGACCCAAATAGAAACGCGGATGGCGGATCCGCCAACGTCGCTGGCCCCACAGGCGTAAGCGGTCGAGATAGAGATAGATGACCGGGGTCGTGTAAAGGGTCAGCATCTGGCTGACGATCAGCCCGCCGACAATCGAAATGCCGAGCGGCCGCCGCAATTCGGAGCCCTCGCCGAACCCGATCGCCAATGGCAGCGCCCCGAGCATCGCGGCCATTGTTGTCATCATG
>Ga0306926_10000370_pt1 | contig 40563 bp, 35 predicted proteins | sample flu12Cox44000178_FD_203759 | JGI IMG/M metagenome (GOLD analysis project Ga0306926, IMG submission 203759) | Lab enrichment of tropical soil microbial communities from Luquillo Experimental Forest, Puerto Rico - flux8day.12C.oxic.44.000.178 (v2)... | ecosystem: Environmental > Terrestrial >... | reverse complement strand
CGGCGCAGGGCTTTTGCTACGACACCCGCATTCCCGGCAACGGCAACGGCGGCCACGCCTTCGGTACCACGCTGCCGGCAGCCGAGAAGGAGGATCTCATCGCCTATTTGCTGACCTTCTAGGAGAGTTCGATGTCGACAGCGACAACGACTGCGCACTCGACCGAAGACGTCGCGCTGCGATGGTTCCGGCGGCTGATGTGGGCCGGCATTATCGGCAACGTCATCGTGGGCATCGTCTCCATCGCCTATACCCCGCAAGTGCTCGCGCTCGCCAAGGTCGATCCGGCGACGCCGTTGGTCTGGCCGCGCCTTTCCGCGATGTTGGTCATGCTTCTCGCCGGCTTCTATATTCCCGCCGCGATCGATCCTAACGCCCATCGTTTCGCCGCGGTCTTCGCGGTGGTTTGCCGGTTTGCGGGCACCATCTTCATGGCCGTGGTCGGCGGACACTACATCATTTTCGGTCTGTTCGATTTCGTCTTCGGCGCTCCGCAAGCGATCTGTCTTTATCTTGCCTGGCAGCGCACGAACGCGGCGCCCGATGGCCGCGCCTCCGGCAGCACGATCGTCGCACTGCTGGCCGGCCTGCTCGCCGTCGGCGCCTTCGCCTGGGGTGCCTTTCAGTGGCTGACGCAGCCGGTCCTGCCGGCATTTGCGTCCGACGAGGAGTTCTTCAAATACGGCTCCATCGGCAACGATGGTGCGGGCGGCATTCCCTATCCGATCTGGATCGCGATGCCGGACGTCTGCGCCCATCACCTGCCGCGTCCGCAAGGGTATGCCGCCTTCGGCCTGCTCTACGAGCGCGGACGCAACCCCGCCATCGATCCGCCCATAGGGTTCTCGCGGGCGAAGGTCGGGGTCGAGCGCATGGCGATCAATTGTGCCGTCTGTCACACGGTGCGCGCGCGACTGGCTGCCGATGCCGAGCCGCAGTTCTACGTCGGCGCCGCCGCCAATACCGTCGACATCCAGGGCTATCTTCGTTTCCTGTCGCGCTGTGCGGCCGACGACCGCTTCACCCCCGATCAGCTGATTCCGGCGATGGCCGCCAAGGTCAAGCTGTCCTGGCTCGACCGCTTGACCTATCGATTCGTCCTCATCCCTTTCGTGCGCAGGCGTCTGCTGGAGCAGGGGGAGGACTTGGCCTGGGCGAGTCGCCGTCCGGCTTGGGGACCGGGCCGGATCGATCCGTTCAATCCGGTCAAATTCGGGATGCTGCACCTCGCTGACGACGAGACCATCGGCAACAGCGACATGCAGGCGGTATGGAACCTGAACGCACGCGAGCAAATCCGTGCATCCGCGCCGTTGCATTGGGATGGCCTGAACAACTCGGTGCGAGAGGTGGTTATCAGCTCGGCCCTCGGTGACGGCGCCGTCGCGCGCGAGTTCAACTTCCCGGCAATGGAGCGCATCGACCGCTTCCTGCGCGCCTTGCCTCCGCCGCTGTCGCCGCACCGGCCCGACGCTGCAGCCGTCGAACGTGGCAAGATGGTATTTGCGGCCAACTGCGCCGAGTGTCACGCTCCGGACGGCAAGCGCACGCTCACCGTGATCCCGGTCGCCGAGGTCGGCACCGACATCAACCGGTCGCATATGTGGACCGAGCTTGCCCGCGACGCCTATAACAATTTCCGCGAAGGCCGCGATTGGGGTTTCAAATCCTTCCGCAAGATCCCCGGCTACGTCGCGGAGCCGCTAGGCGGACTGTGGCTCAATGGGCCATACCTCCACAACGGCTCCGTTCCGACGTTGCGTGACCTGCTGGAGCCGCCGGCGCAAAGGCCGGCCGCCTTCGTGCGCGGGCTCGATGTCGTGGATGCACGCAACGGCGGCTTCGTCGCTCCCTCCTGCGATCCGCGACAGCAGCCTGCGGAAGGCTTCTGCTTCGATACGCGGCTCGTCGGCAACGACAACGATGGCCACGTCTATGGCACGGCGCTGTCGGCGGCCGAGAAAGGCGACCTTTTGGCTTATCTGCTAACGTTCTGACGCGATGGAGAATGTCATGACGGATGCCGATGCCTTGACGATCGGCTCGACGCAGGCGCAGGCGGCAACGCGGCGCATCGCCTACCGCCGACTGCTCGGCTTCACTCTCATCGTCCAGACGGCGGTCGGCCTCATCGCTGTCGTCTTACCGATCTGGCTCGCGCGCGCAGCCGACCTCCCCGGTCCGCCGTCGTCCGGCTGGGTGCAACTGTGGGGGGTCATGTTGCTGATCATGGCGACCCTCTATCTGCCGGGCTGCATCGAACCGGTGCACGTGCGTTGGCCGAATGTCGTCGGCATTGTCGCGCGCTTCGTCCTGGCGGTGGCCTATGTCCGTCTGGGCCAAGGCTTGCGCTGGTTCGCGCTCTATGAATTGGTGTTCGCAGTGGCGCTGGCTTGGAGCTATCGCCAATTGCTGCGCGCCGAACTCATGTCGCGCCCGTAGCAGAATTAGAGCGAGGGCGGCCAATCCACTTCGGCCAGGCCGTCTCTCGCCGAGGCCCTGCTGCCTTTTCGTTAACCAATTAACCTTAAGATCGCGGGTGGTCGGTTCTTTGATGGGATGCCGCCATGCACAAGCTCGCGGTCGCGTTCTTCTACGCCTGCGCCCTGCTGTCGATCTCGGTCACGGCGCTCGTCTTTATCGGCAAGGCCTCGGCGCAACACGGCGGACACGTTAGCGGTTACGAGGGCGCGGCCCGCACTTCGCTGTAACCATCGGCTGCGCCGCAAGTCTTTTGGTCAGGCGTCGCTGACGCGATTTGGCGCGTCGTGGCGCCGCCAGCGCACGTGTGAGTCCTTGACTCCCTTAAGTTAATTAGTAAAGTTACTTAAGGAAATGGAGGACCGCGATGGCGCTCTCCATGAGTCACCGACCGCCGCCGCCGGCCAAGCCGCTCGATGCGTCGTTGCGCGGCTATCTCGCCACCAACGCCGACATCGTCACTCGCGTCACCAAGCCGGTCCATATGGCCGACATTGGGGCGCTGTCGGCGCAGAGCGACCAACCCATCGTGTTCGAGAACATCGTGGAGAAGCCGGGTTTCCGGCTGTGCGACATTCTGGTGAAAACCCGCCGCTCGCAGGCGCGCGCGCTCGGGACCTCGCCGGAGAACTATCTGCGCACGCTCGCCTACCGGCTGCGCCAGCCGCCGCGCGGACTGAAGATCGTCAAGACCGGGCCCGTGAAAGAGGTGGTGAAGCTCCACAACGAGGCCGATTGGACCGAGCTGCCCATCCCCTTCCACAAGGACAAGGACGCGACGCCATACATCACCGCGATGAATATCATCCGTGATCCCGAGACCGGCTTTTACAATTCCTGTCACGCCGGCACCCACGCGGTGGGACCGCGCCGCGGGCTGATCAGTTTCGTGACGCCGCATTCGCACGTCATCATGCGCAAATACCGCGACATGGGCATGGACGCGATGCCGATCGCCTTCGTGTTCGGCGTGCCGCCGGCATACGAGATCATGGCGAACTTCTCCGGCCTGCACATGGACTCGTGGGGCGAGATGGAGATGGTCGGCACGATCATGGACCGTGATGTCGAGATGGTGCCGTGCGAGACACTGGAATTGAACGTGCCGGCCGAAGCCGAGATCGTGGTCGAGGGCCACGTCAACCTGAAGGATAGGTTCAAGGTCGGAGAGGTCACCTCGCCCTCGATGTATCACCTGCCGCATTACGAGGAGCTGCCCGAGGTCGAGGTCAGCGCGATCACGATGCGCGGCGACCGTCCGATCTATCGCAACCACCAGACCTGCCCCGACACCGACCATCAGCCGTTGCCCCGGCTCTGTCACGAGGCGGTGCTCTACAATCGCCTCAGCGAGATCGGCGTCGACGTCAAGGACGTGCGCTTCCCGACCTGGGGTGCCGCGCTCTCCTGCATCATCCAGTTCAGCTATCCGCGCGAGGGGATGGTGAACGATGCGCTGATGCTGGCCATGGGCGCGCCGTGGCTCAACACCAAGCTCGTCGTCGCGGTGTCCCCCGACACCGATCTCGACGATCCCGGGGACGTTTACCACGCCATCGCGACGCGCTGCGATCCTGCGCGCGACGTCGTCGTAGTGCCGAATACGCGCGGCTCGCCCTATGACCCATCGGCACGCCCGCTCGAAGGGCAATATCCCTGGCGGGTCGTCGGCAAGATGGGGATCGATGCCACCGTCAAATCGCGCCACGATCCCGCCGATTTCGAACGCGCCTGGCCCCGCAACTGGGGCAAGGTGAAGCTATCCGACTACCTCTAAAGGAGCGCCATCATGGATGCCATCGCTACGCCCAAGCCGAAGGTTCTGTTCGAAGCCGATCCCTTCATTCCTTACATGCGCGAGCAGGATTTCGACGCCCGGCTCAGACCCGTGGTCGAGCCCTACAAGAAACGCATGGGTTTCCTGCCGAACGCGCTCAAGCTCTACGCCTATCGGCCGGAGATCGCGGAGACGCTGTGGAAGCTCAACAGCAACATCATGCGCGACCCAAGTTCGACGCTCGACCAATTGTTGAAGCGCAAGCTCGCGGCAGTCGCCTGCGCCACCAACGGCTGCGCCTATTGCACGGCCCATAGCTGCTCGATGTTGAAAAAGCCGAAGGACCTGGAGTTTGAGGGCTGGGGGCTAAGCGAGGAAGAGTTGCAAGACATCATCACTGGTGCCTACGAGCCCAAGAACGAGATGGAACGCGCCTGCTTCGACTACGTTCGCTCGGCTTCCGAGGATCCGACCTCGGTTCCGGATGAGATTTTGCAGCGGCTCAAGCAGCATCTGACGCCGCAGCAAGTCGTCGAGCTCGCATGCGTGGTCGGGTTCTGGAAATTCTACAACACCGTGCACGACAGCCTGCACATCCCCGTCGAGTCGACGCTCCTGCGTGATACCGGATATGTCGATCTCTAGGCTCCCGCGCACCCGCACACGGGCAAAACGGGCGAACACTGCGGCGGCCTACGTCTTGCCACCCACCGTCTCCTCCGGCGCGCTGCTCGATAAAGGCTCGGACCGTCGGTTTCGGATGCTCGTCAATGATCTCTTCACGATCGCAAGCCGTATGGAGATCGTTCGTGCGCATCTGGGCCGACGCATGGGATTGAGCGGACCGCAATACAGCGTGCTGATCGCGGTCGCTCATCTCCAGGGCGAACGTGGCGTCAGGGTCGGCACGGTCGCCCACGCCATGCACGTGTCGAGCGCCTTCATCGCCTCGGAGACCGGCAAGATGGCGCGGCTCGGACTGCTGCTCAAGCGGCCCAATCCGCAGGACCGCCGCGGCGTGCTGCTCACACTGGCACCCGCTGGCCGACTCAAGATCGACCGCGTCAGCGCCGAGATCCGTGCGGTCAACGACATGTTCTTCGGCGCGCTCGACGCCGAGTCGTTTGCCGCCTTGTGCGTCGCCGCGCAGGCGCTGGTGAAAGGCTCCGGCAAAGCCGTGCAATACGTCGACATGGTCGAGAGCGAACCATCATCGGCTTTGAGCGCGGCCGAATGAGCGCCGCACGAGATATGCCGCCGGAATGATCAAGTGCGGCGCGAAAATGCCCTTGTGGTATTTCGTCCATGTGCCAACGTTGAGCGCGGCTCTCGGCGCCGAGCGAGGACAGGATGGCATCGTATTTCGTCAGGTTTGCGGTTCGCCAGCGATCCGGACGCAGCATTGCGCTCGCCGGATCGCTGCCGCGCGCGGGGATTTTCACCGCTCCCAAATTGAGCGGCGAAGTGACGCATGAGGCCATGATCGGCAGGGTGCTGTTCTGATCGAGGGCAAGGAGCGACCGCCGGGCGCGAGATCGAGGGCATCGCCATTTTCTCCCAGCAGATCGTAAACGGCCTGATGCTCGGCTCCATCTACGCGATGGTCGCCGTCGCATTGACGCTCAGTATCGGCGTTTTGCGATTCCTGAACTTCAGCATTCCCGGCCTGTTCATGATCGGCGGGATGGTGACGTGGGCATTGGTGCGCGGCGGAACGCCATGGCCGCTCGCGGCTGGCGCCGCTCTCATCGCGGGGGCCCTGGCCTCCCTCGTGGTGGAGCGTTTCACCTGGCGCTGGATGCGCAGCGCTCAGCATTTCGTGCCGCTGGTGAGCTCGATGGCCTTCCTGCTGCTGTTCGAGCACCTGGCGGTGATCTATTGGGGATCGGAGCTGCGCACCTTGCCGGCGCTGTTCGGGACTTCCGACTGGCGCGTCGCCGGCCTCGTCATCAGTCTGCCGCAGCTCGCGGGCCTTCTCTGCTCGATCGCGCTGATCTGGGCATTGACGCTGGTGCTGGCACGCACCCGTCTGGGCCGCGGCCTGCGCACGATCGCAGAGGATTCCGACACCGCGCTGCTGCTCGGCGTCGATATCAACCGCATTGTGCCGCTGGTGTTTCTGATCAGCGGCCTGTTTGCCGCGCTCGCCGGCGTGATCTTCGCGTTGAATTACCGCCAGGTCCATCCGTTCATGGGCGAAGTGGTCGGTCTCAAAGGGATCTCGGCCATGATCGTCGGCGGCATGGGCAACGTTTGGGGCTCGATCGCCGGCGGGCTGATCATCGGTCTGGTGGAGGTAATGTCGATCGGCTATTTCGGCGCCGATTTCGTCGACATCGCGGTCTACGGACTGCTGCTGCTCATCTTGTTCATCCGTCCGACCGGATTGTTCGCCGGCGCAATCGTCGGGCAGGCGCGCGCATGAGCGGATATCTCGAAGGGGTTCTGGTTCTACTCGCGGTGAACGTGGTGTTCGCCTATGGCGGCTTCCTGCCGCTTGCGGCCGGACAGCTCAATCTGGGGCTGGCCGGCTTTGCGGCGATCGGCGCCTATGCGTCGGCGTACCTCAGCAATGTGTTCAAGCTTTCACCGCTTATCGCCATCCCGTTCGCCGGCGTCGTGGCCGGCGCGGTGGCGCTCATCGTGGCGGTGCCGGTACTGCGCACACGCGGCATCTATCTGGCGCTTGCCACGTTCGCGCTCGGGCAGATCGTGCAAGCGATCATTCTCAATCTCGAAGTGGTCGGTGGCGCCGCCGGCTACCCGGTGGCGGCGTTTATTCGGCTTCCGACCATTGCCGCGGCAGCGGCCATCGTCGTGGCGCTGGTCTGGCTGTTGTTCGCAACACGCTTCGGAATCGCGGTGACCGCGGTTCACGATGACGAGGGGGCGGCCGACCTCATGGGCATCGACGTGCGCGCCTTCCAGATCGCCGCCTTTGCGCTTGGGTCGGCCATTGCCGGCATCGGCGGCGGCCTTTATGCGCATCACTTCAGCTTCATCGAGGCCCAATATTTCAACATCTCGCTCAGCATCACGATCGTGCTCTACGTGCTGCTCGGTGGCACCCAGACCGTGATCGGGCCACTATTGGGCGCGGCAGTGTTCACACTGCTGCCGGAAGTTTTGCGCGCCAGCGCCAACTGGCGCTACGCGGCGTTCGCCGCTGCCTTGATCGTGATCATGGCGCTGCGCCCGGAGGGACTGGTCACCGGCGCGCAATTGCGCCGCCTGCTCGGCTCAAATCGAGCCGAACCGCGCCATCGTGCGGTTGCAGCCGGATTGCCAAAGGGGGGTGCCGGGTGACGACGGCCGACCCCATCCTTCGTCTTGAATCCCTCAGCAAGCGTTTCGGCGGCTTGCGCGTGATCGAGGATTTGAGTCTCGCAGTCAGGCGCGGCGTGCGCACGGCGCTCATCGGTCCTAACGGGGCCGGCAAGACGACGGTCTTCAATCTGATCACCGGCGTGTTCGCGGTCGATGCCGGGCGGATCGTGCTCGACGGCGCCGATATCACCGCCACTCCCTCGCGGCGGCGCATCGGCCATGGCATCGCGCGCAGCTTCCAGAATATCCGCCTGATGCCCCACCTGAGCACGCTGGAAAACGTTATGGTCGGGCAACATTGCCGCAATCGCGGCTTGGGCGGCGTATTGCAGCCGGTCAACCTCGTGCCGCACAACCGCTGGCGCGAAGCAGCACGCGCGGCGCTCGCGGATGCGGGATTGATCGAACACGAGCGCTCGACGGTGGGCAGCCTTCCTTATGGCGTGCAGAAACACATCGAGCTGGTGCGCGCGCTGATGGCGCAGCCGCGGCTGCTCTTGCTCGACGAGCCCGCCGCCGGTCTCAATCCGGCGGAAACCGAGGCACTGCAGGCGCAGCTCGAGAAAATCTGTAGCGCTGGCGGCCCCACCTTGCTGCTGGTCGAGCACGACATGCATTTCATCGGGGCGCTGTGCGAGGACGTGATCGTTCTCGACTTCGGGCGCAAGATCGCCGAGGGTAGCCCCGAGGATATCCGTCAGAACCCCTTGGTGCAGGAGACTTATCTCGGCGCGCCCGCCGTCGAGCCGATGGAGCGGCACAGTGCAGCTCGAAGTGCATGAACTCGAGGTCCGCTATGGCCGCGTGCACGCGGTCCGCGGCGTCTCCGCAACGCTCGACCGGGGCGAGATCGTAGCGGTGCTTGGCGCCAATGGCGCCGGCAAATCGTCGCTGCTGCGCGCCGTGCTCGGCCTCGCCAGGCCGTGCGGCGGCACCGTGATCTTCGACGGCCGCGACATCACGCAGTGGCCGACCAGCGTCCGCGTGCGCAGCGGGCTCATCCTGGTGCCCGAGGGCCGTCGCATCGTGATGACGCTCACCATCCACGAGAATCTCCTGATGGGCGCGTTCCACCGGCGCGATCACCGCGCGGTCGCTGCCGAAATCGGCGACATCTACGCGCGCTTTCCCAATTTGGCGGCGCGCCGGCACAACCCAGCGTCGGTCTTGTCGGGCGGCGAGCAGCAGATGCTGGCGATCGGGCGCGCCCTGATCGCCCGGCCGAAGGTGATGATGCTCGACGAGCCTTCGCTGGGATTGAGCCCGAGGCTGTCGAACGAGGTATTCGCTCTGATTCGCGAGCTCAATCAGCAGGCCGGGCAGAGCATCCTGCTGGTCGAGCAGAACACACAGCGCGCGCTCGAGCTCGCCGACCGCGCCTACGTGCTCGAACTCGGACGGGTCGCGATGGAAGGCCCCCCCGAACGCATTCTCGCCGGCCAGGCGCTGCAGGCCGCCTATCTCGGCCACGGCCGCGCATCCGATCGGCGCGGCGACGCTCGCACGACGTCGGCAACGTGAGCGACGATCGAACCCGATCGCACAGAGGAGAAGCACCATGAAAACCAGATCGACGGGGGCCATCCTGACAGCGGCACTGGCGGCGCTGTGGGCCGCGAGCGCGGCCTGCCAGGAACTTTCGCTTGGTTATCTGCCCTCGGGCGCAGGGCCGTTTGCGACATTCTCGAAGACCAACGAGATCGCGGCGCAGATCGCCATCGACGAGATCAACGCCGCCGGCGGCATCGGCGGCAAGAAGCTGCGCATCGTTGCTTTCGACACCGCCGGCAAGCCCGATCAGGCAGTGGTTGGCGTGCGCAAGCTCGCCGACGACGACAAGGTGCTGGCCGTCATCGGTCCGCTCAGCTCGAGCGAATGCCGGGTGGTGTTTCCGGCCGGCGACCGGGCCGGCATCGTCTCGATGTCCATGGCGTCGTCGGCGCCGAAACTGGCCGAACCGTTCCAATATGCCTTCCGCAATACCTCGGACGAGGGCTACATGTTTGAGCGGGTCATGCGCGCGCTCAAGCAGAACAACCTCGCGATCGCGACCGGGGCCATTGCCTATGCCACCGACGACGTCATTTCCAAGGTCATGGGCGAAAACGTGTTGCCGGGGATCATGAAGAAGTCCGGCACCGACGTGAAGCTCAGCGTCACCTTCCAGACCCAGGCGTTCGATTTCTCAGCCCAGGTCTCGCAGCTCCTTGGCCAACCGACCGATTTGATCGGAGTGGGCTCGGGCCCGGAACCGGCCACGCGTCTGGTCCAGGAGTTGCGGCGTCAGGGTCACAAGGGCCGGCTCGTCGCTGGTTCCACTATCGCCGATCCTGAGCTCGGGCGGCAGATGGGCAAGGCCGGGGACGGCACCACCATCCCAACCACGTTCTACGCCGACCTCAACGACCGCGCCAAAGCCTTCCAGGGCGAATTCGCCAAGCGTGCGAAGGCGGCCGGCCTCGACCGCACGACTGCGGCGCAATTCGACGCAGCGACCTACGACATCGTGCTGTTCTACGCCCATGCGATGAAGCAGGCGAAGGTCGCGGGCGATCCTTCCAAGCTCGCAGCCGAGCGCACCGCGATTAAGGATGAGCTGCGCAAGATGAAGAATTTTCCAGCGCTCGAAGGCGCGATCTCGTTCGGATCGAACGGCGATGCGCTAAAGCCGGTTTACGTGATCCAGTTGCAGGACGGCAAATGGACGTTGATCGGCCAATTCCCTCCAGAGTCGTAAGCGCGAACCGGCGGCGGCATGCGTCGCCGCCGCCGACAATGTTGGCCTGTGACGGATGACGTCAATGCTCCAGCAGGAGCGAGCCGAAGCCATCGATCTTGTCGTCGATGTCATTCTGACGGAGCGACCACCAATAGATGCAGGTGTTGATCGCAAGCACCGGCTTGTCGAGCCAGAACTCGGCGATGCCGGCAAGCCGCGCCATCGCGAGATTGGTGCCGACCTGGATGACGGCGTCGACGTCCGGTCCGTTCACTTCGAGGATGGCGTCTCGCAGCTCGCGCTCCGGCACATGCGCAATCAGCACGGGACTCGCGCATTTGAGGCCTTTCAGGCGCACGACCTCGAAACCGCAATCGGCAAAGAAGCGGCGGACCTGCGCGTCGCCGACCGGCATATAGGGTGTGATCACGCCGATGCGCTTCGCCCCATAGCGCTGCAACGCCGCACGCGCCGCGTCCGAGCCCATCGAGACCTTGACGCCGGCCCGCGCCTCGACCCGCTGGTGCAGTTGCTTGCTGCCCTCGAGCCCGTCCCAGAACGTCTCCGACGACATGCCCATGATCAGATAGTCCGGCTCGCACGTCATCACGTCGTCGACTGCTTGCAACATCTGCTTGCGAATGTTGGCCATCAGCTGATTGAAATCGTCATCGTTGCGGATCGGATCGTTGGGGATGTGGATGCGGCCGAAGTGATTGGTGACGCCGCGCGGCCGCATGGCTTCGAACTCCGGCTGCACGGAGGTGTTGGTCGAGGGCGCGATCACGCCGAATTTCTTGCGGAAGCCGAGCGCGTCGGTCATGGGGCGAAAGCTTGCCGCAGATCGCAGGCGAAAGACAATGGTGCCGTCTTCGCTTGCGGCCGGGGGCCGAAGGAGGGCGAGGGCGCCACCGTTGCGGGTCGGGCCGCTGCCCGCGGCCGTCCGGCATGCTAGAATTCTGACGCCACACCCAGGAGCGGGCGATGCTGCGCACCGGCAAGGAGCATCTGGAATCGCTGCGCGACGGCCGCGTCGTCTATATCGGCAGCGAGAGGGTCGAGGACGTCACCCGCCATCCCGCCTTTTGCAACGCCGCTGCGACGGTCGCCGCCCTCTACGACATGAAAGCGGATCCGGCGAACCGCGACAGCCTGACCTATGAGGAGGACGGCGGCCGCCACTCGATCTACTTCCTGCGCCCGCGCACGCGCGAGGACCTGCAGCGCCGCATGCTGGGGCACCGCCGGATCGCTGACGTGACCTTCGGCATGTTCGGCCGCTCGCCCGATCACGTCGCCTCCTTCGTCACCGGGATGGCGATCAAGCCCGACGCGCTGCCGGCACCGTGCGCGCATGCCGACAATCTCCTGCGCTACTATCGTCACCTGCGCGACAACGACGTGTATGTCGTCTACGCGGTGTTGCCGCCGCAGGCGGCGCGCAACCCGGAATTCTACGAGCGGCAGAACCTTCCGGTGCCGACGCTGCGGGTGGTGCGGGAAGCGGACGACGGCGTCGTGATCTCGGGCATGAAGATGCTCGCGACCGGCGCGCTCTACGCCAACGAAATTTGGATCGGCAACGTGCTTCCGCTCGCGCCGGACCAGAAGAAAGAGTCGATCACCTGCGCCGTGCCGTGCAACGCGCCAGGTCTCACGCTCTGGTCGCGCAAGCCGGCGGCGCTCGGCGCCACCTCGGAATTCGATTCACCGCTCGCCTGGCGCTACGATGAAAGCGACAGCATGGTGCTGTGCGACAACGTCAAGGTGCCGTGGGAGAAGGTGTTCGTGCACGACGACGCGCTGCTCTCGCGCGACATCTACATCAAGACGCCGAGCCATTGCTTCGGAAATCACCAGTCGAACGTGCGCTACTGGGCGAAGATGCGTCTTCTGCTCGGCCTATGCAGCAAAGTTGCGCAGGCGACCGGCGCCGATCAGGTTCCCGCCGTGCGGGAAACGCTCGGCAAGATGGCCGCGGTCGAGAGCACGATCGGCGGGCTGGTGCACGGACAGATCAATGCCTGCGAGCATTGGCCGGAGGGATACGTCTGCTTCAATCGCCGCTTCATGTATGCGGGGCTCGACTGGTGCACGCAGAACTACAGCAAATTCATCGACGAGCTGCGCGAGCTCTGCGGCGGCGGCGTGTTCCAGATGCCGGCGGACATCTCGGTCATGGACGATCCGGACCTCGCCCGGCAGTTTGCGACCTTTTGGCAGACGCCGCAGGCCGACGCCGTGACCCGCATGAAGCTATTCAAGCTGGCATGGGACATGGTCGGCTCGGAGTTCGCGGGCCGCCACCTGCAATACGAGAAATTCTATGCCGGCGCCGCCTTCATCATCCGCAATCATTCGTACCGCGAAACCGATTGGGGCGAGTTCAACAAGCTGGTCGAGGACTTGATGGCGAGCTACGACTATCCGGTCGAACGACATGCGACGGACGCCGGATTATCCGTCCTGCGTCGTCAGTCTTCCGTCCGGTGATCCTCACGCCCCTCCGTTGAGCGCATAGCGTCCGTCCTTGAGGCGCTTGAGCCGGCCCTGCTGGTAGAGCTTGTCGAAGTCGCGCAGGATCTCGCGGCCGTCGCGGGTGCCGAGCGCGGCCATGAGCTCGAGATAGGTCGCAGGGCCTTCGGCCAGCGCAGCTTCGAGGGTCTGGCGCGGACGTCGCGGCATTTGCGGTGGATGCGGCACCGTGAACTCGGCGCTGGCGCCCTTGCCGAACGGCTTGGTACAGTCGAAGCCGCCCTTGGCGCCGGTGCGGCTCCCTTGCAGCGACGGATCGAGCGGGACGCAACGAAAGCCCGACGCCGCGACGAAGTCGCGGTCGGCCTGGAAGCGCGTGGCCAGCGCCCAGTCGATCTGCTCGTCGGAAAAGACGTCGATGTCGTCGTCGACCACGAACACATGCTTGACGTCGCCGGAGGAGCAGAACACCGCGGCGATGGCGTTGCGCGCCTCGCCGGGATTGCGCTGACGCAGGGAGACGCGCACGTTGTACATGCCGCCGGACGATGCGGTACAGCAAACCGCTACTGGCTCGCGAACGGCGTGCTGCAGCACGTTCCAGATCGCGGCCTCGGTCTTGGCGGCGCCGAGTTGCGCCGTGTCGGTGAAGGTGAGCCGCGCGCCGCCGATGGTCACGGTCTGGAACAGCGCGTCGCGCCGTTTGGTAATGGCGGTGAGATGGAATACCGGATTGCTTTTGAGCAGGCCGTAATAGCCGATGTATTCGCCGTAAGGTCCCTCGGGTTCGACCAGCCCGCGCTCGTCGATATAGCCTTCGAGCACCAGCTCGGCGTCGGCTGGAACGCGAACATCGACCGTGACGCATTTCACGACCGGCACCGGCGCGCCGCGCACCGCGCCGACCACGTCGAGCTCGTCCATCGCCGCCGTCGCGGCGACGGCGGCGAGAAAATCGGTGGGATGGCTGCCGACCGCGAAGGCGACGGGCATGCGCTCGCCCCTCGCGACCGCGGCCTGGTAGAGCGCGCGCAAATCGCTCGGGGCATTGAGGTCGATGCCGGCGGCGCGCGGGCCGCGCAACATCAAACGCCGGCAACCGATATTGGTGAAGCCCGACTTCGCATCGCGCGCGTAGTCGATGCTGGCCGAGATATACGGTGCGCCGTCGAGCCCGTGCTGCAGGTGCACGGGCAATGTGGTCAGATCGGCGTCGTTGCCGGTGAGCACGACCTCGTGCACCGGCGCTTGCGCGGAGGGCACTTCGATCGGGGCAACCGGATGCTGCAGGCGCTCGCGCAGGGCGGCGGGAAAGCCGGGCTCATCGGTATCGAGCGCGGCAGCAAGGCGGCGCCGAGTGCCCATCACGTTACCGACGAGCTCGGTCTTTTCCGGTCCGACCGCGCGGAACCAGACCGCGTGGGGATTGCAATCCAGCACCGCGGCCACGTCGATGAGGTCGATCGGATCGTCATGGATGACGCATTCGCCCTGCTGCACAAGCTTCTCGACGAAATGGCGCAAACGAAATTTTTCGGTATCGGTCATGAAGATGCTTTCCAGTCGATCGATCGCATACAGTGTGTCGGGCGATCTTAGCGGGCGGGCGTGAAGGGGTCCAGAAAGGCGTGCTTACGAAGAACGTGATGCGGCAGTCGTCGCCTGCAGATTTTCCGGACGGCCATAGAGATTGTCGATGCGGTCCCAGCGGTCGTAGTGGACCAGCGCTTTGAATTCCTCGAAGCCCATGCCCTGGTCGCGCAGCGCGAAGGTGCCCGCGCGCATGTCCTCGAGCACGATCTTCATCGCCTTGGCCGCGTGCATGATGGTTTCGAGACCGAAGCAGATTGCGTTGAATCCGAGCTGCTCGAATTCCTTGGGCGAGAGAATGGGGGTGCGCCCGCCAACCAGCGGATTGGCGAATTGCGGGACGTCGAAACTGCGCGCGACGCGTTCGAGCTCCTCGACGCTCTCCGGCGCCTCCACAAAGATCGCCTCCGCGCCGGCGTTGATGTAGCGCTCGGCGCGCCGCAGCGCCTCGTCCAGGCCGAGCACGGCGCGCGCGTCGGTGCGCACGCAGATGAGCGTCTCGGCATCAAGCCGCTCGGCCATCGTAGCCCTGATCTTGGCCTCCATGATTTCCGCTGGAACGACCTTCTTGCCGGCCATATGACCGCAGCGCTTGGGCCAGGCCTGGTCCTCGAGAAAGACCGCGCTCGCACCCATGCGTTCGTAGGTTTGAACGGTGTGCACGGCGTTCTTGACGTCGCCGTAACCGTCGTCGATATCGACCAGAACCGGCACATCGCAGGCCGCAATGATGTCGCGCACCGCTGCCGCGATATCGGCGAAGCCCTTGAGGCCGATGTCGGGCACGCCATAGCGCGCACCGGCGACCGGGAAGCCGCCGATGAACATGGTGTCGAATCCGGTCCGCTCGATCAGCAGCGCGCTCAGCGCATCGTAGGCGCCGGGAACGACGAGCAATCGCCGCTCCGCGACGGCTCGGTTGAGCGCCTGCCGAAAACTTCCTCGACGGCTCATGGCGGTCTCCTATTGCCGGGCAGCGCCGGCCCCGCCATCCGCTGCCGGCTTGGTGTGATAGGCCGGCATGGTGCGGCCACGCAGCTCATGCAGAAAGCTCAGCACCTGCTGGTTCGACATGTACTTGCTCTCGTCATAGCGATCGTAATGAACGACCTCGTCGAGGGGGCGTCGGACGGTGGGACGGCGGTCGATGGCGGAAAAGCCGATCGGCAGGATGTGGTGGATCATCAGGAGATCGGGCACGCCGAGCACGCGCTTGAACGGCTCCTGGACGTGGATGGTGACGTGCTGCGAGCCCAGTCCGAGCGACGTTGCCGCGAGGTGCATCAGCGTCGCGGCATTCGACAGCGCGTCGGTGAGATGACTCTGGTGGCGTCCGAATGTCATGGCGCCGAGCACGGTTCCCCATTGCCGGCGGCCGTCGCCGAGAATGACGATGAGCACCGGCGCCTTGCCCCACGCCGCGTGCCGCGTGCGCACCCGCTGCCACTGCTCGGCCGGGTCGCCTTGCACCTGGAAGGCGGGGTGGCGCAGGTCCGCCAACCGCATCTGCTCCATCCAGAAGATGAAGTCGTTGTTGACGTCGACATAGGCGTCGACCAGCGCCTGCTTCACTTGCGGGTCACGCACAACGATGAACTCCCAAGGCTGGGAGTTCGCGCCCGACATCGCCCAGCGGCCGGCCTCGAGAATCTTGTCGACATGGGAGTCGGGCACCGGGTCCGACCGCAGATCGCGCATGCTCATGCGGCGAGTGAACAGCTCGCGAAACTGCTCGTATTCGGGTGTCGTCTTTTCGTCTCTAGTCGCCATCATTGGCTCCCTGGTGAAGCGGCGTCGCCGGTTGCTTCTGGCGCCGGGCCTGCCGGAATCGTACTCTTTATGGCAAACGTTGTCTGGGTTCGGGATCAAGCAAATGCGCGGGCGATCAAGCCCGCCCTCGAACCATCTCCGGACAAAACGGCACAAGGGAGGACCAAATGAAGCATCACCCGATGGGGGCGGGCGTCCTGACGCTTGTTGCGATCTGGGCCGTCGCGTTTGCTTCGACCGCCGCGGCCTTGGATCGCGTGCGAGTGGGCAAGGCGGTCCCGTTTGCCTGGACATTCACGCCGATCGATGTCGGCATCGCGGTCGGCATCTTCGCCAAGCACGGGCTCGAGCTTGAGGTGACAGGCTTTGCAGGCGACGCCAGGCTGCAACAGGGTCTCGTCTCCGACAGCATCGATTTTGGCTTGGGAAGCGGGGCAGGGATGGGCTTCTTGGCGAAGGGCGTGCCGGCCAAGGCCGTCGCCGCCATGGCGGGAGCGCCCATGAACATGAGCATGGTCGTGTCCTATGATTCCCCGATCAAGACGCTCGACGACATCAAGGGCAAGCGGGTCGGGATTACCACGGTCGGGTCGCTCACGGACTGGCTGCTCAAGCGGGTCGTATCGGAAAAGAAATGGGCGCCGACCGACGTGACCGCCGTGACGGTCGGCGGCATGGACTCCACCAAGGCCGCGCTCAAGACCGGTCAGATCGACGCGGTCGTGATCGCGCTCGAATTGGGCTATGCGCTCGAGGCAGCCAAGGAATGGCGCGTGGTGTCGCTGCTCGCCCCGTTTGCGCCGGATTTCCATACCCACGTGATCTTTGCGCGCGACGAGCTCATCGCCAAGAAGCCGGAAACGGTGGAGCGCTTCCTGCGCGCGTGGTTCGAGACCATCGCCTTCATGCGGGCCGACAAGGAGCGCACCGTGGAGATCACCGCCAAGGTTCTCAATCTCGACAAGGCGGTGATCGCGCGCGTCTATGACGAGCAGATCAAAATCTTCACCTCGGACGGCCGCTTCGATCCCAAGGCGATGGTCGTGATACGGCAGTCGCTAGTGGAAATGGGCATTCTGCAACAGGTACCCGATGACGGCGTGATGTTTACCACGCGGTTTCTGCCGGTGAAGTACTAACCATCCGCCTCACGCGTCGCGTCCCAACCCGCTATACTCGATGGGTTATGCCGGTGACTGCGCCGCGTGCGGAATGCTCGGTATGACGGCGAATTGGCGTTCAATCGGCTAGGCTGCAGAATCGGCAGCAGCTATCAGGGTGCCCGGGACCATGAAGCTTTTCGAATGCCAGAATTGCGGCAAGCCGCTCTACTTCGAGAATACAAAGTGCGAGAGCTGTGGCCTGAGGCTGGGTTATCTGCCGAAGCAGGAAGTGGTCACTGCATTGGAAGCGGCCGATGGCGTGTGGAGTGCGCTCGCGGCGCAGGGGGAGCGCTATCGCTTCTGCGCCAACGCCGAGCACGACGTCTGCAACTGGCTCGTGCCTGCCGAGGATAATGAAATTTTTTGTGCGGCCTGCCGCCACAACCGCACCATCCCCGATCTCACAGATCCCGAGAATCTCGTGCATTGGCGCAAGATCGAATACGCCAAGCATCGGCTCTTTTATACGCTGCTGCGGCTGCGGCTGCCGCTGGCGACCAGATCGGAAGATCCCAACGGTCTCGCATTCGATTTCCTGTCGAACCCGGTCGGTGGCGCGCAGAGCCAGGCGCCGGTCATGACCGGGCACACCGGCGGCCTCATCACCCTCAACGTAGCGGAGGCCGACGCCCCTGAACGCGAACGCCAGCGCAAATCGATGGGCGAACCCTATCGCACGCTGCTCGGTCATTTCCGGCACGAGATCGCGCATTATTACTGGGATCGTCTGGTTGCGGACTCGCCCGCGATCGAGGAGTTCCGGCGGCTGTTCGGAGACGAGCGCGAGGACTATGGGGCGTCGCTGCAGCGACACTATGCCGACGGTCCGGCGCCGGACTGGGCGGAGCGCTTCGTCACCGCCTATGCCAGCTCGCATCCGTGGGAGGACTTCGCCGAAACCTGGGCGCACTATTTTCACATGGTCGATACGCTCGAAACCGCGTTCGCCTTCGGTCTGCGGCTGCGGCCCAAAGTGGCCAAAGGCGCTGACCTCGCCGCGGCGATCGACTTCGACCCGTATGCCGCCGAGATGGACCGGATCATCGACGCCTGGCTGCCGCTGACGTTTGCGGTCAATTCCATCAACCGCAGCATGGGCCAGCCGGATCTCTATCCGTTCGTGCTGGCTCCGGCGGTGATCTGGAAGCTGACGTTCATCCACGATCAGATTCACGCGGTGAGCGCGGATCGGCCGCGCGATTCCGAGCACAACGCGATACGCGCCATCGTCGCCGGGCTCAAACGCGCGGTCGGCTCGCCGCAATCCACGAGCTGAGCGGACGTCCGGGCGGCGCGCCAACCTTCGCCTCCCACGCGGACCGGGTCGACGGTTGCGCCGGTTGTTGACGCGCGCACGGCAGAAGCGTCGGTCAACGCGCCTCCCCGACCGTCGCTGGCTGTATCACACTCTCGATTACGTATTGACCGATCTTGCGTCCCATGTCCTGGCCGACGCGGACTGAGAACCGGTAGTGGAAGCCGGCCCAGATGCGGGCATACGCCACCTCGTCGGCATAAGCGCGAAGATTGGTCCATCGATGCGTGACACCGGGAGCGGAGGAGCTGGTCACGGCAATTTCCGGAATGTCGGCCGTGCCGAACACCGCCTCGCCCACCGCGGCCAAAGCCGCGCTGCCGATGCAGTGCGCGCATGGATATTCCGGATGCATGGGCGTGTTGTCGATCGGCTGCCAGGTTGCGTCGCGCTCGGTGGCGGGATTGTCGTCGGTATCGCCGTTGCGGATGGCGGTGATTGGGCGCCAGAAGTCGTAATGGTATTTGGCGTCCATCACCGCGATATAGGCGTCGGCCAGCGCGACGGCAGCGAGCGCCATGAAGCGCGCGCTGTCGACGAGGTCCATCCCCTTAACCGCCACCAATTGTCGGGCGACCGGATCGGTGGCCTGCGGGCCGGTGATCAACCAGAAGCGCGCGTCCTCGGTCTGCTTGGCGATGCGTTTGCTGCTCGCTCTGCCGCCGAGCTCCCTGATCTCGTTGTAATCCTTGGCCCATTGTTCGCTCGTGAGCGCGATCGGAGGCTCCGGACGGAACTGCGACGGGCTCGTCATGGCGAACGGCTTCACGTTCGGCCACATGGAGGCGACGGTGATCGGCGTCGGGACATACACGCCCGGCTTCGCCTTCGGGCGATAGGAATCAGGGGCATCGGCGCCGTCCCTGGCGCGGGCCTCCAGGATTTTCGCCGCTACCGCTTCGCCGAGTTTGATACCCTCGGACTTTGCCTCGCTGTCCGGAATGTTGGAAAGATAGCCTGTCATGGCAGCCTTGAGCTCGGCCTGCGCCTGCGGATGCAGGCCTGCCAAGACGGAGCCCGCAGCCGCTGCAGCGGCGGCTTCTTTTGAGGCGGTCGCCGCCGAAGGTACCTGGGCCAAATAGGGCCGATAGCGGCCCTCGATGGAGTTGACCGCGTCGAACATCGCGATCTGCACGATCGCCACCACCCGCTGCGCGGCGGGGGGCGTCATGCGCGGCGTCACGAAGGCGACGGCCTTCTCGTTCCAATCGGTGATTACGTCGGCGAAAGCCGATGGTGCCGAGGCAATCAATGCGACCGCCACGAGCGCCCTGCGAAGATTGGCTTGCATGCTGTGCTCTCATCTTTGTCGAACGTCCGGGTCTGCGGATTGCCGCGCCGTATCGTGAGCGCGCGCGAGACTCATGCGCCTCGGCGATGCGGCTATCCAGTCCCAGATCTGTACTGTGGGCGTGGAACAGATCGAACGGACCTCTTGTGGAGATGCACGCGTCTCGATAGCCGAAGGCTATGACGAGGGCGGCGGTCCCGTCATCCAGTCCAGAATTTGTACTTGTCGGTGGCCCGTCCGCAGCTATCATGACCGCGCCATCTCAACAGGGTGGAGGACGGCGATGAGAGGCTACGGTCAGTTTTGCCCGGTCGCCAAGGGCGCCGAAGTCTTCGCTGAGCGTTGGACCCCGCTCGTGCTGCGGGAATTGTTGTGCGGCAGTACGCACTTCAGCGACCTTCATCGCGGTGTTCCGCTGATGTCGCGCAGCTTGCTCAGCCTGCGATTGAAGCAGCTCGAACAGATCGGTGTCGTCGAGCGCAAACAAGGCCCGCACGGACCGGAGTATCACCTCACCCAGGCGGGGCGAGAATTTGCACCGATGATCCGCCAGTTAGGGGAATGGGGCCAGCGTTGGTTCCGCTCCAAATTTGGTCGCGACGAGCTCGACATCACTTTGCTCATGTGGGACATGCGACGCTGCATCAAGGCCGACGAATTCCCGCCCGGCCGGATCTGTGTGCAATTCGGTTTTACCGATCTGCCCGCATCAAAACGCACCTGGTGGTTGGTCAGCGATGGCGAGGAGACCGATCTTTGTCCCGCCGATCCGGGATTCGAGGTCGGCCTTTACCTTACGACCGACCTGCAGACCATGACGCGCGTGTGGATGGGCGATCTTGCAATGAAGAGCGCTATTGCTTCGGGCCGCATCGAGCTCGATGGCGCGCGAGAGCTTCGACAGCGCTTGGAGCGCTGGTTGGGCTTGAGCGGGTTCGCCGGAATTGCCGACGCGAAACGTCCCGCGCACGCCAGCCGCAATCGCGACCGATCCGACCGACGGCACAGTATGCATTTGGTTTGAAACGCGTTAGCCCGGTTCGATGGGTCCAGATCCCGGAATGGCGGGTGCAATCACGCGCATGAAAGCCTGATCCGCCGACCGGCTGTGGCCTTGGTCATTGCGTCAAATCGGAGAGAGCCATGACCGACGTTCTCGTCCGGCAGACCGACTGCAAGCTGGATCAAACCGCGATCGCCACGCTTCGCAAGGCGCTGCGTGGCGCGCTGCTACAACCCTCCGACCTCGGATACGGCGAAGCGCGTGTGATCTGGAACGCCATGATCACGAGACGGCCGGCGCTGATTGCCCGGGTGAGCGGCAACGCCGACGTCATGACCTGCGTAAACTTCGCGCGCGAGAATGGCCTACCTTTGTCGATCCGGGGCGGCGGTCACAATGTCGCCGGCAACGCGCTCTGCGATGGCGGCCTGATGATCGATATGAGCTTGCGCCGCTGCGTGCGCGTCGATGCCGCGCGCCGCCTCGTGCGGGCCGAAGGCGGCGCCACATGGGGCGACGTTGATCACGAGACCCAGCCCTTCGGCCTGGTCGTTCCAAGCGGGATCGTATCAGCGACCGGGGTCGCGGGCTTCACCCTGGGTGGCGGCTTTGGCTGGACCTCGCGCAAATTCGGCTATGCGGCCGACAATCTCATATCGGTCGACATCATCACCGCCGACGGCGAGGCCCACGTGGCGAGCGAGACGGAAAACGCCGACTTGTTTTGGGCGTTGCGGGGCGGCAGCGGCAATTTCGGCGCCGTCACCTCGTTCGAATTCAGAGCGAACCGGCACGGCCCGCAGGCACTCTGCGGCATGATCGTCTACCCGATGGCGCAAGCGCGCGCGGTCATGCAGCGCTATCGGCAGATCACCGCTGCCGCGCCTGATGGGCTCTGCTGCCTGTTAATCTTGCGCCAAGCCCCAGCCGCGGCCTACCTGCCCAAGGAGGTGCATGGTAAGCCGATTGCCGCCATCGCGGCCTGCTGGGCCGGCGACCCCGCCGGCGGTTACGATGCGGTTCGCTCGCTCAAATCCTTTGGGCGGCCGCTCGCCGACACGATCGCACTGAAACCGTTCGTGGAGCATCAGACCATGCTGGATGCGGGTCAGCCGTTCGGCCGGCGCTATTACTGGAAGTCGCACTACTTCGCCGAGATCGGCGACGATCTCATCGATGCCATGGTGGAGCACGCCGAACGCATCACATCGCCGCACTCGGCCGCTCTTTTCATGCATCTCGGCGGCGCTCCCGCGCGGATCGATCCGAGCACCAACGCCGTCGGGTTGCGTAAGGCATCCTACGTTCTGAATATCCAGGCGGCGTGGGAGAGCGCGCAGGAGGATCCGTGCCACCTTGCTTGGGCGCGCGGGTACTGGGCCGCCACGGGTCCTTTCTCGACCGGTAGCGCCTACATCAATTTCATGACGGAGGACGAGGGGGAAGCGCGGGTGCGGGCGGCCTATTCGGCCGAGGTCTATGCCCGGCTCCGCGATATCAAAGGCAAGTTCGATCCCGGCAATCTCTTCCGCGGGGCGCAGAATATCCCTCCGCGCTAGCTGCAACCCTACGACCGACGCGATTCCAACCGCCATTGCGCCGCCGGTTGAAGCGGTATGCTGAGCCCCGACATTGTTGTTGTCCGAGTCCAGCTAGCGGCTGCCCCCTTTGAACGAGAGAGGGGTGCAAGTCGGTCCGAAAATTGCATCGGAAAATCGGGTAATATGGAAGCGGTCTTAGTGTAGCAAAACAGCGTATGTCGATCCTCGCCAGCCTCCATCACCTCACGCGCTACCGTTACGACCGGCCGGTCAGCCTCGCGCCGCAGGTCATCCGGCTGCGCCCGGCCCCCCATTGCCGCACGCGGATCGAAAGTTACTCGCTCAAGGTGACGCCGGCGCAGCACTTCGTGAACTGGCAGCAGGATCCGAATGGAAACTGGCTCGCACGCTTCGTCTTTCCGGAGAAGACTCGCGAATTCACCATCACGGTCGATCTCATCGCCGACATGGCGGTGATAAATCCGTTCGATTTCTTCGTCGAGCCTTTCGCGGAAAATTTCCCGTTCGCCTATCCCGCTGAATTCGCCGAGGAGCTTGCCCCTTATCTCGATGCCGAGCCGGCCGGCCCGCGGCTGTCGGCGTTCCTCGCCTCGATCCCGCGTGATCACAAGAATACCGTCGATTTCCTGGTTGGACTCAATCAGCGTCTGCAACGCGAAATCCGCTATCTGATCCGCATGGAAACTGGCGTGCAAACGCCGGAGCAAACGCTAAAGGAAAATTCGGGCTCGTGTCGGGACAGTGCATGGTTGCTGGTGCAAATCCTGCGACATTTGGGGCTCGCGGCCCGGTTTGTGTCGGGCTACCTCATTCAATTGCGGCCTGACATACCCTCGTTCGACGGGCCGGCTGGCGCGGCCCAGGACTTCACCGATTTGCACGCCTGGGCCGAGGTCTACGTGCCGGGCGCGGGCTGGATCGGGCTCGACGCCACGTCCGGGATGTTATGCGCCGAAGGTCATCTGCCGCTCGCCGCGACGCCGCATTTTCGCGCCGCGGCCCCCATCAGCGGCTCGGTCGAGCCCTCGCAAGCGACCTACTCGTTCGACATGACCGTCACGCGCATGGCGGAAAAGCCGCGCGTGACCTATCCGTTCTCCGACGACGCATGGGCGGCGCTCGACGCGCTTGGTGAAAAGGTCGATCGGGATCTCGCGAGTAACGACGTCCGCCTGACCATGGGCGGCGAGCCGACCTTCGTTTCGATCGACGACTATCAGTCGGCGGAATGGAACACCGCCGCGCTCGGCGCGACCAAGCGCATCCGTGCTGACGAACTGATCCGCCGGTTGCGCCGGCGCTTTGCGCCGGGCGGTCTCCTGCATTACGGCCAGGGCAAATGGTATCCGGGCGAGCCGCTGCCGCGCTGGGCATTCGCGCTCTATTGGCGGCGCGACGGCAAGCCGATTTGGCACGACGAAGCGCTCATTGCGCCCGAGACCAGCGGCTATCGGCCGCTCGCCGATGACGCGCAGCGATTCACGCAAGCGGTCGCGGCCCGCCTCGGGCTCGACGCCGATTACGTGCAACCCGCCTTCGAAGACCCGGCCGCGCGCATGCTCAAGCAGGGCGAACTGCCCGAGAATGTCGATCCCAGCGATCCCAAGATCGATGATCCGATCGAGCACGACCGCATCATGCGCGCGTTCGAACGGCATCTCGGTGTGCCGGCGGGTTACGTGCTGCCGCTGCAGCGCTGGACGGCGCAAGCGTCGCCCGGCTGGGTCAGCGAGGTGTGGCAGACGCGGCGGCGACGCCTGCTTCTGGTGCCGGGAGACTCTTCCATCGGATTTCGCCTGCCGCTCAGCGCTTTGCCTTATTTGCGGCCGGTCGATTACCCGTATCTCGTGCCCGCCGACCCAATGATCGCGCGCGGCGAATTGCCCGATCCCGACCTGCTGGCGCAGGCCATTGCCCATCGCAGCGAAGGCGTCGCCGCGCGCGCCAAGCCGCTCGATGTGCCCCGCGGTCAAGGCGCACCTGCGCCCGCAGTCGCGCCGGCGTCCGGATCGGGCGTCGCCGTCCGTACCGCGCTGACGGTCGAGCCGCGCGACGGGCGGCTTTGCGTGTTCATGCCGCCCCTCGAACGGCTGGAAGACTATCTCGAGCTCCTCGCGGTCGTTGAAGCGACCGCCGCCGAGTTCGCTATGCCGGTCCATGTGGAAGGCTACGAGCCGCCGCCCGACCCGCGCTTGAACGTCATCAAGGTGACGCCCGATCCCGGCGTCATCGAGGTCAATGTTCAGCCCACCGCGAATTGGCGCGAGGCCGTCGAGCTCACGCACACGCTCTACGAAGAAGCGCGTCTCTGCCGGCTTGGCACCGACAAGTTCATGATCGACGGTCGTCACGTCGGCACCGGCGGCGGCAATCACGTTGCGCTGGGCGGACCGACCGCGGCCGACAGCCCCTTCCTGCGCCGACCCGACCTGCTCAAGAGCCTGATTCTGTACTGGCAGCGGCACCCGTCGCTGTCCTACCTGTTCTCCGGCCTGTTCATCGGGCCGACCAGCCAAGCCCCGCGCGTCGACGAGGCGCGGCACGACCAGCTCTACGAGCTCGAGATCGCGCTTGCCATGGTCCCGGCGCCGGGCGAGGGCGAGCCGCCGCGACCGTGGCTGGTCGATCGCTTGTTTCGCAATCTTCTCGTCGATGTCACCGGCAATACCCACCGCGCCGAGCTCTGCATCGACAAACTGTTCTCGCCCGACGGGCCGACCGGACGGTTGGGCCTAGTGGAGTTCCGCTCGTTCGAAATGCCGCCGCACGCGCGCATGAGCTTGGCGCAGCAGCTGCTCTTGCGCGCGCTGATCGCCTGGTTCTGGCGCGAGCCGCAGCGCGGCGCGCCGGTGCGTTGGGGCACGGCCCTGCATGACCGATTCATGCTGGAGCACTTCGTTTGGCAGGACTTTCTCGACGTTTTGGAAGGTCTCCGCGGCCCCGGTTATCACTTCGATCCGGAGTGGTTTCATGCCCAACGCGAGTTTCGTTTTCCGTTCTATGGCGCCGTCACCCACGGCGGCGTCAGGCTTGAATTGCGACACGCGCTCGAGCCTTGGCACGTGCTGGGCGAGGATGCGACCGCCGGCGTCACCGCGCGCTTCGTCGATTCCTCGGTCGAGCGGCTGCAAGTGAAGGTCGAGGGTTTCAATCCCGGCCGCCACGCCGTCGCCTGCAACGGACGGCTCGTTCCGCTGACGCCAACCGGTCGGTCCGGCGAATACGTCGCCGGCGTACGCTTCAAGGCGTGGAAGTTGCCGGCGGCACTGCACCCGACCATCGACGTCCACGCCCCACTCACCTTCGACATTTTCGATCGCTGGAGTCGCCGCTCGCTCGGCGGCTGCGTCTACCACGTTGCCCATCCCGGCGGACGCAACTACGAGACCTTGCCGGTGAACTCGTATGAAGCGCAGGCGCGGCGCTTGGCGCGCTTCCAAAATCTCGGCCACACGCCGGGATTGTTCGACTTGCCTGGGGAAGAACCTGCGCTCGAATACCCGATGACTCTCGACCTGCGGCGTCCGACTCATGTCTGATAGCCGCATGGTCGGCCAACGCGACAGCGCCTTTGAGCGGGACGACGTCGAGCCGCTGTTATCGGGCTATCGTCCGCTGCCGGGCATCTTCGACGAGATGGTCGACCGCGACGGGCGCGTGCGGGCCCATTGGCAGCCGCTGCTGGCGATGCTCGCGCGACTGGGTCCAAAAGAGCTCAGCCGGCGCTTCGCCGCCGCCGATCGCCACCTGCGCGATTCCGGCGTCTTCTATCGCGTCTACGAGGATGCGGCAGGGGCCGAGCGGCCTTGGCCGCTGAGCCACGTGCCGCTCCTGATCGACGGGTCGCAGTGGCAGGCGCTCAAGGCCGGACTCGTCCAGCGCGCGCAACTGCTCGAGGCGGTGCTGGCGGATGCCTATGGGCCGGCCAATCTCGTGCGCGAGGGCAGGCTGCCGGCGGTCGTCATCGCGGGCAATCCGGAATTCCTGCGGCCGCTGGTCGGGGTCGCACCGGCGGGCGGCGCGCATCTGCGGCTTTATGCCGTCGATGTCGGGCGGTCGCCCGATGGCCATTGGTGGGTGCTCGGCGACCGCACCCAAGCGCCCTCGGGCGCCGGTTATGCGCTCGAGAACCGCCTCGCGCTGTCGCGCGCCATGCCCGAGGTCTATCGCGGGCTCAAGGTCGAGCGCCTGGCGCCGTTCTTCCAGGCTTTTCAGGCCGAGCTTTCCGCGCTTAATCGGCAGGATGATTCGCGGGTCTGCGTGCTCACGCCCGGGCCCATGAATGAGACTTATTTCGAGCACGCTTATCTTGCGCGCTATCTCGGCTTCCTGCTGGTCGAAGGCGAGGATCTGACCGTGCGCGACGATGGCGTCTTCATCCGCACGGTGTCCGGCCTCAAGCGCGCCGAAGTACTGGTGCGGCGGCTCGACGCCGACTTCGCCGATCCGCTCGAGCTTAACGCGCGTTCGCGACTTGGCGTGCCCGGCTTGGTGCAGGCCGTGCGCGACGGCACCGTGGTGATCGCCAATGCGCTCGGCTCGGGCGTGGTCGAGGCGCGGGCGCTGTTGAGTTTTCTGCCGGCGCTGGCGCCGACCGTGCTCGGCGACGATCTTGCGCTGCCCAACGTCGCAACGTGGTGGCTGGGCCAGGCGCGCGCGAGAGATGAGATCATTGATCGGCTCGACGAGATGGTAATCGCATCGGCCTTTCTCGGCGAGCTGCCGGGCCATGGCGAACGACGGGAGGTTCTCGGCGCGATGCTCGAGCCCGAGGAGCGAACGCGCATCCTGGAGCAGATCGCCCACCGTGGTATCGACTTCGTCGCCAAGGAAGCCGTCACGCTTTCGACCACGCCGGTTTGGCGCAACGGCCGATTGGAGCCGCGCCCGTTCACGCTGCGGCTGTTCCTGGCGCGGACCAGCGACGGGTGGCGCGTGATGCCCGGCGGCTTCGTGCGGGTTGCGGATGACATCGACGCGCGCGCGGTGAGCCTGCAAGGGGGCGGGAGCACGGGCGATGCGTGGGTGCTCTCGGACGAGCCGGTCGCCGAGACTACGTTGTTGCCTGCGCCGGATCGAATCAGCATCACGCGCGGCACGGGACCGTTGCCGAGCCGCGCGGCCGCCAATCTGTTTTGGGTCGCTCGCTACGTGGAGCGCGCCGAGGCGACGCTGCGGCTCGTGCGGGCCCTGGTCAACCGCGTTAGCGACAGCGACGAGGCCACCACGCGCGTGGTCGCGCAAATCTGCTCGCTGCTCGGCGAGTGGGAGGCCGCGCCCACCGAGCTCCCGCATGTCAGGCCGGTGCTGGTTGCCGCTGCCGCATTGCAAGGCCGCGACCTCGACGGTGCGCTTCCCTATCTCATCGGCGCCGCGCAATCCGCCGCATCAATGATCCGCGATCGCTTTTCTCCAGATGCCTGGCGGGCGTTGACCGACCTTTTCGAGTTGATCAACGCATCCATCGATCACCCGCCGACGGAAAGCGCGATCTTCGAGCGGACCAATGGCGCGCTGCGCATCATCGCGTCGTTTTCGGGATTGGCGCAGGAAAATATGAGTCAGCTGGCCGGCTGGCGCTTCCTCGAGCTTGGCCGGCGCATCGAGCGGGCGATTGCAACGTGCCGTTTCGTGCGTCAATTCGCGTTTGCCAAGCTCGACGGCGCGCTCGACGTCCTGTTGGAGCTCGCCGACAGCCAGATCACCTACCGGCTGCGCTACGTCATGGTCGCGTCGCGGGCTCCCGTCATCGATCTTATCGTGCTCGACCCCAACAATCCGCGCTCGCTCGCCTACCAGCTGGCCCGCATCGAGGCCCATCTCGCCGCGCTGCCGCAGCGAAACGACGACGGCCGCCTGTCGCCGCCCGAGCAGATCGCCACCGCGCTGGCGACGCAAATCCGTACGGCCAATGCCGCGGCACTCGATGAGGCGACATTCCTCGCTGCGGAAGAAACACTGATGAAGCTCGCGGACCTCATCGCATCGACCTACTTCACCACGCATGAACGGGCGGAGGTTCGCTGGGAGGCGCTCGGATGATCTACGATATCCGGCAAACCACCACCTACCACTACGCATCATCCGTCGCCTATGCGCGCCATGTGCTGCGGCTGACGCCGATCGACCGCATGGGACAGCGCGTTCATGCCGCGGCGCTCGACATCGAGCCCGCGCCGATCGAACGGCGCGAAGGGCACGATTTCTTCGGCAATCGGATGACATGGATCGAACTCGATCAGCCGCACGATACGTTGAGCGTTCGGGTTGCGGCACGGGTCGCGGTCAAGCGCGATGTGGCGCCGGAAGCAACCCCGCCTTGGGAAGAGATTCGCGAGGCCGCGTTCGCCTCCATCGATCTCTCGCCCAACTCTCCTGCGCATTACCTGTTTCCGAGCCGGCAGGTCTCGCTCGATCCGGAAATTCGCGCCTACGCCGCTGACAGTTTTTCGGCGGGGCGCCCGGTCCTCGACGCCGCCGTCGATCTGATGCGCCGGATCAAGGCTGACTTCGTCTACGAGATCGGCGCAACCACGGCCTCGACCACGCCGCCCATGTCGTTCGCGCTGCGCCGCGGCGTGTGCCAGGACTTCGTCCATATCATGATTTCCGGGATGCGAGGTCTCGGTTTGCCTGCTGCCTACGTCAGCGGCTATCTGCGGACCGCGCAGGCTGCCGGAGAAGACCGGCTCGAGGGCGCCGGCGCGATGCATGCGTGGGTGCTGGTCGGGTGTGGCGAGGATGTCGGCTGGCGCGGGCTTGATCCGACCAACGGCATTTTCGTCGGCGATGACCACGTCGTGCTCGCGATCGGCCGCGACTACGCCGATGTCGCGCCGATCGACGGCGTCATTTTTGCATCGGGCGGTCAGCGTCTGGAAGTGTCAGTGAGCGTGACGCCGGTGGAGTAGGGCGAAGCGGACGAACGAACTGCCGTCGCAGCCGATGAGCTATCGCCTCCGGCGTTCGTCCGCTCGCTATTCCGCCGCCTGCTGGAACGTGAGCACCTCGTCGCGCCGGTCGAGGTCGACGATCCTGCCGTCCTTGATCACCCACGCGAGGTGCTTGCCGCCCTGCAGCACGGTGATGTCGGCGATGGGATCCTTGTTGAGCACGATGAGGTCGGCGAGTTTGCCCGGCGCGAGCTCGCCGACCTGCCCTTCGAGGCCGACGGCGTAGGCGTTGTCGCGGGTCGCCGCCACGATCGCCTCCATCGGTGTGTAGCCGCCGTACTTGACGAAGATCTCGAGCTCCTTGGCGTGCAGCTCGCCATAGGGCGTGAACGAATTATTGCCCGTATCGGTGCCGACCAGGAGCTTGATGCCGCGCTTGCGCGCCTTGTGCATCAGCTCGCAAAGCAGGTCGAAGTGCCGCTTCATGCGATTGATGTCGAGCTGCACCTGCTCGGCTTTGACCGTTTGGCCGAGCTCGACCACGACCGCCAGGAAGGTGGCGGTGGGAATGATCGGCATGCCGCCCTTGGCGACCGCTTCGAGGTCGCGGTCGGTGGCGAGATCGGCATGAATGATCCAGTCGACGCCGGCCTCCGCGGCGGCGCGGGTGGAGCCGGCACCGCGCGAATGAATGCCGACGCGCAAGTTGCGCCGGTGCGCCTCGCCCACCACGGCTGCGATCTCGTCTTTCGCCAGCATCTGCGACTCGCCGGAGCGGCTGTCCGCCATCTTGATGAAGTTGACGCCGTGTTTGCTTTGCCGCCGAACCTCGGTGACCATCTCGTCCGCGGTGTTGCAGAGCTTGCCGATGGAGTGATCGGGCGTTCCTTCCCATGACGGCTCATCGTCCTCGATGCAGCCGTAGGTGACGATCATGCGGCCTGCGACGTACATGCGCGGCCCCTCCATCAGCCCGAGCTTGATGGCATCGCGCACGCCGACGTCGGTGAACCAGGTGCCGCCCGGCACCGAGATGCTGGTGACGCCGGAGCGCAGCACCTTCTGCACGCTGCGCGCGGACTTGAGCGTGGAGAATTCCGGCCGCGTGGTGCCCTTGCCCTTGCCCTCGCCCTTGATCATCGGATAGCCGTACGAGACGTGGCAGTGCGCGTCGATCAGGCCGGGCATGATCCACTGCCCGCCGGCATCGATCACCTCGACGGTCCTGCGGTCCTCGAGCTCGACGTCCTGCGGCAGCGCGCCCACGCTTCTGATCCGGTTGCCCTCGATGACGATGGCGTCGTTGCGCGCGGCCGGCCGGCCGGAGCCGTCGATCAGGGTGCCGTTGCGGACCACCAGGGTCTTCTTGCTCGCGGCGCTCATGATGATCTCCCTGTCGCTGATCGGACGATGGACGTTACCTCCAAACGGGCCGCCTCCTCAACCGCAATCGGCTCGTCACGTGAGCCTCTCCTTGGGTGAGCGACGAGGCGTTGTGAGCTCGAACCGGATCGGCTTAATATTCCCGGCGGGAGAGGAATGATGCCATGGCAGACAAGCAATACGATCGCTCGGCTCAGGATCTCGGCAACATCGTCAATCTCGGGCACGTCAATGTCTGCATCAGCGACCAGCACCTGGCGACGCACTACTACGTCACCGGTCTCGGCCTCACGCGCGATCCCTTTCTCAACACCAGCGCCCGCAACATGTGGGTCAATGTCGGGATGAGCCAGTTCCATTTGCCGACTGGGCAGCCCGACGTGCTGCGCGGCGTCACCGGCCTAGTCGTGCCGGATCGGGCGGCGCTGCTGGAGCGTCTGACGCAGATGCGCAAGCCGCTGGAAGGAACGAAATTCGACTTCCGCGAAAGCAACGACTGCGTGGAGACGATCTGTCCCTGGGGCAACCGCATCAACGTTCACGTGCCGGACGAGACCCGCTTCGGCCGCATCGTGCTGGGGATGCCCTATATCGCGTTCGACGTCCGTCCCGGCACGGCGGACCGCATCGCGCGTTTCTATCGCGAGGTCATGGGTGCACTCGCGACCGTGATCGAGAGCGCAGGTGTCCGCAAGGCCGGCGTGCAAGTGGGCGGGAAGCAATACTGGTACTTCCGCGAGACCGACGAGCCCGAGAAGCCCTATGACCGGCACCACGCGCAGGTCTACATCGCGAATTTCTCGGGTCCCTATCGGCGGCTCAAAGAGCTCGGCCTTCTCACCGCCGAGGTCAACGATCACGAATATCGCTTCAAGGACGTCGTCGATCTCGATACGCGCGAGGTCCTGTTCACCGTAGAGCACGAGGTACGCAGCCAGACTCACCCGCTTTATGGCCGGCCGCTCGTCAACCGCAACCCGGCGCAGAGCAACCGCGATTACAAGCCGGGCCATGACAGCATGTCTTGGTCCATGGCATGAGCCCAGCGTCGCCAAGCCAGTCATGGCCGCTCGACGTGCCCTGGTGATCGGCGGTTCGCTCGGCGGGCTGTTCGCGGCATGTCTTCTGCGCAGCGTCGGCTGGGATGCCGTCGTCTTCGAGCGCAATCCCGAGGATCTCACCGGCCGCGGCGCCGGCCTCAGCACGCACCCGCAGCTCATCGACATCTTGCGTCGCCTCGGGATCGATTTCGACGAGTCGATGGGAGTGAGGCTCGACACGTTCATCTTCCTCGATCGCACCGGCAAGACCTACCTCGAGGCCAAAACGCCGCGCGCCATGAGCTCTTGGGGGCGCCTTTATCGCGCGTTGCGCGATCCGCTGCCGGCGGAAAGCTATCGTCTCGGCATGTCGCTTCGACACGTGGAGCAGGATTCCGCCGGCGTCACCGCCGTCTTCACCGACGGCTCGCGCGTCGGCGGAGACCTGCTTGTCGGCGCCGACGGCGTTCGCTCCACGGTGCGCGAGCAATTTCTGCCCGACGTTACGCTCAACTATGCCGGATACGTCGCTTGGCGTGCGATTCTGGACGAGAGCGAAGTCCCCCCCAACATCCGGGCGGAAATTTTCGAGCGCTACACCTTCTGTCTGCCGGAAGGCGAACTGTTCTTGGCTTACCCCGTTCCCGGCCGCAACAACGAGACGCAGGTGGGCCGCCGCGCCTACAACATCGTTTGGTATAGGCCGACCGCCCCCGACACGTTGGCCGATCTTTGCACCGATGCGAGCGGCCGATATCACGGCACCGCGATACCCCCGCCGCTGATTCGGCCCGAAGTCGTGGCCGCGATCAAGGCCACGGCCCGCGCGCTCGTTGCGCCCCAGGTCGCGGAGATTTTTGCCCGCGCGCAGCCCTTCTTCCAGCCGATCTTCGATCTCGAATCGCCGCGAATTGCCTTTGGACGCGTGGCGCTGTTGGGGGACGCCGCTTTCGTGGCGCGGCCGCATGTGGGGGCGGGTGTGACCAAGGCGGCGTTGGATGCAGCGAGCCTCGCCGACGCCACTGTGGGCGACGATCTCGTCGCCGGCCTCTTGCAATATCAACGCGAGCAACAGCCCTTCGGCAGCGGCCTGGTGGCGCTGGGCCGCAAAGAGGGCGCTTACATTAGCGCCCAGCTCAAGCCGCGCGATCAGCGCACCGCGGCCGAGCTCAAACGGGACGTCCACGACGTGCTGCTTTCGCATCAATTGCGCAGCGAAAGTCTGCACGAGGTGCTGGTCGCCTCGCGCCGCGCGTTGTAGTTGGATTGACGCGACGGCAAGCGCGGCATGATGATTCGCGAGTTTACATAGTATGACCGAGATCGCGCTGATCCGGATCGAGATCGACGACGTGACGCCGGCCGTCATCCGTCGCGTCGAAGTGCCCGTCACCATCCGCCTCGACGACCTTCATTTCGTGCTGCAGATCGCGATCGGCTGGCAGAATGGCCACCCGTTCGAGTTCCGTGTCGGTGAGACGGCCTGGGGCTTGCCCGATCGCGATGATCCGGAAGCGAGTCCGCGCGCCGCTGAGACGGCGACGCTGGCCGAGGTGCTCGCGCTCGCAAAAACGTTCCGGTACGACTACGTGTACGGGGAAGATTGGGGACACACGGTCGAGTTGGAGGCGATCGAGGCAGCGGCGCCCGGCGTCGATTATCCGCGCCTCGTCAGTGCGCAAGGCCGCTGTCCCCCGGCGGATATCGGCGGACCAATGGGCTATGAGACCTTTCTGCAGGCGATCGCGGACCCTCAACATCTCCACCATGAGGGCATGATCGAATGGGATGATCCCGACTTCGATCCCAATAGGGTCGACGAAGCGGCCATTCGGGCAAACCTTGCAAATCTCGGACGATATCTGGGCCGACGCAAAGGCGAGCCGCGCTGAGTGGTGGCCTTTGCGCACAAGCGCTGGCAAGCGGGCAGGGAAGGCGCGCATCGGTCGCCGTCGTTGGCGGCGACGGCTGCTCGCGGCAACATCTTGTCTTACAGGGTGATCCGATCGATCTCGGTCAAGTCCTCCGCCGACAGCGTCCACCCCGCGGCGCGCACGTTCTGCTCGACCTGCTCTGGCGTGGTGGCGCCGGCGATGACGCTGGCGACCGCGCCCTCGCGCAGCAACCAGCTGAACGCGAGCTCGAGCATGGTGTGACCTCGCCGTGCGGCGAACGTCTCGAGTTCGCCGACGATGCGCCAGTTGCGCTCGTTAATGAACTCCTGGGCGTGGCGTGGGATCTTCGCCAGCCGCGACCCCGGCGGCAGCGCTGCGCCACGCTTGTACTTGCCGGTCAGCAGGCCGCTGCCGAGCGGGAAGTAGGGCAATATCCCCAATCCGAGTGCCTTGGCCGTCGGAATGAGGTCGCGCTCGACCTCGCGCGCGAGCAGGCTGTACTCGTTTTGGCAGGACACGAACGCGGCAAGCGCGTGCTGCCGCGCCGTGGCCTGTGCCTCGACGACCTGCTGCGCCGAAAGATTCGAACAGCCGAGGAAACGGACCTTGCCCTGCTGCACCAGATCATCGAGCGCGCGCAGGGTTTCCTCGATCGGGGTCTGTGGGTCCGGGTGATGCAGCTGGTAAAGATCGATCCAATCGGTGCGCAGCCGCTTTAGGCTCGCCTCGGCCGCGTACATGATGTAGCGCCGTGACGCCCCCTTGAGCTCGCCGGCGTCATCCATCGGCAGGCCGAACTTGCTCGCCAGCACGATCGCTTTGCGCTCCTCGCCGAGAATTCGTCCGAGCCACTCCTCCGAGCCGCCTTTGTCGCCGTAGCTGTCGGCGGTGTCGATCAAGTTGATGCCGAGCTCGATCGCCCTGCCTACGACGCGGCGCGACGCCGCAAAATCGATGCGGCCGCCAAAATTGTTGCCGCCGAGGCCGACGACGGACACCTCGAGCGTGGAGCCGCCAAGCCGCCGCTTGTCCATCCGGACCGTCTCGCTCACTGCGCGCGCGTGAGCCCGAGGATCTTCCGCGCCTCGTCGGGAGTGCCGATCTCGCGTCCCAGCCCGCGCGCGATGCCCGCCATGCGCTCGACCAGCACGGCGTTGTTCTTGGCGAATTCACCCGGCGCGATGTAGGGATTGTCCTCGTAGCCGACCCGCACGTGTCCGCCCAGCGCGACCGCGAGCGCGAGAATCGGCCACTGCTTCTGCGGGTTCATGACGCTCACGTTCCAGATGCAATTTTGTGGAAGATTATCGACCATGAACTGCAGGGCGCGCTCGGTCGGCGGCGTCCAGGTGCCGCCGGGCCAGCCGATGAACAGTGTGGTGTAGGTGTTCTTTCTGAGATAGCCCTGCTTGCGCACGAATTCGAGATGCCAGAATGCGCCGGTGATGAAGCATTCGCATTCCAGCTTCACCTTGTGCTCCTCGGCGGCCTTGGCATAGGCGATGAGCTCCTCGACCGGGTGGATCGCCATCATGCGTTTGGGGGGCAGCGAAGGCTCGGGCTGGAAATATTCGTCGTGCGCGTTGAAGCAGACCGCCATCATGTCGGGCCCAAGCTCCATCAGCTTGATCTTCTCCTCGATGCGCGCCGACGCCACGCCGAACTGCATGATGGGATCGACCTTGTTCATGATCGCGTCCTGCAGCCGCTTCCAATCGTCGTGGTGGATGCGCGATACCTGCCGACCGTCGGCCTGCATCGTCTCCTCGAGCGTGCGCCGGCCGTGGATGTGGGCGATCGCGGCGCCGGCGTTGACGGCGTCGATGTATTGCTGCGCGACCCCCGGGATGTCCTCCTGCGGCGGGCAGAGGTGGTTGTGCGGATAGGACGTGCGCGAGTCGCACGCGACCGTGATGATCAGCTTTTCCATGGGCGCTCCTGGATTATCGTGCGGGCTTGGGTCAGGTATCCATCCTGCTTCGAAACGATGATGAACTCGAGGGTCATCGTGCTCGCACCGCGACGATCTCGTTGCACCGCGCCGCTTGCACGATGGCGTCGAATACCGACATGCCGTGCAGGACTTCGTCGATCGGCACCGGGTAAGGTCTGCGCTCGCGGATCGCGCGCGCGAATTCGGTGAGCTCCGCGTTGAGCATGTTGAAGCCGGGATGCTCGCTGATCTCGTCGGGGGGCGCGGTCACTGGGCCGGTCGGCGCCTGTTCCGAGGTCGGCACGAAGCGCAACGTCTGCAGGTTGGGCCGTGAAATCTCCGCCAGCCCCTTGCTGCCGTAGAGCGTGAAGGAAAAATTCGTGGCGGTGGCGACGGAGCCGAAAATCAGCCCGGTGGCGCCGCCCTCGAAGCGCAGCATGACGGTGGTCGTGTCATCGGAGGGACCCGGGACGGTGCGGGCGGTCGCGCAGCGGACGTCACGCACCCGGCCGGCGAACTCGATCATGTGGTCGAGCGCATGCACGCCGACGGCCGTCAGCGCCCCGCCGGGAGCTTCCTCGGGCGCGGCGCGCCAATTGTCCGGCGCAATGAACTGGCCCGTGCTGGTGGTGTGCTGCGCCACCATGGAGATGACGGTGCCGAGCTGCCCCTCTGCGAGACGCCGTCGCACCTCCACCACCGACGGATGGAAGCGCCGGCAGTAGCCGACCGCCAGCACCACGCCCGCCTTGCGCGCGGCCTCGACTGCCCGATCGGCACCAGCGCGGTCGAGCGTGATGGGTTTCTCGACGTGGATGTGCTTGCCCGCCGCGGCGGCCGCGATGACTTGCGATTCATGCAGGCTGTGGGGCGTGGCCAGCACAACCGCGTCCACATTGGGATCGGCGAGGAGCTGCTCGTAGCTGTCGACCAGCGCCAGGCCCTGGCCGCGGCAGAAGTCTTCCGCCGTCGCGCGTGTGCGGGTGTGGGCGAGCACGAAGCGCAGATGCTCGCTCTTGCCCTGCACCGATGCGACCAGCGAGCGCCCCCAGCGTCCCAGTCCGACGATCGCGGCACGGATCATGTGGGCATCGTTCGCGCTTCGCGGGAATGGGACCGATGGCTTCGGCCGTGGCTGGATCGCCCGCTTTCGCGGGCGATGACAGTGAGGCTAACATCCGGGACCCATCCCTCTCAACGCGCCGCCGGACAAAATCATGCACACGGATGCTGCCATCATCGGGGTAGGACAGTCGCCCTATACGCGCCGGCCGCAGCCGGGACAGTCGACGCATACCTTCATCCGCGACGCGGTCGTGGCCGCGCTGGCGGACGCCGAGATCGGCCCGCGCGAGGTCGACGGGATGGCGATCGCCTCGTTTTCGCTGGCGCCGGACGCCGCCGTCGATCTCGCCTGGAAGCTCGGCTTGTCGCTGCGCTGGCTCGTCCAGGAGACCAACGGCGGCAGCTCCGCCATGAACATGCTGGGGCACGCGCTGCGCGCCGTCGAGGCCGGCACCGCCTCGGTGATCCTGGTGACGGGTGGGGATGCCACCGGGCTCGGCGGCTACGCCAAGGTGGCGGCCAATTTCAACATCGTGACCCAATTGCACCTTGCGCCGCTCGGCCACGGCGGGCCGAACGGCGTCTACGCGCTGGTGACCAGCCGGCAGATGAAGACGTACGGCTTGCAAAAGTCCGATTACGGCCACCTCGCCATCGCGCAGCGCGCGTGGGCGGCGCACAACCCCTACGCCGTGTACCGAGCACCGATGACCATGGAGGACTATCTCGCCGCGCCGTTGGTCGCCGACCCTTTGTCGCGCTACGACTGCGTGCCGGTGGTTGCGGGTGCGCAGGCCATCGTCGTCGCCAACCCCGATCGTTGTCCGCGCGGCCGCGCGGGCGTGCGCGTGCGCGCGCACCGCGCAAGTTTCAACTACGACAATCAGGAGGGGGACGGCCTGCAGACCGGCATCACCACCTTCGCCGGCGAGCTGTGGCGGGCCGCCGGCGTGGATCCTGGAGATATCGATGTTGCCTCGATCTACGACGATTACCCGACCATGGTGCTCGCGCAGCTCAACGATCTCGGCATGATCCCGGACAACGATCTCGCGCGCTTCGCGCGCCGCGACATCGGCGAGCGACGGTTTCCCCTCAACACTTGGGGTGGGATGCTCTCCGCCGGCCAGCCTGGAGGACCCGCGGGAGGACTAAACGGAATCTCGGAAGCGGTGCTGCAATTGCAGCATCGCGCCGGCGCGCGGCAAGTCGAGGGCGCAAGGCTCGCGGTGACGACCGGATATGGCATGACGCTATATCGCTATGGGGGCACCGCCGCGGCCGCCGTGTTGGAGCGGGCGGAATGAACCGAGGCGTTGCAATCTGGCGTTGCGTCAAATGCCGGACGGGATTTTTTCCGCAGCGGCTCCTTTGCGCGCGTTGTCACGGCGCTACGTTCGAAGAGGACCGGGTCTACGAGGCCGTGGTGGAAGAGATTTCGACCATCCGGCATATGCTCGGGCAGACCGATTGGCAGCCGCGGCGCATCGCCAGCGTGCGCACGTCCGACGGCCAGCGCATCACGGTTGGGCTCACCGACGAGTCCGAACCCGGCACCGTGATCGAGCTGTTCGAAGAGAGCGCGGCGCCGTTCGGCGCCGCCAAGAAATGACAAGGCGCGCATGCTGCCACCCGCGGCCATTCATGTCCCTTCGTCCAAAGCTACCCTGCCTTTTTCCACGCCGCGTCCGCCTCCAAGACCCGGCGCGCGGCGTTCGCCATCGCCGCGTCGATCATGCGGCCGTCGACGGTGGTCGACGCGCTCCCCCGCGCGAGCGCCTGGTCGAACGCCTCCAGCACGCGCGCGTAATAGTCGAGCTCGGCCGCGCTCGGCCGGTAGAGCCGGTTGCAGGGTTCGATCTGCGTGGGATGAATGAGCTTGCGCCCGCGATAGCCGAGGCGGCGCGAGAGCGCGGTATCGCGCTCGAAGCCCTCCGCATCGCGCACATTCGCGAACACGCCGTCGAGCGGCGTGTCGAAGCGGGCGGCGCGCGCCGCCAGCAGGGTGTGCGAGCGCGCGTGCAGCATTTCCGGGCCGTCGATCGACCAGGCGCAACCGAGGTCGGTGTTGAGATCGCCGTCCTGCGCGCCGCCGAAGGTCAGCGAGACCACCCGCTCGGCCGCGATGGCCATGTCGTAGGCATTGAGCACGCCGCGCGCGCTTTCGATCGAGAGCACGACCTTGGTCGCGCCCGGCGTGATGCCGCGCGCTTGTTCGATCGCGCCGATCATGGCGGCCCAGCGCATCACCTCGTCGCGCGTCTCGACCTTGGGCAGGAAAACGCCGGCAAGTCCGGCAACGCCGATGATCGCGTCGAGATCGTCTGTGGCGAGGCCGCTGTCGAGCCCGTTCACCCGCACCCAGACCCGATTGCCCAGGAATTTCGGCGCGTATGCGCGCACGCCGGCGCGCGCATCGGCCTTCTCGGCGGCGGGCACGGAATCCTCGAGATCGAAGATGAAGGCGTCCGCCGGCAGCCCGATCGCCTTGTCCAGGAATTTTTCGCGATTGGCTGGGACGTAGAGAAAGCTGCGCGCAAGCGGCATGGCTTTGTCCTTCAAAGGTCGTCATTGCCGGGCTTGACCCGGCAATCCATCCATTTTCGTAAGAGGATGGATGCGCGGGTCAAGCCCGCGCATGACGAGCGGGACGGTCCCGTTGTGAGGGTGCCACTCGCGTCACCCCTGCCGCCACCAGGTCCCGGATCGCGGCCGGCGAATAGCCGAGCGCGGCGAGCACCTCTTCCGAGTGCTCGCCCAGCATGGGTGCATGCCGGTCGATTGCGGGCCCGCCGTGGTCGAAGAGGACGGGATTGCGGGTGGTGCGCATCTTGCCTAGACGCGGATGCGCAAGCTCCTGCATCACGCCTCGGGCGATGATCTGGGGATCGTCGAACACCTCCTTGAAGTTGTTCACGCGCGCGCACGGCACGCCGGCAACGAGCAGCGCTTGCTCCAATTCCTGGCAGCCGCGTCCGCGCACGGCGGGTTCGACCAGCGCGAGCAACGCGTCCTCGTTGGCCTTGCGCTTGGAATAGGACGAAAAGCGCGGATCGCCCACGTGGGCGTCGAGATGAAGCACCTGCATGAGCCGGGCGAACAGTCCATCGTTGGGCGTTCCAATCGCGAGATAGCGGCCGTCTTTGGTCTCAAACAGCTGATAGGGCGCATTGAGGCGATGGCGGTTGCCGAGCGGCTGCGGCACCTTTGCGGTCTCGAGATATTCGGCGACCTCCCACGCCGCCGCGGCGATCGAGGCCTCGACCAGAGACACGTCGGCGATGCGGCCTTCGCCGTTGCGCGCGGCACCCACGAGTGCGGCGAGCGTCGCGTAGGCCGCGAACAATGCGCCGAACACGTCGGCCGTCTGCACGCCCGGCCGCATCGGCATCTTGCCGGGCTCGCCGGTCACCGAGAGCGCGCCCGAAAACGCTTCGATGATCAGATTGACGCCGGCGCGCCGCCGGTCGGGTCCGGTCTGGCCGAAGCCCGACACCGAGGTGTAGACGATGCGCGGATTGACGGCTTTCACGTGCGCGGCGCCGAGGCCGAGCTTGTCGAGCGCGCCCGGCCGGTACGCCTCCAGCACCACGTCCGACACGCGCGCGAGCTTGAGCAGGATCTCGATCGCTTGCGGTCGCTTGAGATCGAGCACGAGGCTCCGTTTGTTGCGGTTGAGCGCGACGAAGCTCACGCTCTCGCCGTCGCGGATCGGCGGCGTGGCGCGGCCCATGTCGCCCTGCGGCGGTTCGATCTTGACCACGTCGGCGCCCATGTCGGCGAGCAGCGTGCCGGCGAGCGGGCCGGCGATGAAATTCGCCAGCTCGATGACCCGAATTCCCGCCAGCGGTTTTGGCATGTCGATGTCCTTGCACCCAATA
>Ga0306926_10000368_pt1 | contig 40578 bp, 37 predicted proteins | sample flu12Cox44000178_FD_203759 | JGI IMG/M metagenome (GOLD analysis project Ga0306926, IMG submission 203759) | Lab enrichment of tropical soil microbial communities from Luquillo Experimental Forest, Puerto Rico - flux8day.12C.oxic.44.000.178 (v2)... | ecosystem: Environmental > Terrestrial >... | reverse complement strand
GGGTCTTGCCGCTCGTGATCGCCATCACCTTTCACGAAGCCGCGCACGGCTTTGTCGCCCACCATTTCGGCGACGACACCGCCTACAAGCTTGGCCGCGTCAGTTTCAACCCGCTCCGGCATATCGACCCGTTCGGTACCCTGATGTTGCCGGCGATCCTTCTGATGTCGCATTCGCCTTTCCTGTTCGGCTACGCCAAACCGGTGCCGGTGAATTTCCGGGCGCTTAAAAATCCGCGAATCGACATGGTCTGGGTCGCACTGGCCGGCCCCGCTACCAATATCGCGCTCGCCCTGTTTGCGGCGGCGGCATTCCACCTACTTGATTTCATGCCGCCGAACGCGGCGCAATGGCTGGCCGACAATTTGAAAAACGCGCTGATTATCAACGTGATCCTTGCGATCTTCAACATGATGCCGATCCCGCCGCTGGATGGTGGGCGGGTCGCGGTCGGATTGCTGCCGAAACCGCTCGCGCTTCCCCTTGCCCGGCTGGAACCGTTCGGAATGCTGATCCTGATCGGATTGCTGATCCTGCTTCCGCTCGCCGGTTCGCAGTTCGGTCTAAATCTTGATGTTATTTCGGCGATACTGCGGAAGGCGACCGGCTTTTTAATTCAGTTGATTCTTGCGATCACAGGAAACACCTGATTAAGAGCGAGTTATTGAAAGTTACAGGAACCCGCCGGAAAAAGCAGAGGCCATTTTGATCAAAGCAGCCAACATGATGATCGCGCGACGCGCCGATACCAGGGCCAAGGCGGATTTTGCGACCTGGAAGATGATGGCAAAGCTCAATGGCGCCTCCTCGCTCCCGCCTGAGGCCCAGAACTTCCTGGAGCGCTACAAGGCGCTTTTGAACGAAAAGAGTGAGGTCGAGGCCACCGACGCCGTCATCCATCTGATCTACAGGGCCTATTATGAGGAGATGGGCGGCGCCGGCGAACCACCCGAAGTCAAACCCCAAGTCAAAGCCCAACCGTCGGCGGCAGGTCGGGCGGCGGCGAACGTCACGGCCTTCAAACGCCCGTCACCGCAGCGGCAAAGGGCCAGCTCCACTCAGCAGACAAAACCGCGACTTCCCGTCGCGCTGATCTTTGTCTGCCTCGTCATCATCTATACCGCCTTTCGATATTTTTTACGCTAGGGCCGATGCATGCCGAACGGCGTAGCGAAGCAGCCGGAATCCGTTTGCCGCATGCCCTAGGCGGGACTTCGAATGCCGGTCATAATCAAGGGCGTATTGCTTCCGCTAGAACTAACAAACAAACCTTGGGGAGGAGAAATGAAGCGATCGATCGCAGCGCTGGCGATGGCCGGCGGCTTTGGGCTGGCCGGTTTCGGTCTTGCCAGCCTTGGATTGAGCGGCAGCGCGCTTGCCCAGGAGCGGCTCGACAAGGTCGTTAAGGTCGGCGCGCTCGGCGACCAGTCCGGTCTTTACCAGGATATCGGCGGCCCCGGCTCGAGCCTTGCGGCGCAGATGGCGATTGAGGATTCGGGCCTGCTCGCCAAGGGCTGGAAGATCGATCTCATCTCGGCCGATCACCAGAATAAGCCGGACGTCGGCACCAACATCGGCAAGCAATGGATCGATGTCGAGAAAGTGGACGTGTTCGTCGATCTCGCCAGTTCCGGCGTGGGTCTTGCGATCGCAAACCTCGCCAGGGAACGAAACGTGGTCAACCTCAACTCGGGGTCGGCTTCTTCCGATCTGACCGGCAAGCAATGCTCGCCCAACACCGTGCACTGGGTCTACGACACCTACATGCTGGCCAACGGCACCGGCAAGGCGCTGGTCAAGTCGGGCGGCGACACCTGGTTCTTCCTCACCGCCGACTATGCGTTCGGTCAGGCGCTCGAGCGCGACACCAGCGCGGTCGTCACCGCCAATGGCGGCAAGGTGCTGGGCAGCGTCAAGCATCCGCTCAACAATGCCGACTTCTCCTCGTTCCTGTTGCAGGCGCAGAGTTCGAAGGCGAAGATCGTCGGCCTTGCCAATGCCGGCGGCGACACCACGAACGCGATCAAGCAGGCGGCTGAATTCGGCATCGTCGCCGGCGGACAAAAGCTCGCGGGTATGCTGATGTTCATCACCGACGTCAATGCGCTCGGGCTCAACGTCGCGCAGGGGCTCAATTTTACCGAAACGTTCTACTGGGATATGAACGACCAGACGCGGGCCTTTACCAAACGCTTCAACGAACGCTTCAAGAAAAGTCCGCCGACCATGGTTCAGGCCGGCGTGTACTCCTCGCTGATCCATTACTTCAAGGCGCTGGAGGCGCTCGGCGGCAATCCGCACGACGGCATCAAGGTCGTGAACAAGATGAAGGAGCTACCGACCGACGATCCCCTGTTCGGCAAAGGCTCGATCCGCGCCGACGGCCGCAAGATCCATCCCGCCTACCTGTTCGAGGTGAAGAAGCCCTCGGAATCAAGATACCCATGGGACTATTACAAGCTCATCGCCACCATTCCGGCGGACGAAGCCTTTTTGCCGCTCGAGAAGAGCGTCTGTCCCATGCTCAACAAGAAGAGCTGAAAGAACTGAACAAATTTGCCTGATTGATTGAGCCATGCCCGGCGCGAGTGCCGGGCATTTTCATTTGGTTTGACGATCCGACTTCAGCTCCGGCCCTTGATGCGGAAAATCACCGGCAGTGTGAAATTCAAACCTTCGTCGGCGACCGCCGGCGGAGGCTGCGGGACGGGATCGGATCGCCGGATCATGGAAAGCGCCGCCTCGTCGAAAGCGGTATCACCCGATCCCTTCACGATGCTCGTCGAAAGAACGTGGCCGAGCCGGTCCAGGACGAAGCCCACCACGATCTCGGCACTCTTCTGCACACGCTCGGCGGGGTAGCGCTTGTGCCGGTCCAGATGAGCGATCAACTGCTTCTGCCAGGTCGCACGCAAGCGTTGCGCGCTTTCGCCGGTGCCGTGCGCGGGCGCAACCGAACGCTTCCCTTCGGGGATCGCCTCCGAGCTCGGGGTCGCGGTGGCTTCCGCCGCGACCGACTCGATCGAGGCGGAAGTTTGCACGGCCGCGATTTTCGTATCTTCCTCTTTGGGCTTGTTGTCGTTCGGCGTCACCACGCGGTCGGGATTGTCGCTTTCGGTCGGGATGTCCTTTGGAAGATCGGTTTCCTTGACCTCCGCCTGTTGCTCGGCAAGCGCAGGTGAGGCAACGGAGGCTTCCGCATCAGGTCCCGGCGGCAGATCGGTCGGCTCGATGCGCGGGGAAGTCAGTTCGAGCCCGATCTCGATCGCCGGCGCGCCGAGAGCATCGTCGGGTTCGACGATACGCAGATGCGTCACCGCGAGCGCCGCACCTCCGGCGTGAAGCGCGAGCGCCGCCAGCGCTGCGGAAAACCACAGCCGCCGTGAAGGTCCTGGTTCGGCATCTAGGTCGGTCATCGCGATAGACCCGCGGCGCTGGCCCTCTGAACTTCAGGGTCTCTGGTTGTCAGTTGCGGAAGACTGCTCCGGAACGGCTTCCAGCGCCACCAGCTTGATCCTGGTATAGTTGCCCTTGCGCAGGATTTCGAGCACGTCCATCAGCTCGCCATAAGGTACCGCGCGATCGGCACGCAGGAAAATGAAACGGTCCTTGTCACCATCTGCCGCCGAGTCAAGTGCGCGCACCAGTTCGGAACGCCTGACCTGGGTTTCGCCGATTGCAAGCGAAAGATCGGGCTTGATGCTGACATAGGTCGGCTTGTCGGGTTTGCGTTGCGCCGTTGCACTCGATGTCGGCAGGTCGATCGGAAGGTCAACGGTCGACAGCGGTGCCGCCACCATGAAGATAATCAACAACACAAGCACGACGTCGATGAAAGGCGTGACGTTGATCTCGTGCGCCTCCGCGAAATCGGCGTCGTCATCGAGGTCGGTATCGGTGATCGAGGCACCCATCGCCTACTCCGCCGCGCGCGCAGTTGCCGAGCGGATCGAACTGACATGGGTGCGGTCGAGATCGCGCGACAATAGCCGTCCGGCCGCGCCCGACGATCGGCCGATCAGTTCGAGATAGCCTTTCGTCATGCGCGCGAAATGATTGTAGATAATGACGGCAGGAATCGCCGCGACGAGGCCGATGGCGGTGGCGAGCAGGGCTTCGGCGATGCCGGGCGCCACAACCGCGAGGTTGGTCGTCTGCGATTTCGAGATGCCGATGAAGCTGTTCATGATGCCCCACACCGTGCCGAACAGGCCGATGAAGGGTGATGTCGCGCCGATCGTGGCAAGAAGGCCCATGCCGAGCCGGATCCGCCGGGCTTCTGCCCGCACGATCTCGGCAAATCTCGAGGCGGCGCGTTCCTTGATCCCGGCATCGCTGGAAATGCCGGCCGACAAGCGTGCCTCGCGCATGGCTGCAGCAAGCAATGACGATAATGCGGTGCGGCTGGCACCGAGAGCGAGTTGCGCTTCGGCAAGCGATCTTGCGTCGCCGATCTGGCCGAGCGCATCACGCAGCCTGCGCGTGACGACCGAGAGCTCGATCATCTTGGCAATGAAGATGGTCCACGTCACCAGCGAAGCGAACGCGAGCCCAATCATCACGGCCTTCACCACGATGTCGGCCGACAGGAACATCGACCAGGGCGACAGCTCGCGCAGGGCCACGGTCGTCGATTTCACGGAACGGCTGACGCTATCGAGGGGCGCTGTCGCTGCATCCGTGTATGCGCCCTGAACGGTCGCCTGGGATGGAGCGATCGCCGGTGCGGGAGGGAGCTGAGACGGAGACGATGGCACCGCCTGCTGTGGGGCTGGCGCCGGCTGCGCGAACGAGACCTCGGCCATTGAAAGCATCGCCAAAGCGAGGACAAGGCCAAGGATCGCTCGAAAACATGATGCACTCATACTTCAACCCGGTGGCGGAAATCACAAGCGACGCATACCGGTCAGTTTGACCGTTTCAGGGTCGTCCGCCAGATCACTTGGCCGCGACACTACCAGATGGTTCGGCAAACGTCTTGATCCGCTCCTTGATATCTCTGAGCGTCTTGAGGCTGATCTCGATCGCCGCATCCGGCACATCCTGCAGCACATCCGTCGCAATGGACTCGCGCAGGCTGTCGAGATCGTCGGCAAGCTGGCGGCCGGCCGAGGTGAGGAAAAGGCGATTGGCACGCCGGTCACGGGGATCGTGCTTTCGCTCGACAAGACCGTGTTCGACGAGCCGGTCGAGAAGGCGAACCAGAGAGATCGGCTGCAGTTCGAGCACGTCGGCCAGATCGACCTGCGACAAGCCTTCCTGGTCGCGCAATCGAAACAGGACAATCCACTGCGCGCGCGTCGTGCCGCGGCCCTTGGCGCGGTGATCGATATAGTTGCGTAAGAAGCGCGAACTTTCGACGAGCTGTGTAATGAGCTGCTTTTTAAGATCGAGAGACATGCGTTCCAAAGTCCCCCACATTGCAGATTGTTTAGGACTAACAAGCTATAGTGTGTTTGCACATTAATTGCACGCGTACTATATTTGGACTCCCTAGGAACGGTTGTGAAGACCGGCTACTTCTTATTTTTTGAGAACCCACGGGCCGAAATGAACAAATCGCGGATAACGCGTTGGATTTTGGTGATCCTGGCCGTCGGTGGGCTGGGATATTTTGGCTGGCAGCGCTTTCACGGCGAGGGCCACGAAACGGCGGCGAATAACGCCCAAAAGGCGGCTCCCAGAAATCCGGTGAGAGTAACGGTGGCGCCGGTCGAGAAGACAGACTTTCCCGTCTACCTGACCAGCCTTGGGACCGTCCAGGCCTTCAACACCGTTGTCGTTCGCTCCCGCGTCGACGGCCAGATCGACAAAATAGCCTTCACGGAAGGGCAGTTGGTGAACCAGGGCGACCTGCTCGCCGAAATCGACCCCCGGCCCTACCAGGCCGCGCTCGACCAAGCCAAGGCCAAGAAGGAGCAGGACGAGGCCAATCTGGCCAACACCAACCTTGACCTGCAGCGTTTCCTCAAGCTGGGCGAATTCGCCACCCGCCAGCAGATCGACACCCAGCGTTCCAACGTTTCGCAATTGACGGCCCAGATTGCCGCCGACGCCGCGGCGATTTCCAACGCCGCAACCCAGCTCGATTATACCGCGATCAAGGCTCCGATCTCCGGCGTTGTCGGATTGCGCCAGGTCGATGTCGGCAACATCATCAATGCGGCGACGCAGACCGGCATTGTCACGATCACACAGATCGAACCCATTGCCGTTATTTTTACCGCGCCAGAAGAGCAGCTACCCTATATAAGCGAGGGACGGGCCGCTCAGCCGCTCAAGACGATCGCAATCACGACCGACGGCAAGAAACCCCTCGCGGAAGGAACTCTGGCGGTGGTCAATAATCAAGTCGACTCGACCAGCGGCACCGTCCGTCTCAAGGCGGTGTTCGCCAACAAGGATCACGCCTTGTGGCCGGGTCAGTCGGTGTCGACGCGACTGCTGGTGAAGACGCTCAAGGATGCCACCGTCGTTCCCGACGACGCAATCCAGCACGGTACCGAAGGCCTCTATGTCTACACCGTCAATGGGGACAACAAAGCCGAGCTGCGCAAGGTGAAAGTCAGCCAATCGATCGACGGGCGTTCGGTGATCGAGCAAGGCGTGTCGCCCGGGCAGCAAGTCATCACCTCGGGCCAGTTCAAGGTTCAGCCCGGCACCCTCGTCAGCACAGCTGTTGCGAGTTCGGATCCGGCTCAATCCAAGGTCCGGCAGGAATGAGCGACGGAATTTCCGCACCCTTTATTCGCTACCCCATCGGCACTTCGCTGATGATGGCCGGCATTCTGTTTGTCGGCCTGGTGGCCTATCCACTGCTGCCGGTCGCGCCGCTTCCACAAGTGGACTTCCCGACCATCCAGATCACGGCCCAATTGCCGGGCGCAAGCCCCGAGACCATGGCGTCCTCGGTGGCGCAGCCGCTGGAGCGGCAGTTCGCGCAGATTCCCGGCATCGCGCAGATGACTTCGACAAGTTATCTCGGAACAACCGCCGTCACCATCCAGTTCGACCTCAATCGCAACATCGACGGCGCGGCGAACGACGTGCTGGCGGCGATCAATGCGGCAAGCGGCCAGTTGCCGAAAAATCTTCCCTCGCCGCCGACTTACCGCAAGGTCAATCCGGCGGACTCGCCGATTTTGCTGTTGTCGGCGACTTCCGACACCCTGCCGCTGACGACCGTGAGCGACTCCGTCGACGCGCAGCTTGCCCAGCAGATCAGCCAGATCTCCGGCGTCGCGCAGGTGATCATCGGCGGCCAGCAAAAGCCGTCGATCCGCGTCCAGGTCGATCCGGCGAAACTGGTCGCCAAGGGCCTGTCGCTTGAGGACGTGCGCAACCAGATTGCGATCACGACGGTGGACAGCCCGAAGGGCAACATCGACGGCGAGAAGCGCGCCTTTACGATCTACTCCAACGACCAGCTGCTGGACTCCAAGGACTGGAACGACGTCATCATCGCCTACCGCAACGGCGGTCCGCTGCGAATTCGCGATATCGGCCAGGCCGTGACCGGACCGGAAGACGCCAAACAGGCGGCCTGGGCCAATGGCAAGCGCGGCGTGTTCCTGGTTGTCTTCAAGCAGCCCGGCGCCAACGTCATCGACACGGTCGACAAGATCAAGTCGCTGCTGCCTAGGCTGGTGGCCGCCATTCCGGCTTCGATCAAGGTCGAGGTCATCAGCGACCGCACCCTGACCATTCGGGCTGCCGTCGAGGACGTCCAGTTCACGCTGCTTTTGACCATTTTCCTGGTGGTGATGGTCATCTTCGTCTTCCTGCGCAGCTTCTGGGCGACGGTGATTCCGGCGGTGACGGTGCCGCTGGCCTTGCTCGGCGCCTGCGCGCTGATGTGGGTATTCGGCTACACGCTCGACAATCTTTCCTTGATGGCCTTGACAATCGCGGTCGGATTCGTGGTCGACGACGCCATCGTGATGCTTGAAAACATCGCGCGCTACGTCGAGGCAGGCGAAAAGCCGCTGGCGGCTGCCTACAAGGGAGCGAGCGAGATCGGCTTCACGATCATGTCGATCAGCATTTCCCTGGTCGCCGTGCTGATCCCGCTGCTGTTGATGGGCGGCATCATCGGACGGCTGTTCCGGGAATTTGCGGTCACCCTGGCGATGACCATCTTCGTGTCGATGGTGGTGTCGCTCTCCCTCACCCCGATGATGTGTTCCCGCTTCCTTCGCTCGCACAGCGAGGCACCCAAGCACGGCCGTCTCTATCAGTTGAGTGAGCGCGGTTTCGAGGCGATGCTGCGCACCTATGAGCGCGGCCTCGATATTGCCATGCGCTGGCGCCTGACGACGCTGATCGTTTTCTTCGCGACACTGGGACTATCGGTCTATCTCTTCACGATCATTCCGAAGGGCTTCTTTCCCCAACAGGATATCGGCCTGATCACCGCGACGTCCGAAGCCTCGCAGGATATTTCCTTTGCCGAGATGAAGCGACGCCAGGAGGCCCTCGGCCAGGTCGTAATGGCTGATCCCGCGGTGGCGTCGGTCGCGATGGTCATCGGCGGCAATGGCAGGGCCGGCAACATCGGCGGCGTTTACATCACCTTGAAGCCGCTCAGCCAGCGCGATGCCAACGCCCAGCAGATCATCGCCCGCCTGCGTCCCAAGCTCGAAAAGATCGAGGGTGCCCGCCTCTATATGCAGGCGGCGCAGGACGTGCGGCTCGGCGGCAGGCCGACCCGGACGCAGTTCGAGTTCACGCTGCAGGACGCCAATCTTGACGAGCTGAACGAGTGGGCGCCCAAGATTCTCGCCAGGATGAAGACGCTGCCGGAGCTGCGCGACGTCGCCACCGACCAGCAGACCGAAGGCACAACGCTCCAGGTCAAGATCAATCGCGACACCGCCTCCCGCTACGGCATCCAGCCGCAATTGATCGACGATACGCTATACGACGCGTTCGGACAGCGGCAGGTGACGCAGTATTTCACCCAGCTCAACAGCTATCACGTGATCCTGGAAATCCTCCCCGAGTTGCAGGGCAGCTTCGACACGCTCGACAAGCTCTATGTCAAATCGCCCACCACCGGCGATCAGGTGCCGCTGTCGGCATTCGCGAGCTGGACCAGCGTGCCGGTCCGTCCGCTCTCGATCAGTCACCAGGGCCAGTTCCCCGCGATCACGATCAGCTTCAATCTCGCACCGACCGCTGCACTCGGGCAAGCAACCGATGCCATTCAAAAGGCCATGGCCGAGCTCGGCACGCCGGCAACGCTCAACTCCAGCTTCCAGGGTACCGCGCAGGCCTTCCAGCAATCGCTCGGCACCGTGCCGCTGCTCATTCTCGCCGCGCTCGTCGTCGTGTATCTGATCCTCGGCATTCTCTATGAAAGCTACATCCACCCGCTGACCATCCTGTCCACCCTGCCCTCCGCGGGCGTCGGCGCGCTGGCGATCCTGATGGCGTTTGGGTACGACTTCAGCCTGATCGCGCTGATCGGCATCATTCTCTTGATCGGCATCGTCAAGAAGAACGGAATCATGATGGTCGACTTCGCGATCTCGGCCGAGCGCGACGAAAATCTGACCCCCGAACAGTCGATCCGCAAGGCTGCCCTGCTGCGCTTCCGCCCCATCATGATGACGACGATGGCGGCGCTGCTCGGCGGCGTGCCGCTGATGCTGGGAACCGGTACGGGTTCGGAGATCCGCCAACCGCTCGGTTATGCCATGGTGGGCGGACTATTCGTCAGCCAGGCGCTGACCTTGTTCACGACGCCGGTCGTCTATCTCTATCTCGACAGGCTTTCGAACGCGTTTTCGAATTGGGGACGCTCGAAAGGCGACGACGATCGCGACGTCGCGGAGCACGGCTCTGTCAAGCAAGCCGCCGAGTGACCCGGCTTTGACAGCTTGCCGCATGAGGTGGATCTTCCTCAGGGGCCGATGCGTGAAAAAAGCTGCACGGCTGGCTTTCTCTGCCTCCCTGTTGTTGGCAACGGCCGGGCTCGGGCTCGCCCAGCAAGCACCCAAGGCCAAGGCGCCGGCGCCCCAAGCCTCGCCGGCACCATCGCCCTCTCCCAGTGCCGCCCCGCCGGCGTCGCCCACCCCAGGCTGGGCCGCGCGCTGCAGCAGCGCAGGCCGCGAGGCGCCGCTGGAATGCGCTATCGAACAGAACGCCATCCTCACCAAGACCGGACAATTATTCGTCGTGGTCAACATCCGCGTGCCCGGCGACACCCGTGCGCCGGTCGCCTTCGTCCAGCTGCCTCTCGGGCTGAACGTGCCGGTCGGCGCGAAGTTTCAGGTCGACGATGGCAAGACCGTCGATCTGCCAATCCAGACCTGTGAAAACAGCGGCTGCTACGCCAGCGCCGCGATCACGCAGGAACTTCTCGGCGCGCTGAAATCGGGAAAGCAGTTGAAGGTCTCGTTTCAGAACCTCGCCAAGGAAACCATCATGGTTCCGATGCCGCTCAACGATTTTGCGGCCGCGTACGACAAGATCAAGTAACCGGAAGCCGGCGCAACCCGCACATCGATGCGACCTTCCGAAACTATCCGGTGCCGAGATAGGCTCTCTGCACTTGCGGATCGTTGGCGAGAGCGGCTGCAGTCCCCGACAGCACGCTCCGGCCGACCTGAAGCACGGTTGCGAACTCCGAGACTTCGAGCGCGAGCTCGACCGACTGCTCCGCAAGCAGCATCGTCAGTCCCGCCTTGTGCAGCCGCTCGAAGGTTTCGTACATCTTTTCGACCACGGCCGGTGCAAGGCCCAGCGACGGCTCGTCGAGCATCAAGAGCCTGGGATCGCTCATCAGGGCGCGACCGACCGCCAGCATCTGCCGCTCGCCGCCGGACATGGTGCCGGCGCGCTGGCTGCGCCGTTCGGCGAGTTGCGGAAAAATTTCGTAGACCCGCTCGAGCAGTGCGGCCGTGCGCGTCTTGTTGCCCAATGGCGTCGCTCCGAGCTTGAGATTGTTCTCCACGCTTTGCTGCACGAACAGCCGCCAGCCTTCCGGCGACAGCGCCAGGCCCTTGCGGACGACCGCAAAGGCGCTCTCACCCCCGATCTCCTGCCCGCAAAAGAGAATCGATCCGGAGTATGCCGGGATCAGGCCGGCGATTGCGTTGAGCACGGTGGTCTTGCCGCCGCCATTGGAGCCGAGCAGTGCGACGATGCTGCCCTCGGGGACCTCGAGCGAGACGTCGGACACGCCGATCAGGTCGCCATAGCGAACTTCCAGATGCTCGATCTTGAGCAGAGGGACGCTCATGTTGGAGGCCCGCCCATCAGCTCGATCGGAATGTGGGAAGCAGCAGCACTCGCGGCGCGCTTGCCCAGATAGGCCTCGATGACAGCGGGATTGCGGGTGACCTCGCCCGGGCCGCCGCGCGCGATCTCGCGACCCTGATGAAACACCATCAAGCTGGTCGCCAGCGACATGATCACTTCCATGATGTGCTCGACAATGATCAGCGTAATGCCGGAGCGATGAATATCGCGCACGAGATCGATGGCGAGCTGCACTTCGCGCTGGGTGAGGCCCGCCATCGCTTCGTCGAGCAAGAGAACCTTGGGCTCAGTCGCGAGCGCGCGGGCAATTTCGAGCCGCTTGCGCCCCGGAGTTCCCAGCGAACGCGCCGGCGCCTGCGCAAGCCTTCCCATGCCGACGCGCTCTAGCACGGCATGCGCCCGCCGTTCGGCATCAGATCTGTGCGAGGTGCGAAGAAACGCACCGATCATCACGTTTTCCACCACCGACATGCTCTCGAAGGTTTGCGGCACCTGGAAGGTACGCGCCAACCCAAGCTGCGCGCGAATTTCCGGCGCAAGGCGGGTAACGTCGCGACCTTCGAAAAAAACCCTTCCCGACGTCGACGACAGGTCGCCGGTCAGACAATTGAAGAAGGTGGATTTGCCAGCGCCATTCGGCCCGATCAGGCCGAGAATGTCGCCCTGCTGCAGCGTGACCGAGGCCGCATCGACGGCTTTGAAATTGCCAAAGGCCCTGGTGATTGCTTGCGCTTCAAGGAGCATGGGCAATTCCCCTCGCCGCTTCGGCGTCCATTATCTTGCCGGTTCGTTTGCTCCAGAGCCGATTGACCAGCGTCAGGATGCCTCCGGGCTGAAACCGGGAAATAAGCACGATGATCGCGCCATAGACCACGAAGGTAAGACCGGCGCCCTTGCCTCCCAGGAGATTGTTGGAAATCTCTTCGAGCGGCACCAGGATTGCGGCGCCCACAAGCGGTCCGAACAATAGGCCGGCGCCGCCGAGCGCGGCCATGATCAGGATCTTGACCGAGATCAGGATGCCAAGTCCGGATTCGGGATCGATAAAGCCGAACATCATGGCGTAGAGCGCGCCGGCGACGCTGGTAAGCGCAGCGCTCAGCATGTAGGCGTAGAGCTTGGTGCGGCTGACCGCGACCCCAAGGGAACGCGCGGCGCGCTCGGAATCGCGGATTGCGCGAAGATAAAAACCCATCCGGCTGTTGGCCATCCACCAGGTGATGCCAAGCGTGATCGCCAGGACGGTCAGGAACAGATAATAATACGGCAACGCCGATATGAACGAGAGATCGAATACGTTCCGCGGCACGGTCGGACCGCTCAGCCCGACCGCGGCGCCAAGGTATTCCGTGTTGGTGACGATCAAGCGGACCAGTTCAGCTACCGCGATGGTCGCCATGCTGAAATAATGGCCGGACAGTCGCAACGTCGGCACGCCGACGACGGCCGAAATCGCCACGCTCACCACAATGCCGACGGGAATGCCGACCAGCGGCGACAGCGCGAAATGCGTATATGCGCCCATTGCCGCGTAGGCACCGCATCCGAAAAATACGACATGACCGACGGAAACCTGGCCGGCATAGCCGCCGATGATGTTCCAGGCGGATGCTGCGATGGCGTAAAGCAGCACCAACGCGCCCAGCCGTTGCTGGAAGGGCGTCGACAGCACCAATGGATAGGCGACAACCAGCGCCAACAGGATCGCGAGCCAGAGCAGGCGGCGCATCAGAGCCTGCCCATCAGGCCTTGCGGCCGGAACCAGAGGAAGCCGAGAAACAAGGCATAGACGACCATGTCCTTGTAGACGGCGCCGATCAGGAATCCGGAAAGGGATTCGATCACGCCGATCAGAAGTCCGGCGACGAGCGCGCCGGGCACGCTGCCGAAACCGCCAAGCGATACCGTGACGAAAGCGACGATGGCCAGCGTTTCACCGACGGTCGGCACGATGTAGAAGAACGTCGCGATCAGCGCGCCGGCAAGACCCGTCGCCCCCGCGGCGATCGCCCAGGCGATCGCCTGCATCGTATCGGGCCGGATGCCCATCAGCTGCGCGGCGGTGGAATCTTCCGCGACCGCCAGCATTTTCGATCCCAGCGTGGTGCGTGTCAAAAGCAGGTGCAGGCCGACCGTCACCGCCAGCGCGACTGTGCCGGCGAGCAGGCGCGAGGCCTGAATTCGCAGGCCCAGAATGTCGAAGGTGCCGCCGACGATATTTTCAGGCAGCGACTGGAAGTTCGCGCCGAACCACCAGAACACCGAATAGCGCAGCAAAAGCGCAAGCCCGAACGTGCCGAGGATCTGGGCCAGCATCGGCCCTTTCATGATGTCGCGGATCAATCCGAAATAGACGACGACGCCAAGCGTCGCAAGCACCAGGATCGCCAGCGGCGCGCCCAGCAAGGGACCTGCGCCGAAAAGCGTGTAGACCACAAACGCCACATACATGCCGAGCATGACGAAATCGCCATTGCGCGAAATTGACGATGTTCATCATGCCCCAGACCAGGGTGAGGCCCGAGGAGAACAAGGCATAGACCGCGCCCAACAAGAGACCACCTGCAATTACCTGAAGGAGCGTGGAAGACATGCCGGCGTCTCGGAATGTTGCGGGTCTCACCAGCCTTTGTAGGGCAAGGCGGGCGCTTTCACGGCGTTGGCCTTCGGCCAGACCGCGACATAGTTTTCGCCGTCCTGCAACTGGATGATAAGGCTGGAGGCCAGCGTGTTCTGGCCCTTGTCGTTGAACTTGACGCCCTTGTAGCCCATCATCAGCTGATCGGGCTTGATATCGGTCACCTTGAGCGCCGCCTGGATCTTAGCGGGTTCGGTGGAGCCCGCGCGATCGATCGCGTCGCACAGGACGAAGAACGCCTGCATGGCGCGGCCGGTGGTGTCGTCCATTTCGTCGCCGGTCTTCTTCTTGTATATTTCGGCGATCAGCGCGGTCGACGAACCGGCAGGCCCCACGCTCCAGGACGAGCGGTTGAAAACGCCTTGCGAGATCTTGCCGACCGCCTTGATGAAGGACGGATCGGAATAACCGGAATCGTCTGCAATGATCATGGGAGGCTTGTAGTCGAGCGCCTGCATAGTCTTCTGATAGAGGATCGCATCGGGTGTATAGGAAATCATGATCACGACGTCCGGCCTCTTCTCCTTCAGCTGCAGGACCTGGCTCTGCACGTCGGTTGCGTTGACCGTATAGGCGATGTCAAGCGCGATTGCCTGGCCCTTTTCCTTGAACGTGCTGGTGATGACATTCGCGACCGAGACGCCGTATTCGGTGGTATCGTGAACAATGGCAATGCTGTCGGTCTTGATCCCCGACGCTTTCATGTCGGTGAGGAATTCATAATCGATCTTGGCGATATCGGAGGCGATCGGCGTGACGCGGAAGAACCATTTGAAACCGCGCTCGGTCAGGTTGGCGGCAACCGACTCGCCGTTGACGAAGGGAATTCCGTATTTTTCGGCAACCGCGCTCGCCGTCAGCGTGACGCCGGATTGATAGGCGCCAGTGATCGCCACCACCTTCTCTTCCGTGATCAGGCGCAGCGTCTGGTTCTGGCCGGCGGCCGGGCTGCCCTGATTGTCGGCAAAGACCACCTCAACCTTGGCCCCGCCAAGCCCGGCGAGACCCGCATTCTTCGCAAGCGGGAAATTGCCGAACTCCGGATGGGCATTGTTGATGATATCGGCGGCGACTTCGATCGCAGCTTTGGTATGGGCGCCTGCACTGGCCGCATTGCCGCTCAAGGGAAAGACCGCACCGATCTTGATGGTTTTTTCTTGCGAAAACGCGCTGCCCGCAGGCCATACGAAAATCGAGGCCGCAAACAGCAGCCCGAGGATACGCTTGAATTTCATGCTTGATCGTCTCCCAGAAGTCCCCGCCCGATTGCCAGGCTTTTTCAGATCCGCAACTTTGAGCGGCTGGCGCCCGGTTTCCCTTGCTTTCGGGCGATTCAAACATTGCATGGCGGTTTTGCAGGGGCAAGTTTGCGGACAGAGGCCATTGGTATGGTGTGTCGCTCAGTCGCTTTCGGTGCCGACGCGGTCTTGGCCGCTGCGGCGCAACTGACCGGTAACGCCGCATCGGCTCAACACGGCGGCATCGTCTCGCGCTTGCCAAAGCTGGGACTGAACGAGTAGAACGGCTCACTTGGCAGCAGATCGCTCACCCGGTTAGCTTGGCCTGCGATTAAACCTTTGATTTTGCTGCAAGATTGGGGAATGGTGTAACGGTAGCACAACAGACTCTGACTCTGTTTGTCTAGGTTCGAATCCTAGTTCCCCAGCCAGCCTCGACCATCCAATCAACCGCTTGATCCGAACGCGCTTTTCGTCGCAGACGATGGACCGTCAAATTCATCTTGCACGCGGCGCAACGGACCAATCATCGCGGTCTAGAGCGATGTACGGAGCGCCTTCTACTCGCTGCCAACGACGAACGCCCGTCGGATGGCCGAAGAGCAGTCTCGATCTCCTCCACGTCGTGAATGCGACGAAAACCCGCGGTCATGGCGCGTATGAAGTGGCGGAGCTATGCATCTTTCCGGTGCCTTCCAAAAATACGCTTTCAATTTGGAGGGCCGTCGTTCGGCGTGAGGCTGTGTGGCGCTGGTGCTGTTCGGCCGCCCGGCGATCCGGGCGGCCACGCTCGAAATGCTCTCGGCCTATGCCGAGACCACGTCAAGGTTAAGCTGTCCAGCCACGTTGGTGTCGAGGCTGAGCGCTTCGCCCGGTGTTAGCGCGCCTTCTTGCACCGATGCAAAGCCACCGCTTTGGGAGGCGAAGGCTGCGAACTTGAACCGGCTGCCGACCGTGGGCGCAAAGTTTGGCGGCGGCAACGTCACCAACGTGCCGGCGATGGTCACGGCGCCCGAGACGTTGAGTAGCCCCGTCCCTGCCGAACTGAGCAGGATGTCGAGCACCGAAGTCGCATCCATCTTCAGGTTGCCCGTCACCCCCAGCGTAGCCGCCGCGGCGATCTTGATCGTCCCTGCATTTTCCAGCGATTTCGCAAACTGTAGCGTGCCGCTGTCGATTTCGATCGATCCGTTGTTGAGGATAGCCGGCGTCCCGAAGATCGTACCGATGCTCGTCGTTCCGGTACCGCCGCTCTTGAGCAACGTTCCGTTATTGGTGAACGTTCCGCTGCCGCTCATCACGCCACCATCGACCGTGCTGTTGAGGACCGCACCCGCATCGTTCAGGAACGTGCCGTTGATCACGAGCTGGGAGCCCGTCCAAAGCGCGGTGGCTTGATTCTCGACGGTGCGGCCCGACAAAATGGTAAGCGAGGAGAACGTCACGCCTCCGGCGAAAACGGTCTTGCCGGCACCGCTCATTCCGGGAGTGCCGGTGAGCGTCGCCGGTCCGGTCACCGTCACCGTACCCGACCCGCTGATGGTTCCGCTGCCGTTGAGGGTCAGCGCGCCAAGCGTGGTCGTGGCGTCGAGCTCCGCCGTGCCGAGACCGCCGACGGTCAAAGCGCCGATCGTCGGGCTGTTCAAGAATTTCAACGTACCGCTGTTCACCAGCACCGTCCCGACGTTGAACGCCGCCGCGGCCTCGAAAGTCGTCGTGAGGCTGCCGACGTAGTTGAAGGTCGTGCTCGAATCTCCGGTCACCGCTCCGGTGATATCGAAGTTGCCGCCGAGAGTGAGCGAGCCCGCGGCTGGCAGCAGGATCGAGCCGGCGATGGTGCCATTCCCCGAGAGTGATAGGTTTGCACCCGTGATTTGCCCGCTCGCCGTCAAGCTGAACGGCCCTACGGCATTGAGCTGGCTTCCCGCCGCGCCGGTCACAATTCCGGAGATGGTTGTAGCCCGGGTTTGCAAGCTGCTGCCGGCGCCAAGCTGGATCGTGCCTGAGTTAGCGAGCTGAGTGTTGATCGCGATGCTGCTCAGGGCCGGAACAACCAAGGTGCCGGCGTTTTGAAGCAAGGACGTCGTGTCTCCTCCGACGCTGGTTCCGACCACAGTGGTGGTGCCCTGGTTGACGAGCACGAAGCCGTTCTGCAACGACACCACGTTGAGCGTGCCCTGGCCGTTGATGACCAGCATTCCGGGGCCGCTCATGATGCCGCTCTCGATATCGGCCGCGCCGGTAACGATCGCCGTGCCAGGCCCGGACTGCACGCCGCCCAGATTTTCAGTGAGGCTGCCGAGCACAGCGCGCTGGCCAACGGAGAACGTTCCCTCGTTATTCAGGACAGTGCCGATCGCGGTTTCGTCCATGACGTTGAGCGTGCCGGCGTTGATCGTAAATGTGTCGGCAATGCTCGCACGCCCTCCGACGGTAAGCGAGCCGTCGAAGTTGAGCGTGAGTTGGCCGCCGCCCGCCTCGACGAGCGAATGCACGGCAAAGCTGCCGCCGCCGATGTTGATCGCCGAACCGAGCGCGAGGTTTAAAAGCACGTCGTCGGTTGCGGTCGGCACACGTCCGGTGCTCCAGTTCGCTGCGTCGCCCCAGTTGCCGCTCTGAGCACCGATCCACGTATCGGAGTAGGCCGGCGCCGCGGTGAACGCGGTCGTCAGCACCGAGTTACCGAGCGGGTTGTCGAACTGGTCCGAGATCTTGGTGGCATCCACATTGAGCGTGTATTGCCCCGCCACCAAGCCGGGATAGGTCACCAGCACATTGCGGTTGAAGTTGCTGAAGACGATGTCGGTGGGAAGGATCGTCGTGCCGCCAGGACCACTCAGTGCGAGCGACGCCGGCGTCACGGTCTTCGGGTCGAGCGGTGTCGTGAAGGCAAAACTCACCTGCGACACCGGGTCCGTGACGGTGGCACCGGCGACGAGGCTTTGCGATACCAGTTGGAGCGGCACCACCGCCGGCGTCAGTTGCAGCGGGACGTCGGTAAAGCGGGTCACGCCCCGGCTGTCGCTCACGCGCAGCTCGAGGGTGAGCTGGTCGGAGCCACCGTTGTTGACGATGAGTGGCACCGTGCCGGTAAGCGCGAGCGACGACGTCGTCGTACTTGCGAGCACGGTCGTGCCGCCAGGACCGATCGCGACCAAGCTCGCGCCCGTGACCGTCGCATCATCGCTGGCCGCAAGCGTGAACGACACGCTCGAGCTTTCAGAGATTTTGATCGGCGTCGGCTGGGGCGTGAGGCCGGACGTGATCTGGAATGTCAGATCACCCAGCTTCGGATCGACCTTGGTGCCGGTCACGACGCCGGTGGGACCGAGCACGACCGCACCGGTGTTCGTAAACGCGCCGGTGAAGTTGATCGTGCCCTGATCCGCCCTGACCGTTCCCTCGTTGGTGAAGGGTACCGTGACCGTCGTGGTGCCGGTGCCCGCGACCTTGCGGAAGGTCCCCTGGTTATCGAACAGCGCCGTCGCGTTGTTGGTGTTGCCAAAGGCGATTGTGTTGCTGACCCGTTGGGTATCGATCGCGACGGGGAGCGAGCCGCCATCGAAGGTAGCATCGAGCTCCGCGCCCGGATCGATACGCAATGTGCCCGCCTTCGACGCACCCAGCACATTGAGCGAGATATGCCCGCTGTTCCACGTCGCTGTCCCGCGCAGCTCGACCGTGGCACCGTTGTCGATACCGAGGCCGAGGGAACCGGCTGCCGGCTTGGAGATCGTGAGATTGCCGTCGATGACGGTCGTCCCGGTGCCGGCGAAGATGCCGCCCTGCACGGTGGCATTTCCGGTCACAGTTAGATTTCCAACCCCGCTGAGCGTGCCGGGAACCGTTATGTTGGGTGTGTCGGCAGAGGGCATGCTGAGCGTGCCGGCCGTCACATTGGTCGCCAGATTGAGATTGCCACCTTCGAACTGCAGCGAGCCAATGGTGCCGGGCGCCGAGCCTGTGCCCGTGAGCGTGCCGTTCCCGTTCACAATCACGGTCGGAATGCGACCGGGCCGGTGTAATTGCCGCCCGACATATCGAGCTCTGAAAATCTGGATATTCGAAGCCGCATCGGCGGTGAGATTGCTTTGGCTTTCCAGCGCGAGCTGGCCCTGGATCGCTAAGGTGGCCCCGGCGGCGACGTTCGTGGTCGTGCCCGAGCCGAGGTCGACGAAACTGTTCTGTCCCGCCGCGACCGCGCCGGCGATCGTGAGCGCCCCATTAATATTCAAGAGCTGGCCATCGTCGCCCATGTCGACGTTCGCGCCCGCGGCGATTGTGTACTGCGCGAGCTTTGCGGTATTTGACTCGAACAGCAAATCGCCACCATTGCCCGTCAGGCTGCCCGAGATCGTGCCGCCTCCTTCGAGGTTGAGGCTTGAACCGCTATTCCCCGTGTATGTGATGCTGCCGCTGCTGTTGAACGCGGACGCAACGGTGAAAGCGGCGAAGCCGACGTTCAGGTTTCCTTGATTGTCGAACAAGGCCGCAAAAGCCGACTGTGCCGCATTGGCGCTGACAAGCGAAGCGTTAGTGCGGTTAGCGATGTTCATCGTGGCGCCCGCGTCATTGCGCAGCACTCCAGTAAGATTGAACCGGATCGTGCCTTGGACCGTGGCATTGCCAGCATTTTCGAGCACCGCGCCGTCACCGACGACATATCCGGGGACAGAGCTGGAGCCGGTATCGCCGACGGTGAGCTTGCCCTGGTTGAGGAGTGTGCCGCTGCTGAGCTGGCCTTGCGACAGCGTCGACGCACCGGTCAACGTCACGGTACCGGTGGCGGCGAGCGCGCCTCCTGTCTGTTGGAGGCTGCCGATGGTACCCCCGGCACCGAGCGTGAGCGCGCCTCCAGTCAAAGTGAGCTGATCGGGCACGGTGAAGTTGCCGGTAACGCTGAGCGATCCGCCCGTGATCGAGAGGGCACCACCGCCCAGTCACCGGCCCGGCGAGCGAACGACCCCCTGCATTGCGGACAGTGACTTAGTGCTCCGCAATGCTATTTTCCCAGCCAAACTCAGCAATCCAATCAGCCGCTTGATCCGAACGCGCTTTTCGCCGCGGACGATGGACCGTCAAATTCATCTTGGACCACAACTTGTGGACCAAGCGAGCGGCCTGTCTAGCGACCTATCAGCAGCGGCGTATCGAGAGCAAAGAGAACCTTTGTTTGCCGTTGTGGGGCGGCTGTTGCTAGCGCGTACCGCCGCGTTCATGAACGCCGAGTCGGGCAAATCGATTTTCGATTAGGTGATGGAAACTGATTGCGTTGTCCATCAGCAGGGACGGCAATTTGTCGCCGGCATTTCGCCCGAGAGCCGCTCCGACAACGGGTGATCCCAATCATCAGGACAGAGGATGGGCATGTACGTTCTTAGTGCGATCCTCGCGAATCTGTCCACGATCTCGTTTTCGACTTCGAAGAGATCATCCTTGGTCGGAAAGACAAACGACTTGGGTCGTGGTCTCCCGATAAACGTCTTGAGGATCGGGCGACGGTCATGATCTGTCTCGAATTGCACATCTTGGAAGTTATCGGCCGAAAACGCACTTCAAATTGATCAGATTAAGTTATTTACGAATGTGGTTGGTACTCACAGTGCCCCAGCCACATCGAACCACCGCCGTTGTGTTCAAAACCTCTCTCCGCCGCCATCGCCGTCGTGGCCTTGCGCCCGTGTAACCCTTCGCTTTCGACCCCCCTTCTTGGTCACTGAATGCATGCCGCCGCGCGGAGTGGAAATCAGGCCGAGCTCCAGCGAGGGAAGAAACCAGGTCGGATATTGATGTTCCACTGCAGAAACCGTCTGTCCTTGTGTTAGTGTTATTGGTAGTTCCGGCCGGGCGGCTCTACAGTGGAGTAGCATCATGGAAAGGTTTCTTGCCCGCGCAAATATCGATCACTATCTCGGCCTTCTAAACGATGCCGACCTTGCGCCTGAAAAACGAACAACCGTTACCAAGCTGTTGATACAGGAAGAGGACAATCTAGCCCACGATCTCGAGCAACTTGAGTTCGCGGAGATAAGAGCTGCTAACGGTCGTGACCGGCTCAATCGTCTGCAAAGCCGGGTTGATTCAGCTCCGGAGGGGCTTCGCGCCGAGGCCAAGCGACTTATTGCCAATGTTGAGGATATACAGATCTTATTAGAGGGCTTTTGTCACCAGCTGCGTAACAGGGTCAACAATCACCGCTGATGCTCCCGGCCGGCGCCTGCGGGCGACATCCAGACTACTTTCTTTGCGCGGGAAAACGGCGGCAACGGGAGCAAAGCACAATGAAACTCAAAATCCATTTTGCAGCTTTAGCGTTTATATTGGTTATGGAACCCGTTTCGGCCAGGCAGGCAATTTCTGGTCAGAGCATCTTTTGTGCAACCAGGGAGCCGGGGAATCCGTACAGTAAGTATTGCGACTACCTGGCCTGGAGCAGCTGGCGGCGCCGCGGCGCGTGGGATTCCAGTCTCGATAATGCGTGCATGTTCAATCCTCATTACGTGCCCTATGGTTGCGTGCCGTTTCAAAGCCCATTGCCAGGGGGCTTTTAGCAGGCTCCCGCCTTCGTGACTGAACCTTGCAGGGCAAACCTCAAGCACCTTCCAAGATTGACGGCCTCGGCAGCCCCGTGCCGGGGCCGTTTTGGCATCGACGCATTTTGATCCGCCGCGATACTTGTCGCCGCGATTAGCGACAGATCGTCCCGTTCCGAGCCTTGGCGCTATTTCGATGGTTTCTTGTCGGCGTCCGGTGTCTTCGTCATTCCCCACGGATCGTATTTTTCCTTCGGGTCGGGAATGCGCTTGAGGGCGTCCTGATAAGCCTTTTCCTCGGCCTTTGCCTTCTTCTTCTTTTCCGCTTGGTTGGTATCGTCGGTGTTCCGTTGCCCCCGTTTGCCGCCGCCCATCTGCGCCTCCGCGGGCAACAGTAGAAGAGCTACCAGCGCCACGATCACCGCAAGGACTCTCATCGTTCTACCTCCCCGTGGTCGCCTTCGACCAGGTCACATCAGCTATTTCCAGTCATCCAGGCGGAGCTTTGCCCATGACCAAAGAACATATCCGCTTTTGGCAAATTCGCTCTCCCCGAAGATTAAAACTTAGTAATCCGATCAATATTGCAATCGAATTTACGAGTTCTTAGAGCGTTGCGACCGATCATCGCGTGCGCAAAATTAGTTCTCCTCCAGTGTCAGAGATCAAAAATGAAGCGGATTATTGCAAAGTTTTTTGCCGATGAGGGAGCTGCTACTGCCATTGAATACGGCCTCATCGCAGCAGGCATTTCGATCGCGATCATTGTTGCGGTCAACGGTCTTGGCAGCAACCTGAACACAATGTTCAACTCGATCAACACTTCGCTGAAGTAAGACGAGGCCCCTGAAGAGCGGGGCGCTCCAAGTCGCCTAGAGCCGCCGGTGTCCAATCTTTGAAAGCCGCCCTAAGGCGGCTCTCTCATGGCCCTCTTGTCCGACGCATCCAGACTACTCCCTTTGCGCAGAGGAATCGGCGCAATGGGAACAAAATCTCCCGACCAGCTATAGCCGTCACTCCACCATGGAAGCCTCCTGCGATGGGGAGACCACTGATGGCCCCGGCTCGGGATGCTGGGGCCATTTTTTATGCGGCGGATTCGCACATGACTGGACAGACCGCCATTTGCATATGGCAACGTTGACTTAAATCAACGAACTGATCTGGATCGCACGCCTACGATGCAGCATTCAGGCTCGAGGAGAAATCACATGGCAGACCAAGCGAACCCGTTTGAAGCAGTTCAAGCCATGATGCTTGAAAATCTTGAAAAGGTGCAAAGCGCGACGCAGAGCTACATCGACACGATTGAAAAGGCCTTGCTAGGCTTTCCAGGTGCCAAAGAAGATCAAATAGCCGACTTCAAGGCATACCTTGAGCGGCAAGTTGCAACAAACCGGGAATTCATGGAAAAGCTTTTGCGCGCAAAAGATTTCCAAGAGGCTTTCCGGATTCAGGTCGCGTACTTTCAGTCGCAACTGAAGGCCGCGGCCGAAGACGCCAGCAAAATTGGCACGAAAATGGCGAGCGCATTCAACCGCGCAAAGAGCTGACCGCTGGCACGTTTCGATCCGCGCCGCTTGCAACTGGTCATGCAGCGCAAGTCCAGATGCGCTCGCTTGCTTCGGTGTCAGCTTCCGGGTGGTTTGCTGGAAACCGTCGAGCCGCCCGGTCTTGCCTTGCCTTGACCGTAGCTTGATCCACTCGGGCTCATTCCGGTGGTTGTACCTGTCTTCATATGGCTGGTCTTCATTTTGTGGTGCGCCACCGCCGGCTTGGCCGCAGGCTCAGTTTGTGCGAAGGCGATGACTGGCGCTCCGAGCATTGAGCCGACCACAAGCATTGAGATCGTAAGTTTGGAGTGCATGGGAGACCTCCTGCATAGGAATGGGATCAACGAGTGCAACAATCCTGCGCTGGGGTCTCCGTTCCCAAGCTTTCGAGATTTTAACAATGAAACATTCGGCAATGAATCGTACGGTGGTGCCGCGGATGGAACCGAAACATTGAGCTTGAATGCGGGTCAGGGCAGGTTTTTGACCGTGCATGCTTGCGTTAGATCAATAATGGCATCTCGATCCCGTTCTACAATGTTTTAAGTACACACTCCTATGACTTCGAGGTTCGGTAACGATCGAACCTCTTTTTTTGTTTCAGTGGCTGCAGGAACCGCGAGAGCGTTCGCTCAACGCGCGCCATTCAGAAACAGGGAAGCGCAAACCTCGACACGCTGCAGGAGTTCTTGGCGTGTCGGCAACGGCTTCTGGCCAAACATGACCGCGCGCTGTGGCTCGAAGGCAAGCATGCCCAGGAGCATGCCGGCCGCAATCTCGGGGTTCTCGATCGCGATCAATCCCCTCTCCTTCTCGGCCCTGAGCCAGTTTGCAAGCGTGGCCACGGTTCGGCGCATGGCCTTCACATAGAAGGTCTGCGCCATTTCCGGAAACTTGTCGCTTTCCGCCAGCACCATCCTCTGCAGCGCGATGACATCGCCGTTGAGCACGAGTTCAGCGCAGGCAAGCAGCGCCTCCTGTAACGCCGATTCGACGTCGCGGCCTTCGCAGGCGCGCAGCCGGATCGTGGAAACGAACTCGTCCAGGCGCTTGGTGACCATCGCCTCGAACAACGCTGCCTTGTTCGGGATCAGCCGATAGAGCGTCTTTGTCGAGATGCCGGCGCGGCGCGCCACGCTGTCCATGTTGGTGGCCGCAAAGCCGCTGACCGCGAATTCATGTCGAGCGGCATCGAAGATGATTGTGCGGGTCTCGTCGTCGGAGCGCAGCCTCGGCCGTCCGCGTCCGCGGCACGGTTCGGCCCCCGTCCCCGCCAACTCCTTTTCTGCGCTGAGTCGAGCCATGTGTTTGGATGATGCCTGTCATTCTATTGACAGAACCAATATAGCGCGTAATTTGGAAAACGTCAAGTTTCCTAATTAGACCAAAGCCGGCTCCGCCAAAAGCGAATATCGGCGAAAGTCCAAGGGGTTAGCTTAGAGGAGCGCACCATGGCCCAGCAGTCAATCATCGCCGAAGTCGAGCATTCGCTCCCTGCCAATGTGCAGGAATTACACCCCCTTCCCGCCACCGATCGCGCGCCTGTGATAGAGCCGAAGCGGGCTGCGCTGCCGCCGGCTACTCTTCGCGGGCGGATCAAGCGCCTTTTGACGGTAAGCGCAGCGGTCGCGCTTCTGGCCGGGGCTGGTTGGTATGGCTGGGATTATTGGAGGGTCGGTCGTTTTCTCGTTTCGACCGATGACGCTTACGTGAAGGCCGACAATACCACCGTTGCGCCGAAGGTTTCGGGATATATCAGCGAAGTTCTGGTGGGTGACAACGAGCCGGTAAAGGCCGGCCAGGTGCTGGCCCGCATCGACGCGCGTGACTTCACGGTCGCGCTCGACCAGGCCAAGGCGGATGTGGTCGCGGCGGAAGCAGCGGTCACAAGCAAGCGTGCCCAGCTCGAGGTTCAACAAGCCGTTATCGCCGCTGCCAAGGCCACGCTCGACGTGGACACCGCGGCGCAGACCTTCGCCGGCCAGGAAAACAAGCGTTATAGCGATCTGGCGAAAACCGGATTCGGCAGCGTGCAGAACGCCCAGCTCGCCCAATCCCGCGATGCCAGCGCATTGGCTGCGATCGAGCGGGACAATGCAAACCTTGCTTCGGCCCAGAAGCAGCTGGAGCTTTTGAGGGCCGAAATCGCCCAGGCGGTCGCCGCGTCTTCTCGCGCCGAAGCCGTCGAGCGGCAGGCTGAACTCAACCTCGGCTACACCACGATCGCAGCACCGATCAATGGCGTGGTCGGCAATCGCACGCTCAGGGCCGGACAGTTTGTCACAGCAGGAACTCAGCTGATGTCGCTCGTGCCGACAGACGCCGTCTACGTGGTCGCGAACTTCAAGGAGACGCAACTCACTAACGTTCGCAGCGGCCAGCCGGTGAATATCGCGGTCGATATGTTCCCGGGCCAGGCGGTGCGCGGGCACGTCGACAGCCTGGCGCCTGCAAGCGGACAGGAATTCGCGTTGCTGCCGCCCGACAACGCCACCGGCAACTTCACCAAGGTGGTGCAGCGGATTCCGGTGAAGATCGTTCTGGATGACAATGCGGGCGCGATCGAACTGCGTCCGGGCATGTCGGTAATCCCGACCATTCAAACCCAGGTGCATCCGGGCGAAGCCCCGCGTCGTATCGCTCAGGCCAGCGTGGCTTTCCTGGGATCAACGAGGTGATGTCATGTCCGATATCTCTCTTTCCGGTGCTTCCCTGCCGTCCCGCGTCATCGCGCCCGACGTCGCCGTGAATCCAAACCGCGCTAGCGCCGCAGTTTGGATCTCCGTCACGGCGGCGATGATCGGCGCCTTCATGGCGATCCTCAACATCCAGATCACGAACGCTTCGCTGCTCAATATCGAAGGCGGTATCGGCACTGGCGTCGACAATGGTTCCTGGATCTCCACTTCTTATCTGATTGGCGAGATCGTCGTCATTCCGCTCACCGACTTCCTGAGCCGGGTTTTTTCCTTCCGCAGAATCATCCTCGGGCATGCCACGCTGTTCGCTGCGTTCTCGGTCGCCTGCGCATTTGCCACCGACCTGCCCTCAATGATCGCTTTGCGCGGCTTCCAGGGCTTCTTTGGTGGCGTGCTGATTCCGATGGCCTTTACCCTGGTCTTCACCAAGCTGCCGAAGCCGCAGCAGCCGATCGGACTGGCGATGTTCTCGCTGGCCGTCACCTTCGCCCCCGCCATCGGCCCGACGATCGGCGGCTACCTCACCGAAAACTACGGCTGGCAGACCATCTTTTTTGTCAACGTGGTGCCGACCGCAGTCATGGTCACCACGCTCTATTTCACATTGCAGCGCGAGCCGATGCAGCTTGGCTTGCTGCGTGAAGGCGACTGGTTCGGAATTGCCACAATGGCCATCGGCCTTTCGGCGCTCCAGGCGGTACTCGAAGAGGGCAACAAGGACGACTGGTTCGGCTCGCCCTTCATCGTCAAGCTTGCCATCGTCGCAGCGATCAGCCTGACGCTTTTCGTCTGGAACGAGTTGGTGGTCGAGAAACCCCTGCTGCGCTTGCGGCTGCTGAAGCAGTGGAATTTCGGCATCGGTACCGTTGCCGCTGCCTTCCTCGGATTCGCCCTGTTCGGCTCCGTCTATCTCTTGCCGGCCTATCTCGGTCAGGTTCAACATTACAATGCCGAGCAGATCGGCAACGTGCTGGCGTGGACGGGGCTTCCGCAACTGCTTCTTATCCCGCTGGTGCCAAAACTGATGACGCGGTTCGATCCCCGCCACATTGCCATTACCGGCTTGCTGCTGTTCGCCGCCAGCTCGTTCATGAACACGGCGATGTCCCTCGACTATTCCGGCGATCAGTTCTTTGTCCCCAACGTCGTCCGCGCCGTCGGCCAGGCGCTAACGCTGGCTCCATTGAGCTCGCTTAGCCTGGGCAGTGTCGCGGCAGCCGATGCAGCGGCCGCCTCAGGCATCTCCAACATGATCCGCAATCTCGGCGGTGCGATCGGCACGGCGGTGCTCGCTACCATCGTCACCAAGCGCGAACAATTTCATTCCAACATCATCGGCCAGTCCGTGGATCTCAGCCGCGAGCAGGTTCGCGAACGGATTGCACAGCTGACCGATTATTTCATGGCGCATGGCATGCCCGACCCGGCCGACGCACGGCGGCAGGCGATCGTTGCGCTGGGCAACGCGGTCAAGCGCCAGGCCCTCGTCCTCGGCTTCAGCGATACGTTTCTGGTTATCGCGATCGTCTTGGTGCTTGCCGCGATCGCGATCATGTTCACGAGGAAAACAAAGGTCGGCTCGGCTGACGGTGCGCACTAGTTCCCGATGTCCGCCAAGAGCGTTTGGAAAAATTTCATGCTTTTTGGCAATCGGCGGGCGATCCGTATCTGGATCCTCCTAAATCAAGCCAATCGGCGACCCTTCGGGTGCCAGGGCCGCGCCATTGGTGTTGACGAGGTGATCGGACATTGAGTTTACGTCGTAAGACGTTGATTTTCCAACTCCGTTATCGCCCGCACGCCTTTCCTTTTTTTCTTCACGACGGCTGCTTCAGTACGTTGGCGTCCACCGGCATCTTGCGCAGGCGTTTTCCCGTGGCCGCAAAGATCGCATTGGCGATGGCGGGAACGACGCCAGAGGTCCCGGTCTCGCCCATGCCGCCCGGCGGCTCCAAGTTTTTGACGAGGTGAACTTCGATCGCCGGCGCCTCGTTCATGCGGACGATCTGGTAAGTATCAAAATTGGTCTGCTCGACGCGACCGTTCTTCAGCGTGATCTCGCCATAGAGCGCGGCTGTCGTTCCAAAGATGATTCCGCTGACGAGCTGCGCCTCGACCGTATCGGGGTTGACGACGGTACCGCAATCCATCGCACAGACCACGCGGCGGACGCGGACGGTGCCGTCCTTCGACACCTCGACCTCGGCGATCTGGGCGAGATAGCTGCCGAACACGAACTGCAACGAGACGCCTCGGCCACTGCCCTTGGGCAGCGGCTGCCCCCAGCCGGCCTTTTCCGCAGCAAGATCGAGTACAGCCTTCGCGCGCGGCGAATTGCCGAGCAGCGCGCGACGATAGGCGACTGGATCCTGTTTCGCAGCAGCCGCCATTTCGTCAATAAAGCTCTCGACGACGAAGACGTTGTGCGAGGGGCCGACGCTGCGCCAGAACCCGGTGGCGATCGCCTTGGGCTCCACGCGTGAATATTCGACGTGAAGGTTCGGGAAGTCGTAAACCAGATTGATCGCGCCTTCCGTCGAGTCGGGATCGAGGCCGTCCTTGAAGCCCGGCGGCAACCAGCGTGCGACGACCGAAGAACCCGCGAAGTGGTTTTTCCAGACGACCGGCCTTCCTTGTGCGTCAAGCCCGGCGGAGATGCGGTCGAACCAGTAAGGGCGGTACGCATCGTGCTGGATGTCTTCCTCACGGGTCCACACCACCTTCACGGGACCATCGACCTGCTTTGCGATCTCGACGGCGCGGACGGCGCCGTCGGCCTCGAGGCGCCGGCCAAAACCACCACCGATCAGCTGATTGTGGACGATGACTTTCTCCGGCGGGAGCCCAGCGGCCTTGGCTGCGAACGCCTGCACGCGAGCGATCGCCTGGGTGCCGAGCCAGATCTCACATTCGTCCTTGCGGAAGTGGACGGTGCAATTCATCGGCTCCATGGTGGCATGCGCCAGAAGCGGAACCTGATAGATCGCCTCCAACCTTGTGGCGGCGCCTGCCATGGCCTTGTCGGACTCACCGATATTCTGCGCGACTGCACCAGAGCCAGACGTCGCCTGCTCGAGTTCTTTCGCGATGTCCGCGGTTGCAACATTGCCGTTCTGACCATCTTCCCATTCGATCTTTAAAGCCTCCAGACCCTTTTTCGCAGCTCCCATGTGATCGGCTACGACAGCGACGGCGTCGTCAAGCCGCACGATCTGCCGAACGCCCTTGACCGCCGTTGCCGCCCGGTCGTCGACGCTTTTCACTCGTCCGCCAGCGACCGGCGATTGCGCCAATGTAGCGAACTTCACGCCGGGCGGTCGCACATCGATGCCGTATTGCGCGGTCCCGTTGACCTTCGCCGCGATGTCGAGCCGCCTGGCTGGCGTGCCGATCAGCTTGAATTCCTCGGGCGATTTCAGCACGACGCTACCGGGTGCCGGCATCTTCGCTGCATCGGCGGCGAGCTCGCCATATTTGAGCTTCCGTCCGGTCGCGGAATGGATCACCTCGCCCTGCTGTGCGAGGCACGTCTTTGCGTCGACACCCCAACGTTTCGCCGCCGCCTCGACTAGCATGATCCGCGCGGTCGCACCGGCCTGGCGCAGCGGCTTCCACGCGCCGCGCATCGCGTTCGAATTGCCGGTCGCCTGCACGCCAAGCAGCGGATTGACATAAAGCTTCTCATTCGGCGGCGCGTGCTCGAGCTTGACCTGCTCCAGGCTGACTTCGAGCTCTTCGGCGATCAGCATCGGGATCGAGGTGTAGGTACCCTGACCCATCTCGACGTAAGGCATGGTCAGCACGACCTGCCCGTCGGTGCCAATGCGGATGAAGGCATTCGGCGCAAAGGCCTCGCCGGCCGCAGCCTCGCCGGGGTCAATTGGCAGACTGAGACTGAGCACCAGTCCGCCGCCAACGGCTGCGCTTGTTGCAAGGAAACTGCGCCGGGAAAGGTTCTTGTCGGGCACTTGGGAAACGATGTGATCGATCATGATTAGCCTGCCTTTCTGCCGGCCTGCGCGGCAAGCTTGATGGCTTCGCGAATCCGGACGTAGGTCCCGCAACGGCAGATATTGCCGCTCATGGCGTCGTCGATATCGCTGTCAGTCGGATGGGTATTGCTGGCGAGAAGCGCAGAGGCCGACATGATCTGGCCGGACTGGCAATAGCCGCACTGCGGCACTTGATTCTCGAGCCAGGCCTGCTGGATCTTCGCGCCGGCGGGCGTTGAACCGATTGCCTCGATCGTCGTGACCTTCGAGTCGCCGATGCTATCGATGGTCGTTATGCAGGAGCGGACGGGAGAGCCGTCGATATGCACGGTGCAGGCACCGCACAGCGCCATACCACAGCCGAATTTCGTGCCGGTCATGCCGAGCACGTCGCGCAACACCCAGAGCAGCGGCGTATCACCGTCGACATCGACGCTGCGCGGACTTCCATTGACATTGACGGTAAAGGCCATGTGCCGCTCCCTCCTGCTGTCGCCCCCGGTGTGACGTGACGATCGCGCGGGGGCCATCAATCTAATTAGGAGATGTCGATCATCAGATTCAAATCAAGTGAGGACGAACCGGATCGGTAACAGATCACCTCCTAGTCCTTGAAGGCGCTACGGTCGCAACCGCGAATGAGGTAACCTTCGAACAGTGGGATGCCTGTGTCGCAGAAGCCGCCTGCCCGCGTGCCACGGACGCGTGGGGCCGTGGGCTCATGCCCGTGATCAACGTGAGTTGGGACGATGCCAAGCAGTACGTGGCCTGGCTCTCGCGCATCGCTGGCGAGGAGTATCGGCTCCTGAGTGAGGCCGAATGGGAGTATGCGGCACGCGCTGGTTCAAACACGGCCTACTCTTGGGGCGCCGAGCCCGGCACTGGAAACGCGAACTGTAATGGTTGCGGTCGCGCCACGATGCTGCAAACCGTGCCGGTTGGATCGTTCCGGCCCAACGTGTTTGGGCTTTTCGACATGCAGGGCAATGTCTGGGAATGGGTGGAAGATGTCTGGCACGACAGTTACGTCGGCGCACCGGTCGACGGTTCGGCGTGGCTCCCGGGCGGCGATGGCAATTATCGCGTCATCCGAGGTGGATCCTGGCATAACGAGACCGAAATTGTCCGCGCGGCTGTCCGACGCGAACGTGAAAGCAAAGTCAGGTTCGACACGCTTGGATTTAGAGTAGCCAGGAACATGAGACCGTAATTCTCGAGCATCCGATGGTTGGGTTCATACGGCCGCCCTGCGACGCCGGGGTCATCGAGGCAACACCGGCGTTCGACTCGGCCCTTTCACGCAGACGCAAATGGCTGACGCTGGGGGCGACCATCGTCGGATCCAGCATGGCCCTCCTCGACGGTTCGGTAGTGAACATCGCGCTGCCCGCGATCCAACGGGCGCTGCATGCGGACGCGGCGGCGACACAGTGGATCGTCAGCGCCTACCTGCTGCTGCTTGGTGCTTTCGTGCTGATCGGCGGCTCGGCAGCCGATCTCTACGGTCGACGCAGAATTTTTATTCTGGGCATTGCGGTTTTCACCGCGGCCTCCATCGCCTGCGCATTCTCGCCGAACATCGCGGTACTTGTCGTCAGCCGCGCGGTTCAAGGTTTGGGCGCTGCCCTGTTGATGCCAGCCAGCCTGGCAATGCTGGGGGCAACCTTCGACGAGAACGAGCGCAATCGCGCAATCGGAATATGGGCGGGCGCAGGTGCGTTGATGATGGCAGCGGGTCCGCCGCTGGGCGGCTGGTTGGTCGACCAGGTCTCGTGGCGGGCGATCTTCCTGCTCAATGTTCCGCTCGCCGTTGCCGCGGCTGGACTTGCACTTCGCTTCGGTTGCGAGAGCAGTGATCCTCACGCAAATCAACTCGACCGGAGCGGCGCCGTCACAGTCGCGCTTGGCCTCGCTGCGATCACGTGGGGTTTGAATGCGATTGCGGCGTCGGGATTTCGCGACAAAACGGTGCTGGCCGCCCTCGGAGCGGGGACCGTTCTCCTGATGTCGTTTGTCGTGATCGAGGCCCGTCTCGATCGGCGGGCGATGATGCCGCTGTCGCTCTATCGATCTCGCAATTTTTCCGCAACAAATGCTCTCACGCTGTTGCTCTATTTCGCCCTTGCAGGTGCGCTCTACTATCTGCCGTTCGGCCTGATCAGGCTCGGCGGCTACTCCGCGACACAGGCTGGTGCGGCGTTGTTGCCTTTTGCGCTGACCATGGGGTTCGGGGCATCACTCGCCGCGACCATTGCCGACCGGTTGGGCCCGCAATTACCGCTAAGCGGCGGGCCGATCGTCGCGGCCTGCGGATTGGTGATGCTTGCTCTCGCCGATCTGCGACAGCCTTACTGGGTCGGTGCGTTTCCGCCGATGTTCCTGCTGGGTGTCGGAATGGCGATCACGGTCCCGCCGCTGACGTCGACTGTGATGGGGGCCGCCGGCAAAGCCCATGCCGGCATTGCTTCTGGCATCAACAACGCGGTCGCTCGAATAGGCGGCCTGCTTGCGGTTGCAACACTCGGAGCGGTGTTCTTTGCAATCTTTTCACATCATCTTCGGGGAATGACGACTGCGCAAGCCAACGAGGCCCTGAACGCCGTGATGTCCGGACAGGCGGGCGCTGATGAGGTGGCGATCGCAGCATTCAAGCACGCATTCCGCGCGATAGTGCTGGTGACCGCGAGTTGCGCAGCGCTTGCCGGCCTGATTGGTTTTGTGTGGATGGAGCCGGACCGGGCGCACGCAAAGGGCTGAGCCAACCTCCTCATAGCGGTCTTTGGACCTGGCGCCCTTCAACCCACTCGTCGGGGAACTCATTGTCTTGACGACCCGCCGCGTGCGCATGAGTTCCACGCCGATGGAACAAATTCGATGCCGAGCGATAGAGTAGATGCTCCACTAGGGAGCGCTCGATGTCGGCCGGCCCCGGCACAGCATGGCGCCTCTGATTGCTCGGATGCGTCGTCGCTGTCTGCAGCGAGGGGCGGCTTGTAAGGGAGAATAGATGTGAAACAGACGAGTGTTGGAAAAATTACGATTGCGACCACGGCGTTGGCGTGCGCGACACTGCTTTCCTTCGGCTGGTCCGCAGAGCGCGGCGTCTCGCTGTCGATCGAGAGCGCCCAGGCGCGCGTCGGCCACCCGGCGACTGCCGCGAGTGTCGCAGGTGTCTCGCGTCGACACTACCGGCGCGCCGCATACGGCCGTGATGGAGGCGTCGTGGGCGCAGGAGTAGCGGCGGGCGCCGGACTGGCGGCAGGGGCGGTTGGCACTGCCGTGGCCGCCGCTACCGCACCTTTGGGTTATGGCGGCCCTTACGCGGGTCCTTACCCAGGTCCTTACGCAGGTGGCGGCTACTATGCGAGCAGTCCCTGGGGTGACTACGGCTGCAGTCCTTCCGCTGCTGGCTGCAAACCTTTCGCATCCAAGGATTGGTACCACCACTGACGGCTTCCGGCAGCGCATGGCTCCCGCCTCGCAATGAGGTGGCGCCATGCCTGCCCGGATTCCGGGCTGGTGATCGCTCTATTTGCGTTTGTTTCGCCTTCGTCGCCTAACAGTCCGGCCACTTTTGAGCTGACCCAGTCGCTTGGCATTTGCCGCGACACGACGTCGATATTGGTGAATAATTTCCTCGCTCGAAGCCCCCCTCATGAGGCTTGCGCCGGCCTTGAGGGCAGCATCTATCTTTTCACTGACCATGAGATTGGCCTCACGCCGCGCCCTCTTGCCGCCCCGCATCAGCTTCATCACGCGCAACGCGATGACCTGGTTTGCTTCCATCGCCAACTTCATCAAAGAGTTGAACATCTCCTGCCGCCTTCGCTTAAATTCTGCTCGCCATTAAACGAACCACGTTGCGTGGACACGAACGGCAGATTTCGCTGCCGCCAGCAGCAGCGGAAATCCACGCGCTAATCGTTTGGCACGCCAATTTCCGCGGCGGCTTTGTGGCCAAAGATCCGGTTTGTCGCCTGACAAACAGATTCCTGTCAGGTATTTTGTGCGACATAAATGGGACTTGTCACACTTCTTTCAAGGCTACTCCAGATTCTCCAACCCTGTTGTTCAGGTTCGAATCCTGGTTCTCCAACCTATCTTCGGAATCGCATGACCGATCGACGTTCGTTGATGAAATCGCTCGCGGGCGCCGTTCTGCTCGTTGCAAACGCCGCCCATGCGCAAAGAGCGAAACCAGTCACCATTGGATACCTCGCGCTGCTGCCGGGCGAGGATCGCATGAGCTTCATGGCAAGCTTCATGCGCCGCATCAACGAGCTTGGTTACGTCGAGGGTAGGAGCTTGCATTTCGAATACCGCTCGGCCGAAGGCCGGCCCGAACTCCTGCCCGCTCTCGCGGCCGAGCTTGTCGCCATGAAGCCCGACGTTCTCGTCACTGGATTCGGCACCGTGGCTGCAAAGGCCGCCAAGGCGGCAGCGGGCGGTATTCCCATTGTCTTCATGGCCGTCGGCGATCCCGTTGGCGCGGGCGTGGTCGAAAGCCTGGCGCGGCCGGGCGGGAATGTCACGGGATTGTCGGATCTTGCGTCCAATCTGCAGGGCAGCCGTCTTCAATTGTTGCGCGAGGTCGTCCCTTCCGCCTCGGCCGTCGGTGTGGTGTTCAATCCAGGCACGCCGTACGCGGCGCTCGCCTACAAGGAACTCGAGGCAGCGGCCGGGGTCGCAAAAATCGAGCTGCGCCCCTTCGAGGTGCGCTCGGCAAAGGAAATCGAGCCGCAACTTCTGGCTACGAAAGACGCAGGAGCCGGCGCACTCGTGATCTTTGAGGATCCCCTCACCCTGAGCCAGCGCCGCGAGATCGCGACGATCGTCGCGCGCTTGCAGTTACCTGCCGTCTACGGTTACCGCGAGTTCGCCGAAGCCGGAGGCCTGATGTCCTACGGGACCGATCATGGTGCGCAATGGCGGCGTGGCGCGGAGTTTGTCGACCTCATCCTCAGGGGTGCCAAGCCGGCCGAACTGCCGGTGGAGCAGCCGACCAGGTTCGAGCTCGTCGTCAATCTCAAGACCGCAAGCGAGTTGGCGCTGCCGATCCCGCCAACCATCATGATCCGCGCCAACGACACCATCGAGTGACGCCGGCAAGTTTCGGCAAAGTCGATCTCGTCATTCTGACATAATGATTCCCGCCTACCTTCCTGGTGCGGACGGCCAAAGCACTCATGCCATGCAGTCGTCCTGGTTTTCTCTAAAACCTCTGGTTGAATAATTGCGAGCCGCGTGCAAAGCTTCAAAGGCTGGTCGGATCAGCAAATTTCCTTTTGTCGTTACCAGTGCGTTGGTTCAGCAAATTTTTGAGCGGAGGCAAAAATGGGAAAGCGTCCAAACAACACCAAAGGTCATACTGTACTTACGAAAGAAGCTCTTGCCGCGCATCACAAGACCATGCCGAAGTCCCGACACGGGCATTCCTTTGCGCCGGACAAGAACCCTCCGGGATTTCACACCATCCAGGATGCGGACCGAAACCAGCCTTGGAGGGACTTGCCACCTCCGATCGGCCTGCCGCCGTTCCGTATGAACCTGCAAGCCCTTCTGGATTCCAGCACGTACCAGCAAATCAGCAAGGATCGGCAGCTCGTCTTTCATTCCGTCGGCGACACCGGAGGCGTCACGACCCCAACCTACATTGACGGTGTGTCGCGTTTCATGGAATGCGACATGAATTACACTGACCCTCCCAACCGACCTTGCTTCTTCTATCACCTGGGCGACGTCGTCTATTACGCCGGCGAGAGCGCCAACTACTGGCCCGAGTTTTACGAGCCCTACCTCAATTACAATGCGCCTATAGTGGCCATACCCGGCAACCACGATGGCGATGTCAACCCGACGACCGGCGAAACGAGTCTGCAAGCATTCGTGCGAAATTTCTGCGCCCAGTCGGCGGTAATCAGCCCCGACAATCTCGAAGCGCCCCGGCGCACGATGACGCAACCCAACGTGTTTTGGACGCTGAACACGCCGCTTGTCACCATCATCGGCATGTACAGTAACTGCCCTGAAGGCGGACAGGTGAGCGACACGCAACGGCAGTGGTTTGTCTCAGAACTTCAGGCCGCGGACAAGAAGCTGCCGATCATCCTCGCCATTCATCACCCGATCTACTCGGCCTACGGGCCTCACCCCGGCAGCTCGCGACTCAAGAGCCTGCTGGAAGAGAGTTGTCAGGAGGCCAAACGCGCACCCGATGTGGTACTGACAGGGCATGTCCACAACTATCAGCGATTTTCAGCGCCCCTCTTCGACAAAAGGAACGTCCCCTTCATTGTCGCGGGCGCAGGCGGCTACAAGAAAAATCTCCATGTCCTAAGTCGGGATTTTCATGAGGCATTGGACAAGAAAAGGCTTCCTGTCCAGGTCGAGGATCAGCCAGAGTTGCTCGAAAGTTTCAACGACTGGCAGCACGGCTATCTGAGGGTCGCGGTGACAACGAAGAAAATCAGGCTCGACTACGTTGCGGTACCGGATCCTTCGCAGAATCCAAAAGACCAGGTTCTCCAGCCTTACGACACCGTCGAGGTAGACCTGTGAAGGTCGAGAGCTGATAAACAAGGTCGATGACTATCGTCTTGGATGAATTTCTTATCTTGGAATTCCGTCTGTGTCGTCCAGCGACGGTTGAGTGGATGACACGTCATCCGGCAGAAATGATCCCCGCGCGCCTTACGGCGCGTGGGGATTCCGAAGGAGGCGTGAACGCGCGATGACGATTCGACTTAAAGCCGTCGCGCTCTAGAGCGGCTTGATTTCGACTTTGCGGAATTTCACCACGCCCTTGTCATTGGCAACGCCCTTGTCGTCCTTGTTGCCAAGGCCGTGCTGAAGGCCGATCCGGCCGTTGGCAAGTTTGGCGTCCTGCGCGCCATCGACGGTCTTTTGTCCGTTCAGCGTCACCGTGAAAGTCGAACCCTTCGCCGTGATCTCGTAAACGTTCCACTTGCCGGCGGCCTTCGGCATCGGATCGACCTTGGCGAGGTTGACGATCGCGCCCGTGCCATAACTCGGCTCGGGACGCGCGTCCCAGATGTTGACCTCATAGCAATTTTCCGCCGTTAGCTTCTCCGGATCGGTACAGCGGATGTAGATGCCGCTGTTGGAATCGGGCTCGACCCAGAATTCAGCCCTGATCTGGAAATCGCCATAGCCGTTCTTGCTGACCAGAAAACCGTTGCCCTTGTCGGCGACGATCACGCCGTCTTCGACCCGCCAGTTGGCGTCGCCGATCTTGTTGAAATTGTCGAGGCTCTTGCCGTCGAACAGCGTGACCCATCCGGTCTCGCTTGACGCCTGCGGTGACCAGGAAAGCGCAGCGAAGCCGATGACGAGCATCGCGATGGCAGACCGGCGTTTCATGAAGTTCTCCTCCCGATTTTTATGACGCGAGCCTCTTTTCGAAGCCCGCTTCCTTTCGAACGACGTAATGATAGCAGCCGCCGCGTTTCCCGGGAAGCTGGCCAAGCAGTGGCGTCCGCGCCAGTCATGACCAGCCGATCAAGGCTACGTACCCTTGATCGGCGGCGTCCCGTGGGTGTGGAATGACTCTATCGTCTTCAGCCCCCACGCCTGCCCCTTTTTTCGCTCCTCCTCGGTCCACACGATCGGCTTCCAGTCCGGCGCCAGGATGAGGCGCGCGCCGGCGTTGGCGACTTCGACCCGGTTGCCGCCAGGTTCATACACATAGAGGAAAAAGGTCTGCTGGATCGCGTGCTTGTGCGGGCCAGTCTCGATGAAGACGTCGTTTTCCAGGAAAATATCGGCAGCGCGCAAGACATCCTCGCGGCTGTCGAGCGCATAGGTGACGTGGTGGAAACGGCCCGGCGTGCCGGAGTGATCGCGCGAATAGGCGAAATCGTAGCTCTTATTCGTCATCGTCATCCACATCGCCGCTTCCGTGCCGTCGTTGAGGACGATCTGCTCGGTCAGGCGGCAGCCCAGATATTTTTCGAAGAAGATACGATTGGCCTTGATGTCGACGGCGAGACAATTGAGGTGATCGAGCCGGCGGACATTGACGCCGCGCGCCGGAAAGCGCTGCGCCTGGTTCTTGAGCGCCGGCTTCAGTTCGCCCTGTGCCTCATACCACTCGGTCTCGTAATAAAGCTCGATAATATGGCCGTCCGGATCGCGGCATCGGAACGCCGGCCCGTGGCCGAGATCGCCGTCGGTCCAGCCGATCTCGTATCCGGACCCCTTGAGCGCCGCGACCCGCCGCTCCAGTCCTTGCGGGCTTCGCGCCCGCAAGGCCATGTGCTCCATGCCGGAAGTTTTCGAGGCCGTGAGCTTGAGCGAATAGCGCTCGTAATCATCCCAGCCTCGCAAATACACCGAATCGCCCTTGCGACCGCTGATCGTCATGCCCATGACGTCGACAAAAAACTTGAGGCTCTCGTCCGGTTTCGGCGTCAACAATTCCAGGTGGCCGAGATGGGCGAGATCCATGATGGGCTCGGGGTTCATCCTCAAAAATCCCTCAAAGCAAAGTGAGCGTCAGATCGTCGAACAATTCGTTGACCGGGTAAGCGAGTGGAATAAGTCCTTGCTGGGCGCTGTAATGAACGATCAGTTGCAGCGAACGTCGCATTTCTTCGAGCGTGAATTGGGGCGAGGCAGTGCCCGCCGTCGCTGCGCTTTCCTTCAGCAGCCTGAACACTTCGCGCACGATTTGCGGCTTCGTGCTGGCGAGCTCGCGGCTGACGACGATCATGTGATTGATCGGCACGACGCCGTGCTTGGCAAACCACGCCTTTTCTTCCCTCTCCGCGTTCGCAAACAGCGGCTTGAGGCCAGCTTGATCCGATTTCTCTCCGAGCACGCAATCGAGTTCGCCGTCGAGCAGCATCTGTACGATCTTTTTTCCGGCCGGCGCCCTTTTGGAGCGATCTTCGAATTCGGCGACATGCGCATCCTCGAACGTGACCCAGTCGATCGAATTGAGGTCGACGCCGTAATCATTGGCGAGAATACCGCGCAGCCACGCGCCGGTAGTGGTGGTGAAGGAACGGATGCCGACGCGCTTGCCGTTCAAATCGACCGGTTTCAGATTTCCCAGCTTCGCATTGTAAAGCGCGTAAGGGTGCTGGAACCGAGCCAGCACCACGCAGGGCAGCAGCACCATCGGCTTGTCGAAACTCTTCGCCATCAAATAGGTGACAATTGCCATCTCCGAGACGTCGAACGCGGCTTCGCGGACCATCGGCTTGAAGCCCTTGTTGGTCGGCGAATAGTCGGCGAAATCAAAGGCAACGATATCCGATTTGATCGCGTTGCTTTTCAGCGCCGCCGTGCATCCGTGGTCGCCGAGCAATGTGCGCAAACGCAACGCCACGTCAGTCGCTCTCCCCTTCGTCGATATAGACGAGGCCTGCCTTCGCCAGCGGCTCGCGCATGTTGTACATGTCGAGCCCGAGCACGCCGGAGGCGAGCTGGCGCCGTTTGCCTTCTTCGTCCGCCTGCCGCTTCTCGCCCTTGATGGCAACCTCGGCAGCATGCTTCTTGCCCACCACCACCACGCCATCGTCATCGGCGATCACGGCATCGCCCGGATGAACGTTGATGCCGGCGCAGACCACGGGCACGTTGACCGCGCCCAGCGTCGCCTTCACCGTGCCCTTGGCCGAAATGGCTTTCGACCACACCGGAAAGCCCATTCCCTTGAGCGATTTCACGTCACGGCAACCGGCATCGATGATGAGGCCGGTGACACCGCGCGCCATCAGCGAGGTCGCGAGCAGATCGCCGAACATGCCGTCGGTGTTGTCGGCCGTACAGCCGACCACGAGGATGTCGCCGGGCCGACACTGTTCGACCGCGACGTGGATCATCCAGTTGTCGCCCGGCTGTGCCAGCACGGTGACGGCAGTACCGGCCGCTTCGCCACCCGCCCAGATCGGGCGCATATACGGCTTCATCAGGCCAAAGCGGCCATAGGCCTCGTGCACGGTGGCAACGCCCAAAGCCTCGAGCCGCTTGACGACATCCGCATCGGCGCGGGTGATGTTGCGAACGACCACGGTCTTCATGCCAATTCCTCCGTCACATCAATTCCTCCAATGCCATCGGGAACAGCCGTTGATAGGCCTCGCCATAGGTCATGGCCTTGCCGGAATTGCGGCCGCCTTGCATGCCCCGCTGCAGCGCGACCCGTTCGTAATACGCCCACAGATGTTTCTGTGCGGCGAGGATCTCGAACGTCTTGCGCTTGACGTCCCAGACCTCGTCGATGTTGAGGATCACCTGCGGCTTGAAATTGCACATCTCCGGCTGGTGCGGCTCGAACAGGAACACTGGAGGCGCCGCGTAGCTGTAATCGGCCTGCGGCTTGTGTCCCATGGCCTGCGCCACGATCCGCGCCTCCTGGGCATAGGCGGCAGCCGCGGGATGATCGACGTTGTAGGGATCTTCCAGCGAATGCGTCAGCACGAAGCTCGGATTGAGCTCGCGGTAGATGTCAATCAGCCTATCCATGTGCGCTCGGGTGAGGTGCAGCGGGTAATCGCCGGCATCGAAGAATTCGATCTCGGCGCCGAGTGCGGCTGCGGCGCGCTCCGCCTCGTCCTTGCGGCCGGCTTTCACTTTCTCCAGGGTCATGCCCGGCTGCTTCCAGGCGAACTGGGATTCTCCGCGCTCCCCAAAC
>Ga0306926_10000367_pt1 | contig 40629 bp, 34 predicted proteins | sample flu12Cox44000178_FD_203759 | JGI IMG/M metagenome (GOLD analysis project Ga0306926, IMG submission 203759) | Lab enrichment of tropical soil microbial communities from Luquillo Experimental Forest, Puerto Rico - flux8day.12C.oxic.44.000.178 (v2)... | ecosystem: Environmental > Terrestrial >... | reverse complement strand
GTGCGGCCCGTGACCATGAGTTCGAGCGAGCGCGCGGCGCCAACTGCGCGCGCGAAGCGCTGCGTGCCGCCTGTGCCGGGAAGCACGCCAAGATTCACTTCAGGTAGGCCGATTTTGCCGCCTTCTTTCTTGGCGATGCGGATATCGCAGGCGAGAGCGATTTCCAGGCCTCCGCCAACAGTGTGGCCATTCAGGGCGGCGATAACGAGCTTGGGAGTTTGCTCCAAACGACAAAGCGTTTCGTTGGCGTGGAGGCAGAAGTAATACTTGAATTGCGGGTCGGCCTTGGCGAGCATAGGGATGCTCGCGCCCGCGGAGAAGAATTTTTCGCCGGCGCCGCGAATCACGATGACGTGGACGGCCTCGTTCATGCGCGCCTTGAGGATGGCGGAGTCGAGTTGCTGCATCATGTCGTAGGTGTAGGTGTTCGCGGGTGGGTCGTCCATTTCAAAGATCGCGACACCCTGTTCAACGCGATACTTCACGAGTTCTTTTGTCGCGATACTGGTTGTCGTCGCCATAGTGTTCCTCTCCTGCTTTCTCTCCGTCGTAAAATTCTAAAAATACTCCCCGTGTCTGATCTCTGTATTTAAGCCGAGTTAACGGCGCGAGTGTTGGACACAGACAAGTCCTTCGTGTCCGTGTTCGCGGACAGAACACCGTGGAGGAAAATACCAACGATGGCATCGGTGAGTTCCTCCGCGTCCGGATCAACCTCCGGCCTGTACCATTTGTAGACCCAATTCATCATGCCGAAAAGGCTAAGAACGGCGACGCGAGGATGCAAACCCGAATGCAGGCCCTCGGAGGCGACGGCATCGAAGATTTCGCGGGCCAGGTTGTAGTAGCGGCGCTTGATGGCCGCGATGTCCTTGCGAAAAGGCTCGTCGAGAGCCTCTTCCTCATGGGACAACACCTTCATTTCGTTGGGGTGGGAAAGGAAATACTCTACGTGGTTCTGTACGAGAATGCGCAGGCGAGTTTGCGGATTTGCCACCCCCCGCAGTTTCCCGAGCAAGCGCTCAACTACTACAGTAAAGGTATTATTTTGAATTAGATACAGCAATTTCTGCTTGCTCTCAAAGTAATAGTAGAGGCCGGAAAGAGAGACGCCCGTAGATCGGCTGATGTCCCGTATCGAGGCCCCCTCAAAGCCTCGCTGGGCGAAAACCTGAGCCGAATGGCGCAGGATATGAAGCAGCTTGGCTTCGGAGTCGCGCGGATTAGGGACAGGAGCGGCCATTGGTCTTGTCGAACGTTCGTTCGACAACTCTAGTAGCAGGCTCAATCGCTGTCAAGCGCAGGATGGCTTCGGCCGCGTCGTCCTGCGGACCGCAAATCGCTCACGGTTTCGCTGCGCTCTTGAGGGACATCTTCAGGTTCAAATTGCGGACCAGTCGATGGAGATAGTTGGGGTGGACACCTAATATCTTGGCCGCCTGGGTCACATTGCCGCCGCTTTGGTCAAAAGCGTGAACGATCATCTGCTTCTTCAGATTGAGAATGGCGTCGTGATACCTGGCGGGAGCGCTCGAGAGCGGCGCATCCGTTTCGACGAGAGTCTCGGGAAGGTCCTCGGAAAGGATGACGTCCGAGGCACCAATCACCACCGCGCGCTCAATCGCGTTTTCGAGTTCGCGAACGTTGCCCGGCCAATCATAGTGCGCCAGGCAGGCGCGCGCTTCGGGCGAGACTCCTCGGATCTTTCGGTTGCAGCGCGCGGAATAGCGGGAAACGAAATAGTCAGTCAGGATCGGAATATCTTCGGGATGCTCGCGGAGCGCTGGCATGGTGAAGGAAACGACATTCAAGCGGTAGAAAAGATCCAGGCGAAATCTTTCCTCCTTAACCGCTTTCTGTAAATCCTTGTTGGTGGCGGCGATGAAGCGTACGTTGAGCTTGATGGGATGAGTGCCTCCGACGCGGACGAACTCGCGCTCCTGAAGCACGCGCAGAAGCTTCGCCTGAAGGGCGTGAGGAAGTTCCGCTACTTCATCGAGAAAAACAGTGCCGCCCTCAGCGACTTCGAGCAGGCCTTTCTTCTGAGAGACCGCGCTGGTGAAGGCTCCGCGCTCGTGGCCGAAAAGCTCGCTTTCCAGCAGCGTCTCTGTGAGCGCGGCGCAGTTCAGCGCCACGAAAGCTTGGGCTTTCCGCGGACTGTTGAGATGGATGGCGGAGGCGGCTAGTTCCTTGCCTGTGCCACTCTCACCGAAGATGAGCGCCGTGGAATCACTGGGTGCAACGCGCTCGATGAATTGATAGACCTCAAGCATCCGCGGGCCTCGGCCGATCATGTCATGCTGGAGACTCGCTTCGGCGCGCAAGCGGAGGTTCTCACTCCCAAGCCGTTGAAACTGCCGCGCGTTCTCGATGGCTACGGCCGCGAGGCCGGCTACGGCAGAGAGCAGCTGCAGATCCTCGTCAGTGAAGGGTGTAGTTGCGTTGAGGGTTTCCAGATAAATCAGACCGAGCGACTGAGCCGGAGTAGCAAGAGGCACGCAGAGGCAGGACTTCGCGGGATTCGTGGGCGAAGACGCCGAAGAGTCCGCTGAAGACGCCGCAGAGCTGTCCAGAATGGAAATGCGCTCTTTTACGACACGCTGCACAAGGGCCCGGCTGACGTGGACCGGATGATCGGGCCCGGCGAAGCGGTCCCACGCGACTGGCGAAGAAAACTCTCCCGCTTGCGAATCCGCAAGCAGAACGGCGCCGCGCTCGGCGGGGATTACATCGAAGAGCATGCCGAGGAGCTGCCACTGCAGCGCGTCAACGTCCTGGAGAGAGCCAATCGCCGTGCTGATCTTAAGCAGAGTTGTGAGTGTGCGGGCCAGGCGCACGGCGGGGGGCAGAGAAGCGAGAGATTCAGGAGTGAGAAAAAGGAGATCTTCCTGTTTGCGTTGGAAGGCGGAGCCGCTAAGGCCAGCAGAATCGTCCAACTGCACCCCGCTACTTTGCGAAGCTGGAGTTGCCTCCGCGAGGAAAAGGAAGGAAGAGTCACCGATAGAGATCAAGTCGCCATGAGCGAGGACGCGTTGTTTGATGGGAATACCGTTGACGAAGGTGCCGGCGGGAGTATCGAGATCCTTGATGGTGAAACGACCGCCATCGGTGGAGATGTCGCAGTGCTGCGAAGCGACAGCTGGGTCGGCAAGAGAGATGTGATTCGATGGTTCGCTGCCGATGGACAAAGCGGAAGAGAGCGGAAAGAGGCTGTCTTTCAAGGGACCACTGATGGAGGCAAGTCTCGGATTCACGGCGCGGCTTCTATGTCGTCGAGCGAATCTGGGTTGAGGGCACGGTATTTTAACTCCACGGCCGTGGAGAAGTCATGCGAAAAGCCTATCCGAAAGGATAGAAGGGCTATCTAGGCGGTTTGACGACAAGATGAAGCCGAGATTGCGAAGCCCCCAGGCAAGGGATGGTGCCAATCCCATTCTTCTTCAATGGTTTGTGGCCATTGTAGGCCCGCTCCGTCACCGGGCGGAGGCAGCAAGCTCTTCTCGGGTCGAATTTCAATTGGTTCTGTTGTATCCGATGGATGAGCCTCTCTTGGACATTTCCGGATCTCGCGCGACGGCGAAAAATCGATTCACCCTTTATCTTATTGATTTCCCGGCAATTCGCGCCAAGCGTTTGCCGACAGATAAATTGCGTTGGAGTGGCAAGACCATTGCACTGTTCAAAAAACGCCTAGCGATGGAAAACGAAAGAGCGAGGTGGCGTATGAAATTCGCAAACGCAATTAAATGGCAGTTGGGACTGGTTGCCCTGGGAGCGTCACTGCTTCTGGCCAGTTCGAGTTATGCGCAACAAGAAATGGACCCGGCATTCTTTGAAACACCAGCGGCCTCCGCGGATGGAAACTTCAACGGCGTTCCGCAGACGAATGTGAACATGGCCGCGCTTGGGCAGGTTGAATATTCCGCGTCCACGCCGGTCCTGGCCGCGAAGCCCACGCAATGGGGCGCGACGGAAGAGGCGAGCCTTACACCGGTTGACAACGCGGCGACATTTGCGATCATCGCGTTGCTCTTGCTTGTGGTGATTCGGGGGGTTCGCGAATCCGTGCGGACGAGCTCAAGGAAGATCTTCACGCGAGCTTCCGTAAACCAAGGCCTGCTTTCCACCGGCAGGCAACATGCAGTTACCACCTGACCCACGCCCAGCGACCGTTCCGGGAGCCGCGGTGCTGAGCTCCCGGAACGGTGACGGAAGAAACAGAGAATCGATATTGTCCAGTTAGTGAAGCAGGAAATTCAGAACCTACGAAAGCTGTGAACAAGGCCCGAGAGTTAACTCTCGGGCCCTTCCTTTTTGGTAAAACGGCAATTCTCTCCCGAGCTTGTTTTCCACGGCCAAAGCATACACCTTCATCGCCACGGCAAGATCCCAGGAGGCAATGCCGTTGGACTTGAAGAGGGTGATTTGCGTATCGCTGGTGCGTCCCGGCGCTCTGCCTGCCACAAGATCGGCGAGTTCGCGGACTTGCTCCCATTTTTGCGGCTGTTGCTCGAAGGGAAGGATCAAATCGCCCGCTTCCTGTCGGGATTGCGCGAGCGAATCCACGAAGATGAGGTTGGCTTTCGCGATCGCGGCATCGTCCAGTTCGCGTTTGTGCGCATGGTTTGCGCCGATGGCGTTCACGTGCAGGCCGGTCATCAAGTCCTTGCCGAGCAGGACGGGCTGCGAGGAGGTCGTTGCGGTGGAAACAACGTCAGCGGTTCTCGCAACAGCGGATGCCGATTCTCCGGGATAAACGGGAATGCCCAGGCGCTCTGACATTTCCTCGCAAAACTGAAAGCGTCGTTGAGGATCGCGGCTGTAGACATAGGCCGATTCGAGCAGCCGCACAGAATTGATGGCCTCGAGCTGTGTTTTGGCCTGGCCGCCGGTGCCGATGATGCCTGCAATACGTGCGGTTTTCTTGGCGAGATACTTCGTAGCGACCCCAGACGCGGCCCCCGTGCGTTGCTGCCCCATGAAATCCGCTTCGATGAGCGCGCTTAGCTCTCCTGTCGTGGTGTCAAAGAGGGAGACGAGAAAGCGCAACTGGCCCAAGACGAAGGTATATTGTTTCGTGGCCACGAAGCCGGCTTCGCGATCCAGGGCGGCCATGTGATGGAAGAATCCGCCGCCGGGAAGGTCAAAGCGGCGGCGCGGATGGACGGCGACCGCGCACTCGGCCTGTTTGCGTGAAATCTCTTCGACGGCCGTAACGGCCATCGGCATGGTCAGAAGTTGGCGGACTTCGGCTTCATTAATGTGCAGGGTCATTGGAGCGCTCGCCGGATAAATGTAGCACAGAAAGGCTGCGTGCGATGCGGTGGACCCCCTGGCGATTCGTGAGATATTCCGCTAATGCCGATATCCAGCACTGGAAGACTTATCGGGCTTGGCGAAGTCATCTACACGGATCAAGGAGATAATTGATCTCGCGGCTGGCCTTTGGCCCGTCCACTTTTGGTTCGGCAACCGGCGCAGGAGCTTCGATGAACGATCTCGAAATTACTCCCCGTGAAGTCAAGGACCGGCTCGACCGCGGCGAGATATTCTTTACTTGTGAATGTCCGCGAAGCCCAGGAGCACGCTTAGTGCCGCATCGAAGGCTCTGAGCTCATCCCGATGGGCACGATTCCCGAGAACCTCCAGAAACTCGACAGCGACGAAGACGGTATCTGCTACTGTCATCACGGCATGCGCAGCCTCGATGTCGCCAACTGGCTTCGTCACCAGAGCGTCAAGTCGGCCAAATCCCTGGCCGGCGGCATTGATCGCTGGCCCACGTCGACCCCAGGGTTCCCCGCTACTGATTTCCGAACTCCTCCGGACTTGACGCCGCCCCTTCCAATATTTGTCATTCTGAAGGCTGGCTCTTTTTGCCGATCTGAAGGATCTCAACGACTCCGATCCGCACCACGAAATGAGCGTGCTTTCTTTGTGTACCTCGAGACCTGTGCTATGAATCTACAGCGATTCCCAGGGAGATCCACATGGACGTAAAAACCATCGCCGTCATCGGCGCCGGCACCATGGGCCGCGGCATCGCTTACGCCGCCGTCCTCGGCGGTTACAACACCATTGTCGAAGACGTTTCGGATTCCATCGTTGCCAAAGCCCTCGCCTGGATTCGCGAAGCCTTCGACGAAGGTGTCCAGCGCGGTAAAGTCAAACCTGCCGCTCGTGACGCCGCCCTCTCCCGCTTGTCCACGTCCCACGTCGTTGACGAAGCCATCCGCGACGCCGAACTCATCATCGAAGCCGTCCCCGAAGAGCTCGAAATGAAGCTCGAGCTTTTCACCATCTTCGATAAGTTCGCCAAGCCCAACGCCATCTTTGCCAGCAACACTTCTTCTCTCTCCATCAGCGATTTCACGGACATCGTGCTGCATCGCGACCGTTGCGTAGGCATGCACTTCTTCAATCCCGTCCCCAAAATGCGCCTCGTCGAAATTGTCCGTACCATGCACACCTCCGACGAAACCGTCGCCACTTGCGTAGCCGTCGCCCAGTGCATGCAAAAGGAAGCCGTCATCGTAAACGAAGCCCCCGGCTTCATCACTTCCCGCATCAATGCACTCATCGGCAACGAAGCCTTCGCCATGCTCGAAGCCGGCGTCGCTTCCGCTCCCGACATCGATAAGGCCCTCAAGCTCGGCCTCAACCATCCCATGGGCCCATTTGAGATGGTCGATCTCGTCGGACTCGACGTGCGCCTCAAAATCCTCGAATATCTTTACTCCACCCTCGGCGAAAAATATCGCCCTAATCCGCTCCTCCGGCAATACGTCCAGGAAGGCCGCCTGGGCCGCAAGTCCGGCCGCGGCGTCTACGACTACACTCCCCACGAAAAATAGCTGTGAACTCTAGCGGCGGAAGTCGGGTTGAAAAGAATACGAGCTACGGTACGACTGAAATCGTGCCCTCCAAGTTCTGGCCAGAAAGCCTGCCCTACAGAATTGGTCTACAATAGGCGCACGTATGAGACCCCTCAGCGACCGCATTCTCATCCACCAGGGCGACATCACCGAAATGGACGTAGACGCCATCGTCAACGCCGCCAACAACGATCTCATCCTCGGCGGCGGTGTCGCCGGTGCCATTCACCGCAAGGGCGGCGACTCCATCCAGCGCGAATGCGACGAGATTGGCAGCATCCCAATCGGCTACGCGGCCATGACCGGCGGCGGCAAACTAAAGGCGCGCTATGTCATCCACGCTGCCAGCATGGGACTGGGTGGCCATCCCACCACGTCGAAATCCTTACGCACCTCCACCGCCCACTCTCTTCGCCTCGCCGCCGAACGCAACCTGAAATCCATCGCTTTTCCAGCCGTCGGCACCGGCGTTTCTGGCTTTCCACTCGATGAATGCGCCCAGATCATGCTCGGCGAGGCCATCCAGCACCTCCACGGCGAAACGTCGCTCGATACCATTCACTTCGTTCTTTTCGACGCTCGCGCCCGCGACGTCTTTCAATCCACCTGGGAAAAACTCCACAAAGCCAGTGGAGTCGCTTCCGCGTGACTCCCCTCGCTTCTCTCCTCGCCGAACGCATTCGCCGTTTCGGCCCCATCACCTTCGCCGAATACATGCGCGAATGCCTCTACCACCCCGTATATGGTTACTACAGCCAGCCCGAATCTTCGCGTTTCGCCGACTACTACACCAGTCCCGACGTTCATCCTATCTTCGGCCGCTTGCTCGCGCGCCAATTCGCCGAAATGTGGGAACAGCTCGATCGCCCCGCCGAATTCTTGTTGGTGGAAGCTGCCGCGGGTGTTGGCCGCCTGGCGAATCATATTCTCGAATTCGCCGAATCGCGACTGCCGGATTTTTACAACGTGCTGCGTTACGTCGCCGTCGAGCGTTCTCCCGCCCGTTGCGATCAACTCGCCTCGCGCCTCGCGCGCTTTGTCAAGGAAAGGAAGTGCCAGCCCTCTATCGACATTCCCAAAGAAGTTCCCGCCGGCTGCGTCTTCTCGAACGAACTTCTCGACGCTCTTCCCGTCCACCGTGTCGTGCAACAAGGAGGCCGGCTACAAGAAATCTTTGTCATCAACGATGGCGCCGGCTTTTCCGAAATTGCCCAACCGCTTTCCACCTGTGCCATCACCGACTATTTCACGGCGCTGGGCGTCCGTGTAGGTTCGTCCGACACTTGTCCCGACCCGGTCGGGAGACTCGGCCACCCGGAGTCCACGGCGAGCCCCCGCACGATCACTTTCCACGAATCCCAGCACGCCGAAGCTTCTCTCGAAGCGTGCGACTGGATCAGTGAGGTCGCCCGCCGTCTCCAGCGAGGCTTTGTCCTTACCATTGATTATGGCCATGAAGCCGCCGACCTCTCCGACGCCCACCGCATGGCCGGCACCGTACTCGCCTACGCCAAACACCAGGCCAACGAGGATTTCTACGCCGCTCCCGGCGAGCAGGACCTCACTGCCCACATCAATTTCACGGCCCTACGACTCTGGGGCCAGCGCCACGGCCTCGAAACACTAGGCCTTGTTTCCCAAACCCAGTTTCTTCTCGCTCTGGGACAGGGCAATGAATTCGCCGATCTCTTCGACCCCGGTATCGATGAGACCGTCCGCGTCCGCGCCCGCCTCCACCTCAAAACCCTCATCTATCCCGAGGGCATCGGCGAACGCTTCCGGATCCTCCTCCAACAAAAATCCGTCCCCCAGGCCAAACTCACTGGCCTCTTGGGGTTGTAGGGCCCGAGCCTTTCCTCACCCCAGGTACCCGAAGAATTATCTTTACAAGTAATTAATACGATTAGACTCTTCTCTCGGGAATTACTGCCTCTGGTTCTTGCAATCGTGAAATATCCACCTTGGTCGTTTGGAGTAATCGCCTGCCTGTCAAATAGGAAAGAAGGAAACGCGAAAACTGTCCGACGTGTCATTCTGAACCCGCGTCTCTTGCAGGTGAAGGCTCTCAAGGTCAACAATGGGATCGGATTAAAACGTGTGCAACCCTAACTCTATTAGAATGGAAGTGATGGAAAACAAGCGACTTAATCTATCTTTAGAATGCACATCTTCCAAAAAAACAGGATACCCTTCTGATTAACACTAGTTCTCCCGCAACTTCTTCAGCATATCCACGGCGTTGCCATTCTTCGGATCCAGCTCCAGCGATTTCTCGTAATTCTGGATGGCCTGCTCCTTGTCGCCTTGGTCCTTGTACGCCGCGCCCAAACTGTCGTACACATTGGACGATTTTGGGTACAGCTCCGCGTTCAGTCGAAATAGCTGGATGGCTTCCGCCGTTTTCTTCTGAACCAGGAGGCGGTAACCGGCCGAATTGATCGATCTCTCAGTAATCTCGCCGCTCTTCAACGCCGGACGAAACTCCTCGATGGCGGCGGCTGCTCCCTTTTCGCGTAGCGCCTTTCCGAACCGCATCGCCGCAGAGTCATAGCTGTCGTATTTGATCCACGCAAACGCCGGCTGCTCGCCGCCAATGGTCTCGTGCACGACGTCCTTGCCAATCGACATTCCATTCTCTCCGTCCGTGAACAAAACCACGCCAATCTTCTGCTTCGGAAACGCCACCACCAGGCACTTGAACCAGCCGTTGTCGCCCCAATGCCACAGCGAATCGCCCTGTTCCGTCCGCTGGATTCCCCAACCCAACCCCCCAAATAAATTCTTCGATAATTGCACCGGCACGCGCTCCGTGCAGTTGGTGCATTCGCGGTCCACGGCAATTTGTGGCGCCTCCATTTCCGCAAGAGTCTTGGGCCTAAGCCCCACGCCATTCAGGACGGCCTCTACAAAAAGTGCGTAGTCCTTGGCCGTCGTGTGCAAACTCGCCGCTGCATTCGCCTCTTTCGGTTTCGTTTTCTCCTTTACCTGGCCATCCGCGTCGTGCCCCTTGGCCGTCCGAGCGTCGTAATCCCCGCGCCATACGTAGCTGCTGCTCGTCAATCCCAACGGCAGAAACACCATCTCGGTCATGAAATCGTTCAGCGATTTTCCCGCCACGTGCTCCACAACTCTGGCCAGATAAACGAACCCTTCACCCGAATAGCTGAATCGCTGCCCCGGCGCGAAGTGAATCGTCAAACCCGGTCCGGTGGCTCAACACGTAGCGTGCCGTGATCTTATCTAGCCTGCCATCTCCTTCAATGTACGGCGCGGACAGGTACTTGGTCAGTGGCGTGTCCAGATCCAGCTTCCCCTGATCCACAAGTTTCAGCACGGCATACGCAAACACGGGCTTGCTCAGCGATGCCGCCTCAAAAATCGTGCCATCTATTACGGGCTCCCCGGTTTTCGCATTGCGCACTCCAAATGCATGCAGCCAGAACGTTTTTCCGTCCCGGATTACCGCAACAGAAACTCCCGGCACTGTCCCTTGCCGCATCAACTCGGGAATCGACTTCTCCATCGTCGCAATCGTCGACTTATCTGGAATTCTCATTGCAACCCCGACCCCGGCCGCCGGGCTCTGCGCAGAGAGGGGAACAGCAAGGACACCCAGCGCAACCGTCATCGCCACGCACCATTGGGAACGGATCATGAAACGCCTCCCAGACTGCGAACCACTCTTCCCGGCTCGTTCAAGCACACTTCAACTCTGTTGCCTCTCAGTGTTATATACGCAAGGGGAGGAAAATTGGTTCCCGTGTCCGACGTCAAACGGGACGGGATGAAAGCTGACGCTCCCGTTTTACGGACTAGGCTTCTTGAACGTGGGCTTTTCACCTGAAGTAGGCGCCGGCACTTCCGCTTGCTTATTCTTCGGCTGCTGTGTCGATTCCGCAGATGGATTTACGGCGACGGTCGCGCCCTCGGCAAATGGCTTCTTCACCAGGGCTTCGACCACGTCCTGCGCGCCCCCGGTATTGTCGTTGGTCTGCCGCGCTTTGCTGTACTCGTTCAGCGCGCGCTCGCGCTGGCCCAACAAATCGAAAATTTTTCCCAAGTAGATGTGGGCCCAGACCTCCGTCCACTTCTCCGACGGCTCCGGCACCGTGGCCAGCGCCTCGCGGAATGCATTCGCCGAGGCCTGATAATTTTTCTGATAAAAAAACGCTTCGCCCATGCGGAAATTCGCCAGCGAACGGTTGGGCTGAATGGCCAAAGCCTTCTGATACATTAGCACTGCATCGTAATACTTGCCGATCTCCGCCAGTTCTTCGCCTCGCGCAATAGCCGCTCGCGCGCGGAGGTTCGATGTACTCTTCAAAATGAAATTTGCCGGATCAATCTTGATCCCGCCCGATTTCGGCCGCCCGAACGTTTCCACCGCGAATTCCGATTCTGTCCCGCTCACATCCACGGTCTTCAGCTCGGCGTTTCCTTCCGTATCAATGCGGATCTGCACGGGCATGTTAAACGTATCGAGGGGCTGGTGAATTTTTCCCACGATCTGGAAGCCCTTGCGCGTTCGGTACACCACGTACTCGAGCGTGAATTCCGGTATGCCGGTGGAAAAAAGCCATTGTGCGAAATAACCTTGCAGATTCGGCGGCACCTCGCCCGGTTTCACAGAGGCGTTGGCAATGGCGATCGCCATGTTCTCGAACTCTTGATTTGTCGCGGCCTTGCCCTGGTACTTTGCATAAAACGCATGCAACAACGACCTAAACGCCAGGTCGCCCATCTGTACGCGCAACATGTGGAAGAGCATCGCGCCCTTGTTCAGCACCACCGCACGGTAGTCGCTCGAATAGGGAACCAGCCGCGCCGACTGCGCCACCGTGACCGGGCCATCGTACATCAGCGAGCCCACGGCAAATTCGTCAATAGTCTTCAAGCCTGCTTCTTTCCCGTAATTCTGTTCGGCATACAATTCCTCCGAATAGCGCGCCAAACCATCGGTGATCCACAAATCTCCCGTCGTTGCCGGCAGTACCTGCACTCCCCACCATTGCGATGCGACCATGCCGCTCAGCGTCCTGTCGCTCAAGCGCGGATCCCAGAACCGGTGGTTCAGCATTACGACACCGGGCCCCGCAAAGCTACGCAGCGTCCCGTCCGGCAGTTCCACCACGGTCAGGTCCGGATCCGGCAACCCGCCGAACATGTCTGAAAAAATAATTTCCTGGTGCGCCAGCACGTTTGCAAATTCCTGCGCTCGCCCGGAATCCGCGCGCTGCGCATACACCGCTACGCTGACGCCTTCCGCCTGCTTGGGATTTAATTGCAGCGGTCCGGCGACGAACGAACCGTGCGGTTCCGGCCGGTCGCAGTGAAAGGTATAAAGAAGCCGATTGCCTTCCGCGGCGGCGCGAGGCGAAAGCGGTTGCGGCGAATCGGCCCTTCCGGTGCCCGCCACAGCCATCGAATCCGGCACGTTCAACCGAAACGTTCCCGTATAACGATTCGCGGGGAAATTCGTCAAGGGAAACCACCGTCCCGGCAGAAGAAGGTACGCCCAATCCTTGTTGATCGCGGCCACGCGCACATTGGGCACCGGGCTGTTCTCTTCATTCGCTAGAAGCCCCGCGTAACTGAACGTGAGCGTAACCATCTTTCCCGCGGCAACCGGCGTCGGCAGCGTGACCGTCACAAACAGGGGATTATCGTTGTCCCTTTGAAACGTCAGGGCCTTTCCCTCGGCGCTTTTCACCTCACGAACTTCCAGATTCTGGTGCAACTCTACGTGAAGGTTCGTGGAGACTTCCCGTGCTCGAAAATCGATCCTCGCCACGGCGTTGATGGATTGCCCAGATGTGTCTAAATAAGCCGTCAGGTCATATTTCTCGGCAAGGAAACTCGGCAGTTGCGTCTGTTGCGCCTGCAGAGGTGCACGCCAGAATGTCAGCAACAACAGGGAGGTTGGCAGCAGCGCACCCCAAGCCTTTTGACGTCGCCTCATCGGTTACCTTTCCGGGGTTCATCTAGGTCCATATATAGGATAACAATGGCTCAGGAAGCGTTGCCAGCGCTCTTGCCCAGCAAAGCCACGATGGCGTCCGCGGCGCGGTCCACGGCGCCCGGCGGACCCAGCCGCTTGCGCACCTCGGCCAGCGATTTACGCTGTGCTTCGCGCGCATTGGGATCTTGCAGTAGTCTCAGGGTTTCCGCGGCCACGCGCTCAGGTGTGAAGTCGTCCTGAACCAACTCGGGCACGGCCTGCTTCTCCACAATCAAATTCACCATGCCGAAAAAAGGTGTGCGCACGAGCGGCTTGGCCAGCGTGGCGGTCACCGGTGAAACACGGTAGATGACTACCATGGGCGTGTTGAGCAAGGCCGCTTCCACTGTGGCGGTGCCGCTCGAAACGATGGCGGCGTCTGCGGCGGCCAGGGCGTTGTACGTTCCACCCTCGATGACGCGCGGCTTCACACCGGCAGGCCATTGCACCTGAAGCTGCGCTACGTCCCGTGAATGCGCCGCCGCAACCACGAATTGTGCCGGCACCCTGCCGTGGATACGAGCACAGGCTTCCTGAAGCACGGGGAGATGATCAGCCAATTCGGCGGCGCGGCTGCCCGGAAGGATCGTTACAATCTTGCGGCCGGCATCCAGGCCATATTCCTCGCAGAAGTGCTGCCGGTCTTTGATCGCATTCACCGCCCCCACCAGGGGATGGCCGATGAATTCCGTCGGGACGCCGGCATCGCGAAAGAATTCTTCCTCAAATGGAAAAATACAAAGCGCCTTTACAAAACGCCGCCGCACCAGATTCACGCGCCACGGCCGCCAGGCCCAGAATTGCGGGCAGATGTAATACACATTGCGAATTCCTTTTGGCTTGAGCTTTCTCGCCAGCCGCAAATGGAATCCGGGAAAATCCGTAAGGATCGCGAACGGCGGCTGGCGTTTTTCCGCTTCGCTGACTAACCGCTCCATCGCGCGGAGCAGGAAAGGGAGATGCTTGAGAATTTCCGTGATGCCAACCACCGCCACCTCGGAATAGTCCGTGATGATCTCGACGCCGGCTGAGCGCATTTGCGGGCCGCCCATCCCGAAAATCCGCACATCCAGGCGCTCCTGCAGGGCCTTCGCGAGGCGGGCCGCGTACATGTCACCGGAAGCTTCGCCGGCCGAGAGAAGTAAGGGAATCGGTGGCATGAGGAAAGATTATCTTAATCGCTGGCCGGCAGCTGCGCGGGCAGGATGGAGGATCCAGGGTGTTCCACGCCCGTCACTTCGGGCAGTTCCTGCTCCTTATACTGCAGTTGATACAGCCGGTAGTAGATTCCCCGCTGGGCCAGCAATCCCTGGTGCGCACCCTCTTCGCGCAGCCGGCCCTTGTGGAATACCAGGATGCGATCGGCGTATTGAATGGTGCTCAGCCGGTGCGCGATCACCAGGGCGGTTCGCCCGGCCAGCAACCGATTGAGCGCTTCGCGGATCTGCAATTCGGTTTTTGTGTCCACGCTGGAGGTGGCTTCGTCCAAGATCAAGAAACCGGGATTGTGCGCCAGGGCTCGCGCGAAGCTGATCAGTTGTCTTTGCCCAACGGAAAGCGTCGAGCCACGCTCATTCACATCAGTCTCCACGCCCGCAGGCAGCGACTTCACGAAATCTCCCAAACCGATCTCGTCCAGCGCTCGCTCCACGTCTGCGCGGGTGATTCCCGGCGTGCCCAGTTGCACATTTGATTCGATCGTTCCTGTAAATAGGAAAGGATCTTGCAGCACAATCCCGAACTGCTTGCGCAAATCCTGCAAGTCCAGAAGCCGGATGTCCACGCCGTCCAGGAGAATCTGCCCGCGCTGAATATCGTAGAAACGCAGCAACAGGGAAATGAGCGTAGTCTTTCCCGCGCCGGTATGCCCCACGATTGCAAACGTCTGCCCGGGTGGAACACGGAAAGACACATCGCGGAGCACCCAATCTTCTTCCTTCGGCTCCGCCACGTTCCGGTAGGCAAACCAGACATTGCGGAATTCAATCTCGCCTCTTGGCGCGCTGATTTTCTTTGCGTTAGGATTCGACTCGATGGTGATGGGTTCGTCGAGGAGCTTGAAGATGCGCTCGGAAGCCGCCATGGCCGACTGCAAAATGTTGAATTTCTCGCTCAAGTCCTGAATGGGCCGGAAGAATCTCTGTGCGTACATGGTGAAGGCGATGAGCACGCCCAGCGTCAGATTCCCGTTCAGGACACGGTTGCCCCCCGCCCAGTACATCAGCGCAATGGTGGCAAAGCTGAGGAATTCGACCGTGGGATAAAAAAGCGCGTAGGCCAGAATGGCGTCGCGCCAGGCCAGCATATTGGCCTTGTTCCGCCGCGAGAACTCCTCACGCGCTTTTGGCTCGCGGTTGAAGAGCTGCACGACCGCCATCCCGGAGATGTATTCCTGGAGGAAAGCGTTGATGCGGGCAATCGCCGTGCGAATTTTACGGTTTGCGTCTCGCACATATTTCCGGAAGATCAGCGTGACCACGAGAATGAAAGGTAAGACCGCGAAAGCATCGAGCGCGAGTTTAACATCAATCCGGAACAACAAAGCCGCCATCACCACCAACAGGAAGAAGTCGTTGATCATGGTGACCACGCCGGCGGCGAAAAGATCGTTCAGCGCGTCCACGTCGGTCGTCACGCGCGTCATCAGACGGCCAACGGGGTTGCGGTCAAAATAACTCATCGGCAGCCGCTGCAGGCGGCCGAAGATTTCTTTGCGCATGTCGTACATGGTCTGCTGGCCGACGCGCTGCATGATGCGGATCTGGATGTATTGCGCCAGGAAATCAAAAACGAGAACCGCCAGGTAAATGAGGCTAATGACGATAATTCCGTGCCAGGCGGCAGCCTCCGCCAATTTCCCGTGGGCGCTCGGCTCCAGATACCTGTCAATGGCGCGGCGAAAAAGAGCCGGCGGCGCCAGTTCGAGCGGGGTGACCACGGCCACCAGCGCGAGCGCGGTGATCACGCGCCAGCGATACGGCCGCATGTAATCCAGCAGCCGCTTCATCAGGCGCGAATCGTAGGCCTTACCTAACGCTTCTTCTTCGTGAATGTCACTCATGCCCGTTCGAGCTCTTCTTCCAGCAACTGCTTCTGATACAAATCCGCATAGTAGCCGCGGCGTTCCAGTAACTCGTCATGCGTGCCCCGTTCGATGATCTGGCCGTCCTTGAGCACCACAATCTGGTCCGCATCACGGACTGTGGAAGTGCGGTGAGCGATCAGAATCGTGGTGCGCCCGCGCATCACCCCGCGAAGTTGGCCCAGGATTTTTTCTTCGGTCTGCGTATCCACAGCGGAGAGAGAATCATCGAGGATCAGGATGCGCGGATCGCGAATGACTGCCCGGGCGATGGCGGTGCGCTGTTTCTGTCCCCCGGAAAGGGTGATGCCGCGCTCGCCAACCATAGTCTCGTATCGGTTGGTGAATTCCTCGACGTCTCCGTGGAGGCTGGCGATTTCGGCCGCTTCCTTGACTTCCAGCGGATCGTGCTTTCCCAAGCCGAACGCGATGTTTTCGCCGACGGTCTCGCTGAAGAGATATGTGTCCTGCGGCACGTAGCCGATCGAGCGCCGCAAGGTTTCGAGTGACCATTCGCGGATGGGACGCCCGTCAATCAGAAGCTGGCCTTGCGGCACGTCCCAAAGCCGGGCCACCAGCCCTACCAAAGTGGTTTTGCCGCTGCCGGTCGGGCCGACGATGGCCAACGTCGAACCTGCCGGAATTTCCAGGTTGATGTCGCGCAAAACTGGTCTTGATTCGTGCCCGTTGGAATCCGCCTTGCCGTTGCCGGAAAGCATCGTGGGATAAGTGAAGTTCAGATGGCGAAATTCGATGTTTCCTTGCGGCTGCGTGGCCGCGGGAATTTTCACATCGCTGTCGTCAATCTGCGGCTTGGCACGCAGAATGTAATTCAACCGGCCCATGGAAGCGGCGCCGCGCTGAAAAATATTCGTGACCCAGCCGAGCGCGATCATTGGCCACACCAGCAGTCCAAGATAAGTGTTGAAGGTGATCAACGCCCCCAGGGTCATCTGTCCATGCAGAAAACGATAGCCGCCTTGCCACAGAACGATCAGGAAAGTTGTGCCGATCAGCGTCTGCAGCGATGGCATGAACATGCTCCAGGTGCGGATCAACAGCATGTTTTTGGCGACATACTCACGATTCGGCTCGTCAAATCCGCGCATTTCCGCTTCTTCCTGCGCGTAGGCCCGAATCACCCGCACACCCGAAAGATTCTCCTGAACTCTTGCAGACAGCGTTGCCAGAGAGGCTTGAATCTTTTCGTAGAGAGTGTGAATTACCTTGCCGAAGTGCCGAACGGCAATGGCCACAATGGGGACTGGCAGCAACACCCACAGCGTTAGCGTGGCTGAGAGTTTCAGCATCACGGCGATGGCGGGAATCATTGTGACGAGCGTTGTAGCGCTATACATGATGCCGGGTCCGAGAACCATACGCACAGCGTTGAGATCATTGGTCGCGCGCGACATCAACTCGCCGGTGCGGTTGCGCACGTAAAACTCCGGTTCCAAGACCAGCAGGCGATCGAGCAGGTCGTTGCGAATGTCAAATTCGATGTCGCGGGAAATGCCAATAAGCACCCAACGGGTCGCGAACGAAAGCAAGCCCTTCACGGCGATGCATGCGACGACCAGAAGACAATAGAACAGCAGAGTTTGGCGGCTCCGTGGCTGATAATAGGGCACGAGACGGTTGAGCGATTCCGTCCCGGCGATGGCAGCCATTCCGTGCGCCCGTGCACCAGCCCCTGTGGGCTGCGTAAAGGGCCGCTCACTGCCGGTCAGAGTGTCAGTAATTACGCCCGTGGCCAGCGGAACGATGTTTCCGACGAGTCCCATCAGGATAACGGTGAACAGCCCCAGCGCAATCGCGCCCTTGTACCGCCCAAGATAGGGCAGCAGTCCGCGCAAGTTTTCCCAAGCGGAAACTTTCGACCCCTTCTTGGCCGGTTCACCCGCGCGCAGAACTGCCGCCGCTGTGCTCATCGCACCGAGGACCTCGAATTCTCGAGGGATTGCGCTTCCAGAAGGAAATGTGTATATGTCGGATCCATGGATTGATACCGCTTGGTCGCGGGATTCCAGCTAACGCCGATCGGGAGCGTATGCCCGGTGGTGCCGGCCTGCACGGGAGTGAAATAGAGGAACATGCCTTTTTCCGGGCTCGCTTCGTACTGCAACTTCCAACCTGTTACCGCCTGCAGCGGGGTCAAACCGAGAAAGCCTTTGGCATTTTTCAGATGCTCGTCGGCGCGGAAAAGTTCGACCCACTTTTCGCCGTCTTTTTCGGCTACCACGGCGCGGGTGACTACCGTTCCGGCCACCGTGCTTTTCGGTGTATTCGGCAAAACGTTGGCCGCCAGGATCTGCGGATTGCCCGTCTTGGCGAGATCGCCGAAGAGAAGGACCTGGGCGTCGCTTCCGAGCAGGGATTTGGCGGCATCCTCATACTCCTCGGGGATCGCCGGGACGGCGGGCTTCTGCTCGGCTTGCGCCGCGGGCTTTGACGGTTCGGAACCACATCCGGTAAAGAGCGTTGCCAAGGTCAGAACCGCGAAAAAGGAACGAAGCATTCAGGTCCTTTCCGAATAGACGCGCTGAAACTCGATGCGTAATCAGCTTTGCCAGGAAGAAATAAGCCCTTTACAGACTTGGCGCCGCGAGGGTTATCTCTACGACTCGACCGGGCTTGCCATCCTTTTCTACTGTGCATAAGACTTCCATGACTTGCGGTACGTCCGGCCCCACCCAATCGAAGGCGTAATACAACAATTCTAATGGCTGGCCGTCTTTCGTGCTAGGACTCCGCGAATCCGGCTCGCCGTATAGCTCGACCACCTTTGTCTCTGTATTGTCAACGGCCAACCCATGCCCCGTCCGCCACGGGTCCGGTTTCACCTTGTCAAAGCAATCCGTCGAAATCGATCCTTGCATTCGCATGACACGGATCGTCTCGATCGTTCGATTTTGGTCGTAGCTGACAACCAAAGAAGTCGCGTGACACGCATCCTCCCAGTTCGACTCACCTTGGTCCTTCAGAGGATCCAAAGAGCTCTTGTACAGATGTTTAGCCCGCGACAACGTATCTCGACCAGGCCTGAGCCCCGCGAGTGTCAACTCGTAGGCTTTGTGCGCCACATTCGTTTTCACCAGGGATTTCTGCGGCGCTTGCGCGACCGCCGCTCCGCACACCAACGCCGCTACCAGCAAACTACCGCTGCGCCAGGATCGCATCGAGCCTCGCCTCAAAATTGTCTTCTCCTTCGCTCCACAATTCGCTGCGTTCCACGGGGAGGGCATGCTCCACGGCTTCCACCCAGTCGAACAGCTTTTGGATGTTCTCGCGGGTTTTCTGGTGATATTCCTTCAGGTTCGCGCTGCTTGCCATCCAGTTCCGGAAAGTCTTCTCAATCGGATGATCGGAACCGGCAAAAGGATCTTTGGCAGCGCTGGGCGCGAGCAATCCCGCGTGGCCGGTGAAGAGATGCTCGAAGCCTAAATCGGCGGAAAAGTGCCCCTCAGTCGCTGATGAGCCGTTGTCATATGCCGGGCCTCGACAAAGGAGCACCAAAGGCTGCGCAGCGTGCTGCCACTTCAGGGTCTCCACGTCGAAATTCCACAAATCCCATTTGCCTTCGACGATGTAGGCCGTATCGGGATCCAGATTTTGTGCTGCCAGGGCCGCCACTTCCGCAGGGCCGAAATTTTGCCCATGCAGGTCCCATTCGGAGACAGGCGTCTCAGTCGGGTCCACGGCTTGAATGGTGAGCAGGTCGAATCCTGGCTGGGATTCGGAGAGGGGAACAGTGGTAAGCAATCGCGCGAACTGCGCGATCATCGTCTGCTGGGAAAAGTCGCGCGTCCACACGCGCAGGTAAGCCCGGTTCGCCATGGTCGAATCGTTGAATTATACAAGGGTTGGGCGCCTGTGAGCGAACGCGGGCGCTGCGTGCAGCGTGCGGCTCCAATCAATGAGGGCTGGAGCAATCAGATCAGGGCTTCGACGGGGGAATAGGCTTGTCGAAGCTGGTGGCGATCTGTTGGAGGCGATCGCGGAGGGTGTCGCCAAAGCGCGCAAAGACTTCCGCGGAAGCTTCGCGCAGGTGTTCCTTGGCGGTCGCGGCGATCTTAGCGATAACGTCGCGGGACTGATGATCTAGAGTCGTCACAGTGGCCACCATCCAGGAGTTGGAGATATTTTCGAGCCGGTCGCGATATTGTTCCGCGGCCCGGTCACTGTGTTTCGCGAAACCTTCCTGCAGTTCGACTTGCTTCGCGTTGCTCATCTTGCTCCAGGAGTCGAGCACCGCGTCAAAGCTGGCTTTCACCTTTGCCTGGGCGTCGGCCAAGCCGCTTTCCACCGCGCCGTGCATCCCCGACCGGAAGCGCTGCAAAAATGCTTCCTGCTCCGCGGTCATGTTCTGAGCTGTTTCCTCGCGCGCCGCGTCCATACGTTCGCGAGACGCTTCGATGGAATTCTGCATCAATTCCGTGAAGCCATCGAGTTCCTGGCGGGCGTTGCGCTGGATTTCATCGGTGAAGGCGGCCGAGGTCGTGTCGGCAGCTTCCGCAAAGAGGACCCGGACGCGCTTGAAGGCGTCACGCACGGAATCTTCGAGTTCCTTCTGCGTCTGCGCGATGAAATTGCGACTGGTGTTGTGCAAGTCGTTCGTGAACAAGCCGCTGACTTCGCCGGCCTTTTCCCGGAGTTGCGCGCCGGATTGTTCGACGAGCTTTTCGGTCAGGTTCTGCAGTTGCGTCTGCGCCTTCTTTTCGTACCACTCGGCCGACTTGAAAATCTCTTCGACGGTGTGGTGCTTCAAATCAACGGCCTTGGTTTCCAGATCTTCGAGGTGACGAGAGGTGATCGTTTGCGAGGATTCGCTGAGCAATTGTTCGACGCTGCCGAGATTCTCGCGGAAACGCGCCAGGGAATCGGCGAAAGCTTCATCAGCTGTAGCGCGGATGCGATCCTGCTGCATGGTCAAGGCCGCATCCAGGAGCGACCGGCCGCCGGCCAAGCGGTGCACCGCATCTTCGGTCTTGGCGATATGCGGTTGAACCATGGAATGGATCCGCTGGTCGAATTTCTCCAGAGCTTCGCTGTTGGCTGCTTCGAAGCTGCTGCGAATGCGGGAGTGAATCTCCCCGAAAAGAGTTTCGGAACGGCGGTGCAGTTCGTTGCGATGCAGGCTAAGCACGTCGTCCAGTTGGGAATGGAAGCCATTGAGGGCCTGCTGTTGTATGGTTTCGACGCGCGCGGCGTGCTGCTCCAGGCGCTCGGCGGCTGCGCTCGCGCGGCCCAGTGTTTCTTCCAGTTCCCGCAGATGTGCTTCCAGGGCCTCGCGAACCATGGCGCTTTGCTTCGCGCCTTCCTCTTCTAATTGCTTGCGCAGTCTCTCCGCTTCCTCGCGCAGGGCTCCGTCAGCACGCTCTTGCCCGGATTGCACGGTGCTGTCCAACGAAGCCTGCCAACGCGATTGCGCTTCGCTGAGTTGTTGCGCCAGCTGCTCGCGCAAAGAGTTTTGCGTCTCGGTCAGGGCGGCGGCGCTGCGCTCCTGCAGTTCTTTTGCGGATGCCGCCAGTGTTTCCCGTTGCGCTACCGAGTGCTCTTCGCGCTGTCGCGCTTCCTCTTCCGCGCGGCGAGAAGCGGCTTCAATCCGCGCGGCCACCTGGGATTCCACCACTTCGGCCTGCGTGCGCAACTTGGCGGCGGCCTCTTCTGCCTGAGAGCAGAGAGTCTGTAGAGTTTCGTGCGCGAAGCCCAATTGTTTTTCATGCTGGTCGCGCTGCAATGCACCTTCGCGGGCAAGGTGAGCCGTGAGCTCGCGGGTCAATTGCTCGAGTTGCGGGGCCAGCCAGCGTGGCAATTCGTTCTTCAGCGATTCCGCAGCCGCGGCTTGCGCGGTGCGCGCGCGCGTTTCCGACTCGGCTTGGATGTTGGTGATGGCTTGAGCTGTTTCGCGGGCCACTTCTTCGCGAAACGTCGCATATTTCTGTTCCCACTGTTCCTGACTGACGCGCCGCTCGGTGGAGACCGATTGCACAGCGGCTTCCCGCGCGGCGGCATGAATCTGCTGCTTCGCCTCGGACAGAAGCCGCGCGACTTGCCGCGCCAATTGTAAAGAAGCGTCCGTGGCGCTTGCCGGGGCAGGGAATACGCGCAGGTTGTCCGGTGCTGCTACGCCCGGTTCCGCTTCGACAATTGGCAGCGGCGTTTCAAGCGGAAGCGCGGATCCGACGGCGGCCGGCAAATCTCCCGGAGACGCGGGATTCATAAGGACGCCGCTTTCCTCGGGAAAGACAAACCAATCATCCGGTGGAAAGCCGATGCCCCAGGCATTGCCGGACACTTCCAATTCCAGTGCTACCTGGAAAAGTTGCCGGACTGTCCGCGGGCGCTGGATCCAGGCGACTTTGCCACGCACGCGGCGGGGCGAGTGCCCGGGTTCCGGGTGCGGAACCTCCAGGTTCACCCACATATTTTTCAGGACGTAATGCTTGGATTGGTAGCGGCAGCCGTGACAATTGATGATCAGCGTGGAAGTGCGTTCGGCGAACGGCCGACCCAACGCGTCCACACCCGTCACGACCAGCGGCACCGCTTGCACGATGCGCGTGCTCCGCCGCTTCCTCAATTCCGAACTTGCGTTTACCGCTCCATCCGTCGCCATATCGCTCGCATCATCCATAAATGAGGACGTCTCGTTGGGCTCCAGTTCGGGGCCATGTTCGTCGTGCTGCATGCTTGCTGTTCCTGAAAGTAGTTCCGCCTCTCGCTGGCTACGACTTCTTGTCGGCAGATACGGCCTGCTGGTCTTGCCTGTGGCGTGTTCCCGTCAGGAAAGTCCAGAACTCCTTGGCAACCCAGATCGGCCCGACCAACAGATAGATCGGCCCCTGGAAAAACGCGGGATGATTGCCTTCAATCCGGTGTCCCAGGAACAGCAGAACCCAGCCGCCTGCAAAACATCCTGCGCCCCAGCGCCATCGCATGAGGACCAGGAGAATCAGCCCGGCAAAAATGAGTGGAATGCCGATGCCATGAAGCAGTTTGTTCCAGGCCGAGCCATGTTCGTGATCGTACTGAGCCATGTAGTGCGCCAACCCGGGCATAGCGCACCTCCTACTCCGGTTGTTCCACCGGAAGTGATTTGGCGGGGACTGTCACCGCGGGAATAGGACTGTATCGTGAAACCGTTCTCTTGCCTAGAGGACAATCATTCTAGACGTACTAGGGCCTTTGGTTCAGTGGTTTGCCCTCCTAAATGCCCGCGCCAGGGCTACGAAATTCCGATTTGGCGACGAAGAGCGTCGGAAATATTTCTGCCGGTCACGAGGAGCACGATCTGGCCGGATGGCGGGCCATGATTGAGGAAGGCGGCCGTGGCCGCGGCCCCGGCAGGCTCCGCGAGAAGTCCTTCTTTCTGCTTAAGGTGACGGATGGCGTCCAACATTTGTTCTTCTGTGACCAGCGCGACTTCATCTACGACCTCGCGAATGCTGGCAACATTTTCGGGCTCCGGCGTGCGGGTTGCCAGTCCATCGGCGCAGGTGTCACACGTTTCGGTGGGAACGGCATTGCCCTGTTGCCAGGACAAGTAATAAGAAGGCGCCCGCTCGGCTTGTACACCCACGATTTTTACCGCAGGAGCGCAATGTTTCAAGGCTGCGCCAATTCCGCGAATCAAAGCGGTATCTCCCATCGGCACAAATGCGGCCGTGATTCCGGGTAATTGGTCCAAGATTTCCAGGCCAATGGTAGCGGGGCCCGCCGGCAGATCCGGATCGGTGGCGTCATTTAGAAAGTAGATTCCCGGACGATTCGAGTATTCCTTCGCGGACGCAAAAGCTTCGGCCAGATCGGAGCTTCCGGTTTCGATGACACGCGCGCCAAGTTCCTGAATCTTTTTTCGCTTGATGGGATTGGCGTTCTCCGGCAGAAAGATCGTGGCTTTTATGCGCAGCGTTTTTGCGGCAAAAGCGACGGCCGCGCCGTGATTGCCGGTGCTGGAGGCGGCGACTTCCTCAATGGGCCGGCGCTTGGCGTTGCAGGTCAGGGCGTATAGCGCGCCACGCGGTTTAAAGGAACCGGTCGGCAGAACGGCTTCATTCTTTAGATAGACACTGGCGTTTCTCTGGTCGAGCGACTTTGTGCGGAGCAACGGCGTCTGTCCGAAATATCCCAGCAGGATTTGTTGCGCTTCGCGGATGGCGGAAAATTTGGGAGAGAGATGCACTCCGAAGAACTCCTCCCGCGAGGGGTCACAAATCGCGGCGGCCTTCCATGGCCTTGAGCATGGTGACTTCGTCGGCGTACTCGAGATCGGCGCCCACGGGAATCCCCACGCCGATGCGCGTGACGCGGACGCCTAGGGGCTTCAGCAATTTCGAGAGGTAGATGGCCGTGGCTTCGCCTTCGGCGGTCGGATTGGTGGCAATAATAATTTCTTCGACGGAGTTGCCCTTGAGACGCTCGATCAAAGTCTTGATATGGAGTTGCTCAGGGCCGCGTCCTTGCAGGGGCGAGAGCGAGCCGCCCAGGACGTGGTACATGCCGCTGAACGTGCGCGTTTTCTCGATAGCCAGAATATTGTGAGGCTCTTCGACGACGCAGATCGTGCGCTTGTTGCGCGTAGGGCCAACGCAATAGAGGCAAGGATCCGAGTCTGTGATGTTATGGCAGACGGTGCAGGTGCGGATCTTTTCCTTGGCGTCGCGAATGGCTTCGGCAAGCGAGAGCGCTTCCTCGGACGTCGCGCGCAAAAGGTGAAACGCCAGCCTTTGCGCGGTCTTCTGCCCGATTCCCGGCAGGTGTTTCAGCGCATCAATGAGTCGTTCCACGGGAGCGGCAAAATCAGGCATGTTCCTTGTGTAGCACAAGGCTGCGCGCAGACGCAAACGTGCGGCGATTCGGCCGAAGCAACCGGAAGTCACTTGCAGCGCTGAGGAATTCGTCTGACAGAGAGAAGTGCTTTTCGGAGTTGTTGGATAACCGAGGTTGTGAGTCTTAGAACAATCCAGGGATCTTCATGCCTGCCATGCCGGGTAGGCCGCCGACGAGGCTCTTCATCTGGTTGGCGAGTTCTTCATCCACGCGACGAGACGCTTCATTGACCGCGGCGCGAAGCAAGTCCTGAAGCATTTCGTGATCGTTGCTGGCGAAGACTTCCTGCTCGATCTTCACGTCCAACACCTGTTTCTGGCCATTCATTTTCACGGTGACCATGCCACCACCGGCCGAAGCCTCGACCGCCACGGAGTTCACCTGCCGCTGCAGGTCTTCCTGCACCTGCCGCAGCCGCGAAAGCATCTGTTGGAGAGCGTTGACTTCCATATTTTTCTAAAGCCGCACCTTTCAGTGAGACTCTACTCCTCTGACGGCCGCCGCACTTCGGAAATTCTTCCGCCGAAGCGCCGCAGCATGGACTTCACCATCGGATCGTTCTCAAACCGTGCGCGCATTTCCTGTGTCGTGAAAGCGGCGCGAGAAGCATTCATCTCTTTCGCCGCACCGGTTTCAAGCTTAGCACAGACGCGCACGGCGCGCCCCAGTACCTTGCTCGAAGTGTTACGGATCTTCTCCATTGTTTCGCGACCCTCGATCAAACCGGCGAAGGTGCTCTTGTCGGGAGAAAAACAAATGCGCAGTTCGCTGCCGTCGAGTTCCCACCGCGAGGCGTGCTCCAGCAATTCACCGATGAATTTTTGCTGGGACTGAATCGCGGACTTGATCTCAGCAACTTGCTGCGGCTCCAGGCCCGTGGCCATCATATCCGGCCTAAGATTTTTTTCGGGCGCGGGAATTGTTTCCACGGGTTGCAACGCGGAAGCACCTGCTGCTGCGGCCCCGCTGGGCGCGAACGCGCTTGCGATCGTTGCGGGTCTCGCTTCGGGGCGAGTGACAACAGGCGGAGCAATGGGTGATGCGGTTGCCTTCGGTTCGGCGTTCGCCAGAAACGACGACTTACCTGCACTCGATGCAAAAGCGGAAGCGGTTCGAGAAGCGAAGGCGGTTGTCGCCTGGGAAGGAGCGCTGGTTTTCTGCGTCGGTCCGCCGGAACCGCCGCTTGCGCTTTCACGCGCCTCCGCGAGCAACTCTTCGAGCGGCACAAGCCGGGCTGCGTTCACCAGGCGCAGCAAACCCATTTCGAGGTGAACTCGGGGATCGCTGGTGCGCCGCAAGGAATCATCGGTCTGCAAAAGGATCTGGAAGTAGCGCGTCAAATCTTCTTCGCTGAAGAGAGCCGCGGCTCGTTCGAGGCCGGGCCGCTGATCCGGCGTAGCGGCAATCAGATCCGAATCTGCGCCGCAGACGCGCGTAATCAGCAAGTTGCGCATGTGACGAATCGCTTCGCGACAAAAGTGCTGAAGGTTGCGCCCTTCTTTTTGGAAAGAGTGCACAAGCCCAAGCGCGCGGTCGGCGGATTGCCCGGCGATGGCCTGGACAAGTTCGTTCAGCGCGTCTTCGGGAACAACGCCGAGCAGGTCGCGGACTTCCTGATCTTTGATTTCATCGCCGCAATAGGCGCGGGCCTGCTCGAGAAGCGAGAGCGCGTCGCGCATGCTGCCCTCGGCCATGCGGCCAATGACGGAGAGTGCGCCGTCATCAATCTTGAGCTTTTCTTGCTCAGCGATGTAGCGAAGGCGGTTGGTGATTTCGTTGAAAGTGAGCGCGCGAAAATGAAAATGCTGGGAGCGCGAGCGAATCGTGTCTTCCAGATTTTCCGGTTCGGTCGTGGCCATGACGAAGATGACGCGCTCCGGAGGTTCCTCCAGAGTCTTCAGAAGCGCGTTGGAGGCTTCGGAGGTGAGCATGTGGGCTTCGTCGAGGATCACGACTTTGCTGCGGGCGGCGGCGGGCGCGTAGCGGACCATCTCGCGCAATTCACGAATCTGATCAATGCCGCGGTTGGAAGCGGCGTCGATCTCGATGACGTCCAGCGAGTTGCCCGAAGCGATCTCCTTGCAGGAATCGCAGACGCCGCACGGTTCCGGCGTTGGGCCATGGACGCAATTCAGCGCTTTGGCCAGAATGCGCGCCGCAGTGGTCTTGCCCACGCCGCGCGCCCCGGAAAAGATATACGCATGCGCAACGTGATACTTTTTGATCGCGTTTGCCAGCGTGCCGGTGACGTGTTCCTGTCCAACGAGGTCCGCAAAAGTTTGGGGGCGCCATTTCCGGGCGATGACTTGGTAGGCCATATGTGCCTTGCATTTTCAGCGCGCCAACGGAAAAAGTCAAAACATCCCTTTGGTGGGCACTCGGTCAGACTCCTCGCTGTCAGGTTTTGTTCAGAACACTCAGTCGGAATTGACCAGAACTTGTCTCATAAATGTTTTCGCGCCATTCCAGAGCAACCTCAGGGGCTAAAGCCCTTGAACTTGCTTACGCTTTATGGGACGGTTGAAAGCCGTGCCCTCCCGGGTAGCGTTTATGAGATGGCGTATAAAAGATCTTTGCTGGAAACATTCTGAACAGAACCGAGGACCGATTCCTGATTTCTGAGCGCTGCTATCTGATTTCTATCTTCAAATCGAGGAACTTCGGAGTCTCCGCGGCACACTCGGCTTACCCGGTACCGTTGCTCCCTTCCGGGCCTGGCGGGGTTCGCGGGACCTCGTTGCACAGAGCCCGAAGTTCCACGCTCCGGCAGTCGCGCAATTCGCAACTGCAACCTCAACTTTACCACAACCCATCACGGTGGGTCACGAAACCTGGCTCTTGGCTCTCACAACACATAGAAGAAATGAGCTGCAGTAGATGAAAAACTGTGACGTAGACTGAAGGCGGTTGCAACCTTCGCAGCCGCCTTGTTTCTGGTCGCAACGGAAACAAGGTTCGCGCGCCAGCGCAGCGTCCCGCTCGTCGGGACCACCTCACGTCACGGGGACGACCTGCACGGACCGTGCAGGCAGGAGGAAAGGCATGAAAGCAGTTGTGACTCTGATACTCGTAGTGGCACTCGTGTGTTCTGCCGCGCTGCCCATCTATGCCGAGCCACGCCAGGTGCTCAAGGGGACCGAAATTCATCTGACGCTGCTCAGCGGGATCAATACCGCGGTGGCAAAGGAAGGCGACCCGATTGTCGCGATCACTTCCGAACCCGTTTCCCTCGGTGAACAGTTGTTGATCCCGGCAGGGACGCGGTGCCACGGCTCCATCGGCACAATTCAGAAAGCCAAGATGTTCTCGATGTTCAAAGGCCAGGCCTATATGAGCATCACGTTCAAGACGATAGAAATTGACAGCCGCCTCATACCGGTGCAGATGAGCCTCGTGGCCATTGGCCAGCCGCGCAACAGCGGAGAGCCTAGCAAGATCCGCAAGGACGTCAAGATCACCGAGGGCGAAGTCGTACAGGAGAAGCATGATTATAAAGGCGACGCCATCGGCCTGGCCCTTGGCGGCGGCACCGGCTCGACGATCGGGCTTATTACCGGCAACCTGGGACGCGGCATGGGCCTTGGTTTTGCCGCCGGCGCTATCTACATTTCCGTGCGCAAGGGTAAGGAAGTGAATATGCCCGAGCAGACGGCGATGCTCGTGCGCCTCGACAGCACCGTGACGGTTCCGAGTCTTCCGGAAAACGAAGCGGCCAGCAACGTCACACCGAATCTAGACAGCAACAAGTAGCAGGCCTTTCCCGGAAACGCCCGTTTCGCGAAAAAACGAGCGGGCGTTTTTTTTTTCACAAGATTGACGAAGGTAAGATCGGGCGCCGTGATTCCATCAGGGGTAGATTCACGGCGCCCGTGAGGGTTCTGGCGGGCGGATTCGAGCAGTTGCCTTGGGGGATTGTCTTGAGACTTGGAAAACGTTCGGCTGGGTGTTGGGCCTGGCCGCGTTGCCTCCCGCGTCTCGGTCTTCACATGTGTAAGGAGTAATGGCAGGAGAAGTGCCAAGCCTGCATTCGCCCAACTCGCTGGAAACTAGCAGGTTAGAAAGAAGGCGTGGCCGGGAGCGCATTAGCGCGGGAAGACGTTCCGGGACGAAACACCCTTTTGGGAATTTCCTAATGTTCCGTTGGGTGAAAGGAGTTGGAGGGCACGTGAGCGGTAGAGGGAAAACAGCTATTTGCTTTTTTCATTCTGCGGATTCGTTTTTCGTTTTCCCGGTTTGGGTTTTTCCATTTGACGGTCGAAAGAGCCTCGCGATACCTTACAATCTATAGGCCAGCGATGGTCACCACAAAAAAAACCATGGAATTTTATTTCGCTCCATCTCAAGGAGATTCATGTCCACTGAACTGCGCAATTTTCTAGCCCTTACCTACGAGGAGCTGGAAGATCTGAATTTGAAAGCGAAAGAGCAACGCAAGAACCGCACCCCGATTCACAAGATCCAGGAACAACGGCTGAAATATCTCACCGACGAAAAGCGCATTAAGGCAGTCACGGTCCTCTTCACCGATCTGGAGGGCCGCCTGCACATGCTGGACTATGACAAGAAATTCCTCATCAAGAGCTACGACAATCTCACCTTCGACGGCTCATCCATTCGCGGTTTCACGGCGCAGCGCGAGAGCGATCTTCGCCTCGGCATGGATTGGAGCTCTTTCTACTGGGCTCCCGCCGACATCTTCGGTGCCGGTAAAGTGCTCGTTTTCGGAGATGTTATCGACAAGGACGGCACACCCTACAATGCTGATATTCGAGGCGTTCTCAAGGGTTACGCCGATTCACTCAATAAGAAGGAAGACTACACGCTCAACGCCGCCAACGAGATCGAGGGCTTCCTCTTCAAGGGTGCCGACGCCGAGCGCCAATACCACAGCACCGGCAAGTTCGAGTATGTCAACACGGGCGGCTACTACCACTCGCTGCCGGGCGATCCACTCCGGACTTTTATTGATACCACCGCCGAAGTGCAGCGCGCAATGGGCTTTCAGAACGAAAAGGACCACCCCGAAGTCGCGCCCTCACAGTTCGAGATCAACTACAGCTATACGGACGTGGTTGGCGCCGCCGACCAGATCCAGCTCTACAAACTGATCTGTCGCCAGGTCGCCAACAAAATGGGCCTCACGGCCAGCTTCTTACCCAAGCCGGTCGTTGGCGTCAACGGCAGCGGCATGCACACCAACGTTTCCATTTCCAAAGACGGGAAGAATCTTTTCTGGGATCCCAAGGGAGAAGAAAAGCTCAGCAAGTTCGGCTGGTCCTTTGTTGATCGCATCCTTACCCACGGCAACGATCTCTGCTTGCTGATGAACTCCAGCGTCAACGCTTATCGCCGGCTCGACCCGCACTTTGAAGCGCCCAATCAGCTCAAGGCTTCGCCGGTAGATCGTGGCGCAATGATCCGTATCCCCATCGGCAATGAACGCAGCATGCGGGTCGAGTTTCGCTCTGTCGCGCCCGATGCAAATCCGTACCTGGTCATGTACTCCATCTTCCGCACGGGCCTCGAGGGCGATACCGCCAAAATCAAGAACCTTCGCCAGGCCGAGCGATATCTGCCTGACAATATTTACACGGCGCTCGAGAATTTCCGCAACGCGGATTGGATCAGCAAGCTCATCGGGGCCGATGTCAAAGCCCGGTACGCCGATCTGAAGCAGGGTTCCGCCGATCGCTGCGCGCGGGCGCTGGGCACCTTCGTCAAATCCACCGAGGTGCAGTATCACCACGAGGTGTACAACCAGTTCCTCTGGAATCTTTTCTAGTCGCAGCCCTTGCTTCGCGGGGCGTGGCGCCGCTGCGGCCCATTCCTTACCTACTCGAAGCTGAGAGTGTGGCTGCTTGACTCAGGCTTCCTGTCTTGCCGAAGGCGTGGCGTCCGCAAAGGGCCGTTGCGCCGGTAAGATGGCGCGCTTCAACCCCTGCCGGCGGGTTGCTTCCAAACTGTCGCCGTTGCGCAAGAATCGCAATAACGGACGAGGCCGCCATGAATGGCGCAAATATCGAATTCAAATTCGCCCCGTTCCAGAGTGATTGGTGTGTGGCAAATACTGCATTCGAGATCGAGGGCCGCTGGCCGCTCCTTGAGGGAAGGGCGTGGCGGGAAATCCATTTTCCAAAAATCGAGGGTTTCATCCACGAAGGCTATGCCGTAGGTGTGAGAATCAGCCTGGGCGCCGATCTCTCTGACGACGCGGACTTCGGCTGAGCCCCTGCTCGGCGAGCAACTTGTGGGTAGAGACGACACCGGCGCCGTTGAAAGTTGAGGACTACGGTCTTCGTTTCCTCGGAGAATATCCGGCCTTCGCTGCCGAGCAGGAGAATGGGAACTTCCCGGGAGATGCGTCCGCTGCGGCGGCCCTGTTGGTACTTCATCTTGGCAACCCGGGGAAGGGGCCAAGAATATTTCAGGGACCATCGTAGCGGAAATAGTGAACGTCGATGAGAAATTTCAGTGGGGTGTTGCCTGGAGGAACGGAAAGTCCGAATCGATGCGGTAACGCGTCGCGAAAAAAAACGGAATCCAGCCGAACGGCTACCTTCTCTGCCGAGGGGTTTCTACCGGCTAGCCCGGGAGAAGCGTTTCCTGGCTGGCGACGGCCAACCAGCCCCGCTGTCCGTAGACAAAGACCTGAATCACGCGGGATTGCCGGGTGAACGGGCGGCCGTCCAACGTCCCGCGGGAACTCCAGACACAGGTAACGACGGCCGTATCCTGAAAGAGGCGTATGCGAATATCGGTGGCCACAAAGGTTGAATAATGGACCGCGGAATTTTGTACGGAGGCGAGAAGCGCGTTCTTGTCCAAGACCGCGCCGCTGGGGGCAGTGCCGATAAAGTCTTCACTGTAGACCCGGCGGAAGAAGGTGGCGTTGTTTTGCTGCAAAGCTCGGACGGCCTCTTTTTCCAGCGTGACGAGCTCATCCCTGTGGACTTCCGCCTCTGCCGCTCTCTCCTTGAGCTCCGCGTAGCTCTGCGCGCGCGCAGCAGGAATCGAGGACACCAAAGACACAATCGAGAAGGCAAGGATGAAACGCGTCTTCATGCAACATACTCCGCGGATCGGGCCTGGAAAGCCCCGCCGCAACACCTGCGCCGACGAAGATGCCAGCCTCTCCATTGAGTATAACTAGAATCCTGTCGCCCTCGGTCCGCGAGTGCGGAGAGAGTAAGCAGGTTGCGGGGCTGGTCCCGAGGTCAAGGTAATTCATAGGAACGGAGAAGACGAATCAGGCTTTTTCGTGCCAGAATGAAGGGGTCGAGCACCCAGCCCCAGGCGTCTGCGAAAGCCGATTCCTTCGTTCCGTTTTGCCTGACTCGCTACAGCCTGTCTCGTCCAACGACGCAGACGAAGAAGTGTCTCTCGCAGGCCGGGCAATTGAATCCTCCCCTGGGGGTGCAAAATGCACGAAGCGTGGAAACAGTACGAAGGTCAGATGATCGAGGGTCAGTTCACGCTGCAAGAATGCATCGGCAGCACGGAGCACGGCGGCGACTTTGCCGTGCAGCTCAAAGGACATTCGATCGAAAAAGGAGTCCTTAAGCTCAGGCGGGCAGACCAGTTGGACCTAACGACCGCGGAAATGCAACTATCCCTCTGGCGCCGCGCGACTCAACTCTCTCATCCGAATCTGCTGCGCGTACTGCAATCCGGCCGATGCAGGATCGCCCACAGGGATTTCCTGTACGTGGTGATGGAACGGGCGGAGGAGAATCTTTCGGAGATCTTGAAAGAGCGCGCGCTGGCGGCGGAGGAAGTGCGGGAACTATTGCCGCCCGTGCTGGAGGCGCTCGTATATCTGCACGGCAACGGCCTGGTCCACGGACACCTGAAACCATCGAACGTGCTGGCCACCGGGGATCGCGTCCTGCTATCGAGCGATACAAGCCGGCCGATCGGAACGGCGCGCCCGGAGGATCGCAGCGCAGATGTTTACGACGCGCCGGAAACCGAAGGCGCGGCGATGTCGCCCGCGAGCGACATCTGGTCTCTCGGCCTCACGCTTGTGGAATCGCTGACGCAGCAGGCTCCGTTGGTGCATCCCAAACAAGACGCGGAGCCGGTTCTGCCGGCGACCATTCCCCAGCCTTTTCTGGATATTGCCTGGCACGCCATGCTCTTTGATCCTTCGCGGCGCTGGACCACCGTGGACATTGCGGCGCATTTGAAATTGAGTCGTACGGTGGCGGTGGCCGCCGGCGCAGCCGCCCCGGTTGTTGCTCCACCTGCTCCTCCAGCTCCGATGGTTGCGCGCCGGGAGATTTCTCCCGTGAACGTTCCACTCTCTTCCGAACGGCCAATTCCGGCGGCGAAGCTGCCAAGAGCGCAATCCCGCCCGGCGATGCAAAGGCCTTCGCCCAAGCGCATCGAACAAAGTGCCCCTCCTCAAGAGCTTGTGCTGTCGGGTTATGTGATTCCGGCGCTAGCCGGAGTGTTCCTCCTGGTGGCTATCTACGCTTTACCGAAGATCTTGCGCCACCGAACGGAAACGCCGCCGCTGGCGGTGAGCGCTTCGGCCTCGAAAGTTTCGACGCAAACGGAACCGGCAGCGGCTGCGGTGAAGCCGGAAGCGGCGACAGCGAAGCCGGTTTCGAGAGGCGCTTCCAAGAACGCGGTGGAGAAGAAGCCTGCTCAGGCGCCGGCGATGGCAACGGCGGCCGCTGCCGCTCTCTTGCCCGCGCCGGCGAGTTTGCGCACGAGAACAAACGCGCCCGCGAACGCAGCCGATGCGGCGGACGGCGGAGGAGCTCGTGGAGAAGTGCTGGATCAGGTGTTGCCCGACGTTTCGGGGAAAGCACGCGACACCATTCATGGCACGATCCGCGTCGAGGTGGCCGTGCATGTGGACCCGTCTGGAAATGTTTCGGGCGCGGAAATCCAGACGCCAGGGCCGAGCCGGTATTTCGCCGATCTGGCGTTGAAGGCGGCGCAACGCTGGCAATTTGGCTCGCCGGAGGTAAACGGGCATAGCGTGCCAAGCGAGTGGCTGATCCGGTTCGAATTTTCACCGACGAGTACGCAGACGTTTCCAAAGCAAACGGCGCCATGATTGAGAAAGAAAATCAGAAATCAGAAATCAGAAATCAGAAAGAACGTCGTAGGCCATGATCGCCCTCTAAGCGGAAGAAAAGGTTTGCCCCTCGAAGCCCGTCTAGCCACTTAAAAAAAATTCCCCGGCGGCGAATCGTCGAACGAAAAACCAAGCGAAATAGCCAAAGAGCGCCCGATTCATAGGGTGACTCAGGCGGTGGCGCCGGAGGTGTGCACATGCGTGGAGTGTCGAGGCCGTCGCACTCAGATAACGATAGAGGTTGGTGAGGCCGATGCCCAGAGTTTGCGCGGCTCGCAGGAACTTTCTGGATGTGGTGCTTGCGCACTTCGTCGAGCGAGAGCGGATGCCGGTCTTCGTCCCCGGCGAGGCTAGAGTTGCGATGTTGCAAGTGTTCGGGGAGGTCGCTGATGTCAATGAAGTCTCCCATGGCGGTGATACAGGCGGTGGAAATTACATTTTCGAGTTCGCGGGCGTTTCCGGGCCAGTGATGCTGGAGAAGCAGGGTTTGAGCGCGGCGGGTGAGGCTTGCGATGGTTTTGCCATAGGCATCGTTGTACTTTTCGTAAGCGATGGAGCTGTTGCGATGAGAAGAAGTCGGCTGCAAGACGCGAACGAAAATGATGGCACCGTCGGCGAGCATGTGCTCGAGAGAGATGTGCTTGCCCGTGAATTCGTCATTGCCGAGTTCGGATTTTTCGACGAAGAAGACTTCGTCCTGATTCCAGCCAGAGACTTTCACGCGGGAATAAGTTCTAAGAGACAAGGGCTCGGAAAGCGGCATGATCTCCCCTGGTGAGAGGAAGAGCAGGTGGCTGCCCAGAGCGGAGAGACGAAGAGATTCAAATGCAAGGAGTTAGAAAGTCGCCGCGAGAAAAACTGCGCGGACGAGAAACGAAGTTGGAGAACATGGTTCAAAGTGAATCAGCGGGGTTGTTAGAGATAGCAAAACTATGGGTTGAATCTATTTGAAGTTGAGGTTCTTCAGGCACCCCTGCCGGATGCCTTCAGAATGACACTTGTGCGTTTTTTTTGGACCGTTATTTAGAAGAACGCGGTTGTTCAGATGAAAAGGATGCGCATGGCGAGGGCCTGGACATAAGGATAAATCTCGCGAAAGACGACGAGCCCTACTAAGAGGCCGGCCATGGCAAAGTTATTGCCGCGCAGCCAATCGAGATAACGCTGGGCGCGATTTTCTTTCATGAAGAGCATGATGCCGGTGCTGCCATCGAGCGGGGGAACGGGGAGGAGATTGAACGTGCCGAGAAGAAGATTTAGGGAGAAGACCACAAAGAGGGTATGAGGTAGAAGGCTTGGAGTCCCTGTGGTGGGCAGATCTGCTGAAAAATAGAGAACGCCTCGAAGGGCAAGTCCGGCCAGAAGCATGAGAGAGAAATTAGCAGCGGGGCCCGCAAGAGCCATCCAGGCGGAACGGCGCGGGTGGCGGCGTTCCCAGAGCGGATCGTAGGGAGCGCTGGCCCATCCGATCATGCCGCCAGAGAAGAGGAAAAAGCTTAGGAGGGGGATCACAACCATGCCGAATGGTTCCCGGCGAATGTGCGGGATGGGATTGAGAGTCACCTGGCCACCCAGGGCAGCGGTTCTGTCGCCACCCCGCTGAGCGACGAAGGCGTGGGCGGCTTCATGGCAAGTCGTCGAGAAAAGAAAAGCCGCATACCAAATGAAGCCTTCGGCAAGTTTGTCCGGAGATAGATCGGTCATAGGCCAGTCAAGCGTAGGGTCTCTCCGGGAGGAATGCAAGCGCTCGTGGAAGTAAGAAATCGTGGGTGGGGTGAGGAGAAGCAAAATGCTTTTCCTGGAAGAGAGTTTAGGGTAGCTTAGAAACAACACGTGTGTTGGCCGCCCACTTTATTTTGTAAACCGGGGAAATCCGCTGTGAGGGTTGGGAATGAAGGCCTGTTTCCTCGGGGCGCCCGCTAGAGTCGAAACAAATCCACTCCAATACGCGGATTATGCCTCGCCGGAACCCGGTTCGGGCGAGGTGCTGGTGCGCGTGAATGTGTGCGGCGTGTGCAGGACGGACCTGCATGTCATCGAGGGAGAACTTCCGCCCAAAAAGTCCCCGCTCATTCCGGGGCATCAAGTGGTCGGGCGTATCGAGAAAGTCGGAGCCGGAGCCCGCCGCTTCTCGATTGGAATGCGAGTGGGGATTGCATGGCTATACAAGACGGATGACCGATGTGAATATTGCTACCGCGGAGAAGAAAATCTTTGCGATGCGCCGGAGTTTACCGGGTACAGCGTGGATGGAGGCTACGCGGAACGAATCGTAGCGCCGGAAGGATTTGTCTACGCGATACCGGAAGGATTTGCGGACGAGCAGACGGCGCCACTCTTGTGCGCTGGAATTATCGGCTATCGCTGCCTGAAGTTGAGCGAGATCGCGCCAGGAGAAAAACTGGGATTTTACGGATTTGGCGCAGCAGCCCATGTCGCGATCCAGGTGGCGCGGCACTGGGGAGTGGACGTGTACGCGTGCACGCGAGACAAGCGGCATCAGGCTTTGGCCATGGAGCTGGGCGCGAAGTGGGCCGGTGGAACGATGGAGACGCCGCCGGCGAAGCTGGACGCAGCGATCGTGTTTGCGCCCGCGGGAGAAATTGTGCCGGCGGCGCTGCAGGTGTTACGCAAAGGTGGCCGGTTGATCCTGGCCGGAATTCATATGAGCGCGATTCCGTCTTTCGCCTATGAGCTGTTGTACCAGGAGCGCTTGATCCGCAGCGTCGCCAATAACACCCGGAAGGACGGGAAGGAGTTTCTGCAATTGGCGGCGGAAATTCCCATCCAGACGCACGTCCAGGTCTATCCGCTGGCGGAAGCAAATCGCGCTTTGAATGCTTTGAAGAATGATGCTATACGCGGAGCCGCCGTACTGCGCGTCAACTCTGAGGCACAGAGTCGAAAATGAGAATCAAAATCGCATTTTGGCTGGGGCTGTACCTTGCTTTGCACCTGGGAGTAGCGAGTTGTTCCCGGGGAACCGGCTCGACGAATGGGGCCGGGGCGCCCCTATCGGGCCAGGCCGCACCCGAAACGCCCAGTGCGAGCGCGCAGCAAGAGCTGGCGGCCGTCCTGAAGAGCGCAAGGCATGCAGACCTGCAATGGCCTGACTTTTCGGATTACTCCAAGTGGGTCAACAAATTTTACGAGCAAGGCAGACGACTGGAATGGAGCCGCGGGGGCAAGCCGACGCAGCAGGCGCTGGAGATGATCGGTCTTCTAGTGAATGCTGAGAAAAAGGGGCTGGACAGTAAAGATTATGACGGAGAGCACTGGCCCGCGCGGGTGGAAGGGCTGGAGGCGTCGGGGGCAAGAGATGAATCAGCCCTGGTGAAATTTGACGTGGCGCTGACGGTGTCCGCCATGCGCTACATCTCTGATTTGCACCTTGGCAAAGTGGATCCCAAAACGCTGCACAGGGATTTTGATCCAGAGCGGCACAAGTACGACCTGGCCGAATTCTTGCGCCAACAGATCGCCGTTGCGGGGAGCGTGAAGGAGGCGCTCGCCGGAATAGAACCTCCTTTTCCTGGTTACCGGCGGACGCTGGGGGCGCTTCAGAAATATCTGCAGATGGAGAAAGAGGAAGTCCCTGAACCGCTGACTTTGGTCAAGAAGCCGGTGGAGCCGGGGCAAGACTACGACGAGCTGGGAAAGCTGGCGCGACGGTTGAAGTTTCTCGGAGACCTTCCCGCGGAAGCGAACGTGCTGCCCGGGTCGCAGAAGTACACGGGAGAGGTCGTGGAGGCGGTCAAGAGCTTTCAAGCGCGGCACGGACTGGAAACGGGAGGAAAACTCGGGCCGCAGACTATCGCGGAATTGAACCGACCGATGAGTGCGCGGGTGGAGCAACTGCGATTGACGCTGGAACGCTGGCGCTGGCTGCCGCACGATCTTGGCGGGCCGCCGATCGTCGTGAATATCCCGGAATTTCTGCTGCGCGCGTATAACGAGAAGTATGAAATGGTTTTGAGCATGCCGGTGATTGTGGGCAAGGCGATGCGGACGCAAACGCCGGTGTTCATGGAGGAAATGAAGTATGTCGTCTTCTGGCCGTATTGGAATGTGCCGCCGAGCATTCTGCGGAATGAGATCGTGCCGAAGATTGAGAAAGATCCGGCCTATCTGCAGAAGAATAATTACGAAGTGGCGACGTATTCCGGGCAGGTGGTGACGGACGGAATCGTTAGCGAGGAAGTGCTGGCGCAATTGCGTGCCGGGAAACTCATGGTGAGGCAAAAGCCCGGGCCAAAGAATGCGCTGGGGCTAATCAAGTTCATTTTTCCAAACGACAACAATGTGTATTTGCACTCCACGCCGTCCCAGGGGCTCTTTGCGAAGAGCAGACGCGATTTCAGCCATGGCTGCATTCGTGTGGAAGATCCGGCGGCGCTGGCGGAGTGGGTACTGCGAAATAATCCCGGATGGACGAAGGAACGAATTGCCGCGGCGTTCAAGACGGAAAAGGAGCAGCAAGTGAATCTGGCGCGCCCCATTCCCGTGCTGATCGTGTATGGCACGGCCGTCGTGCCGGAAGATGGAAAGGCGCGATTCTTCGAGGACATCTATGGGTTCGACCGGCAACTGGAGAAGTTGTTCTCGCAGGCTTATGGGTCGCGGAAGTAGTAAGGCGCAATAACCTAATCCTCGTCCCATGAATGAAGTAAAAGTGGGGAAGAGTTTTTCAGGCTAAAGCCCGGTTTTCTGATCTCTCGATGTGGGAGCTCCCGACCGGGTCGGAACAGGTGCTGCTCCGATTCCCTAACGAACATTTAGTTCTAGAATCGAAAATCGAATAGAGGGCTACTGGGAGTTGTTGCTGGAAGAGGTGCAACCGTAGCACCACGTACGGATGCGGCCGGAATCGACGTGGACAAAGCCGGAGCGAGGATAGTAGCCGACACCTCCACGTCCCAGCGCCAAGGCCGCGTCGCGCAGGGCTTGCGTCGAGACACCGTTGATCCGGATGTCGATGGCCTGCGCTTGCTTGTGCAGGCTGTTTTTGGCGACTCCGGAAGAGCGAGCGCGAAGGAACTCATTGCTCCAGGTAGAACGGTAACCGCAAATAATTTCAATCTCGGCCCCGGGACGGCCAACGGCGGCAGCGATGTCGGACAGAATGTCAAAAAGGCGGGGGTCGTAATGCTTGACGTCTCCGGTGCGGTGGTCTCGCATGAAGTGATCGAGTTGCTCTTCCGCTTCCGGAAGGAACGTCTCGCCGTGACGGTAGACGATGTCAATGTGTTCGCCGGTGTGGGTATGGTAAAGGCGGATGCGGTGATCCAGCGAAGAGGGAAGCTCGCCTGAAGAGAGATTGTTGCTTCGGGTGGGAGTAGCGACAAAGAAAGGGACGAACAGGCCCAGCGCGAGAACGGACTTCAACAAGCAAAACCTCCAGAGTAAATAAGATGCCGACAGCAGGGGAAAAGGTTTCTTCCCGGAGGACCGAACACACACGTCCACCCGGTAGCGCAACATCTGGACGTTTTGTTCAGTGATTGGACCGCCGGCGGAAGCGCGAAAACGTGATCGGCGAGGGAATGCGCCTGGGCCACCGTGTTTTTCAGCAATTCCTGGATGCTCCTCGGCGGAGTAGCCGGCCCCTTTGGATGATGCTCCATACTTCGTCAAGTTCAGGGACTTGTTCAACCACCTCATAACCCAGACCCAAGCCGCAACTGTGGCACGCCAAACCTGTTATCTGCACCTGCCGTCAAACTCTTGTCGGTCTTTTGCTTTTCCGGCGCGGCGTGGTATTCGATCACATCGGAGATATCGGCGGGCAGCCTCCACGGTTCCGCGAGAATGCGTCCGCTTTCCGCGTGCGTGAAGCCGAGCAGCTGCCGCTCGACGATCTCGATCGGAACTTTCCGCAGCGCCACTTCCTTCATGACTTCACGGAAATCTCCCGGGAACAATATGTCACTCACCAGGAGCCCGATATCATGCAGGAGCCCTGCAAATAAGCATGTTCCTCTTTACCCTGGCCGAACTCCTGCCATAGCTTCTGCGAAACGGCGGCCGTCCCCAGCGTGTGCCTCCAGAACGCTTCCCACGGACTCCCGCACGGTGGTAACATCCCCGCGCTGCCGAAATAACGCCGAATTCGCCAATCTCAGGCATTGGGCGCTTAGAAACTGTTGCATAACTCAGGACAAGCCTCTGAAATGACTATGGTTGAGTTTGGTGAAATGAGGGATAAGCAGAGTCAGCAGCGCCGAAGGAGGGCCGATGGCGCGATCCGGTCCGTTGCTGACCGAAGCGCAGTGGAAGAAAATCGCGCCCTTGCTCCCCAAGCCGCCCAAACAACGCAAAGGTGGTCGTCCGTGGATCGAGAATCGTCGTGTGCTGGAAGGGATTCTTTGGATTCTGCGGAGCGGGGCTCGCTGGCAGGACCTGCCGGAGAAATTCCCGCATCCTTCGACGTGCTGGCGGCGACTGCGCGACTGGGAGGAGCGGGGCGTTTGGTTGAATATCTGGCGAACGTTTTTGAGCGAGTTAAACGAGCGCCAGCAAGTGAAATGGAGCGAAGCGTTTCTGGACGGCAGTTTCGCTCCGGCGAAAAAAGGGGCTGCGGAGTCGGAAAAACCAAGCGGGGCAAGGGGACGAAGTGGATGGTGGTGGTCGACGGCCGCGGTCTTCCTCTGGGAAACTACCTTCACTCTGCATCCCCGGCGGAAGTCAAACTCGCGGAGACGACGCTCGCGACGATCTGGGTAGGACGCAGCCATCACTCGGGCCGTCCGCGGCA